>WNFQ01003941.1_pt1 | contig 10823 bp, 7 predicted proteins | sample 5400171 | NCBI WGS metagenome assembly WNFQ01 (sample SAMN13153356, study PRJNA577476) | soil metagenome | isolation source: 20 cm soil under Madrone tree | place: USA:California | collected 2016-06-14 | reverse complement strand
AGGTAGGTGAAGTAGGTGGTGGGAAGACGGCCACCCTCCTCTATGTCCAGAAAGATGATGGAGCCGCGAGGAAAACCTTCGCGGTTTGCAGCAATGGCCGCAGCTTGAGCGTCTTCAGCGACTCGCTTCAGGGTATACGGCTCATCGCGCAATTCACCGGAAGTAGGTCCAGCGAAGAGCAAGGCAAAACCAAATCCGTGCGAGCGAAGAAGCTGACGTTTGCCAGGCCAGGAATTTGATTTTTCACCGGGAGGAGGGCTGAGCCAGTAGCCAGTGAAAGAAAAGGATTTGCGAAGAATCGGCAGCGCCGTATCGCCGGGGTAGATGTTGCGGTCGAAGCCGAGGTAGGCCCGCGGCGCGGAAGTTTGCGGGGAAGGCGCTGAAACCGCGAACAAAAGGCTAAAGAGAAGGAGTGCTGTTGTGCGCATGGAGTCATCCTTCCCTGAGTTTGTGACCGGCGAGATTGCCGAGGCCGTCGTAGGCGGCGTATTTGTAGGTTTCGCTGAGCGTGGGGTAGTTGAAGACCTGTTCGATGAATTCGTCAATAGTCAAGCCGTTATCGAGGACCATCATGCCGATGTGGATGAGTTCGGTTGCGTTTTCGCCGATGATGCTGACGCCAAGAAGTTTTCGGTCGGCGCGCGCAAAAATGAGCTTGAGCATGCCTGCGGTGTCGCCGGTGATGTGGCCCCGCGCGTTATTTTCGTAAAGAGCGCGGCCGACAACGTAATCGAGTTTCTTTTCCTTGCAGGATTCTTCGGTTTCTCCGGCGGCGGAGATTTCCGGAATGGTGTAAATGCCCATGGGAAGCAGCGAGGCGACGCGCTCTTTGTACTTCAGGTGAAAGGCGTGGCAGACGGCGACGCGGCCCTGCTCCATGGAAGTGGAAGCGAGCGCGGGGAAACCGATCACGTCGCCCGCGGCGTAGATGTGCGGAACCACGGTGCGATAGTGCTCGTCCACGGGGATGTAGCCGCGATCGTTGATGGAGAGGCCAGCTTTTTCGAGAGCGAGGCCATCGACAGCGGCGCGGCGGCCGGCGGCGAAGAGCGCGGCGTCGGTTTCGAGGACTTTACCGCTCTTCATCGTGAGACGAACTCCGCTTGCAGAGTTTTCGGTTTTGACGGGGCGTTCGTTCAACAAGAAATGCATGCCGATGTTCGCAAGGCGATCACGCAGGCGATCGGAAATCTCGTTGTCGAGAAATGGGAGCAGGCGATCGCGGCCGTCTACGAGGGTGACGTCGACTCCAAGCGCCTTGAAGATGGAGGCATATTCACAGCCAATGACGCCGCCGCCAATGACGGCGAGGCTTTTGGGAATGCGATCCATCTGCAAAAAAGTGTCTGAGTCAAAGGTGTGAATGTCATCGAAAGCGATCTCCGAGGGGCGATGGGGCTTGGAGCCTGTGGAGATGAGGAGAAAGTCTCCTTTCAAGCGGCGCGTGCCGAGCGGACCGGAGACGGTAACGGTGTGCGAGTCTTCGAAGGCGGCCTGGCCGCGGATGAGTTCGATTTTGTGGAGCGCAAGATTTTTCAGGATGCGCTGGCGTTCCATGTCCACGACTTCGCGCTCGTGGTGCATGAAGTCGTGGACGGTGAGATTTTCCTTGAGCGAATAGTCGATGCCGTAGAGGCCGCGCTGCTTGAGTCCGGAAAAATAAAGGGCGGATTCGCGGAGGGTCTTGCTGGGAACGGTGCCGGTGTTGATGCAACTGCCGCCCATGTGCTCGGCGCGCTCGATGACGGCGACGCGTTTGCCGAAATACGCGGCTTGGGCGCCGCCCTTTTCACCGGCAGGGCCGCAGCCGATCACGATCAGGTCGAATGTATCGCTCGAAGTCACGAATCCCTCCGTGAAGTTGCCGGGCCTAGGTCACCCATCCGCAATACGATTGAGGCCCGGACGATTCTAGAACAGGACGGACGGCTAATGAGGACTATCGAGCAGCGAGTTCCAAAACGGGAAGAGCGTTCGGGATGCGAACATCGCGTCTGAAGGTCTGAAGGTCCGAATGTCGAAACGTCGAAAGGCGGGGCCCCCACCCCCCTGTTTTTTGTAAGTGTTGCAGCTAAAGGACTTATCCCCACCGTAAGCCTTTTGTTTGCAACACTTGCGGGGGGATTTATAAGTGTTGCAGCTAAAGGACTTACGGGGACGAAGTATTGGCGAGAAAGTAAAGGCCCGGGATGGGAGGATTTTGGAAGAGCTAGAAGGACTACCTGGCGGGCGGGCATTGAAAGAGGGCACGAAAGAAATGTGCCCATTCACCTTCACAAATTATGGCATAGACGTACCGTTTGTCAAATAATTACTTATAAGTGCTTTATTTGCATTGAGTTGGTGTGGAAAGGTTCGACAAAATCAAAGGAAGTGGTGCCAGGAGTGGGAGTCGAACCCACATGAGGAAAATCACCGGAGGATTGCGGGTACACCAGACCAGGCTGTTGCGTTCAACGGCTAAGAACGCGTTGAGTGGTTGCCGATGCGTGGCGGACGGCGCCGGCGCGGGCGGATTTGGATTGGGTGCGGAAGCGGGCGGGAGGGAGGCCGAATTCGCGCTTGAAGGCGCGGTTGAAGGAAGGTTCCGATTCGTATCCAACCTCGGAAGCAATGTGGAGAACACTGCCGCTGGTGGATTTGAGCATTTGCGCGCCGAGCTGAAGGCGCCAGCGCGTCAGGTAAGCAATGGGAGTCTCGGAAAGATAACAGCGGAAGCGCTCGGCCAGCACGGAGCGCGAGATGCCAACTTCCGCGGCAAGTTCAGCGACGGTCCATGGATGGGCCGGCCGACGATGCAACATGCCCAGCACCCTGCCGACCTCCGGGTCGCGTACACCGGCCAGCCAGCCGGTTTGCTCCTGCGGCAGGAGCGCAATGTAGCGCCGCAGAGTCTCGACGAACAACACTTCGGACAATTTAGCAAGCACCGCCTCACCACCGGGGTTTGATGAGTTTACGTCTCCCACCGAATACCGGATGGAATTCTCCAGCCACTGGCCGGAAGCGTCGTCGCGAATGTGAACTTTGAACACGGGAGGCAACCCGCCGAGGAAGACCTGGCAGAGTTGCGGCTCGCATGCCATGTAACCGCAAACAAGTTTCGTGAGCGGGCCGCCGCCTCCAGACCGGGAAAGTTTGAGACCTTGCGCCAATACCCGCTGCAATTCCCGCTCATGGTCCACGGGCTTGACGGGCGCGCCGTTGCCGATGATGTGCGGATCGCCATGCGGGAAAATAACGATGTCACCCGCATTCAGTTCCACGCGGAGATCGTCTCCTTCGACATACGCATAGCCGCGGCCTTCCGTCACCAGGTGAAAAATGATGACGTGCCCAGGGCCAGGACCGAGATGGGGAGCGACAACGCGCGAAGCAGGCGTGCGAACACACCACGGAGCGGAAAACTCGGCATTGTAGAACAACGCTCCGTCCAATTTCACAGCCTTCAGGACTTCGGACAGCACGTCCATTCGGTCTCCAAACCGCGCCGGAGTTCCGGCAAACTGCCCCGGACGCTGGAGCAAGTAAAGCACATGGTGGTTCGTCCCTGTCAAGAGAGTCAGACGCGCGGATAAGACGCCCTGAAGATTTCTACCTATAGTCCATCCATGGATGGCGCGGCAATTTCGGCCGCGTTTCCGTACGAAGGCGAAATTTCAGTAAAGAGAGGAAACAATGCAGGCTACGGCAATCACAGCAATCTCACCTGAATTTGTGAATCTGAAGGCCCGGCTCAAGAGGACGTGGATGGCCGGAGACTATGACCGCTTCTCGCGCTACATGGATGGGAGCGCGCGTGATTTCTACGAGCGGTTGAATGTCGCTCCCGGCAGTCAATTGCTGGACGTAGCCTGCGGCTCCGGCACGCTCGCGCTGATGGCCGCGCGTGACGGCCTGTACGTGACCGGAGTGGACATCGCCGGCAACTTGGTGGAACGTGCGCGGGCGCGCGCAAATGCAGAAAGTCTGCTAGCGCACTTTGAGGAGGCTGACGCGGAGGCCCTGCCTTTCGAAGACGCGAGCTTCGATGTGGTGGTCAGCCTGATTGGCGCGATGTTCGCGCCGCGGCCGGACCGCGTTGCGGAGGAACTCCTGCGCGTGTGCAGTCCGGGAGGCACTATCGCCATGGCGAATTGGACGGCGGAGGGATTCATTGGGCAGATGTTTAAGGCCATATCAAAATTCATCGCGCCCTCTGGGATGCCGTCACCGCTTTTGTGGGGAGTCGAAGCGACGGTTCGCGAGCGACTCGACGCGGGACTGGCTGAGCTGAGCCTTGCCCGCCGTTTCTACACCTTTAGCTATCCGTTTCCTCCGGCGGAAGTCGTGGAATTTTTCCAGCTCTACTACGGACCGACCCACCAGGCGTTTGCTTCGCTGGACTTTGAGGGCCGTGAACGACTTCGCCATGAGCTCGAGACTTTGTGGACTTCTCACAATCGTGCAAGGGCAGGATGCACCACCGTTCTTGCGGAGTACCTGGAAGTGATTGGCACGCGGGCTTGACGCGGAAGGAATGTAACGGAGGCCCGGGAACGCAGTGGTGTGATTGCTGTGAAAATCAAACTAAGGAGATGTGCGATGTACGACATGAAGAATCTCAGCAAGATGAAGAATCTAGAGGCCCATGCGCCGGAAACGATGAAAGCGTTTGTGGCCTTCGACAAGGCATCCGTTGCTGCGGGAGCGATTCCGGTCAAATACAAGGAGCTGATGGCGGTCGCGGTCGCTTTGACCACACAGTGCCCGTATTGCATCGAGATCCACGCGAACAAGTCGCGGGAGGCAGGCGCATCGGATCAGGAAATCTCCGAGGTCGTCTTCATCGCTGCGGCGTTGCGTGCGGGCGGGGCGATCACCCACGGGACGCACGCCATTAAGGGCACCTGAGCGGCATTCTCGATTGGATGCCCCGTGAGTTCCTCGATTGCCGATCATTGGGTTATTGGAAGTTCGCCCGGCGCAGGAACACCGCGAAACGCGGGTCGGCGCGCAGGGGATCGAAGAAGGGATGCACTTTGAGAAATTGCATGATATTCGATCGTTCTTCGGCGGCACGCTCCAGCCATGTAAATGCTTCCTCCTTGTCACCGAGACCCAGGTAGGCGTTAAGAAACGCGGCCGGCGGGACGTAACCGGCCTTTCGCCGCCGGTGAAGCTCGTCGAGCACCCGCAGCGCTTCCGCGCGGCGACCGGCGCGCGCGTAGGCATGCACAAGCACGCCCAGCACAGCCGAGCTGCGGTCAGAAACGGAAGCGGCTTTCTCCAGAGTTGCGATCGCTTCATCGAAACGCTCGGCCCCGATGAGCGCAAACCCGAGAGACCAGAGGGCAGACGGCTTCTCGGGTTCTACCGCCAGCACACTCCGTAGCTCCCGAATGGCCTCGTCGTAGCGGCGAGCATCAAATAGTATCCCGCCAATACTAATATCGTCATACGCCAGCGGATCCAGTTCGCGCGCGCGTCGGGCCCACTCGAGCGCTTCCTGAGTCCGCCCCTGGCATAGCAGCCACGCGGAAAAGCCGCTGTGAGCACCGGCGTCACTCGGATTAAGCTCAATGGCCTGCTTGTATTCCGCCTCGGCTTCCGCCCATTGCCAGTTTTTCTGCAGGGCGTCTGCGAGCAGGACGCGTGCTTCAACGAGCTCGGGGTCCAGTTCCAATGCCTTCCTGGCGGCGGCGAGCGCCTTCGGGCGAGTTTCGAGAGGGGAAGCTCCGAAGAAAACGAGTCCCAAGTCCGTGTAGGCGGCCGCCAAGCCCGCGAAGGCCGGAGCAAACGTGGCGTCAGCATCGATTGCGACCTGGAAGTGTCGAAGGGCTTCTTCAAGCCCGGCCCTGGTGTTTTTGTGGAGCTCAAAGCGACCTTTCAAGTAACTCTCGTAAACCGCCGGTGCCACCGCGCGCGCGGCCACGGGACTGCCGTTTTGCCCCCCCACGGCGATCTCGATCTGGCGTGCGATGCCCTGGGCCACGTCGCTCTGCAGCGCCAGCACGTCGCGCAATTCGCGATCGAAGGTGCCCGACCAAAGGTGCACATCGGTATCACCTTGAATGAGCTGCGCAGTGATGCGAATCCGATCGCCCGAGCGAATCACCGAGCCCTCAACCACCGCCTGGACGTTCAACTTTCTGGCGATCTCCGGCACCGAACTGCGGGTGGCCTTGAACTGCATTGACGATGTGCGCGAGATGACCCGAAGACCCTGAATGGTCGCGAGCCGCCCGATGAGCGCTTCGGTCATGCCATCGGCGAGGTAGTTCTGCTCGGGATTGCCGGACAAGTTCTCCAGCGGAAGGACGGCGATTGACCGGATGCGAGAGCCGGCACTCGTGGGCAGTCCCGCGCTCCCTTGGCGCCAGAGCCAGGCCAAGGCACCGGCACAGACCAGTCCCAAAGCAGCGAGCGCGATTAGCTTCCAGACGCGTCCCACTGTTTGGGGCGCTTGGGTCACGGCCATCTCGCCGATTGCTGGGCCAGGGGCTCGCTCCCTGCGCCAGGCGTCGAGTTCGGCGGTGTAGGCGTAGATTGACCCGAGCCGGCTGTGGTGGAGACGGCGGACGGGCAGCCCCTCGCGCTTCTCCCACCGTCGGACAGTGGTAATGTCCCGCCCGAGGTATGCCGCGATCTCCTTCCAGGACTCCAGACGCCGCCCCTGGCCATCCGGATTGGCCCCGGGGCTCGATGTCACTCCAACAGACATGGGCCTGAGCACTCCTTCCGAGCCCACCATATCACATCAGTTTCCTTACGCGGCAATTGCCTGGCCAGAAGACAACGGTTTGCAGGTGCTGCATTTTGCCGCTCTTTGCCTCTCTTTGCACCTTGCGCTACGCCGCAGCCGGGCTCAGCATGCAGCTACGAGCGATCCACGCGGGTGCACCGTCGCGATCGGATCCCCCAATGGGTCGCTCTCAACCAGGAACCATAAAGGGAGGGCATATGCCCAAAACTCGAATTGCAACAATAGTGTTGTTGGGAGTCGCCCTGGCAGTGACGATAACTGCCAGGTTGGTGTGGGCCACCCCCGGCACATCGCATTCAACTCTGCTCGGCCGGGGGACGTTTGACGAACTCAAGGTCAAGCGAAACTCCCCAGCGCTCGATGTAGAAGTCAAAGCCAAGACCAGCTTTGACATCGCCACCCAGATGATCACGTTCGAACCCGGCCAACATAGTGGATGGCACAGTCACCCTGGCCCCGTCTTCATTACTGTGCTGTCGGGAACGATGACGTTCTATGACTCCGATGACCCCGCTTGCTCGCCTGTCGTTGTTACCGCGGGCCAGGGGTTGGGCGTGGGGTTTCTCGACGTCGGCGAGCACGCGCACATTGCGCGCAACGAGAGCGGGGCGACAGCGATAAACATCGTAACCTACTTTGCGCCGGTGGGCGTTCCCCTGCGCATCGACCAGCCCCAGCCCAGCAACTGTCCGGTGTTCCAGTAGACACCGGGGCCCCGAGTCCGCGGCGTAATGCTCTTATCCCGGCTGCGATTCAGGCGGCCTCATCGTATACCGACAAATAGCTTCCTTTCTTTCACGATTCCTTTTGAAGCCTCGCGCTTCCATCGGCCTCCGCCGGCCCGTGATACACTCCGCTCGCTCAAAGAGAAACAAATTCTTGCCAGCGGAGGCGGGCGATGATTCTACGGCTAGCGTGGATCGTGGCCTTGCTGAGCATGCTCGCGGCCGCGGCGCGCGCCGACGACAAGTCCGCCCCCGACACGCCTGAACCGGGTTCCGCCGAAGCGATCGCGAAAGCTACGGGCGATCCGCGGTTCCTCTCGCCCTGGGTGTCTTATCTTCCCCTATCGAAGAGCGTTCCCTCACCACTGGCTTTTTTTGGCCGCATTCCCGGCGCTCCCGGTGAATTCGTGGACACCGCGAAAGCACAGGACTACTGCCGCGCGCTTGCCGCCGCGTCCCCGCGTGTTCGCGTTTTCTCCATCGGGCGCAGCGAAGAAGGCCGCGACATCCTGCTGGTTGCCATCGCCGATGAAGCCGGCATCCGCGACCTCGACCGCCTGAAAGCCGCGGCCGCATCGCTCGCCGACCCTCGCACGATCACACCGGCCGCTGCGGAAGCGCTCATCGCCACCTCGCGCCCCGTCTACTACTTCAACGCAGGCTTGCACGCCGATGAAACGGGTTCCACGGAAGCAGTTCTCGAACTCGCCTATCGCCTGGCGGTCTCCGACCAGCCGAACATCCGGCGCGTCCGCGAACAACTCATTGTGCTGATCAATCCCGTCTCGAATCCCGATGGCCGCGACAAAGTTGTGGAGTGGTTCTACCGCTACCTTAAGGGCAAGACCGATCGAGCCAAAATGCCGCGCGAGTCTCCGCCCTACTGGTCCAAGTACGCCTTCGTGGACATTAATCGCGACACGCATCAGCAAACTCATGAAACGACCAAGGCCGTTCACCGCATGTTTCACGAATGGCATCCCACGGTCGTCCACGATCTTCACGAAGGCTTCCCGCTGATGATGACTTGGAACGGCACCGGGCCTTACAACCCCAACATTGACCCCATCACCTACACGGAATTTCTCGAGATGAGCTTTCATGAAGTGCAAACGATGACCGCGCTGGGCATGCCCGGCGTTTCCACCTGGAATTTTGGTGAAGCGTTCAGCCATCTCTATCTGGATTCCGTGGCCATGAATCACAACAGCATCGGCCGCGGCTATGAAACGCTCGGCAACGGCACCGCTGAGACCTTGCATTACATTCTGCGTCCTTCCCAAACGTCGATGGAGTGGTACCGGCCTTCGCCACCTCCCGCCGAATTTGACTGGTCCGAGCGCGACAACCTCAACTACACCGAAACGGGGGCCCTTGCCGCCCTCGACTATGCCGCGCGCAATGCGAAAGAGATGCTTCGCAATTTCTACAAGAAGAGCTGGGACTCGTGGCGCAAGGGAGTTGACGAACCTCCGTACGCTTACCTCATCCCGGAAGATCAGGGAGATCGCAAGCGCGTTGCGGACATGGTGGGCCGTCTGCTCGCGCAACGCATCGAAGTCTCGCGCGCGCAAAACGCGATCACTGTCAAAGAGGGCAAGTTCCCGGCAGGGACTTACGTCGTGCGCCTCGATCAGCCCTATCGCAATTACGCCGTCGATCTCTTGTCACCGCAGGTGTTTCCCAGGGACAAAGGCGAGCCCTACGACGATGTCTCCTGGGAGTTTCCAGCAAATTTTCATCTCGCCGCGATTCCGACGGCGGATGCGTCCATTCGAACCGCGGCACTCGCGCCGCTGAAGGAAACGCCACAAGCGGCAGGCACGGTGTCTGGCGAAGGTCCCGTGTTCCTGCTGAAAGACACGGGCCAGGAGAGTCTGTTTGCGGCCCGGTATCGGCTCGCGTCCTTCGACGTGGAAATCGCGGAGCAATCATTCCGGGCGGGCGGCGTCTCCTTTCCCGCGGGCTCCTGGATTTTGCCGGCCAAGGAGGGGCTGGCGCGTGCGATTCATTCCGTTGCCACGGAGCTTGGCCTGGACTTCGTCAGCGCTGCTTCTGCTCCTGACGTTTCGCATCACGCCGCCGGCGTCCCGCGAATTGGCGTTTGGGTGCCATGGGCGGACACCGACTCCATCGGCTGGATCCGCTACATTCTCGATCAACGCCGCGTCCCCTATGTGTATGTTCGCGACGAAGACATCCGCGCGGGAAATCTTCGTGAGCACCTGGATGTGCTTCTCTATGGCCATGTTGATCTCGAACTCGCCGAGCAGATCGAAGGCCTGCCGAAGCGGTGGAGCCCCATGCCCTTCAAGAAAACGCCGCAGACTCCCAGCTTTGGAACGCCGGCCGAGTCTGACGACATCACTGGCGGAATCGGCTACGCGGGCCTGGCAGAAGTGCAGCGCTTCGTGGACAGCGGCGGACTCCTCATAACGCTGGGCAGCGGTTCGATGCTGGCTCTCGATGGCGGGATCGTGCGCGGGGTGCGCGCTGTCGCTGGGGGTGTGCCGCGCAGCGTTGCGGGTGGGGGGGCGGCTTCAGCGGCGGCAGCACAGAATTCCATCACCCGCACTCCTGGCGCACACGTGCGCGTCACGTTCACTCGGCCGGATCACCCGATCGCTTATGGTTACCCGGGTCACACCAGCGTCTTCCGCCAGAATTTTCCGCTCTACAATATTCCCCGAGTGTGGCTGCGCATGGCCTACTGCACCACCTGCCTGGATGGGCCCGAAGACCGCTCTGGGATCGTCCTCGAATGGGGAGACTCGGCGGGCGCGCCTTTTGTCGTCAGCGGGCAGGCCTGGGGTGAAGAAAATATTTTGCGCCGTCCCGCGATTCTGGACATGCCGACCGGCCGCGGTCACGTCGTGGCGTTCAACTTCAATCCGTTTCATAGGGACATGAATCGCGGCGATCATCGTCTCGTTTGGAATGCGATTTTGAATTGGAAAGCGATTCTGTCGGTGTCCGCACCAGCCCAGGTTTCCGCTTCGGAGTGAGGTAGGTCGAAGCCATACGTTACTTTTCGTCCGCGTTAAGAAATGGCGCGTGAGTGTTTCAAAATGGTGCCCGGGGTGGGAGTCGAACCCACATGAGGAAAAATCCCCGGAGGATTTTAAGTCCTCAGCGTCTGCCATTCCGCCACCCGGGCAGGGCAGATAAGAAAAAGTAGCATGGGCGGGGAAAGCGCTCAATTCAAATCACAGAACGGCGGCTGGGCCTGCTTGTGAGCTGTTAGTTTTGAGCTCTTAGTAAAAAATGGGGCGCTGCCGGCGGTAAAGCGTACGGTCTTTGATTTTGTTCGGCGCGGATCTTCAAGCCGTGCCCTTCTGGCAGACAATTCGGAA
>WNFQ01009108.1_pt1 | contig 10828 bp, 11 predicted proteins | sample 5400171 | NCBI WGS metagenome assembly WNFQ01 (sample SAMN13153356, study PRJNA577476) | soil metagenome | isolation source: 20 cm soil under Madrone tree | place: USA:California | collected 2016-06-14 | reverse complement strand
GCGTCTACGTACACGTCATTCAACACTGTGTCGCCAACCGGCCTCCGAATCCCGGCAGGTATCGCATCCTCTATGAAACCGCGGACGGTCGCCGCAGACTCTATCGAAAATCTGATCCTTTTCATCCTGCGCGGGCGGGAGCGAAAGTGATTCCTCAGTCGGACGACATCCCGGCCGAATACAAAAAACTCCTGCTTTGGTATGAGGGGTGGTCCGAACGCACGGCGCAGGGCCAATCGGTCAGCGATCCCCTCTTGCGGCTTAGCGGCTCCGGGAAACGCCTTTGGGCTGACGAACCTGCCGATGAATATGTGGAACGGCTCCGCGAGGGCTGGCAGTGAGCCGCATCTTCTGGGACACGAATCTCTTTATCTATCTATTCGAAGGCTCCTCCGTCTTTGGACCACAAGTCGTGGCGCTCAGGCAGAAAATGCTCAAACGCGGCGACGAATTATTGACGTCCACGTTGACCCTCGGGGAAATCCTGGTAAAACCGCTGAAAATGGGTAATGCTGCGCTCGCAAGTGAATACCAGCGGACGATTCCCGCGACCGCTACGCTTCTGCAACTCGACGAAAAAGCGGCTGTCCTCTATGCGAAGCTCCGCTGTGACTCCGCTCTCCGCGCGCCGGACGCCATTCAACTCGCTTGTGCCGCTTCCTACGGCGTCGATCTCTTTGTCACCAACGACGAACGCCTTCACGGCAAACAAGTGGACGGCATCCAGTTCATCACGCCCCTCAACCGGGTCCCGGTTTGACCCCAACCGCCACACTCACCGCCAAAGGATTGCAAATAATACAGATACGATATTTATTGACATAGTAAAAAATTCGTGCTACTCTGACGAGTGTAATCGAGCTCTATTCGAAATCTTCGGGCCCACTTTTCCCGCCAAACCCTGCCAGAACTGGCCACTTTCTCTAAGTCCTTCTTTTTCACATTCATCCGAATTGCCCCTCCCGCAACCCCTTTCTTTTGATAACCATCTGAACTGCCCGGGGGTGGGGTGGGCATTTCTGACCAGTGCCTCTTCTTGCTCCGCTCTCTTCTGCGCTCATGCCTCACTCTTTTGCTCAACTCGGCAACTCATCTCCCGTCTTTCCAATCGTTTGCGCACTCTTTGCAAGAAACACCGGGGGTTACACACCCCTCGCTTCACAACGCCCGAGAGCAGTTCACCCCGTTCTCGGCCATCCCTTGCCCCTCTGCTACAATCTTCAGTTCATTTCCACTCAGGAGAACTCTTAGCAATGTCCACGAAGATCACCAAAGTCCACGCCCGCCAGGTCCTCGATTCGCGCGGCAATCCCACCGTCGAAGCCGACGTCCTCGTCGAATCCGGCTTTCTCGGCCGCGCTGCCGTTCCGAGCGGTGCTTCCACCGGTGAGCACGAAGCCCTCGAACTTCGCGACGCCGACAAATCGAAATATCTCGGCAAGGGCACTTTGAAAGCAGTTGCAAACGCCAACAACGAAATTGCCAAAGCCGTCACCGGTTTTGACGCCGCCGATCAGCGCGGCCTCGACCACAAAATGATTTCGCTCGACGGCACGCCCACCAAATCACGCCTCGGTGCCAACGCCATCCTCGCCGTCTCCATGGCCGCCGCGCGCGCCGCCGCCGGTGCGCTCAAGCAGCCGCTCTACAAATATCTTTCTCGTTATTCCAGCGAAAAATCCGCCTCCATCCTTCCCGTTCCGATGATGAACATTTTGAACGGCGGCGCTCACGCCGACAGCTCCGTGGACTTTCAGGAATTTATGGTCATGCCCGTCGGCGCTCCGTCGTTCTCGGAAGCTCTTCGCTGGGGCGTTGAAATCTTTCATGCGCTCAAGTCAGCCCTGAAAAAGCGAGGCTACAATACTGCCGTCGGCGACGAAGGCGGCTTCGCGCCAAGCTGCAAATCCAATGAGGAAGCCATTCAAATTGTTCTCGAAGCCATTTCCAGCGCAGGCTACAAGCCCGGTGAACAGGTTTCGATTGCTCTCGACCCTGCTTCCAGCGAGTTCTACGCTAAGTCCACGAGCAAATATGTTTTCAAGAAATCGGACAAGTCCGAACACTCTTCCGAACAGATGGCCGCTTACTGGACCAGCTGGGTCGAAAAATATCCCATCGCCTCCATCGAAGACGGCATGGCTGAAGACGACTGGGCCGGATGGAAAACTCTCACCAATTCTGTCGGCGCTAAATCTTCCAAGAAAAAAATCCAGCTTGTCGGCGACGATCTCTTTGTCACAAACACACAACGCCTTTCGCGCGGCATCAACGAAGGCGTTGCCAACGCTATTCTTATCAAGCTCGCACCGCAGCGGCGAAACCGAAGACACCTTTATTGCCGATCTTGCCGTTGCCACCGGCGCGGGCCAGATCAAGACCGGCTCCGCCTCGCGCACCGACCGTATCGCCAAATACAATCAGCTTCTTCGCATCGAAGAGGAACTTGGCGCCGCCGCAAAATTCCCCGGCCGCTCCATTTTTTCCTGAGTTCTTGAGGGAGGGGTTTTTTCCAATTCGTGTTGCAGAAATTTCCGATGCCGAAGCACTCAAGCGGCTCATCAACGAAGCCTTCGTCGTGGAGCGCGTCGCCATCGAGGGGGATCGCATTGACCGTGAAGGCGTTCTGCTCAACATGCGTTCCGGAAGCTTTCTCGTTCACGAAGAAGATGGATCCATCGTCGGCTGCGTTTACGTTCAAAAGAAAGAGAACCGCTGCTGTCTCGGTCTCTTGAGCGTCGCGCCGTCGCTGCAGGGAACGGGAATCGGCAGGAAGCTTGTCGTGGCTGCCGAGGAGTTTGCAAATAGGGAAAGTTGCGTCGCGATGGATTTGCGGATCATCAGTGCGCGAAGTGAAGTTATGCAGAAGTTTTACGAACAACTCGGTTATTCGGTCACGGGAACTTCGCCGTTGCCGGATTTTGTGGTGTTGAAGGCTCCCTGCCACTTCATTCACATGTCGAAATTGCTCAAGGTGTCGGAGGCTTCGTGAAACGCATTGCGATTTTTCTCTCTCTTTTTTCCTTCGCTGCTTCCGCGTTCGCACAAGCACCGAAAGAGATTACCGCGAACGAAGTCATTGACCGCATCAAGAGAAATGTCGGCGTCGAATGGCGCGCCGAAACCGTGGATACGTTTAAAGCTGGAGATCCCAACGCGAAAGTCACCGGCATCGCCGTTACGATGATGGCCACGCTCGACGTCCTCCAACGCGCCGCAGCCAAAAATCAAAATCTCATCATCACGCACGAACCTACCTTTTACGATCACCTCGACACTTCCAAGGAATTACCGCAAGGCGAAAGCGACGCGGTCCTGGCGGAAAAACGTGCTTTCCTCGCGCAACATCATCTTGTCGTGTGGAGATTTCACGATCACTGGCACCTGCGCAAGCCCGACGGAATTCTCATCGGCGTGATTCATAAACTTGGCTGGGAAAAATTCCAGGATCCAAACAATCAATATCTATTCACGATCCCGGAATCTGCCGTCGACCAACTTTCTGAGGAATTGCAAAAGAAGCTCGGCATCCACGTCATGCGCGTCGTCGGCGACCGCGATATGAAAGTGAAACGCGTCGCATTGAGCCCCGGCGCCGCCGGATTTCATCGGGAAGTGGGCGCGCTTGAGATGCCGGACATCGAACTTCTGATCACCGGCGAATCGCGCGAATGGGAAACCGTCGAATACGTGGCCGACGCGGTCGCCGAAGGCCGCCACAAGGCGCTCATCATGCTCAGTCATGTTCCCTCCGAACAGCCCGGCATGGAGGAATGTACCGTCTGGCTCAAAACTTTTGTTACCGAAGTCCCGGTCGAATTTGTCCCAACAAAGGATCCATTCGCGCCGCTGAAGCCGCCCAAAAAGTAGCCAACAGGAAATCTATATAACAACGGCCGATCAGAAAATCGAAGGACAACGCAAGTCAAGAAGCCGGCATCGCAGCAGATAGCCCTATGCCTCAGCCAACATTCATTTCACGTTTCGCAATTGCGGCAATTCTCGCGCTTCCATTTCCGGCGAACGGGCCCTGGGACAAGCCGGCGGACCAGTGGACCGCCGCCGACGCCAACAAAATTCTTGAAGACTCGCCGTGGACTTCCTCAAAAATCACCATCGAAGCAAAATTCACGCAGAAACACACGGAGCCACTCACCGGTCTCATTTCAGATTCTGACGTCAATCTGAACAACACAAACAATGTGCGCGGCGTGCAGCTTAGCAAGGGAAGTTCCACGCCTTCTTATTTTGTGAAGTGGATGTCGGCGAAAACGATGCGGCTCGCGCTCGAAAAAATGCACCGGATGAGATCGAATGTAGCAGGCGGCGCGCAGCCTCCGTTGAATGCAAAAGAATCGCCTGATTATGTCATTGCCATCGAAGGCGATGAGCCGATGCGCATCCTGCAGAACGCCAAGGAAGATCTGCATGACACGGTTTTTCTGGAACTCGATAACGGCTTCACACTCGATCTTGCGAATGTGCAATTTCTAGACGGCGCGGACGCCGATCCTCTTCGCACTGAATTTCATTTTCCACGGCAGGTCGAAGACAAGCCCGCAATTGATCCCGACAGCGAAAAAGTGATCTTCCATTGCCGCGGAACGGCAAAAAAGGAAATGCCTGGCCGCTCGAATGCGATTGCTATTCGCGTGGAATTTCATCCCAAGGAAATGCGCGTACAGAACTTACCTGACCTCTGATTTGGTACTTCCTGCAACCTGTCCCAGCGGACAGTTTTTCCCGGCGCAAGGATTACACAGGTATTACAGAACGCCTTTCCACCTCGTGCTAATTTTTAGTTGTATTCGGCCCCCATCCCGTCAGGAGAAACATGAGCATTTTCCAACACGACAAAACGTTTTCACGCCCGATCATCTGGGGAATCACTGCATTCTTTATCGCTCTCCATATCCTTGCAGTTGTCGCACTCTTCTATTTCTCCTGGACGGGCCTCATTCTTGCCGTGATTACATATTGGATGGCGGGCAGCCTCGGCATCGGCATGGGCTACCACCGCTTGCTCACGCATCGCGGTTATAAAACACCGAAATGGGTGGAATATATTTTGACCACTTGCGGAACGCTCGCGATTGAAGGCGGACCGATTGCGTGGGTTGCGACGCATCGCGTGCATCACCAAAATACGGACAAGGAAGGCGATCCGCATTCGCCGCATGACGGCGGGTTTTTCGCGCACATGGGCTGGATCATCACCGGAAAATCCATGCACACGCGCGCGGAAGAGTTGCTTCCGTTCGTTCCCGATCTGCGCAAGGATAAATATTACGCTTGGGTTAGCAAGTACCATTGGGTACCGCCGGTCGTTCTGGCTGTGATCATCTATGCCGCATTTGGCTGGTCGTGTCTGTTGTGGGCCGTTTTTCTCCGCACCGTTGTTGGGCTGCATTCCACGTGGTTCGTAAATTCGGCGACGCATATGTGGGGCTCGCAGAGATTTTTGACGGGTGATTCTTCGACGAACAGTTTTTGGGTGGCCATGCTTACGTTTGGCGAAGGCTGGCACAACAATCACCACGCTTCGCCGCAGGCCGCGCGCCACGGTATTGCCTGGTACGAGTTCGACGTGAACTGGTACGGAATCCGCGCCCTCAAAGCACTGGGTCTCGCGTGGGACATCAAATTGCCGAAGGCAAAATTGTCCGCGGCCGAGCTGGCAACGGTTCCTTCGGTGATTCCTCAGCCCGAAGAGATGACCGCGGCCATTTCGGGCGACTAGGATTTTCTCCGCCCCCGCGATTCTGTATTGCGGGCGGTTTCTCATCTATCATTGGAGTTGCTGAAGAAAAGCATCTCCCATGAAAATCACGAGCCGCGCCAAAGCGACCGCATTTTTCATCACGCTCGGCGCATGCCTTGTCGCCCTTACCATCGCGCTGAACGTCAGTTGGATTGTGATCAACTGGCGCGAAGTGGTACCGCTCGTTCTCGGAGTAATTCTCTTCGGATTCATCACGGCCGGCGTGGTCGTTAACACGATTTTCCTTGTGCGCGAAATCCGTCGCAACGAACAGCACGACAGTTTTTTGAATGCGGTCACGCACGAATTGAAAACGCCGATCGCGTCGCTGCGGCTTTACATCGAAACGCTGGAGAGCCGGCAGCTGGACGATACAAAACGGCGAGAGTTTTACCACAATATGCTGCAGGACACGGACCGTTTGCTGGGCACGGTGGAGCAGGTGCTGAAAGCGAGCGAAGTGCGGCAGCGGAGCACGCGCAAAAACTGGACGGAAGTGGATTTTGCAAAACTGGTTGGCGAGAGCGTGGAAGTCGCGCGCACACGACACCGGTTGAAACCGGAAGAGTTGTACCTGGAAAACGCGCCCGGCGACGAAATTCTGGTGCGGGGAAATTCCGAAGAGCTGCGAACGCTCGTGCTGAACCTTTTCGACAATGCCGTGAAATATTCCGACGAGCAAAAAGACATCGCCGTGGAAATCAAGACGCCGACGCTCGACACGATTTCGCTGAGCGTTCACGACAACGGCACGGGAATTCCCAAGGGCGAATTGAAGCGGATTTTCCGGCGCTTTTACCGCGCGCAGTCTGAAAAAACAAAACAAGTGAAGGGCACAGGCCTGGGGCTTTTCATAGTGCGGTCGGTGGCGCGGCGCTACGGCGGCGATGCGTACGCCGAGAGTGCGGGCGAGGGGCAAGGGAGCACATTTTTTGTGCGCCTGCCGCGGGTGTATCGAGCATGAGCCGGATTTTAGTTGTCGAAGATGAAGAACACCTCGCGCAAGGTTTGCGGTTTAACCTTGAAGAAGAAGGCCATTCGGTCGAAGTCACGGATAAGGGAGAGATTGCGCTGAAGCGGCTCCTGAAAGAAAAACAAGAATTTGACGCGCTGGTTCTGGACGTAATGCTGCCGGGAAAAGATGGATTCACAGTGGCGCGCGAACTTCGCGAAGCGCAGAACTATATTCCCGTCCTTATGTTGACGGCGCGGGGACGGCAGGAAGATGTGCTGAAGGGATTTGAGGCGGGCGCGGACGACTATTTGCCGAAGCCGTTCAACTTGAAAATATTGCTGGCGCGGCTGGACAGCATGGTCCGACGGAAGAAGTGGGCGCAGCGCGAGAACGGCGAAGAAAACGGAGGGGAAGCGGAACAATCCGATCTTCCGCGGCTTTATACGTTCGGGGACAAGACGATCGATTTTCAGGGTTTGAAGCTGCACGTCGGGAAAACGACGATGCAGCTCACGCTGATGGAAACCGAACTGCTGCGATATCTGATTCGTCGCGCGGGGCAACCAGTTTCGCGCAAGGCGATACTCGAAGACGTCTGGGATTTACGGGAAGACACCGACACGCGCGCGATTGATAATTTCATTGTGCGGCTGCGCAAATACATCGAAAAAGAGCCGGCGCATCCGAAGCATTTGCTAACAGTGCGCGGAGTCGGGTACGAGTTCGTGCCGAATCCGAAATAGAAGTTTTTCCTGAGGACTGATGCCGAAATTTGCAAAGCACATTTTTATCTGCATGAACCAGCGCGAACCGGGGCATCCGCGCGGGTGTTGCGATCCGACCGGACAAGGAGAATTGCAGCGCCTTTTCAAAGTGAAATTGGCGGAGCGCGGCATAAAACTCGTGCGAGCGAACAAATCAGGCTGTCTCGATCAATGCGAACTCGGCCCCAACGTGGTCGTCTATCCGGAGGGTGTGTGGTACGGCGGCGTGAAACCGGAAGATGTGGACGAAATTATCGAGTCGCACATCATTGGGAATCAGCCCGTCGAGCGCTTGCGCATTCCCGATGAAATCCTGAACACCACGCACAAGAAAAAGGGCTCCGAGGTCGAATAATCGCCTCTCAACTCTTTATCAATCCGCACTTGCGGCTAGCGGCAGATCGGGAAATAATCTGACGCGCTTTTAGCCGGCACGCGGAGAGATGCTTGAGCGGTTACCCACAAAGCCCAGCTCTGTACTCACCAGCGAACGACGAAAGGACATTTGCGCTTCTCGCACACGTTCTCGCAATTTTTTCCGGGTTCATCGCGCCGCTCGTAATTTTCCTTATCAAACGTGACTCGAAATTCGTGTCGTTTCACGCGCTGCAGGCGCTGGCGTGGCACGTCCTTTATATGGTGATCTTCTTTTTCGGCTTGATCATCGCTTTCGTGTCTCTCTTCGCGAGCATTGGATTTCCTCCTCCTCAGCACAGCAATCAGCCACCGCTAGTCTTTTTCGGAGTTTTTGGAATTGTGTGGCTTTTTGCATTTGGCGGCGGAATTGTGAACATCATCCTCGGGATTGTTTACGGAATCAAGGCTAACAACGGCGAGTGGGCGGAGTTCCCGCTGATTGGCGGCTGGATCCTGAAGAAGATTGTTTTCAACTGATTTTTATTTGCACTTTTTGGGAGGACTCATGAAACGTGTTGTTTTGATCGCCGGTGGTTTGCTCGTAGTAGCGGCTTTTGTGCCTTTTCTTCACTCTACAACGGGAGACGAAGCGCCCCTTTTTGGATTTAGCGCGGAATCGTCGCGGCCGGAAAGACAGTGGGAGGAGAAATTCCGGGCGATTCCTAATCCGGAAAATCACCGCACGTACATGCAACGGCTTACGGCGCACCCGCACAACGTCGGCTCACCCTACGACAAGAACAATGCGGAATGGATTGCGGCGAAGTTCAAGGAGTTTGGGCTCGAAACACAGATTGAAAATTTCGACGTGCTGTATCCAACGCCGAAGGAGCGGCTGGTCGAGCTAGTGGAAGGCGGGCCGCTTTTCAAAGCGAAATTGCAGGAGCCGGCGCTGCCAGAAGATCCAACTTCAAACCAGACGAGTGAGCAGTTGCCGACGTACAACGCGTATTCGATTGACGGAGACGTGACGGGTCCGCTCGTTTATGTGAATTACGGAGTGCCCGAGGATTACGAAGAGCTGGAACGGCGCGGCGTTTCCGTGAAAGGCGCGATCGTGATTGCGCGATACGGACATGCGTGGCGTGGAATTAAGCCGCTCGTTGCCGGGGAGCACGGCGCGATCGGCTGCTTGATCTATTCCGATCCGCGCGACGACGGATACTCCGGAGGCGAGACGTTTCCGAAAGGCGCGTGGCGGCCGAAAGACGGCGTGCAACGCGGCAGCGTGCAGGACAGCGCCGTGTTTATGGGCGATCCGCTGACGCCGGGAGTTGGAGCGACGCCGGATGCAAAGCGTGTGGCGATCAAAGACGCGCAGACGCTGACGAAAATTCCAGTGCTGCCGATTTCGTACGGCGATGCACAACCTCTGCTGGAAGCGATGAGCGGTGCGATTGCGCCGCGAGACTGGCGCGGCGGATTGCCGATTACGTATCACATCGGCCCGGGTCCGGCGAAAGTGCATTTGAAGGTTGCATCGAATTGGGATATCAAGCGGCTTTACGACGTGATTGGAAAAATTCCTGGCTCGACGTTCCCGGATGAGTGGGTGATTCAAGCGCGCGGGATCGGCGAGCTTGTAAAGCAAGGATGGAAACCGAAACGGACGATGATTTACTGCGCGTGGGACGGAGAAGAACCGGGACTGCTGGGTTCGACGGAGTGGGTGGAAACGCATGTGGACGATTTGAAGAAGCACGCGGTTGCGTACATCAATTCAGACAGCAACAGCCGCGGATTCCTAGGGTTTGAAGGGTCGCAGACGCTGGAGAAATTCATGAACGACGTGGCGCGCGATATTCAGGATCCAGAGACGAAACTTTCCGTTTGGAAGAGGGCGCAGCTTCGGGAGATACGTCACGCAGGTTCCGCGGAGGACCGGCGAGAGGCGCGCAGCCGGGGCGATTTGCGGCTGGACATGCTTGGCGGGGGATCCGATCACGCTCCCTTCAATAACTTTGCGGGAGTCGCCGCGCTCGGAATCGGATTCGGCGGAGAAGACGGCGGCGGGATTTATCATTCAATTTACGATGATTTTTACTGGTACACACATTTCAGCGATACGGATTTTGCGTATGGGAAAGCGCTTTCGCAGACCGGCGGGACAGCAATGATGCGGCTTGCGGATGCGGATTTATTGCCGTTTGAGTTTATGGATTTTGCCGACGACGTGCAGACGTATGTGAAGGGAGTGAAGAAGTTTGCCGCTGATCAGCACGATGAGGTGATCGAACGGAACCGCGAAATTGAAGAAGGAGCGTACACGGCGGCTGCGGATCCAAAGAAAACTTACGTGCCGCCGGCCAAGGAGGAAGTGCCACCACATATCAATTTTGCGCCATTGGATAACGCGGTGGAAAAACTGAACCGAAGCGCGGAAGAGTATCAGAAGGCGTTGAATGCGGCGGCGGCGAACGGCGGGGCCGCGCTGGCAAAGGCTTCGCTCAAAGAGATCAACGAAATGCTGATACAGAGCGAGCACAAGCTGACGACGCCCGAAGGATTGCCCGGGCGTTTCTGGTACAAGCATGAACTTTATGCGCCGGGCGCGTACACGGGTTATGCAGCGAAGGCGATTCCGGCGGTACGGGAGGGGCTCGAGCTGAAAAAGTGGAAACAGGCGGAAGAGTCCGCGGCGCGCGTGGCGCGCGTGCTGGAAAGCGAAGCGGCGCAGATCTCGCAAGCGGCGGCGAAGCTTCGCGCGCAAGTCCAAACAAATTAAGACTGGTTTCGCATGCCTTCTTACAACCTAGCGATCGTCGGATTCGGCCCCGTCGGCCGCGCTTTTTTGCGTTTGTTAAGTGCGAAAGAGAGGGAGCTGCGGAGGAAGTACGACATTCGCTGGCGGCTAACAGGCGTGGCGACGCGGCGTGTCGGCTGGTTTGCCGATGCGGATGGATTTAATCCGATTGCATTGTTGAATGGGCA
>WNFQ01003935.1_pt1 | contig 10832 bp, 6 predicted proteins | sample 5400171 | NCBI WGS metagenome assembly WNFQ01 (sample SAMN13153356, study PRJNA577476) | soil metagenome | isolation source: 20 cm soil under Madrone tree | place: USA:California | collected 2016-06-14 | reverse complement strand
TCCTCACTCCGTAACCCTCGTCTCCAAATTCACAGCCCGGGAGCAAGTCTCCCGGGCTCTTTTTTTTGACTCACGTGGGGACGGCCGCCCTCGGGAGCCGGCCCTGAGCGGAGTCGAGGGTCCAAGCCTAGCAAAGCCGGCGGGCCTTTCGCAGGGAGTGGCTCCGATCTGTCTCCATTCGCCCGAATTGACGCCCACCTAAGCCAAGCCCTAAGATGCGCCATCCGGCTGCAAATATCGCTACACGATCTGAGGAGTGCCCGTGAAATCCTCGCTGCCTCTGCTGGCTTGGCTCGCCCTTTTCAGTTCCATTGTTCTTGCTCAAACCGACGAGGTTGTTCCCAACGAAAATCTCTTGGCGGAAGGAGTCCCAAAAATTCCCGCCTCCCTCGCCCAGACCATCGACCGTTACGGAAACTTCCGGGAAGCGGGCCTGACGAGCTGGCATCCCACGCGGCGCGAAATGCTGATCACCACGCGCTTTGCCGACGTGGCCCAGATTCACCAGGTGAAAATGCCCGGCGGAGCCCGTTTCCAGCTGACCTTCTATGCCGACCCTGTCAGCAGCGCACAGTATGAACCGACGCAGGGAAATTACTTCGTCTTCAGCAAAGACGTGGGCGGAGGCGAATTTTACCAACTGTACCGCTACGACGTCAGTTCCGGTGACATCACCCTGCTCACCGACGGCAAGTCACGTAACACGGGCGCGGTATGGTTCGACGGTGGAGGGAAATTGGCCTACGGCTCGACACGGCGCACGGGCAAGGACGTCGATCTGTATGCGATGAATCCCGCCGACCCCAAGTCCGATCACCTGGTCGCTAAGCTCGAAGGTGGCGGGTGGGAAGCTCTCGCCTGGTCACCCGATGGCCGCAAGATCCTTGTGAACGAAGAGGTTTCCGCCAACGAGAGCTACCTGTGGGTCGTCGATTCCGACACGGGCGACAAGATTCTGCTCACTCCCAAGCGCGGAAGCGAAAAGATCTCATATGCGGGTGGACACTTCAGCAAAGACGGCAAAGGAATTTACACGACTACCGACAAAGATTCCGAGTTTCATCTGCTGGAGTACATCGACCTCGGCAGCAAAGAGCACACTTACCTCACCAACGCGATTCCCTGGGATGTCGATGAGTTCGATCTCTCGGACGATGGGCGCAAGATTGCCTTCGTCAGCAACGAGGACGGCTTCGGGGTACTGCATATTTACGACATCGCAAAAAAGACGGAGCACCCGGTCTCAAACCTGCCAAAGGGAATTGTGGATGGCATCCGCTGGAGGCGGCACAGCCAGGAATTGGCGTTCAACCTGGATTCCGCGCGCTCGCCTTCCGACGTGTATTCGCTCGACACGGCTACCAACAAGCTGGAACGATGGACTTTCAGTGAAACGGGTGGGCTGAATACGACTACCTTTGCAGCGCCTGAGCTGATTCACTGGAAGAGTTGGGACGATCGCGCGATCAGCGGCTTTGTCTATCGCCCACCGGACAAGTTCAGGGGGCCACGACCGGTGATGATCCTGATCCACGGCGGTCCGGAGGGCCAGTTCCGGCCCGACTTCCGCGGCACGAGCAACTACTACCTGAACGAACTGGGCATTGCGCTGATCTTCCCGAACGTGCGCGGTTCAACCGGTTATGGCAAGAAGTTCCTTGCTCTCGATAACGGCGTGCTACGAGATGGCTCGTACCAGGATGTCAATGCGCTGTTCGACTGGATTGCGCAGCAACCTGGCCTCGATGCCAAGCGCGTACTGATCACGGGAGGCAGCTATGGCGGCTTCATGACCCTGGCCATCGCTACCAGCTACAACGACCGCATCTGCTGCTCGGTGGATGTCGTCGGCCCTTCGAACCTGGTGACTTTCCTGGAACATACTTCAGGCTACCGCCAGGACCTGCGCCGGGTAGAGTATGGCGACGAACGCGATCCGAAGACGCGGGCCTATCTCGAAAGCATCGCTCCCGCCAACAAAGCGCAGAACATCACCAAGCCTCTGTTCGTGATTGCGGGCAAGAATGATCCGCGTGTGCCCGCCAGCGAAAGCGAGCAGATGGTGGCCATCGTGCGCAAGAACAACACGCCGGTATGGTATCTGCTTGGAAAGAACGAAGGCCACGGCTTCCGCAAGAAGAAGAACCGGGACTTCCAGTTCTATGCAACGGTGATGTTTTTGAAGGAGTATCTGTTGAAGTAGGCTGGCTGTTGGTCGTTGGCAAAGCGCTGCGAGTCTGAGTTCTTTGCCAATCGCTGTCAGCCAACGACCATCAGCCAACTATAATCTCCCCATGCTTGACGAACTGACATTCCGTGACCGCGCCGATCAGGCGTTTGCAGGCCTGAAGAAAAGCCTCTTTGCAGCAGAGGATTCTGCCGACATCGAAGTTGAAGATCAGGCCGGGGCGCTGAATGTTGCCTTCGTGGACGGCACCCGGTTCGTCGTATCTCCCAATGCGCCCGTGCGGCAGATCTGGATCTCGGCGTTGACTACTAGTTTCAAGCTGGACTGGTCCGAGGAAGAACAGGACTTCGTCTTGGCGAAGACGGGCGAGAAGCTGAAGCCCCTCATGGCCCGACTCATCAATCAGCAACTCGGCGAGGAAGCGGTGGAGTTGGAATAAACGCTGAAAAGCTTTTAACCGCAAAGATCGCAAAGAGAGCGCAAAGGGCGCTGAGAAAAACGGAAAACGTTGGCACCATTTACCTTTACGAACTTTCACCTTTGCGAACTTTGCGAAACCTTCGCGAACTTTGCGGTTAAGAGCGTTTCGTCCTGATCTTCGTCTCCTCTAGGGCAAACCGTTCGCTTCAGATCTCCGGCATCGAGCCCAACTCCATTCGCTTAGCTGCGGGATATAATTAAATGCGACAGAAGGCCCTCAGACGAACAAACCAGCCTCGGACGACCTTCGGGTCGACTCTTCCCGGGAAGTGCGCTCTAAGCGCTTCTAAATAGTGTTAACGGCATTCTACGCGAGGCCGTGACCGTCTTTCCGAGTTTCAAAATGCCCTCGCACGCAGTTTCAATAGCTTAGCTAATAGTGAACTATCGTCGCTTCGTCCGGCATCTCCAACCCGAGACGGGCGGACACGGATAGTTGAAACGCACTATCAAAGCCTCGCTAGTTCTGGATCTCGCGCAACATTTTAGGGCGGCTACTACAATTCAGCGGTCTGGATGCGGGGGTCGATTTTCTGGCGGAGGTGGGCTGCGATCTGTTTTCCGTGGAAGCGGCCGTTTTCGATGAAGATCTCGCTGGTGCGCGAACCGGCTACGATCACTCCGGCGACGTAGATTCCAGGGACGTTGCTCTCTAAAGTCTCCGGATCGCAGAAGGGCCGATTTTGCATGTCGGACAGTTCTAGCCCGAGGCTGCGCAGGAAATCATAGTCGGGATGGTAGCCGATCATGGCGAACACGAAATCATTCTCGATGCGGACAGGGCCCTGGGGAGTGTTCAAGACGACGAAACCGTCACCGATCTCCTGCACGGAACTGCGGAAGAAAGCGCTGATCTCGTTGTTCTTGATGCGGTTCTCGAGATCCGGACGCACCCAGTACTTCACACCGGGAGAAATCTTGTCATCGCGGTGCACCAGCGTGACGCGTGCACCGTGGCGCCAGAGGTCAAGGGCCGTCTCGGCCGCCGAGTTCTTTCCGCCTACCACAAGCACGTCGCTGTCGTAGTACGGATAGGGTTCCTTGTAGTAATGAAAGACTATGGGCAAATCTTCGCCGGGCACGTTAAGACGATTGGCGAGATCGTAATAACCGGTCGACACAATGACTTTCTTCGCGCAATAGTCGTGGATCTTTCCCGAGCGGTCCGTGGCGGTGACGCGGAAATTTCCGTCCTGGCCGGTGACGGTCTTCACCCATTGGTACTGGTGGATGTGCAACTCGTAGTGATCGCTCACTCGGCGGTAGTATTCAAGGGCATCCTGGCGCGTAGGCTTTTGCATGGCACAGGCGAAAGGGATGTCGCCGATTTCGAGCAGTTCCGGAGTGGTGAAGAAGACCATGTTGGTGGGGTAGTTGAAGATAGAATTCACCAGACAGCCCTTGTCGAGGACCCTTACCTTCAAACCGATCTTTTGCGCTTCGATGGCGCAGGCCAAGCCGGTCGGGCCGGCGCCAATGACCAAAACGTCCGTCCAGCTGTCGGGGCGGGATTGTGCCTGTTTTCGAGGTAAAGTTTCGGGGATATATTCCGTTGTAGCCAAGGGTCAGTTCTCAGTTCGCGGTTCTCAGTTCTCAATTAAACAGCCGTGGTTGTCCCGTCTTAGCACGATCTTGACGACTGACGACAGGTGATTGGAGACTGATCACGCTTGAACGATCGATTCTAGCATGCAGCCGGAGCACTCTTTTTGCATGTCACAGGCCGTGTGCGTGGACCCACAATGCTCCCGGTCGTCCGCGTTATACTCTCCAGTTGCTTTCATCCTTCGCACCGATCAGGAATTCCTATGGCAGCCCCAGGAGAACAGCCGAAACTTACGCGCGTGGAATCCGACAGCATGGGACAGATCGAGGTCCCGGCCCACCAGTACTGGGGGGCGCAGACGCAGCGCTCGCTCCTGCACTTCAACATCGGACGCGACATCATGCCACCGGAGCTGATCCGGGCCTTCGGCATTCTGAAGAAAGCCTGCGCGCTGGTGAATCAGGATCTGGGCAAGCTTTCGCCAGAAAAAACCAAGCTTATCGTGCAGGCGGCGGATGAAGTGATTTCCGGGAAGCTCAACGATCAGTTCCCCTTGCGCATCTGGCAGACGGGGAGCGGCACGCAGACCAACATGAACGTGAACGAGGTCATCTCGAACCGCGCCATCGAGATCGCAGGCGGCGTGATGGGCTCGAAGAAGCCGATCCATCCCAACGATGATGTGAATATGTCGCAATCGTCGAACGATACCTTCCCCGCGGCCATGCACATCGCGGCCGCGGAGCGTGTGCAGAACGCGCTGATTCCTGCGATTCGTAGCGTTCATGACGCGATCGCGGACAAGGCGAGGGAGTTCAGTGACATTGTGAAGATCGGGCGCACGCACCTGCAGGACGCCGTGCCGCTTACAGTTGGGCAGGAGTTCAGTGGCTGGGCCAGCTTACTGGAGCGTGATATCAAGCGATTGGCGCAAGTACAGGATGGTCTATACGACCTCGCGATTGGTGGGACAGCAGTGGGCACGGGTCTCAACGCGCATCCTGAGTTTGCGGAGCGCGCCGCGCGAAAGATTGCAGAACTTAGCGGGCTTCCCTTCCGTTCGCATCCCAACAAGTTTGCGGCGTTGTCGGCACATGACGAGATCGTCTTCGCCCAGGGCGCTCTGGAAACTCTAGCTGCTTCGCTGATGAAGATTTCGAACGATATACGCTGGCTGGCTTCCGGGCCGCGTTCCGGTCTGGGCGAACTTGTGATCCCTGAGAACGAACCGGGTTCGTCGATTATGCCGGGCAAGGTGAACCCGACCCAGTGTGAAGCGATGACCATGGTTTGCGTGCAGGTACACGGAGCCACCGCCGCTGTGGGATTTGCGGGCTCCCAGGGCAACTTTGAACTGAATGTCTACAAGCCGGTGCTGATCTACAACTTCCTGCATTCCGTTACCTTGATTTCCGACGCGTGCCATGGCTATGTCGAGTACATGATCAAGGGAATTGAAGTGGATCGGGCGAAGGTGAATAGCCACGTGAACAATTCCCTGATGCTAGTAACGGCGCTGGCGCCGAAGGTGGGATACGACAAGGCAGCCCAGATCGCACACACGGCGCATGTTGAGCACACCAGCCTGCGCGAGGCGGCGTTGAAGCTGGGATATCTCACGGGAGAGGAATTCGATCAATTGGTGCGGCCGGAGAAGATGACGAGACCATAGTCGTCTGCCGCTAGTCATCAGTCGCAAGTGTCGTGTCACGAAAATTCTTTGCATATCTCAGCCAAGGAGGACACAACGGGGTTGAAACACAAGGTCTCTCCACTCCGCTTCGCTCCGGTCGGGATGACAAGTTTTACGCGGCGTATAGTTACGCTGTTTCCCACCGACATAGTTTTGGAAGGAGGAAGGTGGTGTCTTCGATCCCACTCGAAACTTAAAACCCGAAACTGCCCCTAGTAAGCCCAACGGAGCAACGTTGCCCCTACCGTGAATCCCGCCCCTACCGACGCCAGCAGCACAAGGCTTCCTTTCTTCAATTTCCCTTCCTGGCGGGCTGTTTCCATGGCAAGAGGAATGGTGGCGGCGGTGGTGTTTCCGTAGCGATCGATGTTGACGATGATGCTCTCCGGACGCAGGTCTAAGCGATCGGCAGTTGCCATGATGATGCGGCGGTTGGCTTGGTGAGGAATGAAGGCGTCGATGTCGCTGCCCTTCAGGCCATTACGTTCCAGTAGTTTTTCGCAAAGCTCAGTCTGCTTGCGCACGGCGAATTTGAAGACGGCCTGACCGTCCTGATGGACGTAGTGCATCTTCTTGTCGACCGTTTCGCGCGTGGAGGGGTGCAGGCTTCCGCCGCCCGGCATGTAAAGAGAGCAGGCTCCGGAGCCGTCGATTTCGTGGATGTAGTCGATCAGGCCCAAGGAGTCCTCCTCGGTGGGCTCGAGAATTACGGCGCCGGCTCCATCGCCGAAGATCACGCACGTGGCCCGGTCTGTGTAGTCGATGATGGACGACATCACGTCCGACCCGATGACCAGGACTCTCTTATGCATGCCGGTCGAGACATACTGCGCGCCAGTCTGCAGGGCATAGAGAAAGGCAGAGCAGGCAGCGGAGAGATCGAACCCCCAGGCGCCCTTGGCGCCGAGCTTGTGCTGCACCAGGCAAGCCGTCGAGGGAAAGAGCATGTCGGGCGTGACGGTGGCCACCAGAATCGCTTCGACGTCCGTCGGCAAGAGACCGCGCTGAGCTAAGGCGTTTTTTGCTGCTTCTATGGCCAAGTCGCTGGTAGCTACGCCTTTGTCGACCAGGTGACGTTCACGGATGCCGGTGCGTTCCAGAATCCAATCGTTGGAAGTCTCGACCATCTTTTCCAGGTCGGCGTTGCTAAGAATGCGGGGCGGGACGTAGGTGCCAAGGGCGCTGATCTTCACGCGCGCAGGTTTGCTCACTCTTGCTTTCTCCAGGCAGTGAATAAGAACCGTTTATTGTGCCATGCCGCCCCGCAATGTCCAACTCGATGGCGCGGACACTCTTGTTCGCGACTACGCGCGGAACCCGGGCAGGAGTGCCCGCGCCACATGCGGTTACTTCTGTACATGTACTAGCACGGCAAGAATGTCCTTCTCACAGTGTCCGGATAGTACTTTGCGAAAGCGGGTTCAGGACAGCAAAAGCCGCGCCAGATACCGGGTTTCGCGTGAACTGCGGAGACCTGTCGCTGATTCCCAAAGTTGCACTAGTCTGCTGCGAGTGCAACAGCTCTGAACTCGCGGTCGCTGGGAAGGGGGATCAGAGATGCTGAAGTCGGAACGCATTCAATCCGCTCGTATTGTCTCCACGCTCGTGCTCTCGCTTGGGCTGGCGCTGCTTTCGGGTTGCATCGCCATGAACGGGAAGAATGGCACGAGCAATCAACCTACTTCCTCAGGAGTGACGGTTACACCAGCGACTGCAAACGTGCGCGCCGCCGATACCCAGCAATTCAGCGCCAGCGTCAAGAATGTCATGGACCAATCTGTGGCGTGGTCCGTGAATGGGACCGCCGGTGGGGACGCGACCGTGGGCAAGATCAGTGCCACGGGCGTGTACACCGCGCCCGCAGCCCTCCCCAATCCTGCTTCCGTCAGCATCGAAGCTACCTCTGTTTCCGACAAAGCTCTCTCCGGCAGCAGCATCGTTTCGCTGGAGAATCCGGTACCGACCGTGACGGCCGTGTCCCCCGCGTCCGTTGCGGTCGGTAATTTTTCGATCACGGTGACCGGAACCAAGTTCGTGAACGGCGCGAAGGTGATGTTCGGCGGGCGGGCGCTGACCACGAAGTTTGTCTCGGCGACTCAGCTGACGGCAACGGGCACGACGACGGCTTCGCAGAAGGGTACCTCGGTGCAAGTGACGGTATCGAATCCGGATCCGGGGGCGATGACCTCCGCTGCTCTGATGGTGAAGGTGGGGGCAATCCCTGTCGTGGTTACGATCACGCCCACGTCTGTCTCCCTTCGCACAGGCCAAAGCTTCCAATTCAAGGCGACGGTCACGGGAACTACCAATACGGGGATCATCTGGAAGGTGAGCAACGCGGTGGGCGGCACGCCCTATGTGGGGATCATTTCCACGAATGGACTTTACACCGCACCTCCAGCAGTGCCGGGCAAGGGAATGGTGGACATTGTTGCGGCCAGCGTCGAGGATGGCAGCGGGGCGCTGTGTCACGCGGCCATTCTGAGCAGTCTACCGGTGCTAGCCGCGGTCCTCCCCACCCCCATACCGGTGGGAAACTTTACGGTTTCTGTGAGTGGCAGCAATTTTCTGAATGGCGCGCAGATTGTATTTAACGGAACCCTGCTGCCCACAACTTTCATTTCTGCGACTAGTTTGAGCGCGACGGGAACGTCATCAGCCGCCGGAACTGCGATCCTGCAGGTGATCAATCCAGGCACGGGTTCGCCCACGTCGAATGCTTTACAGGTGCAGGTTGGTGCTTCGAATAATGGCGTGACGGCCAGCGCGGCCGGGCGACTGCTGGAGCAATCGACCTTTGGGCCAACGCCTGCACTGATTCAACATGTGCAGCAAGTGGGTCTGCAGGGATTCCTCACCGAGCAGTTCAACGCGACGGCCTCAACCTATCCAACGCCCGGGGCAAACGATGACATCAGCCTGGTCAAGAAGCGCTTCTTCACGAACGCACTCAAGGGAACGGATCAGCTGCGCCAGCGCACTGCCTGGGCTTTGGCCCAGGTATTCGTGGTGTCAAACCAGAAGATCGGGGATCCAACCGCCTTCACTGAATGGATGAAGATGTTGCAGAAGGATGCGTTTGGAAATTTCGCAACTCTTTTGACTGATGTGACACTCAGTCCGACCATGGGCCGGTATCTCGACATGGTGAATAACGACAAGCCAAGCTCGGGGTCGGAGCCCAACGAGAACTATGCGCGGGAAATCCTGCAGTTGTTTTCGATTGGACTGGCTCAGCTGAATCCTGATGGAACGCCGCAAGTGGACGGCAACGGGATTCCGGTTCCGACCTACACGCAAGACACGATCATCGGGTTCGCTCACGTGTTCACGGGATGGACCTATCCCACGAAATCGGGCGCGACGGCGCGCTTCGGCAATCCGGAGTATTACGTTGGCCCGATGATTCCCTTCGACAACCACCACGACACGGGGACCAAGCTGTTGCTCAACGGCGCGACCTTGGGCTCAGGTGGGACCTCGCAGGTAGATCTGACGGCGGCGCTGCAGAACATTTTCCTGCATCCGAACGTCGGACCATTCATCTCGAAACAACTTATCCAGCATCTGGTCACTAGCAATCCGAGCCCGGAATACGTCGCCCGAATTACGGGCGCGTTTAACGACAACGGCAGCGGTGTTCGCGGCGACCTGAAGGCAGTCATCAATGCGATCCTGATGGATCCGGAGGCACGGCGAGGCGATGATGTCGCGCAAGTGCAGCCCAGCGACGGGAAGCTGAAGGAGCCGGTCCTGTTCATGACGAACCTGCTGCGGACGATGAATGCAACTTCCGACGGCGCGAATCTGGACAGCTACGCCTCCGACATGAAGGAAGAGCCGTTCGAGTCGCCCACGGTTTTCAACTTCTATCCGCCGGACAACGGGATCCCAGGAACCACCCTGCTGGGACCCGAATTCAGAATCTTCAACAGCACGACCGCGATCTCTCGCGTCAACTTCGTGAATGACCTGGTGTATGGAAGCATCAGCAGCACGACCACCACGGACATCTCCACGTACCTGGGGCTGGCGCCGAATCCAGGAGCGCTGGTCGATTCACTGGCCAACGTGATGCTGCACGGACAAATTTCCGACAACGCGCGCAGCACCATTGTCACCACGATCACCGGCATTACTGATAACACGCGGCGTACCAAGTCCGCGATTTACCTGATCGGCAGTTCGTCGCAGTTCCAGGTCCAGCACTGAGGGGAAGCCATGGCGAAATGGAATCGCAGAGAATTTCTACGCACCACTTGCTGTTCGGCCGCCGCGGGATTTGCCGCAGCCAGCTTCAGCCGCTTCGGCATGGTCAATGCCCTGGCACAGACCGCAACGGACTACAAGGCGCTCGTATGCGTCTTCCTGTTCGGGGGAAACGACAGCAACAACATGGTGATCCCGTTTGATACAGCGGGCTATGGGGCCTACAAGACGGCGCGGGGAGGTTTAGCACTGGCACAAGGTTCGTTGTTGCCAATCACTCCGACGACCTTGGGGTTGCCGTTCGCGTTGCATCCCAAGTTCACGGCGATGCAGACGTTATTCAATCAGAAGCAACTGGCCGTCGTGGCTAATGTCGGAACTTTGATTCAGCCCACAACCCGAGTGCAATTCCGGAGCCGCGGGGCGCAGGTTCCTATCAACCTGTTCTCGCACTCAGACCAGGAAGCCCAGATGCAGACGGCGATTCTGAACAAGGTCGCGGAAACGGGCTGGGCTGGCCGAACCGCGGATAAGATCCAACAATCCTTTGGGGGCACCTTCCCGATCATTATTTCGCTGGCGGGTACGAATATTTTTTGCGAAGGAGTCGTGGCGCCGTCGATTCAGTCCAACGGGAATCCGACGCGGTTGTTGAACGGCTTCGGTGGCGGCTCGGCAGAATCGACCGACCGGTTGAGCGCGCTGCAGAGTCTGTT
>WNFQ01020793.1_pt1 | contig 10833 bp, 6 predicted proteins | sample 5400171 | NCBI WGS metagenome assembly WNFQ01 (sample SAMN13153356, study PRJNA577476) | soil metagenome | isolation source: 20 cm soil under Madrone tree | place: USA:California | collected 2016-06-14 | reverse complement strand
ACGTCCGTCAAACCGCAGGAGGATTTTTATCTTTACGCGAATGGCGGCTGGTTAAAGCGCAATCCTGTGCCGCCGGAATATTCGCGCTGGGGCAGCTTCAGTGAGTTGGAGGAGAAAAATAATGAAGCGCTCCACAAGATCGCCGAGAAAACTGCAAATGCCCATCTCGATGCAAACACGGCACCGGAAGTACAAAAAGTGGGCGACTACTACGCGAGCGGCATGGACGAAAAAACAATCGAAACGGCGCGAATCAAGCCGCTCGAAGACGAGCTAAAGCGCATCGACGCGATTAAAGATCGCGCCGGTCTGCTGAACGCGATCGCGCGACTGCATACCATTGGTGTGGATGCATTCTTCGAATTTGGCTCCGGCCAGGATGCAAAAGACAGCACGCGCGACATTGCGCAGGCGCACCAGGGCGGACTTGGTCTTCCCGACCGCGATTATTACACAAAGACTGATGAGGACTCGAAAAAGAAACGCGCTGCGTACGTCGATCACGTCACAAAGATGCTGACGCTGCTCGGCGAGGCGCCGGGCAAAGCTGCCAGCGACGCCAAGGAGATCATGGCTCTGGAGACTTCTCTCGCCAAAGCATCCCGCACTCGCGTAGAGCTGCGCGATCCTCAAAAGAACTACAACAAGATGTCACAGGCCGATCTGCAAAAGCTCACGCCGGACTGGAATTGGGATGATTATTTTAAAGCGATTAATCTCACCGAGCCGGGTGACATTAATGTGGGCCAACCCGAGTTCTTCAAGGCAGCCAACGCGATGTTCACCAAAACATCCATCGACGATTGGAAAACCTATCTGCGTTGGCATTTGATCGATGACGCCGCAGCGGAATTATCGAAGGATTTTGTAAGCGAAGATTTCAATTTCAATCAGGGCGTTCTACGCGGCACGAAGGAAATCAAGCCGCGCTGGAAACGCGTGGTCGCTTCTACCAACGGCGCGCTGGGCGAAGCATTGGGCAAACTTTATGTTGCCGATTACTTCCCGCCTGAAGCGAAGGCGCGCGCGTTGGAAATGATTAACAACCTGAAGGCTGCTCTGGCTGATCGCATTAAAACCGTCGAGTGGATGGACGAACCGACCAAACAGCAAGCGCTCAAAAAACTCGCGGCCATGAACGTCAAGATCGGTTATCCGGATAAATGGCGCGATTACTCGCTGCTCAAGATCGACAGAAGCTCATATGCCTCGAACGCCATGCGAGCCGCGAATTTCGAAGTAAATCGCGAGCTCAAAAAAATCGGCAAACCGGTCGATCGCAGCGAATGGGGAATGACGCCGCCAACAGTGAATGCCTATTACAATCCAATGATGAACGAGATCGTTTTCCCAGCGGGCATTTTGCAACCGCCGTTCTTCGATCCGAAAGCCGATGACCCCGTCAATTACGGCGGCATGGGCGCGGTAATCGGACACGAAATGACGCACGGCTTTGACGATCAAGGCCGGCAATTCGATGAGGTCGGAAATTTGCGCGACTGGTGGTCGAAGCAATCAGCGGAGGAATATGACCGGCGTCGCAAAGCAGTTGTCGATCAATATTCGGAGTATCAGCCGCTGCCAGGCAAGCATATTAACGGCGAACTGACACAAGGCGAAAACATCGCGGACATTGGCGGCATCAAGCTCGCTTATGCTGCACTGCAAAAGGCGCTCGATAAGAACCCACAGGCGCGCGAACAAAAGATCGACGGGTTCACCCCGGAACAGCGCTTCTTTCTCGGCTGGGCCCAGGTTTGGCGGGCGAATCAGCGCGAAGACGACTTGTTACTGCGCCTCAACACCGATCCGCATTCACCAACTCATTACCGGTGCAACGGTCCGATTTCCAACATGCCGGAATTTCAACAGGCGTTCAACATTCCCGACAGATCGCCAATGGTTAGGCCGGCAGACAAGAGGGCCAATATTTGGTGAAACGGTTTTGTAGGGCGTCTGCGTCAGACGCCAACGGTTAGAGATCGGCGTTTCACAGAACGGAGCCGGCGGGCGCCGAGCGACTTAGACGGGAAGGTCGGAGGCCGAGTGAGCGGGGAGCGAACGAGTCAAACGCCCTACAACCCTACTCTTTCGCATCAGCGCCATTCCAAACGCATGCCAGCCATCGAAAAAATCCGGCATTATCTGCACGCAGCGCCTGTACTTTTCCACAGCACTGTCCAGGTCGCCGACGGCCAGATCACCGCTCGCATCGTCAAAAATTTCGTCAACGGATTGATCCATCGGAGGGGCGAGGCGCTGCCCTGAAAGCGTTCGGGGCCACTACAGCTTAGCCTCTGGTAAATTGCAGACCGGCAGCTTGCCCACGGTCACGCAGCCATTCCATCAAGACAATTTGCCGTTTGTTATCGAGGAGCCTTTTCTCGTAGGCAGCCTTTTTCTCCGAGGCACCGGCTTCGGCTAATGGCTCCCGTTTTTCCAAAACTGCCACAAATCCATTTTCACCCGCTGGGGAAAAATCGCTTACCTCGCCCGGGTTCAGAAATGCTACAGCCTGTTTGATGGCTGGAAGATCAGCTGGTTCGTTCTTCTTCGGTTGTTTGTCTTCCGATTTTGGTTTCTCCTCTTCGATGAGCGAAAACGGCGGGATCTTCTCAGCCTTCCCACCAGTCTTTTGAATTGCCGCCTCGAGCGGTTGCCCGGACTGCTTCGTTTCACGTAATTGTTGAACCACATCCGCTGCCTTCGTCGACATTAGCTCCTTTGCTTTCGATTTCTGGAGCGTCTCCACGACTTTCGGTTTCGCTTCTTCGAGTGTGAGCGGACGCGCCTCGGTAATCCCTGCGAGATGCAAGATATAAAATCCGTCCGCTACCTGAACAGGATCGCTGTTCGGCTCCTGCATTGAGAGCTTGAAAGCAGCCGGGCCAAGTTGCGCATCGACTTTCAACTGCGGGTCAGGCTCCGCTTTGGCAAATTCGCCAGTTTCATGTACCGGCAGCTGAAGTTTCGCAGCGGCCTGCTTGAAATCTGCCCCTTTCTCCAATAGCGCCTGCGTAAAATCAGTCGCGCGGTCGGAGAGCTTTTGCAAAGCGTCGATACGCTCTTTGCCGGTTAATTTCTTTTCTTCATCGGTAAGCGCGAGGCTGACAAACTCGACTTTGCGTTTTTCATCAGTTTTAAGCTCGGCCTTATGGGCGTCATAATGCTTTTTTATCTCCTCATCGCTGACCGTGATGTCCTTACCAAGATCAGCGGACTGAAATCGAATAACAGTCACAAATAAGGTGTCGTGGCCACGCTGAAAATTTTCATCGAGCTCGCCTTTGGGAAGTGTAACGCCAGCGGCTAAAAGCTGCTTGATTTGATTCAACGACAGCTGGTCGCGGACCAGTTGCTCGATGTGCTCTTCAGCAAGACCCATCGGCCCCAGCGCATTCTGCGCAAAATCAGTGAACTTTTTCATGTCGAACCCGGAGTCGCCTTGAAACGCGGGCAAAGTGCGCACCACATCGGCGATCTCAGCGTACCCAGGACGAATACCGAGCCGAGCCGCTTCGTGCCGAAGGACCACGAGATTAACAACGAATTGGACGGCAGTCTGGTTCGGATTCATGCCTGCCCCTGCCGTCAAAGTCTGAACAAAATCTGACATGCCGAGGGCCTGTGCCAGAGTAAGCAGTCGCACCATCTGCTGCGCCTCCAACATCGAAACATCCCGATCATAAATGCGAGCAAACTTGTCGGCGCGCATCGCACCGTAATCCGGCGTTTTCACAAAGTAGAAAATGAACGGGATCGCCAGAATCGCGATCACGATCATCAGCCAGTCCCGGTGCTTGCGCAGTAACTTCATCATAACAGGAGAAATTGTAGAGGCGCCTGTCCTCAGCCGCAAATCTGTAGCCTCCGCTTTGTGAGCGGCGTGGCGCGCGCGATCTATGCAAATGTCAGTGCGGCGCTTCGCACAGCGAAGCGGCTACTGGGCGTCCGCTGTTTTTCGAATCATTTCCCAAGCCGTGCGCAGGTGTTCCTCCGTCGTGAGCACGTTACCCAGACCAATTCGCATCACCGTTCGATCGTTCAATTTCGTCTGCGTTAGATAGGCGCGGCCGCTGGCATTGATTTTTTCGACGATGTCGCTGTTTAACTGGTCGATTTTTTCTTCCGTTGTAGCCGGGTCCGGTGACCCCGGCCCGACGTCAACGACGCCGGCTACAGGTCCCACAAACCGAAAACAAACCACGCCCATGCTGACTGGCGCGGCAAGCTTGAAGCGATCGTCGTTTTTGATCCACTCAGCTAAAAGATTCGCGAGCCGCACACATTCGCGAAGACGGGCCGCCATTCCTTCGCGACCAAAGCTGCGGAAGATCACCCAGGCTTTCAACGCTCGAAATCGGCGACCAAGCTGAATGCCGTAGTCCATGTAATTCTTTTGCGCCTCAACTGTGTCGCCGCGCAAATATTCAGGCACAAGCGTGAAGACGCGTCGCAGCCGCTCAAGGTCGCGCACGTAAAGCACGCTGAAATCCAGCGGGACAAAAAGGCTTTTGTGCGGGTTCACCACGATGGAATCCGCTTCGCCCCAACCGTTAGTCAGCGACTTGTCCTCTGGCAAAATGGCGAAACCCGCTCCGTAAGCTCCGTCAATGTGAAGCCACATCTTGTTTTCGCGGCAAATTCTTGCGATCTCAGGATGACTGCCAATGGTTTGAAGGTGTCGCGAACATCGCGCGTAATCATTTCGCGCAGCCCGCTCGGATCCATACAAAAGTGCGCATCCGTCGGAACGCGCTGCACGTTTTCTTCACCCAAGCCGAGCGCAATCGCCGCTTTTTCGACCGAGCTATGCGCTTGCTCGGAAGCGTAAATACGGAACACTGGCGCGCCTGCGCCGATTAAACCGCGTTTGCGAACCGATGGCGCAGCCTCTTCGCGAGCCACGGCCAGGGCGTGCATCACGCCTACGGACGCAGTGTCATACACGACGCCTCCAAATTCTCGTGGAAAATCCATCCATTGCCGGATCCAATCGACCACCAGCGTCTCGAGTTCTGTCGCGGCCGGACACGTGCGCCACGTCATTGCGTTCACGTTGAGCGGGGCAGTGATCATTTCGCCGAGAATTGCAGGAGCAGTCGTGGTCCAACCGAAATAACCAAGAAACATTGGATGACTCCAGTGCACCATGCCGGGAACAATGACTCGATCGATATCGCCAAGAATTTCCTGGAACGGCTCGCCTTCTTCGGGCGGCTCGGCGGGGAGCGCTGCCAGAATCGCGCCCGGCTTGTCGTTAGGCGCGACCCGCAGCGATCCTAAGGTTTGCCGAAAATCCGCAATCCAATCCGCCAGTTCATGCAATTGTCTGCGGAATTCCTCAGGTGAAGTGTCGCCAAGCGATGTCATTCGTGATGCAGGCAATCCTGCCTGCAACTTCTCAACGCGCAAATCAACATTGGTGCATAGACTGTTAGTCTGCGAGCACCCAAGCGTAGTGAATTGTCACACGTGTGTTGAAGAGGTCATAGCAAACGCACATGATGGCTCGATGAGTATCCGCCGGCATGTTCCATTTCACGGCTTCGATCCGCATGAGGAAGTGGAGATCGCTCGTCGTCGGCTATCGCATTGGCGCCAGTCGGGCGCGACCTACTTCATCACGTTCCGCCTGGCCGATTCATTGCCGCGGTCGCTGCTGCATCAGTGGCGAAATGAGAGCGCAATCTGGTTGCGATGGCATCCTCCGCCTTGGAGCGCAGACGCACAACTCGAATACGAAGAACGGTTCATCGATCGGTTGCAACAATGGCTGGATGCCGGCATGGGTGCCTGTCATCTCCGACGATCAGATGTACGCACCAAAGTCGAGCGCAGTCTGTTGAATTTCGACGGAGAACGTTATCACATCGATGCATTTGTTCTGATGCCGAACCATGTTCACGCGGTGATCGTACCAACTCGCGGCTACGCTCTCTCGACGATCTTAAAAGGCATCAAGGGCGTCAGCGCGAACGAATGCAATAAACTGCTGGGGCGCAAATCTCGATTCTGGATGGATGAGTCATACGATCACATCGTGCGAGATGCGAACGAACTAATAGCCTTTCGCAACTACATTAGCGCAAATCCCAAGAAGGCGCGTCTCAAACCGGATGAATACTCGCTTCAGATTAGAAACGCTCTGGCAATCTGACGCAGACAGGATTGTCTGCATCACGGCGCACATTAAAACGCAAAGCCAAAGCTGAAATGGAACGCGCCGAAATCTTCGAAGGGACGCGGATCAGGATTGACGCCGTAGTCGAGACGGATCGGACCGACCGGCAGTTTGTAGCGCAAGCCTGCGCCTATGGCATAACGCATATCGTTTAAGCCAATGTCTTCCGACGACGGCAAAAGGTTGCCAGCATCAGTGAAGATTGCGCCCTGCAATTCTCCCAGAATCGGAAACGTATATTCTACATTGAACACGGTGAAGAATTCTCCACCGACCGGGTGCCCGTGATTATCATGCGGGCCGAGTTCGCGTTCGCCGAAACTCCGCACGGTATCGGCGCCACCGTTGAAAAAACGTTCGTCGATGGGAATCGCAGTCGCTTCCCCAGTGCCGCTGGTTGTGAGCGAATGAATAATACCGGCGCGCGCGCCGAACGCGATCGCGGACTGCTGGAACCAGTGCTGCAATGGAGTGCCTCCCTGGTCTTCCGTCACGCCAGGCGTGGTCACCTTCGGCGAAAATGGCAGGTAATAGCTTGCGCTCATCGTGCCCCGGATAAATTCAATGTCGCTTCCGAAGGCGTTCGATGCCAGGTCCACCGTGTTTTTGATTAGAATCCCGCGCGGGTTCACGTAGGGGCTTTGCCGCATATCCAGAGTGTTTGTAAGTCCGACCGTATTCACGACGTAATCTTTTGATCCTAGCAGAAACGTCGGCTTGATCTCAGAGTCGGTGATCTTCACATGACGCGCGGCGACGGTCAGGCCGACCTCGTCGTACTTTGTAATCTTGCGAGTGAGCTCGAATCGCCCGCCCAATTCGAATTTCGTGTAGCCATCGTAAGCGAAAGTGAAAGCAGCAAGCCGGGCTCGGAAGAAAAAATCTGTATCGAAGAAGAAAGGGTCTTCATACAGGATCTCGCCTTTGTAGCTGCGTTGTGAGACCTCCACCGATGTCGTGAGCGGCCGGCCATAACCGAAAAGATCGCGATCGCGCCATTGCACGCCGCCAATGGCGCCCTCGAAGGTGCCGTAGCCGATCAAAACACCGAATTCCTTGCTCTTGGCTTCCTCGGCTGAAACATCCAGACGCAGAAGATGTCCATCCACAGGAACCGGTTTGATTTGAAGAACATTAAAAAGCCCGGTGCGCATGAGCGTGCGGAATCGCTCGTCAAGCGCTTCCGGGCTATAGGCCTTTCCCTCCAGTTTGGTGAAACGTTTGGTGACATAACCGGGACGTAGTCGATCAAGCCCGCTTACGGTGACGCCGTCGAAGTAGTAAACCGGTCCTGCCGAAATCGTGATGTCCACCGGCACGTGGCCGTTGATTGAATCCTCCGGCGTACCGCTGGCAACGACCTTCACGTCGTAATAGCCACGTGTCTTATAATACGCCTGGAGACGTCGCGGAATGTCTTCGACTCGCGCATCGGTGTAAGGCCGCTGCAGTAGATCCAGCATCTGCCCGCGCAGAGTTTCGGAATCGTAAATCGTGCGCCCATGAAACGAAATGCTACCGAAGAAATATTGACGTCCCTCGTGGATCGGGATGACCACGTCCGCTTCGCTGCGCTCCCGGTGAAAGGTGTAACGTGGCGCATCAACCACCGCATCCAAAAAACCCTCGGCGAGATAGAAACGATGCACCAGGTTCGCTCCTTCCTGCATGTCAGCGGCAACGAAAGGCAATCTTTTCTCCGCCCTGGAATACCGCTCCCGCGTCGGTCCAACTGCGTACTCAAAGAGTTTGTCGCTTGGCTCGCGCACATTCCCGTCGAAGACGACCGTCCCCAGCGTATAACGCGGACCCTCTGTAATATCGAGGCGCAATCGGTTCTGTGATTCGATCGTGTAATGCACATTGACGTCTGCATAGCCATGCTTGCGGTAGAAGACTTCGAGAAAAAACGCGAGATCGTCGCCGCGCGCCGGGCTTAGCCCGAAGTCTTCGATGGTAGTGATTTCCTCCTTCAGAGCGGTGCGCAGATCCTTTTCCTTGAACGCTTGCTGACCGCGAAATTCAATGACGCTCGCCTGTTTCGCGCGCTTTTCCTGTTCTTTCACGACGGCCTGCCGCGCTTTTTGCTGCTCTTCGGGCCGCGTCACATCGACCGCAGTTTGCGCTGCGACTTTAAATGCGAGGGCCACACTGCCAAGATAGAACAGGACCCTGTGCCGCATCTTAGGCTCCTAACGAAAACGAATTAGATACTTAAGCATCCCGCGATAATCGCCGCCGACTCCGACATCGCCAACCAGTACAAACTGATCATTTATCTTGAATCTGGCGCTAACCTGCTGACGGCCGGTTCGAGGATCGACAGCGCCCACATCCAAATCGAGACGATTAAACACTTCGTTGCTCTGAGTCGGCTCGCCCTTTTTGAAAATTTTTCGGTAAAGCTGTTGCACCAGTAACATGGCGGCTCGTCCGGCCAGAACATTGCCGCGACCGGACAACTCTTGCCTGGTGGCGCCGGTGGCGATCAAAGAAATAATTTCCTCCTGCGGCAGGGGCGGTTCGCTGGTGAAAATGGCTTCCGGCGCGAGCACAGTTCCATAAACATAAACGCGCACCGTGTAATCGCGGATCACCGAGGTACCACGCAGTTCCAGCCTCGGATTCATTGAATCGCTCGGGTCAAAATAAAGAAAGCCCTGGGAAACCTCCAGCCGGCTGAATGGCAGCGTCGCTTCTACATTTTCCAGACGCACCATTCCTTGCAATTCCGGACGCAGACCTGTTCCCGTAAGCTTTATATCAGCGATCGCGCCGCCGGTCGCCAGGTTCCCGCGAATCAGCACCGGATCTTTTGTTTTAATTGCGACATCGAATTTCCAATCGCGGAGTGGCGGGTCCGGGAAAGAAAATTGCGGACGCTCCGATGGCGGTTCGGGGGCTGGTCTGCCTGGCAGGCCGATTGGGATGAGATCGATATTCTTTAGAATGTGACTATTTGTCATTGCAAAGTTGCCGCTGACCGTTGCGGCCGCCAACGGTCCGGTCACTTTGATGTCTGCGTCCGCGCGGGCGGAAGCGCGCAACGTTGACCGTCATGTCCCCTGCCCCGCTAAAAACCGGTTTGCCGATCGTTCCACTTACATCAACATCCAATCCAAGATTGCCATCAAGTTGCTCGAGCGCCGGAACAAATTGCCGAACAAAATTCACGGAACTGCGTGGGAGCCGCGCTTTTGCAGTGATGGGTGTGTCGTCCGGCAATTTCCGGGCACGTGCGATCTTCGGAATATCAAAAGGCACGGCCGCGCTTAGCTCGAGAGGTTGGATTCGCGCCTGCTGTAGTTTGCCCAAAACTGTCAGTCGATCGTGCACGGCCTGCGCGTTGAGAACAAATGTTGCTGGCTCCATTTTCGGCCAGCGGTCATTTCGCAAATCCCGCATCTGCATATCGAGACGCGCATTCAAATCTCCAATTGTCCCGTCCGCGTCGAGCCTCGCACCCAGCGTACCGGATGTCCCCGCTTTGATCCCGAGATCGCTGAACAATTTTTTTAGATCAAGATTCTCAGACTGAATTGTTGCGAACACTTTCCCAGACGACGGAATGATCGGAGCGTTCGTTCCCAGATTTCTCCATACCAGCGGGAAAGAGATGTATCCCGACGCGAACCTCGCCTGCCCTTGATCGAGTTGCATCCTGGTTATCTCGAGCGTCTCACCTTTTGCCTGCGCGACTGCCTGAAAATCCGTGTTGCCGCTGGCGAAAAAGATGATCGGCACATCAAGACCGTCGGGCGAGTAGGAAGCATCGATATTCGCTCGAAGCGATTGCGTATTTCCGTAGCGTCCCTTCTCGAGCACGACTTTCAGGTTCCCTGAGCTCCTGGAGATTTGCGCATCACCGTTTCCTTGCCAGTCGAGCGTAACTGACCCGGCCAATTCGTTCTGATTACCAAAAGTGCGAAGCAGCGGTTGAAGTGTCGATAAGTTCGCTATACTCGCCGAAACCTTGCCATTGTAATGATGAGGTTGCCGCGAATTCAACCTCCCGGTCGCATAAAAGAAGTCCGAATCGTTCAGACTCGCCCGGCAATCGTTTAAGTACACGATGTTATTTGAGATCGAACATTGCGTACTCAGTTCGTGGAAAACCAAGTCCCGCATTTTAAGATTTGACCCGGAAATCGAAACCTGGCCGTTAGCGGTCTGTTGTCTCCATTCGATTTGCGCCGTCATTTGCAACGGCCCACTCAATTTGTTCGGAGAATTCGCAACCCAGAAGTCGCCAAGTTCGGGCGCGTTGAGCGCAACATCCAAATCCGCAGGTTGTGACGGAGCTTTGCCAACTTCCTCCGGTAGCTTGTAGCGCCCCCGAACATTTAGTTCGTTCTGATTTCGCCGCAGACTCAGTCGGTCCAGCCCGAGAATATCATCGCTTCCATTTAGAGATCCTTGCACCGAATCGATGATGCGATCGCGATAACGTATATCGGCCAGATCGAACTCCATTGCAGTGCGAAGATCCGCGAACCACGGTCTCGTTACTTTAGCCGCGGGCGTCACCCCCGACTTCTGGGTACGCGGCGCAATGCCCTTGGACGCGCGCAGAGTGCAATTCAGCTTCTCAACTGTTCCATCCGGAAACCCGATTGACTCGCCGGTCATGCCAAGAGTTGCCTCTATCT
>WNFQ01004216.1_pt1 | contig 10834 bp, 7 predicted proteins | sample 5400171 | NCBI WGS metagenome assembly WNFQ01 (sample SAMN13153356, study PRJNA577476) | soil metagenome | isolation source: 20 cm soil under Madrone tree | place: USA:California | collected 2016-06-14 | reverse complement strand
TCGACCATCGTGTCGTAAACGGCGCGGGCGCGGCTGCTTTCGCTAACGAGATCAAAAAGCAAATCGAAGGATTTACGATCCCGTCTGAGCCGGTGTCCGCTGCATCAGCGCGCAAGCGCTGAGCATTTTTCTGGACACGCGGCAGCCGCTGCAGCGTAAGCCAGGCAAGGTCATTCCGAGCGTAACGAGGAAGCCCTCATACGCGATTGATCACGCTGCAGCTCGAGCCGTCTCCCGACTGCATAGGCGTGATCCTTCGCTTCGCTCAGGATGACCACGTGACGGCCGTGCGCAGCCAAATTGCCTTGCAAGTTCGAGCAGTGGTTGAACTTTGCTGTCTGGCATGACTACGGCCAACAAAATCACGATTGTTCGGATTAGTGATGGTTTAGATGGCTACGTTGCGCGCCGCTACAACCAGAGGAGCTCGCTGGGAGTTATTCTCGATCCCATCGCCGACAAGGGCCTGCTTTTAAGCGGCATTATTACGCTGAGCATCAGCAATTGGAGCGAGTCCGATCCCGATTACGGCGGGTTTCCCACCTGGTTCCCCGTTCTTGTGATTTCGCGTGACGCCATTCTTATTGTCGGCGCCGCCGTCTTGTATTTGCTCATTGGAAAAGTGCACGTGAAACCGAACTGGACCGGAAAAGTAGCGACCGTTTTGCAGATGGTGGCCATCGGTTGGGTCATGCTGCAGCTGCACGTGGTTCCCCTGCTCTACATTGTAATCGCAGCGGGCGTTTTCACTGCAATCTCCGGAATCGTTTATGTGGCAGAAGGCGTCCGGCAATTGCAGGCTGCAGGACATGCCAATCCGGCGAAATCCTAGCGCGTCGGGCGACAGTGAATTGATAGGCACACTCAGAGTCTATTAACGTAGCTCCAATACTCGTCCGTGCACTCGTTCGCCTCTCCCTTCACAAGGGAGAGGTCAGGGCGAGGGTTCGCGTTGTTAAAGCAAATGTGACCCCTCACCTTGATCCTCTCCCCTTGATCGAAGGGAGAGGTGGATTCGCATAATGTTGTTTGCTATTGAATATGAGCGACACAACTCCCATGCCGAATGTCGCAATTGTCGGCCGCCCAAACGTGGGCAAGTCTGCGCTGTTCAACCGGCTGGTCGGCCGAAAGATTGCCATCGTTCACGACCAACCTGGAATCACACGCGACCGGATTTCGGCGATTTGCAAACGCGCCGCGCGGCCGTTCACGTTGTGGGACACCGGCGGCATCATCGGTGTCGGTGAACGCGAACTGAGCGCACAAGTGCGCCGCGCCGCAGAAGAAGCGCTGCGCGAGAGCGATCTTCTGCTTTTCGTCGTTGACGCAAAAGAAGGCTTGTCGCCTGTCGATGAGGAGCTCGGGCGCACACTGCGCAAATCGCAAAAACCGATCCTGCTCGTGATTAATAAAGTTGACGCCGACAAACACGAGCCGCTGACGGCAGAGTTCGATTCATTAGGCTTTGAACCAACTATTGCGATCAGCGCTGAACATGATCGCGGGATTTCTGACTTGATAGACCAAATCGAGCGGCATCTTCCCTCCCCTGTCGTTCCGAAAGAAATCAGACATCAAACATCAAACATCGAACATCCAATCACAGTGGCGATCGTTGGGCGACCAAACGTCGGTAAATCTTCGCTAATTAATTCCATTGTGCGCGGAGAGCGCGCGATCGTGAGCGAGTTGCCCGGAACGACGCGCGATGCCGTTGACGTTCTTTACGAGCGCGACGGCCAAAAATTCGTTTTCATCGATACCGCTGGAATCCGACGGCGCGGGAAACATTCGAGTTCGGTCGAAGTTTTTAGCGTGATGCGCGCAGAGCGAAGCATCCGTCGCGCAGATTTATGTGTTCTCATTGTGGATCTCACAATGGGCGTAACAGCGCAGGACAAACGGATTGCGGGATTGATTCAAAAGGCGCGGAAGCCAGCGATTGTTGTCTTGAACAAGTGGGACTTAGTTAAGCCGCGACGCAGAGAAAAACAGGCGGCAAGGCACCTTATTGAGGAAACGCGTGCGAGACTCTTCTTCCTCGAATATGCGCCGATATCGACTGTATCCGCGGCAACCGGGGAAAACACCGACAACGTTTTTGCATCGATCGAGACAGTCCGGCACGCAGCGCGCCAGCGGATCGGCACCGGGATCCTCAACCGATTGCTGCGACAGTCGTTTGAAGCAAATCCACCGCCACTGGTAAAGGGCCGGCGACTCAAGTTGTTCTATGCCGCGCAAACTCGCCACGGGACGAGTCCGTCCGACCGGCGGACAAGGAGCGGCGGTTTCCAAACCGCCGAAGAACCATTTCAGACACGACCGCATGAAACACAGCGCCGCAGTTCTGTCGCCCCGGAATTCGTTCTCTTCGTTAACGATCCAAGTTTGATGAATGAAACGTATCGACGTTATCTCGAAGCTCGCATTCGCAAAGCGCAACCGTATCCGGGTTTGCCAATACTTCTGACGCTGCGTCCCCGCGCAAAGAGTGTCCCGCAAGCGTCGCGCGCTCGAGCGAAATAGGCGCAGAGACCTGATGATGCCGCCTAACAGTCGGTTATTCCGGTTCCTGCCGATACGGTCGATTTGCGCGAAGCGACGCGAGAATGTTTTCGCTGAGTTTCACAGCATCGGTGTCACCGTTTGAGCGCGCACGATTCAATGCTTCTTCGCCCGCCGCGGTCGCGCGCGCAAAGTCTCCCGCTTCAGCGTAAGCCGCAGCCAGCGTATCGAGAAAAGCGGGGAAACGCCGGTCCGTAAGCGCGCAAGCCCGCTCGGCGAGGCGAACTGCCTCGGGGCCATCACGCGATTTTGAATCGGGATACGTCGCAAACAACCACGCCAGCTCGTCCAGCATGCGTGGTGAATCCGGCGCATTCGCTGCAATGTGCCGCAGTTGTTGCGAGCCATCGAGCGTTTTCGCGAGCGATAACAGAATCTCGTGAAGTTTCGCATACGCTTGTTCAGAGTTCGGCTGCAACATCATCGCGTAACCGAGGTGTCGGGTGGCTGAAGCAAGATCGCCGGTCTCAGCTAAAGCCGACCCTAACGCGGAATGAGCAGTTGCATCGTAAGGCGACACAGCCAGCCATTCCCGCCCGAGATCCTCGGCTTTGGTGTAGCCGTGCTCTTCTAAAAGGCAACTCATCAGGAATTGGTAGCCCGAAGAATTTTCTGGCCCTAGCTCGATTGCTCGGCGAGCTTCCGCGTTGGCGCGGTCTGGGTTGCTCCGCTTTGTCGCAATGGCAAGGTCGAAGTGGACGGCAGGATCATCCGGACTTAATTCAATCGCGCGCTCTGCTTCTTTGATGGCTTCCTCGTCACGGCCTAGCTCGGTCAAGCATAACGCATGAGATCCTCGCGCGATCGCATCCGATGGATCGGCGTCCACGGCCTTGGCTGCTTCGATTACAGCCCGGTGGATCTGGCCCTGAATGGCCAAAGCTTCTGCGTCATACAGGTGTTGCGCCACTGAAGGAACAATCCAATACGTGGCGAAACTGTTCATCGCCCAAACCAAAATGAGTGTACCAAGAGCAAACTGCAAACGCGCGCGCCCATGGGTGAACCTTTCCCAACCGAGCACGCCAAAGAAACAAAGCGGTGTGAGCGCTGACAACCCATAGAAAGCTTTCGCCTGCGCATAGGAGGGAACTTTTAGGGTCATAAAAACTAGGCCAAGCACAATGACAGCGCAAAAACCAATTAATAGAAACAATTCGCTCGAAGGTTTTCGAATGAATTGAACAATCGCGATGCCCATGCCGGCGAGAATCAGCACCGTCGGAACTAGCGCCCACAAATAACCAGCTACCATTGCTTCCTGGTTCCAAGCGGCTGTCAAGCTCGACAAACCGCCACACAGACCGTCACCCCACAGCGTAGAATAAATTCCGTCGGCAAATCCGGCGAAACCGCTGAACAACGGATTCACTAGCGAGCGGCCGAAACGGAGGTAATCAGCTGTAGTGTGATAGCCGGGGTCCTGCCACCATGTGAACCCGCTTATTACGTCCCAGTTGCCAAGGAGCGGTGTCCCGTACCTCAGCCAGATACGCACATAATGCCAGCCGCACACGGCAAAACAAATCGCGAGGAGCAGCCCAAGGTTGCGCAACGAAGTTGCTATTGGCGCCCGCGCGTAACCGAGTTTACCTGCGATTGCAGCGATTACGACCGGCAGCAGTAAAATTGCGGTCGCTTTTGTTAACATTGCCGCCCCGATCGCCAATCCGAGCCAAACAAATTGTGCTGTGTATAGTGTCTCGCTCTTCAGCAGACGTAAACATAGATACAGCGTCACGGTGGCCAGAGCCGCAGCCAGAATTTCGTTTGTCACATAATGCGCCAGGTATAAATGCATGGGTAGAAACGCTGCGAGCAAAAGGCCGACGAGTGCAGCTCGCAACGGAACGAGCAGCCGCAAACTCAGAAAGACAAAGACGAATTGGGCGATGCCCAGTAGTGCCCCGACCGAGCGCAGAACGAAGATCGACGCCTGATCGTTGATGGACAGTTTGCACCCTGAAAGTATTCCGGCGGCGATTAAGTAATAGAGTGGCGGCTGATACATTTCCCAGCCTTCGGTCGGCAAGGGCAACGCGCGCTTTTCCTGGATATAAGTGATGTATTTGAGATGCTCTGCCGAATCGAAGCCGGCGTGAAACGGCAACAGCCGGACGTTGTTCCAGAATAAACAAAGCCACAACGCTGCAATTAGGAAGACCACTCCTTGTTCCAACCACGGCTTCGTTGATTTGTTAAAACAGACGCGCCGGATCGAACCGGCGACCGCAGCGAGCGCGACCAGAAAAATCCATACCAGCCAATTATTCCGCATTGCATCGAGAGTGCGCGGGCCGCCCGCAATTGGATTACCGGGCTCGGGAATTTTCGCGGTCGACGCCAGTGCGGAATTACGCCACGACGAACCCGCACAGGACGCCTGCCAGGTTTCGTCACTGCGTAACCCGAAGTGATTAGCGTCGATTTTGAGCCAGAGCGCGGGTGGGCCGTTGTGATTGAACACGCGCGCCTCGATAAGGTTCGTGCCGACGTGCAAGTGCTCGGCGACATCGGTGCTCACGACGTCTTTCCAGTTGCGATTCGGCTCAAATTGAATGGAAGCGCCGTTGATTTTTACTTCGGCGCGCCGCATTGCACGAATGCTCAAACGCGCTGTTGCCGGCTGTACCGGCAAAAGAAACTCGCGCCTGAATGTCGTGTCGAAGCTGGCGAACCAATGCGCGCGTGCATCAAGGGCAGCGGGAAAAACGATCCACTCTGCGCCTCGATCGCGCGGCAAAAAATTTATCGTCGGATCATTCCGCGCGATCCACGCCAGGATCGACATCACCGCGGCTGCAAATGCGAGGATCAAAATTGCTCGGCGCTGCGGTTTCTGGAGAACTAACATTGCCAATCCAATTCTTACACTTTCCCTGATGTCACGGGAAGTTACACCGGGATTATCTCGGTACCGTCAGCGATCGGCAATTCTGTACACTGGTTTGCGGGCACCCTTGATCGAACGTTCTCGCAGCCGTACGTGTCTGACCAGACCATATGAAATCGACGCAGGAAATTACGCAGGAAGTGCGGGAGCTGGGACAATGGATTCCGCCGCTCCGTCAGCAAGTCGCTCATGTTGTAATAGGTCAGAAGTATCTGGTGGACCGCCTTCTACTGGGTCTGCTCGCTAATGGTCATCTCCTGCTCGAGGGCGTTCCCGGCCTGGCAAAAACGCTCACGGTCAAAACAATGGCCTCATGCATCCAAACCGGGTTTCAAAGATTGCAGTTCACACCGGATCTTCTGCCGGCGGATTTGATCGGGACTCTCATCTACAATCCGCGGACTGGTGAATTTACAACGAAACTCGGACCAATCTTTTCCAACCTGATCCTCGCTGACGAAATCAATCGGGCGCCTGCCAAGGTTCAGAGCGCATTACTGGAGGCGATGCAGGAACGACAGGTCACCATCGGTGAAAAGACGTATCCTCTTTCAGATCCTTTCCTCGTCTTGGCGACGCAGAACCCGATCGAACAGGAAGGAACTTACCAATTGCCCGAAGCGCAGCTCGATCGCTTCATGTTCAAATTGAATATCGGTTACCCGCAGAAATCCGAGGAGCGAAACATTCTCGATCTAATGGCAACCTCGACACCAGATTTGCGAGTCAATCCCGTGATTGATCCAAACCAAATCATCGCGGCACGCGAAGTGGTTAACAGCATTTACATCGATGACCGCGTTAAGGATTACATCGTCGACGTTGTCTGGGCGACGCGAGAGCCGGCGGCGTACAATCTGCGCCTCGAAGGTCTCATTCGTTACGGCGCTTCGCCACGTGCGACCATTTACCTTGCCCTTGGCGCGCGCGCTCATGCGTTTCTGAACGGGCGCGGTTACGTGACGCCCCAGGACGTAAAAAGCATAGGGCCAGACGTATTGCGGCATCGAATCATTGTCAGTTACGAGGCCGAGGCAGAAGCGGTCACCAGCGAGACGATCATCGAGCGAATCTTTGCGGGATTGCCGGTGCCGTGACGAGCGGCTCGTCATCCCGAGCGAAGTCGAGGGACCCCGTAATGAATCCGAAAACCTAGCAATGCGGCATCAAAATTATTTCGTTTACATTTTAACGAACGCGGATCGCCAGACTGTCTTATACATTGGTGTCACGAATAGTTTGGAGCGACGTGCCAGCGAACACTCACTCGGAATCGGAAGCTCGTTTGCTCGCCAGTACAATGCTCACAAACTCATTTATTTCGAAGCGTATTCAGATCCTACCAGTGCAATAGCGAGAGAAAAACAACTCAAACGCTGGAGCCGCGCAAAAAAAGAAGCGCTGATCGCGCGAAGAAATCCAGAATGGCACGACCTATTTTCAGAGATGTACGCAGTTCGGCCGGTCAAGGCTTCTCGGTAATGCAACGGGATCCCTCGACTCCGCTTCGCTCTGCTCGGGATGACGAGCACGCAACGACCGCATCCGAGATCCTCAAAAAAATCAGGACGCTGGAAATCAAAACACGCGGCTTGGTCGAGACCGCATTCGCGGGGGATTACCATAGCGTCTTCAAAGGCCGGGGCATGAATTTTGAAGATGTGCGCGAATATCAACCGGGCGATGAGATCCGTTCAATCGATTGGAACGTCACGGCACGAATGGGTACGGCGTTTGTGAAAAAATTCACCGAAGAGCGAGAACTAACAGTCATGCTGGTTGTGGATGTCAGCGCTTCAGGGAATTTTGGCAGCACAACACAATCCAAACGCGAGCTGGCGGCAGAGGTTGCCTGTTTGCTCGCCTTCAGCGCGATCAGGAACAATGACAAGGTTGGCCTGATCCTTTTCACTGATCGAGTCGAGCTTTTTATTCCACCAAAAAAAGGCCGGTCCCATACGCTGCGACTTATTCGTGAGATTCTGTTTTTCCAACCGCAGGCGCGCGGCACAGACCCAGCCCTGGCACTTGATTATCTGAACAAGATCGTGACACGGCGAGCGGTCGTTTTTTTTATCTCGGATTTTCAGGCGCCGGATTTTTCGCGATCGCTCGCAGTAAGCGGGCAGCGGCATGATTTTATAGCCATTCACATCAATGACGAACGAGAAAGAGCGTTGCCGAACATTGGCATTATCACATTGGAGGACGCAGAGACCGGGGATCAGGTCGAGATCAACACAGCTGATCGCAAAACGCGCGCGCTGTTTATGGATCTTGTCCAACGGGGCGACACGGAACTTTCCCGCACGCTCCGGCGGAATAATGTTGATGCGATCAAGCTGCAAACTGGAAAGGACTATTTGCCGGCGCTCCGCTCGTTTTTCAAACAACGCGAACGCCGGATCGGTGTTCGATGAGGAAAAGGGAGGCTTAACAAGGCATGGTCATCCTGAGCGCAGCGCAGCGGAGTCGAAGGAGCCCGCGATGAACTACTGGGCAATGCCGCCGGATTCCTCGACTTCGGTCGGAATGACAACACTTTAAAATGTTCATGTTGATGTTACTCGCAGCCGAAGAATTCCACGACATAGCGCCGCCGCTAGATTATTCGCTGATTCCGCCATGGTTAGTTTTCGTGATCGTATTTGCGGCGCTCTCGCTTGTCGGCCTCGTGGTTTGGCTCGTCGCGAAGCGGCGCAAACCGCCCGCGCCGCCAAAGTTGCCGCGCGAAATCGCTCTCGAAGAGCTCGAACGAATTAGCCGCGAGATTGAAAGCATGACCCCGTATCAGTTCAGCATTCGTGCCTCCGACATTCTGCGAAAGTACGTGACGCAGCAGTACGGTTTGCCGGCGACGAGACAAACTTCAATCGAGTTTCTCACGGCGCTCGCAAAAGCGTCCCCATTCTCCAGCGACGAGAAATCGTTGCTCGAAGATTTTTTGAACCGGTGCGATCTGATCAAGTTCGCGCGGTATGACGCGACAACCGCGGACAGCGAATTACTGCTGCAAGAAGCGATGCGCTTTGTGAAAGGAGGTCAACTTGCGACTGTTTGAGTGGTGGCCGGCGAATACGGCATTGACGTTCGCGCGCCCGTGGCTGCTCCTGCTGCTTCTGGCGATCCCCTTGCTGGCGTATTTGCGCGGAAAACGCGGCCCAGCTGCGGCGCTGACGTATTCGTCCACAGCCAGTCTTCGGGCAATCGGAAAACAAAGCGCGGCGCGCGCGGGGAAGATTCTGCGAACACTGCTGCTGGCTTCGCTTGCAATCTTCGTAGTTGGACTCGCGCGTCCGCAGCTCGGCAAAAGTCTCACCCAAATCGAGGCGAGCGGGATCGACATCATGCTGGTGCTAGACGTCTCCGGGTCGATGCTGACGAAAGATTTTACAATTGGCGGGCAAGAAGCGACTCGAGTGGATGCGATCCGCGAAGTTACACGGAAATTTATCGAAGGACGACCGAACGATCGGATCGGCATCATTGCATTCGCCGGTCGTCCGTATGTCGTAAGCCCAATGACGCTGGATCATGATTGGCTTTTGCAAAACCTGGAGCGAGTGCGCATAGGTCTTGTTGAAGACGGCACTGCGATTGGATCGGCAATGGCAGCGGCTGCCAATCGGTTAAATGATGAACGCTCCAAGAGTCACGTGCTCGTGCTGTTGACCGACGGAGAGAACAACGCCGGCAAAATTCCACCAAACACTGCCGCCGAGGCAGTGAAGGCATTAAAGATTCACTTCTATGCCATTGGAGCCGGCATCAACGGAATTGCCCCGGCGCCAATCTTCACTAATCGAGGACCGTTAACCGATGCGCTGGGCAACATTATTTACGAAAACCAGCGTGTAGAGTTTAACGAAACGGGTCTGAGGGAGGTTGCGAAAATTGCGGACGGTAAGTTCTTTCGCGCGACTGACACGAAATCGCTCGAACAAATCTATGACGACATAGACAAGCTGGAGAAATCCACGGTCAGCGTAAAAAAATATCAGCAATACCGCGATCTATTTCCGTTGTGTCTTATGGGTGGATGCGGGCTGTTGCTCGCGCAACTCGTGTTATCACAGACTGTCTGGAAGAAGTTACCATGATAAGAGAACGTCCAACGCCCAACGTCCAACGTCCAACGTCCAACGGTGGATCCGCTGCACAATCGGCAATCGGCAATTGGCAATCGGCAATGCCATGAGCTTCGGCGTACCAGAATGGCTTTGGGGATTGTTGCTGATCCCGCTCTTGATTGCGCTTTTTATCCGCGCGGAGCGGCGCGGGCGAAGGCGGCTGCAGGAGTTCGTTTCAGCGCGCTTGCTCCCGCAGCTCGCCGGAACGGTGAACCGACCGCGGCGCATAACCAGATTTGCACTCCAGTTGCTTGGCCTTTCCCTGGCCCTTGTCAGCCTCGCGCAACCGCGCTGGGGTTACACGTTCGAGGATGTGAAGCGGAAAGGACTCGATCTGCTGATCGCTGTGGACACATCGCGCAGCATGCTTTCCAACGACGTTCAGCCGAACCGGCTCGAACGTGTCAAACTTGCGGTCCAGGATTTGATCAACGAACTGCAAGGCGACCGTGTCGGTCTGATTGCTTTTGCGGGCCGCGCTTTTTTACAAGCACCTCTGACGATTGATTATGATGCCGTTGTTGAGGCGATCAATGATCTCGACACAAAAACGATTCCAGAAGGCGGCACGAACATCTCCAGCGCCATTTCTCTTGCCACGCAAAGTTTCGGCAAAAGCGCAACGGGGAATCGAGCGCTCATCATCTTTACCGATGGCGAGGAATTAAGCGGTGATGCTGTGAAGACGGCAAAAGAAGCGGCTGACGCGGGCGTGAGAATCTTCACGGTAGGCGTTGGAACACCGCAGGGCTCGCTCATTCCCGTTACAGGTGACGATGGTCAAACAGCCTTTGTGAAGGACTCAGCCGGGCAGGTCGTGAAATCGAAGCTGGACGACAAACGTTTGCGCGAAATCGCGGAGGCGACAGGCGGCTTTTATATTCATTTGGAAAGCGGCCCCCGCACGATGCAGCAAATTCAAAGTGAAGGGTTGATGAAAATGCAGGCCGCTGAAATGGATGTGCGTTTGTCGCGGCGCTCAATTGAGCGCTACGAATGGCCACTGAGCGGGGCGCTGGTCGCTCTCGCGTTGTCGATTCTGATTCGTGAACGGAAATCCGCCACCGGACGGATTCGCCGTGGCGAACGCGCCCGCGAACGACGTTACGTTCCTGCTCCCGTGAGGACTGCGGGCGCGGCGGCCGCCCTCCTAATCTTTGTCAGCTCATTTGCGTTTGCCGCCGCCCCGGGAATTGACGCGTATCGCGACGGCAAATTCGAAGACGCGTACAGCCAATTT
>WNFQ01012708.1_pt1 | contig 10835 bp, 10 predicted proteins | sample 5400171 | NCBI WGS metagenome assembly WNFQ01 (sample SAMN13153356, study PRJNA577476) | soil metagenome | isolation source: 20 cm soil under Madrone tree | place: USA:California | collected 2016-06-14 | reverse complement strand
CGCCGCTATCCGTAACCTTCACACAGCGGTCTGGGCTGGCAACCAGATGATCGTCTGGGGCGGTGAGGACAGCGGCGGTGGCTATCTGAACACCGGCGGCAGATACTGCGCGGCTACACCGACTCCGACACCGACGCCGACTCCAACAGCAACGGCAACACCCACACCAACGGCCACGCTTACTCCGACCGCAACACCTCCGAGTCCCACACCGACGGCAACAGCCACAGTGACGCCACCGGCGTCATCGACGCCAAGAGCATCACCTACACCAAGAATAGCCCCGACCCCGAGGAGTCGACCCACGCCCCCGCCGCGCCCGTAGAGGCGAGCTTGATAAGCCAGGCCGCCGCGCTACAACCGCGAATACGCGCCGTCACTTTCGATTCAGTGAACGCAGTTGCTTAGGCAGAAACTCGCCATTCTTCCGGATCAATTTGCCGTCGAAGTAGATTTCGCCACCGCCGTAGTCAGGACGCTGGATGCTGACCATGTCCCAGTGGACCTGGCTGCGGTTTCCGTTATCAGCTTCCTCGTACGCCTGTCCCGGGGTGAAATGAAATGAGCCGGCGATTTTCTCGTCGAACAAGATATCGCGCATCGGTTGCAGCACCCGCGGGTTAAAGCCGAGCGAAAATTCGCCTATGTAACGCGCGCCAGGATCGGAGTCGAGAATCTTATTCAGCTTCTTCGTCTCATTGCTGGTCGCCTCAACGATTTTCCCCTTGTTAAATTCGAGCCTGATGCCGTCGAAAGCGGTGCCCTGATAAATGCTTGGCGCGTTAAAGGTGACGTGGCCGTCGACCGAATCTTTCACTGGACAGCTGAACACTTCGCCATCGGGAATATTGCGGTCGCCACCGCAGATGATGGCTGAAATTCCCTTGATGCTGAAACGCAGATCAGTATCGGGCCCCTTAATTTGGACACGATCGGTCCTTTCCATCAAGTGCTTCAGCGCTTTCATCCCGGGTTGCAGTTTGCGGTAATCCAGCGTGCAGACATCGAAAAAGAAATCCTCAAAGGCTTCCGTGCTCATTCCGGCAAGCTGGGCCATCGATGGAGTCGGCCAGCGTAACACTACCCACTTTGTCTTCTTGACCCGCTGGTCTTGCACCGGACGCATTTTTCGGCCGATCAATTTCATCTTGTCCGGCGGTACATCGGATAATTCCGTGATGTTATTGCTGCCGCGCACCGCGATGTATGCATTCATCTTTTTCATTCGCGCCAGCTCGTGGCTCGCCATCACATTTAATTGTCGATCCGAGGCTTCGAGCGCGAGCGCACGGTTCACGCGGGTTTGATACGTCTGCGCAAAAGGCACGCCGCCCGCTTTTCGCACCGCGCGAATCAGCGCGACGGTCATTTCATCCGGAATATCGAAGCCTTCGACGAGGACAGTTTCGTCGCGCTTGAGACGAATGGAATATTCCACCAGGAGTTTTGCGAGTTTGTCGAACCGATCGTCGTGCATAGGCGTTTATCATTCCACCGGCCCGACCGGATGCAACTCGGTCCGTTGCACACTACGTACATGTTTAGCGTGTTCTCATCGTTTCATTTGTCTCTCCATGGCGCCAAAGGCGCTCCTCATCTCAGCCTGGGGCATCGCCCCGGGAAACCAGTGGTAGGTGGAAATTAGCGCTGAAGGCGCGAATCAATACATACAGCATGGTGACAACAATAGACTGCGCTCATGGAATGAATCGCGCTTTCAGCGCTGCATTTTCGAACGAACGATTTTCCTGCGGCGTTGTCCCAGGCTGCAAATGAATTCTGCGCCTTTGGCGCTAGACACATAGCACACTACATTTTGCGAACGAGTTTCGCTGCATAAGCGCCATCGAAACCATCACGAAACGGCAGGGAAAATTTTTCCTCTTCCAAGCGCATGACCGGCGTCTCCGAAAGAAGTCGACGAACAACATTCTCATTCTCCTCCGGCTCGAGGCTGCACGTGCTGTAAACGAGCAGACCGTTCGGTTTGAGAAGCCGGACGAGCGCGCGAACAATTTCGATCTGCCGCTGTTGCATGCGTACGAAATCGGTTGCTCGTAATCGCCACTTCACGTCTACGCGCCTGCGCATTACCCCGGTGTTGCTGCACGGCGCATCAATCAGGATCCGATCAAATGGCGCCACTGATGTGATCTCCGGCGGGACACGCTTGCCTGTCCAATCGTGCTGGAGAATCTGCGCAATTCCGACACCGAGGCACGCCATGTTCCCCTTTAGTGTGTCTAAACGCTGCGGGTCGCGGTCGCATGCTACGATTATTCCGAGATTTTCCATGAGTTGCGCGATGTAGCCGGTCTTTCCGCCGGGCGCGGCAGTTGCATCGAGAATTCTTTCTCCGGGCTTTGGATCCAGCAACTCGCACGCAACCGTGGTGCTGGGGTCCTGAATGTAACAATGACCGCGTTCCAAGGCGGACGAAGGTAACGAATTGAATTGCACAAACATTGAATGATCACGCAGAGGACGCGATTCGGGGCACGTGTGAAGGAATTTTGTTCGATCGATTTTCAATAAATTAATGCGCGCATACACCGGCGCGGGAAGATTGTTCCATTTGCACAGCTCTTCTGCGTGTTCGTCGCCAAAGTGCCGCTGCCAGCGCTCCACAAGAAATTGCGGATGCGACGTTCGAACGAACAATGGCTGCGCAGCGGCGCGTGCGAGCAGCTCGCTGCGCTGTCGTGTCGCGGTCCGCAGAATGGCATTCACGACGTTTCGTTGTTTTTTAGCAGCGAGCTCAACGGTTTCGTGTACTGCTGCATGTTCAGGCGTTCTAAGACACAAAAGCTGATACAATCCGAATCGCAGAATGTCCCGAAGATCTCTGTCGATGCCCGAAGCACGCACGCAACCAATCCAAAAATCGAGCAACGTTAAGTTGCGTAGAACGCCGTAAAATAGTTCCAAGGCGAAGCCACGATCAGAGGCATTCAGTTGCGTCTTCGTAAGAAGCCCAGAAATGATGAAGTCGGCGAAGTGCTTTTCTTTTCGCCACAACCGCAAGGCTGTCAGCGCGATTTGGCGAGCAGAGAGCTCCGCCATATCCTCTGCGGCTATTGCGGCTTCACGCTGGCGCGCCCGATCGAATAATAATGAAATCCGAGGCGCCTCATGGTTTCAGGATCCAAAAGGTTTCGGCCGTCGAACACCATGGGTGTCCGCATTTTTTCTTTCACGACTGCCAGGTCCACATTGGCAAATTCACGCCATTCGGTAGCGACGACCAGCGCTTCAGCATCGGTCACTGCCTCGAGAGCTGACGAGGCAAATTCCGCGTCGGCGATTGCTTTTATGGCGCGCGCCTTTTGCATTCCTTTTGGGTCATACGTAACGACACGTGCGCCCTCACGCAGCAAGTGTGTCACAAGCTCTATTGCGACGGAGGAACGAACATCGTCTGTATCAGGCTTGAATGTGAGCCCCCAGACTGCAATCCGCTTTTCGCGCAACACCCACAAGGTTTCCCGGATTGTCTTCAGAAAACGCTCTTTCTGAGCATTGTTTATGCGTTGCACTTCTTTGAGCAGATTGAACGGCCTGCCAAGCCGTTCGCTGATGGTAATGAACGCAGCGATGTCTTTGGGAAAACAGGAACCTCCATATCCAATTCCAGCATTCAGGAAATCACGCCCAATGCGGTGGTCCATTCCAATTCCGTCGGCGACTTTTTCGACATCGGCGCCGCTAGCCTCACAAATGGCCGAGACCGCGTTGACGTACGAAATTTTCAGGGCCAGGAATGAATTCGCGCAATGTTTGATCAGCTCGGCGCTGTTGATGTCGGTCACCAGGATCGGCGCCATGAATGGCTCATAGACCTTCTTCATCAGATCGATGGCGTGCTCGCTTTGGGCTCCGATCACGATGCGATCAGGACGCATCAGATCCGCTACTGCGCAGCCTTCGCGCAAAAATTCGGGATTGCTGACCACGTCGAAGCTCGCACCGTGACGGTTGTATCTTTTGATTGATTCGGCCACTTTCTCGCCCGTTTTCACGGGCACGGTGCTTTTGTCAACAATCACGCGGTAATCAGTGAGAACTCCGGCAATCTCACGTGCAACTTTTTCCAGGAAACTAAGATCGACATCGCCATCCGGTTGTTGCGGAGTCGGAACGGCAATGAAAACGATTTCTGAATTGTTCACGCCGTCCTCAATGCTGCCGGTGAAACGCAGCCGGCGCGCCGACACGTTGCGGTGAATAATTTCTTCCAGGCCTGGCTCGTAAATTGGAACCTCGCCGCCTTGCAGTTGCTTGATCTTCTGTGCGTCGTTATCGACGCAAATGACGTTGTGTCCGACGTCGGCGAAACAGGCGCCAGTCACGAGGCCAACGTAACCGGAACCGATGATTGAAAGGTCCATGATGGAAGAATGGTGCGGGCGAATCAACGGCAGCACAAGTGACGGATGGCCGCCAGATGCGTCACGTTGTTCGCGGGCTGTTTGTCATTGGCCCTGAGAGGTAGGGTCGAAGTTTAAGTCGAAACCCAATTTCGGGAATGCCTTGAGCGTTACTGTGAAGAGGAGGCCGTATTCTTTCACTCCGTTATTGTCGCGTATTATTCCCCCGAACGAGGCCACCCAGCTCGACAGATCCCGGTAAACAGAATAGCGCTGCTCCTCGAGGAGCCCCGTCTCGGCTTCATATTGTTCCTGAACTCCAACGCTCCAGTTATCGTTAAGACGACAGTAGCCTCCGAAGACAAACAAGCTGCTATCTTGGAAGAAGGGATTGCCGTTCAAATAGCGATGCGCAACATTCAGCTGCAGATTGGCGAGCGGTTGAACGCTGGCGACGGTATCGACTTCCGTAAACCCTTTGGAGAAGGCCGGCAGCTGCGAGTTGACCGAGAATGACATCCACGGCAACGGAGTAAAGCGGAGATTGTTAAATAGGTTTGAGTAATCCGTGCGGTCGTACGGATTTTCGAAGTTCACATCGACGAACGTGTCGAGTTCAAACCACGTGATGGTTTGATCGTCGCGGCGCGTTTCCAAACGGTTGCGAACACCCAGTCGCCAGACGGTCCAGCTGGCGATGGAATCGATCGGGGTGAACTGTGGGAACTCGATCGCGCGCAGTTGTGTGGACGGTTCAAATCGATCGAACTGCAAAATGGATAGCGGGTTCGGGCCGTCTTCTTTCACGTACGAAAAGTCTGTGAATGGTTGGATGACGTGCATGAGTCCGTCTAACCCAAACGCACGGCTTTGTACGTTCTCCCATTTTTGCGAGATCTTGAAAGAGGCTTCTGCGCCCGTATCGAAAACGCTGCGAAAAGTGTCTCCGCCAAACTTGATGGGATTGGCCGTCGTAGGCGGCGGCAGAATAAAGTCGGGCACGAGCGGGTTGGTTGGCGGCACAAATACTGTCGATCCGAGATCCCAAGTCTTGCCGTAGTAAGTCCCGCGATATCCGACCCGCGGCACAATCGAGAGCCATCCAAAATACGTGTTTGGATAAGTCAGTTGATGAAAAGTGTCGAAACGGTCGGTGCCATAATTCTTTATGCCTGAGTCCTCGGGGAATTGTAGCCGCAGATTCGCAAACCCAGCTTCGCCTTCGTAAAATATCGGCCCGCCAAAGAGTCCGTGCCGTTTAATGTCCAGCACCACTTCCGGTTGACGTTCCGTGGTAGTGAAGAAGTCGTTCGCCTGAAAACGCTCGATACCGGTGAGAGTGAAAACCGGATTTGTCTTTGTTACTGCGACCACATTGTCTGGAACCGGATCGATGCGAAACTCGCCCGGATAGTAGTCCTGCATGACGTACTGATCGCTAAGCTTGGTGATGTTCGCGGTAGCGTATATATCATCGGTAAAGTTCGTCCGATCTTCGAGACCAACACGGTATCGCGATTCAGGTACACCCACTCGCGGTATGTTCGTTTGATTGATATCCGGGTTTTGATCAGCTCTTGTCCTTCCCATAATCAATAATGGGATCAAATCCAATCCCAGGCCCACGACGGCCAAAGTAATCAAGTCGGAGACGCCCCTTGATATAGTCCGTGATGGGGAACATGACCTGCGTAAGGAGTGATGGTCCCCAAGTGCTCGTGTACGCGGGCGTAACGCTAAAACTGAACGTGTCACTGAGGGACTGATACAGGTAGGGAAACCAGAAAATCGGGACGTTCCCTATGTACGCGGTCACGTATTGGAAAATCACGCGATCGTCCTCATAGTATCGGATCTTCTGCGCGTGAAGGTGGAAATCCGGTCTTGCCGTATCGTTCGTTGTAAAATTGCCTCCCTGCACGAGATAACCGTTATCGGAGATTGAAGTGACGTTCCCGCCTTTTAAAAAGTAAGGCACTGACTCGGTCCGCGCAGTTTGCGCCCGGATCTTTTTTGTTTCGGTGTTGTAAACGCCACTTTCCGCAATGTACAGGCTTGCTTCGCGATAGATTCGCACGTGGCCTCTCAATACCACGTCGTGCGTGCTGGGATTGTACTGGGCATAATCGGCGTAAATGTCTGTGTTGCCGATGTGAATCGCGACGTTATCGCGCGCTGTTGCCAACCCGTTTTCATAAGTCGTTTCCCCGGTGGAAGTGATTTCCATCGGTACATTCTGCGGAGTTGAGATCTCTCCCCGAATGAAACCGGCACTCGCAACAACAGCAGCGAGCAACAAAACCAGCAGTCGCATGACGGACGGCAAACGTACTGCACCCAAAGCTCTATGGAAAGCCAAAAAACGGGTACAAAAGAGCCAAAATGTGCTGTCCGGGCCTATTATGGTCCGTCTGCGAGTCGAAAGTCGTCTGTGTTCTGCCTTGATTAACGCGGCGATCAACGGTTTTCTTCACCCGGGATGATTAAGTCCATCGACCAGGTCTTCGTGAACGCAAAGCACTGGCTGCTTTCGTGGCTGGCAGGGTGGCCGAACTGGGCAACTCAAGTGGTGTCGAGCTTGATTAATATCTTGGCGCTGCTCGCTGTATTCCTGACGCTTTTCGCGCTGCTCTCGGTGCTGGAGCGAAAAATTCTCGCACGGATACAAAACCGCTACGGCCCGAATCGCGTTGGGCCGTTCGGCCTTTTTCAGCCAATCGCCGACGGCATTAAAATGTTGATCAAGGAAGACATCGTCCCGGTGCGGGCAGACAAGATCGTACATTTCCTCGCGCCCGTTCTCATCGCTGCCGTGGCGATCCTCACCTTAGGTGTGATTCCCTATGGCCGGAACATGACGCCGTTCACGATCGATTGCGGCATTCTTTTTTTCTTCGCCGTGGGATCGGCGACGGAACTCGCCGTGTTCATGGCCGGCTGGGGTAGCAACAACAAATTTTCGATGCTCGGCGCCATGCGCGCGATCGCGCAAATGATCAGCTACGAACTGCCGCTTATCATCACGGTTTTGCCGGTCGTGATGGTCGTCGGCTCGCTTACAGCTGACCGGATTGTCGCTGCGCAGGGTAATTACACGTATGGCCTCATACCGCGCTGGTTTGCCTTTACACCATGGGGCATGGCTGCCTTCATTCTGTTTTTCATTTCTGGTCTCGTAGAGTCGAACCGGACTCCGTTCGACGTTCCGGAAGGCGAATCGGAAATTGTCGCGGGTCACATGACCGAATATTCCGGGTTCAAATACGCCACATTTTTCATGGCCGAATATCTTGGAATGTTTGCCATTAGTGGCTTGGCCGTGACTTTGTTCCTCGGTGGATGGCATGCGCCTGCGCACGCTCTCGAGTTCATTCCATCCTACGTCTGGTTTTTCGCGAAGCTGAGCGCGCTGCTATTCGTCTATGTGTGGGTCCGCGGAACACTCCCGCGGACCCGCATTGATCAAATGATGAACTTCGCCTGGAAATTCATGTTGCCGATGGCGTTCACGTGCATTGTTGCAGCTGCTGTATGGCATTATGCAGGCCGCGGGTTGCGCGGATGGCTCTGGTCACTGCTGGTGATCGCAATTGTTTACAATGGCTTGTCGATATTGCTCGATACGAAAAGAAAATTCGCGCCGCGCGTTTATCGCTTCGCTGAATGAACGGCGCCGCGTTTATCGTCATCGCCATATCCACGCTCGCGGCGGCGCTTGCCGCTGCGACCTTGCGAAAACTGATGCATGCCGCGCTAAGTTTCGCCGTCGCATTGGTCGGTGTCGCGGCGTTCTTCTTTTTGCTCGGGGCTGAATTTGTCGGCCTGGCACTGGTATTCATTTACATCGGCGCAGTCGCGGTGTTGATTGTTTTCACTATTCTTTTAACGCGGCGCGACACTGGCAAAGATCACGGATTTAACTGGGCCGGCGCTATCATCGCCGTTGCCGTATTTGGCGGGTTAACGTGGGCGATTCTAAAGACGCAATCGCTTGTTATCGTCGCTCCCCACACGCCGGCGCTTACGGTCAAACGGATTGGCGTGGCATTGATGACCACTTACGTGTGGCCATTGCAATGTGTTGGCCTCCTGCTCACTGCCGCGCTGATCGGAGCGCTCATTCTCGTACTGGAGGAGAAGCAATGACACCGACTCTCCAGGTTTTCCTCATGGTTTCTGCCGCATTGTTTTCCATTGGGCTGCTCGCCGCGCTGAGTCGCCGCCACGCTATTTTCATTCTCATTGGAATCGAAATGATGCTGGCGGCTGCAAACCTGAATTTCATCGCGTTCTGGCGTTTTGGCGGGCAGCATCAACCGCCGATCGGCGTGATCATTGCACTATTTTCAATTGCCATCGCCGCTGCCGAAGCTGCTGTCGGGCTCGCGATGGTGATCGCCGTTTATCGTCACTACCGCACAACTAATGTCGACCAGTTTGATCGCCTGCACGGATGAATTCCTGGGTCGTAGCTTATCTCTGGTGGATCCCAGCAGCACCGTTTGCGGCGTCGCTGGTCATTTTGAGTTTATCGAACGCGCGACGGAAAAGCGCAGCCGCGCTCGCCGTGGCTGGTCAGGCGCTTGCGCTCGCGATGTCAATGGTCGCGTTCGCTGTAAGCATGCAAGCCCCGGGCTTCCGTGCGGTACAGAATTTCACGTGGTTTACATTCGGCGAACAAGCGTTGCGTCTCGGTTTTGTTCTTGATCCGCTGGCTGCGGCCATGCTGGTGATGATCGCTCTAGTCGGGCTCTGCATTTTTGTTTTCAGCATCGGTTACATGGCCGAGGACAAGAATTTCACCAGGTTCTTTGCGTACCTTTCGTTCTTCTCCGGTGCGATGCTCGGGCTGGTTATCGCCAACAGTCTGCTTCTGCTTTTCATTTTTTGGGAGCTTGTGGGGCTCGCGTCGTATTTGCTCATTGGATTTTGGATCCAAAAGCCGAGCGCGGCGGCGGCTGCAAAAAAGGCGTTCATCACCACGCGCATCGGCGACATGGGACTCTTCCTCGGAATGCTGTGGCTTTATGGCCGGAGCGGCACGCTTCTCTTTTATGATGGCGGAAACGGTTGTCTGGAAAGTGCCAGTCTCGCCATCCTCGGCGCAAGCGCCACATTCATTGCGCTGCTGATCTTCTGCGGAGCGGCTGGAAAATCGGGCCAGTTCCCACTGCACGTTTGGTTGCCGGACGCGATGGAAGGCCCCACACCGGTCAGTGCGCTTATTCACGCGGCCACGATGGTTGCCGCGGGGGTCTTTCTCGTTGCGCGCGTCTATCCGTTATTCTCGTTAGGCGCAATCAACGGCGTAACATCGTCGCTCACGGTTGTCGTGTGGATCGGAGTAACCACAGCGCTGATGGCGGCGCTCATCGCGATCGCGCAACCAGACATCAAACGAATTCTGGCTTACTCAACTGTGTCACAACTCGGTTTGATGATGGTCTCCCTGGGCGTGGGCGGTGTTGCTGCAGGCATCCTGCACCTGCTCGCGCACGGCTTTTTCAAAGCGCTCCTTTTCCTGGGCGCAGGCTCCGTTATTCACGGATGCCATGGCGAACAGGACATTCGTAAAATGGGCGGCCTCCGCCACTTCATGCCCGTCACGTTTGTGACGTACGCGATCGGGATGATGGCTCTCAGTGGCGTGCCGTTCTTTTTTTCCGGCGGTTGGACGAAAGAAGAAATTCTTCACGCGACGGCGAACTGGCCGCGATCGCATCTGCCGTATTACCTCATGTTGGCTGGCGTGGTTCTCACTGCGCTCTACATGACACGCCAGATGATCTATGTCTTTTTCGGCAAGCCACGCGTCGCTGCGGAGCGCGCGCATGAAAGCCCGCACGTTATGACGATGCCTCTGATCGTACTGGCGCTTGGCGCGATTTTGTTAAGTGTGGTGCTCACGCCAGCGTGGCCATGGCTGCATGACTACCTCATCGGCGAACCGGTACATTTCGAGTTCGGGCGTTTGATTCAGCCGATGCTGTTTATTTCGCTTGTGCTCGTTGGTGCGGGTATCGCTGTCGGTTTCTGGATGTATCGCAAGGCCGGTTTGCCAGATCGCGGTCGCCCAGCGGAGGTCGATCCGCTCGAATATGCGCAGCCAGCATTGTTTCGGTTTCTCGCAAACAGAATGTGGATCGACGAACTCTACGACCGCACAGTTATCGCTTTCAGTTGGATGGCCGCGCGTCTATCCGATTGGATGGATCGCTATTTCTGGGATGGCTTGGTGCGCGGACTCGGCGGTCTCGGTCAGCTCGTTGGGATCTTTACAACGAGCGTCGATGAGCGCGGGATCAATGCCGGAGTCGATGAGACGACCGCGGGCACGCGCGGTCTGGGACGCCTGATGTCAGCGGCGCACTCAGGCCAAATTCAAACTTACCTCGGCGCGGTGGCGATTGGAATGCTGGCGCTGCTCCTTCTGTACGCATGGCTGGCTTAATTACGACAACCATCTTC
>WNFQ01003930.1_pt1 | contig 10838 bp, 7 predicted proteins | sample 5400171 | NCBI WGS metagenome assembly WNFQ01 (sample SAMN13153356, study PRJNA577476) | soil metagenome | isolation source: 20 cm soil under Madrone tree | place: USA:California | collected 2016-06-14 | reverse complement strand
CCAGGCGCCATTTCTCAAAGGCACGCTTGGCCGCCTCGACGGCGGCGTCCACGTCGTCCTTCCCGGACTTCCGAAAGATGCCCACCACCTCGCGGGTGTCGGCGGGGTTCCGGTTTTCGAAGTTTTCTCCGGTCGAAGATTCGACCCATTCGCCGTCGATGAAGTTCTTATAAACCTTGGTGGGAGCGCTGCTTCCTACGATGGCCGGGCCGGTCACGGTCTCGGTTGCCATAATTCCTCCTGATCATTAAGCCAATCCATTCATGCTACAGCCCGGATACAGAGGTGGGCAAGTGAACGAACCGCACGCCCAGCGGACGGTCGAGAAACAATTTAGTCATTCGAAAGCGAACCGCACCGCGCTATGCTGGAGCGACTATGAACGTGATGATTTGCCTGCTTCGGGGCGTCAACCTCGGTGGCCATAAAAAGGTTCCGATGGAGGTCCTGCGGAATCTGTGTACGGCCCTGCAGCATTGTGACGTGCAAACCTACGTGCAAAGCGGGAACGTCGTTTTTCGAACCAGAGAACAAGACCCACTGGTCGTGGCAAGAAAGCTTGAGAAGGCGATCGAACAGCAATTCGGATTTCGGTCGGACGTCATCGTGCGCATCCCAGCCGAACTGAGAACCGTAATTGCCAGGAATCCCTTCGCGAAACGGAGTGGGATCGAGCCCAGCAAGCTTCTGGTCACATTTCTACCCAAAGAGCCAGAGCGAGAGATACAAACTGCCGTTCGAAGAATCAACGCCGATCCCGAGGAAATGCACCTCAGCGACCGTGAACTGTACGTCTACTATCCCAATGGCATGGGGAAGTCGAAGCTGGCGGCTGTTGTTGACAAGGTGTTACAGAAGGGCGGCACCACCAGAAACTGGAATACGGTCATGAAGGTGCTTGAGTTGGCGGAGAATCTGGAAGGTGAGAAATAGTTCTCCGATTTACCTGCAGTCCTCTGGTTTGTTGGTCCGACCCGGCGAGGGATCGAGAGAATCTGCCGTTCGCTAGCCTCCGCTGCGCTCGGGGTCGGAATGACAAGACTTTGAACTAAAAACTGAGAACTGAGAACTGAGAACCGGGAACCGAACCCAATCACCCGCCCTCAGGCCTAAGCTGTTTCCCCCAAAACCCATCCGGACATGTTCCACTGGACCTGAACCCAACTTGTAACCCCGTTCCACCCCAGGTAGCCTTGTGATAGTGTTGAAAATACCCCATATTCTCTGAGGTTTGGCTGGGTTTCGTGGCCTCCGTGTCTTCAAAACGTAAGCCGGGCGTCTACATCGCGTGGAAGACAGTCACCTACCGCAGCGTGCTGCTGATCCTGTTGGTGGTGACGGCCATTTTTGGGGTGGCGATGCACTTTGCCTTTCCGCAGTTTACCGATTCGACGGTAAAAGCCGCTGGCGGTCTGGCAACGACGCTTCTGGAGAGGGTGGCGGGCATAACCCCCGCGATCGAGAGGTCAGGCGCTGGCACTGAAAAACAGGCGCGATTTACCGCCTTGGATGGGACCGTCAAGATCAAGAAATCCAGCAGCAACACCTGGGTTACGGCCGATTACAACGTCCCGCTCGAAAAAGGCGACGTGATCCAGACTGGCTCCGAGGGCATGGCCAAGGTCGTCTTTAATGACGGGACCAACTATACGGTGAAGCAGGACTCACTCATTGTGATCGAAGAGAACTCGGCCAACGATCAGCAGCAAACCAATGTTGCCGTCGCAGTGAGCACCGGAACCGTGGACTTGTCGACCGCCACCTATACCCAGGGATCGAAGTCGCAGGTCATCGTGGCGGGTGCGACCGCGTCGCTGGCTCCGGAAAGCGCGGCCATGGTGCGGAACGATCCCAACAGCGACGAGCACGAAATCCTGGTGAAGAAGGGCAGCGGCGAAGTGGCTCGCAACGGTCAGACCGTGCGCCTGTCCGACTGGGAAAGAGCCACGTTTAAGGCGCAGTCGGAACGGATGGCCAAGGTTAAGGAGATCGGACCGCCGACTCCAATTTCCCCAGGAAACATGATCCCCATCTTTACCATCGGAGGGGCCAGAACCAAGGACGTGCAATTCACCTGGTCGCCGATGACGAACGCGGTGGGCTACCGTCTGCGTATTTCCCGAAATCCGTACTTCTCCTCGACCATCATCGACAAAGCCGTGACCACGGCGGATGTCACGGTCACCGGCCTTGGGTTGGGAGCGTATTACTGGATGGTCCAGTCACTCGACGGTAATGGGAAAGAGTCGGTGGAAAGCGAGAAGAACCGCTTCACCATCATCCCCAAGGGCAAGGACGCGGTGGCGATCGATTTGGAAATCGACCCGCTGATTCAGCATGGGCACGTGATTGAAGTGACTGGGAAGACCGAGACCGGAGCGCGGGTCATGGTGAATGGACGGGAAGTCCCGATTGTGACCACAGATGGCAGTTTTCACTACTTTACCCCGCCCCTGCCGACCGGCGAGAGCATGATCACCGTCACAGCGCAAAATGCGCAGGGCGGTGTAAATACGAAGCAGCAGAAGGTCGTGATTCAGTAGTTGGGCAGGGAGTCCTTCCGGAGTGCCTTTCCGGTAGGTCAAGAACTTTCGTTCCGGCGGCGACCGGGGACATCTCATAGAATCGATGAGGGCCCCCACCTCCGCCGGACCAAAACAAACCCGGGTTCGAACGGACAGGACGGCAGTCCAAGACGAGCGAGAGAGAAGTCAAGTATGTCATCCAACGGATTCCACTCCACTTCAGGACGCTTTCATAATCTCCGGTCGCTATTCAGCATCTTCTCAAGCGACCTCGCCATCGATCTGGGCACAGCCAACACGCTCGTCTATGCCCGCGGCAAAGGCATCGTTGTGAACGAGCCGTCCATCGTGGCCATCAACAAAAACACGGCGGAAGTCGAGGCGGTCGGCAAAGAGGCGAAAGAGATGCTTGGCCGCACGCCGGGGAACATCGTGGCCATCAAGCCCATGAAGGACGGCGTCATCGCCGACTTCAAGGTCACTGAGAAAATGTTGAACTACTTCATTCAGAAAGCGCACAACCGCAAGATGCTGGTGCACCCGCGCATCGTGATCGGTGTGCCTTCGGAAATTACGCAGGTGGAAAAACGCGCGGTCATGGACTCGGCCTATCGCGCGAAAGCCAGTGAAGTGCACCTGGTCGAGCAAGCCATGGTAGCAGCCATCGGAGCCGGCCTGCCCATTACCGAACCCAGCGGCAACATGGTCGTCGACATCGGTGGCGGCACCACTGATATCGCAGTCATCTCGCTCAGCGGCATCGTCTACTCGCGTTCCGTACGTATGGCCGGCAACCAGATGGACGAGGCCATCATGAATTATCTGAAGCGGAAATATAACCTGCTTATCGGCGAGCGCACCGCCGAGCAGATTAAGATTGAGATTGGCTCCGCATATCCTCTCGACAAGCCTCTGACCATGGAAATCAAGGGCCGCAATTTGATCGAAGGCGTGCCCAAGACCATCACCGTTGATGACAGCGAAATCCGCGAAGCTCTGAGCGAATGTGTTTCGACTATCATGAACGCGATCCGCGTGGCGCTGGAGCGTACTCCGCCGGAACTTTCCGCGGATATCAGCGATCGCGGAATTGTGCTCACCGGCGGTGGAGCGCTGTTGAAGAACCTCGACAAGCGCATTCGGGAAGAAACCGGGTTGCCGGTTTCGATTGCCGATGATCCGCTGTGCAGCGTGGTGCTGGGCACTGGCAAGATGCTGAGCGACTTCAAGCTGCTCAGGAAGATTTCGATCGAATAGCAGTTTCGAGTTTCGGGTTTCAAGTTTCTGGTGTGCCTTTCCCCTCGCCTGCAAGGGCAGTTCCGGATGGATGGCGCGGCTAGTCCCGGGAAACTCGAAACGTGAAACTAGAAACTTGAAACTGGTGTCATGGAATCCGTCCTCGGCCGCTATAAAAATCTGATCGTGCTGGTGGCAGTCCTCTTCGCCCAGGTGCTTGGCCTGGCCGTGCAGGTAAAGCGCACGACCGACACCGAATCTTCCCGCCTGATTCGCGTCTGGGCAGTCAGCGCCGTAACTCCCTTCGAGAAAGTATTGGTCTGGGTGCAGACCGGCGCCGGGAACCTCTGGCACAACTACTTTTACCTGCGCGGCGTGCGGGCCGAGAACCGCGAACTCAAACAACAGCTCGAGCAGTTGCGATTGGAGCAAATTCGACTGAACGAGGATGCTGCGCAAGCTCGCCGACTGCAGGCATTGCTGGGATTCAAAGAGCAGTTCATTTCCGAAACCATGCCGGCGCAGGTCATCGGGTCGGGTGGCAGCGAGCAGTCGCGCATCGTCTACATCGACAAAGGGGAACACAACGGCCTCAAGCCGGACATGGCCGTCATTACCGGCACCGGCGTCGTCGGGAAGATTTTGAAAGTCTTCCGCTCCACCTCGCAAGTGTTGCTGATCGACGACCAAAGCAGCGGGGTGGGCGGGATCCTGGAGAAATCGCGCTTGCAGGGAATTGTGCGCGGGACTCCCGCCGGCGAAGTGGTACTGGAGAAGATCATGAATGACGAGGCTGTCCAGGCGGGCGACATCGTGCGCACCAGCGGGGGCGACCGGATCTTCCCCAAGGGCCTGCCGGTTGGAGTGGTGACGCGGGTTTCCAATGGGACCGGCTCCGATTTGTTTCTGAATATTCGGGTGAGACCGGCCGCAAATCTCGCCAAGCTGGAAGAAGTTCTAGTGGTTACAAAGGTAGAGGAAAGGGAGCCGACGCCTGCGGAAACGGGCCCGGTACGCGCTGCCGACATTCTGTCCCAACGCCTGCCGTCCGTTCCCGACAAGCCTTCGCTGGAGCCCTCGCCTTCGACCAGTGCTGGAACGAGAGCTACCCAGGCCACCCCCGCGCCGAAAACGCCCGACAAGAATTCTGTGCCTGGGGTCCCTCAGCCAAATGCAATGAAGGCGGGGGAGGGTACCGCAGCTCCGCTCCTCCGGACTCAGACCGGGGTTTCTCCTAAGGCGTCTCTACCCGGCACAACGGCTCCGAACGCGGAAGCTGCGCCCGCCGCATTGAAGTCTGCGGCTGAGCATAAGCCGGCACCTTCGCCGATCAAAGTGGCGGAGCAGAGCCCGGCAGCGCCGAAGGCGAAGCCAGCGGCTCCTCCAGCAGTTCCGCAGCCAGCCAAATCGCAGGACGGTCAACAATAACGTGCCGATTACCTATACATCCGGGGAACAGGTAGAAGTCTACCGGTTCAGTATTCCGTTCACCATTTTGGTTCCGGTGACGGCATTGTTCCTGCAGGCGTGGCTACCGCGGCAATTCCCGTTTTTTGCGATGTTCGACTTGCCCCTGCTGGTGACAATTTTCTTCGCCATGGCGCGGAGGAATCCGGTGTCGGGACTTCTCACCGGGGCGGCCATCGGAGTTTTTCAGGATGCACTCACGGGGCTGCCGATTGGGATCAACGGCATTGCCAAAACGGTCGTCGGATACGGCGCGTCCTCTCTGGGCGTGAAGCTGGATGTCGAGAATGCGGGTGCCCGCTTGCTCGTTACCCTGGTGTTCTACGTGGTGCACGAAATTGTTTATTTCGTAGTGGCGCGCGGCATGGTAGCGCTGAGTTTGCAATGGAGTTGGCCGCACGAACTGGGCGCGGCATTGGCCAACGCCGTTGTCGGAGTACTGCTGTACCTGGCGCTCGATCGGTTCAAGCAAAGAACCTAGCTGTTAGTCTTTAGCTATTAGCCGTTGGCGTTTGCTCCCGACTGGCGAGACAATAAATTAGGAGACGGAAGGTTGTTGGGGCGAATCAGCAAGGAATGCAGCGCTTCCCGGCGTCGATCGCTAACACCTGCTAACACCTAACGACGAATAGCGAACGAGTGCTTTTCTATGTTTGGTCGCGACGAAAAAGTATCGGCGATTCGCCTGACGGCGGTGCAGTACATCATCCTCGTCATCTTCATGATCCTGGCCTATGGGCTGTGGCGGCTGCAGGTCATGCAAAGCGACGTGTACGCCCAGCTGGCCGAGAAGAATCGTATTCGCAATGTTCCCATCCTGGCACCGCGCGGGAAGATTCTCGACCGCGAAGGCCGAACGATCGTAGACAACTATCCTTCGTTTTCAGCGCTTTTGCTGCGCGATTCCTCGCGTGACCTGAACGCCGATGCGGACGTGATTGCGAAAGGCCTGCACCTCGATCCCAAGGAAGTACACGAGCGGATTCGCAAGTTCATGTCCCTGCCGCAGTACCAGCCGATCTTTCTGAAAGATGACATCACGCCTGATGAGTTGGCCTTTATTGAAGCCCATAAGAACGAGCTGCCGGAACTCGACACGATCATGGCGCACCGTCGCTTGTATCCGCGCAACGGGTTCATCGCACACCTGATTGGCTACGTGGGAGAAGTCACCGAGGACATGCTCAACCAGCCGCAATTTGAGCTATATGACCCCGGTGATGTGGTGGGTGTTTCCGGCGTGGAGAAGCAATACAACCAGATTCTGATGGGCAAGAACGGCTCGCGGCGGGCGCTGGTGAACAGCCGTGGGCGGGAAGTCGGGCGCTTGGATGAGACGGCTGCGATTCCCGGCAAACAGATCAAGCTGACGATCGATGTCGACCTGCAGATTGCTGCCGAGCAGGCTATGGAAGGAAAGAACGGAGCGATGGTCGCCATGGATCCGCGCAATGGGGAGATTCTGGCGATGGTGAGCCGGCCGACCTTCGATCCGAACGATTTCTCGGTGCGAATTTCACGCGGTGAGTGGAGCCGTCTGGTCAACGATCCAGACAAGCCCCTGCTGAATAAGGCCATTCAGGCGCAACTTGCTCCCGGATCGACCTTCAAGATCCTGATGTCGTTCGCGGGGTGGCAGGAAGGTATCGCGCAAACGCTCAACGTGCATTGCAATGGCGGAGCCACATTTTATGGCCGGCGATTTGGATGCTGGGTGAAAAGCGGTCACGGTGCGGTGGAGTTGGAGAAGGCCATCTACCAGTCTTGCGACGTGTTCTTTTACACACTGGCGGAAAAGCTCGGTATCGACCGCATTGCGAAGTATGCCAGCGCGTTGGGTTTAGGGCAGAAGACCGGGATCGACCTTCCGAACGAGGTGAGCGGCGTCATGCCGTCGGAAGAATGGAAGATCCGGAATTTCAAGCAGAAGTGGTTTGCCGGCGAAACGATCTCGGTCGGGATTGGCCAGGGAGCGGTTGCGACCACGCCGGTCCAGTTGATGCGAGCAATCGCGGCCATCTCGATGGGCGGCCGCATGGTTGTGCCGCATGTGATCAATCCCAGCGATCTGCCGCCGGGCATGGTTGAGGCGACCCGCTACACGGAAGTCAGGAGCATCCCCATGGATACGAATGGATGGACCTTCATCACCGATGCCATGGGCCGGGTGCTGTTGCCGGAAGGGACCGCGCCATCGGCGCATATCGCGGGAATTGATATTGCTGGAAAGACCGGGTCGGCGCAGATCGTCTCTCTGGCGCTGCGCGCCAAGCATGCCAACAACGACGACTTCGCCCAGAACGGCTGGTTCGTGGGATTCACACCGCGGCGCAACCCGGAGATCATTGTGGCCGTCCTGTTCGAAGGCGGCGAACACGGCAAATTGGCGGCACGCCTGGCGACTCAAGTGATCAAGGCTTACGTCGACAAGCAGAGGCGCCAGCCCACCAAGATTGCGGGAGGTGCGGGTAAGGCAGAAATTGGGGTCCTGTGGAATGAGCCTGCGGACGAGGGCAACGATCTGAGAGCGGGCCACTTCTTTCTGGAAGCTTCGAAAAAGAGGTTGCCGGTAGCAACGGCGGCGCCTGGGATGGACTGAGAACTGAGAACCGAGAACTGAGAACTGAGAACTGAAGTCTAATGTCTCGCTACGTCTCATATCGCGATTTCGATTGGCTACTGCTGACCTTCGTCCTGCTGCTTTGCGGCTTGGGTGTGATGGAGATCCAAAGTGCCACCGTGCATACCAAGTTTGCCGGAGCCCACATCAAGCAGCTCTACTGGATCGGCGGCGGGGTTGCCGGCATGTTCCTGTTCAGCCTGCTGAACTATCAGGCCCTGCTCGACAAGATTCATTGGATGTACATCGCCGCCATCGGCTCGCTGATGGCGGTGATGGTCTTCGGCCAAAAGTATCTGGGAGCGCGCCGCTGGATCAAAATGCCCGGTGGTCAGCACTTTCAGCCTTCCGAATGGGTGAAGCTGATCCTGATTCTCGCCGTGGCCAAGTACTTCGCCGACATGCATCAGCGGGAACTGACCTGGACAGACTTCATCAAAGCGGGAGTGATGGTGGGTGTCCCCATGCTGATGGTCCTGGCCCAACCCGACCTGGGGACGGCCCTAACCTATATGCCCATTGCGATCATGGGCCTATTCCTGGGAGGCCTGCGTGCCAAGCAGGCTTTGATCGTTGTGGTCCTAGCTGGCCTGATGATGCCCCTGGCCTGGCACAAACTGAAGCCCTATCAGAAGGAGCGCCTGGTCAGCTTCATCGAGCCCGAAGCGGACAAGCAAGGTTCGGGGTACCAAGTCATCCAATCGCTGATTGCCGTTGGCTCGGGTGGATTGTGGGGCGGGACCGGAACCCAGACTCATCTTTCCTATCTGCCCGTGCCCCAAACCGACTTTATTTTCGCGGCTTTCGCCGAGGAACACGGATTCATAGGAGCTCTGGGGGTGCTCCTGTTATACTTCATCGTGCTGATGCGGTTGACCCAGAACGCTCAGACGGCGCCCGACCGCGCCGGAACGTTCGTGGTGATGGGTGTGGTGGCTGTGCTTAGCTTCCATATTCTAGTTAACGTCGGCATGGTAGTCGGCTTTATGCCGGTTACCGGAATACCCTTGCCTTTAATGAGTTATGGCGGGTCTTCCGTCCTGTTTATGTTTTTGGCGCTCGGCATGGTGATGAACGTCCGCATGCGCCGCTTCGTGAACTGAAACAGGACGACGACCGGTAAGGCAGCTTTACCGCGCTGGCCATGAGCGGCAAAACAAGATTACGATCGCCCTCGCGTAAAGAGGGCACACACCGGCCAGAAAGAGAGTTAGAAGGCCGGGCAGGATTACAGCAAGCGCTGCTGGGCGGGAAACGGCCCCCTCCCCACTGAGGAGAGAGCGGTCACAACCCTGGCGAGAACGCAGATTGCGATAAGTGCAAAAGATTCCCAAGCTTCCGCAAAGGATTCGCTTCTGGGGTATTCTCCAGGAGGCAGGCCCACTTGTAAGTGGACCGGTACCCATCGCGACGCTCGATCCTCCCCTGCTCTCCCTGTCTTTCTTCCGGTGAACTGCCGGCCCTGAAACGGCCCGCACAACCCGGAGTATGAATGACGAAAGAATTGTTTGTAACCTCGACCCCGCACGAAACCAAAGTGGGTCTGGTCGAGGATGACCAACTCGCCGAAATATATCTCGAACGCGAAAACGAATACACCCTCGCAGGATCCATCTACAAAGGACGTGTAACGCGAGTGCTTCCCGGCATGCAGTCGGCTTTCGTCGACATTGGCCTGGAACGAGACGCGTTCCTTTACGTTTCCGATTTCATGGAACTCGAAGAGCACGACGACGACCTCACCGAGGTCGTGCCAACGAATCGGCCTCCCGTGCAGGAGAGCCGCCCACCGCAGCCGCGCGCGGAGATGGCATCGACGCAGCCCTCTGAGGGCGCGTCGTACGTGATCGAGTCCGAGCCATTTACGGAAGAAACGACCGAAGACGCATCGGCGGAGCCTATTTCTGCAGAACCCGGCGACAGTGATAGCCAGCCTCGCGACCGCGGAGGCGATCGTGGAAGCTGGCGCGGACGCCGCCGCCGTCGCGGACGTCGCGGCGAACGGGATGACCGCTACGAACGCAACGATCGTAACCAGCGAGCTCCCAACGAAGCCCGCTTTGCGCGTTCCGCTGCCGCGGATGCAACCAGTGCCCCTTCGACACCAACCCGTTCCCGCACACCTGACTATGGACCGCCGCCCGGGTATCAGCCCATCATTCTTCCCGGGGAATCGATCTCAAAGTACCAGCGCCTGGCGCAGCAGCCTTCCGCTTCCGCGACGAATGCCTTAGAGACATCCGCTTCCCCTGTTCACTCGGCGCCGATCGTGAACGGTTTTCCGGGAGATGAACCCTTGTTCGCCACCGGCCTGACCGAACCTTTGCACGAACAGCACGGCGATTTCGATCAGCACGAGGAAGCGACTCACCAGGAATGGGAGCGCGAGCATGCTCTGCAGGACCGGATGAATTTGAGGGCAACATTTACCGAGCAACAAAGCGGCGAAGACGCAGTCGCGGAGGAGACCGACCACACCTCGCGCGAACCGGAGACTCGATCGATTGTGGCGGCATCACCCGCGCCTGAGAGGATCGCCGCCAGCGACCCGCCCGCCGCCTATGCAAGCTCAGCAGGCGCGGTTCAAGCAGAGGAGATTATCGAGGAAGAAGAAGCCGATCTCACCTCGTACGTCGAAGATCTCGAGGAAGACGCCACCTTCGAGGAGCTAGAAGAAGAGACCAGCGCCGCAGAAGACTATCATCCGACGCACACCCTGGAGATCGCCGCCACGGGCGAGCCGCCAGCGCACGCCGCTCGGGAAGAGCGGGAGCATATCGCCACTGGTGAAGAAGTGCCCGCAACGCCAGTTGAAGCGTTTGCTGGCGAAGCAGAGACTGAAGAAGAAGCGGAAGAAGATGGCGAGGAAGCCGAAATTGAAGACGCGCAGGCGGAAGCCGAAGCGCTGCTCGAAGCTGAAGCGCGCGGCAACAGCACGGTGGATGCACGGGTTGAAGTTCGCGCACCCGCTGGTACTGCGGGGTACACCC
>WNFQ01024434.1_pt1 | contig 10839 bp, 13 predicted proteins | sample 5400171 | NCBI WGS metagenome assembly WNFQ01 (sample SAMN13153356, study PRJNA577476) | soil metagenome | isolation source: 20 cm soil under Madrone tree | place: USA:California | collected 2016-06-14 | reverse complement strand
TGCGGGCTACGCCTGAGCAAGCTCGCGAGATGTGTACGTGCGGACATCGCGCCGCCAGCCACGCCGCGCTAAAGTATTCCTGCCAGGCTCCTGGCGACCATAAGGGCTTTTGCCCCTGCATGCGGTTTCTCTCGGCGAAGGAATGGCGGGGAAGTAAGGCGAAGGCCTCGTAGCGAGTCTTCCGCACGAAAAAGAGCAAGGCCGTAGCAAGCGGCCGCCGAGTAAAGAGAAGTATCTCCGCGCGCTTGGAAAAATTTCCTGCGGTGAATTGACCTGCCCTGTTCTATGCTCTCGCAGATTTGGCCAGGGGCCTCGGCGTCTTGGATTCCCAATTCTTCCGCAACTCTTCGCGTTTCTTCAACACGAAAGCCTTGGCGTCTTCGAAATTGGCGTAAACACGTGTGCCTTTGATGGTGTTACAGGGAGTGCAGCAAGCCACCAGATTGCTAGGCTCTTTCTTTCCTTTCCGGGCCCGCGGAACAACGAAATCCACACGCATGGCGAGAGCGTTCTCAAAACTGGCGCGGCCGTCCAATCCGCAGTACTGACAGCGATAATCATCGCGTTCCAGAATTTTCAGACCTTCCTTTAGGGTTACCGGCGAATCCACCACGGATAGGGTCATCAGGCTTAGTGGCATGGGATACCTCCAAAGCGGAAATCCTTGTGAGCAGGCGGGAGCGTGGGACTTCCGCTTTCTTGCGCAAAACCATAGGTCGGTGCGAGTTTGCTGTCAAGCCGGGACACGATCTGGCAGTAGGGTCAATCTCCATCAACGCGACTTATCGGGAGTTTAACAGCGTGGAACACGGAAATTCTTCGCACTCAATCCTGAGTGAGGCGTTTGCTAGTCTCCAGAAGGCGGTGGCTTCCGGTGTTGACTGCAAACAGTAGTTGGACAAACCGATTCTTGATCGCAGCCCCTTTTGCGATTGCCGCTCTATTGAACGTGCTGATGATCGGCGTTGAGCACCTCCACTTGCATCTCGGCCATATCGCCAGGTACGGGTTTGTATTCTCTGGGCCTTGGGTTTGGTTTGTAAACGTTGCTGACATTACGAATCATCTGAATGTTCAAAACCGATGGCTCGGAGAATTCACAGCCTATGTCGCCCTTCTGTGGATTCCTGCCGTTCTTTATTCAGCGTGCGTTTGGTTACTGCTCCTGGCCCTCGGAATCGCGGCGCACCGGCTGCTAAATCATCTCGATCCTGGCGTCGTTAAAACATTGAAACGGAGGACCGCGATAACTTTCTCAATTGTTGCCGTCGCGGTCGTGAGTTGGTTTGCACTAAAGCTATACTGGGATCAAGTCGCCTGTAATAAACGCAGCGTGGCGTTCGCACTACAGGTTGAATCCATTAAGCACGATGCCAATGAAACACTCTCAATCGGCACGAAAAGGGGTGATGTTTCTCGATTCTTTGCAGAGCACGGTATTCCGCTTCAAATCGTAGAGTCTGAGGCGATGGGAACGCTATATACCGTCGGGTGTGGATCACTTGGCTGCGGCACAGATTCGGCATTAATAGGCGTACGGGTGAAGCTCAACTCAGCGGGTTCCGTGACAGAGAAGCCGACAGTAGCTGGAATGTACACGAACTGTTTATAAAGAATTTCTAAGTTGTAATTAACGCGGTGGTTGGAAACTGACCCACTCCCCACACTCTCGACTCGTGGTTCGCCAAGTTTATTCGTCGCGCAGGGCAACCAGGGGGTCCACTTGCGTGGCACGGCGCGCGGGGATGTAGCAAGCCAGCAGCGCGGAGAGCAGAAGTACACTCGTGACGGCACTGATGGCTGCAGGATCGATGGCATTGACTTGATACAAGACGGTTTTCATCACGCGGCCGACAATGTACGTGCCGCCTAGGCCCACCACCAAACCAATCAGCGCGAGCAGCATTCCTTCGCCAAGCACAAGACGAAGCACCTGCTGCGGACCAGCCCCGAGAGCGATGCGCAATCCGATTTCGTGAGTGCGCTGCGCAACAGCAAAAGACATCACGCCGTAGATGCCGATCGCCGCCAATGCCAGCGCGACGCCGGCAAAGCTTGCGAAAAGTACGGTGGAAAAGCGCTCTCCGGACAGAGACTCATCCACGACCTGATCCATCGTCCTCACCTGGTCTAAGGGCAAATCGGAATCCACGGATCGGACCGCCGCGGCAATACTGTTGGCCATACTCGCGGGATCGCCGCCCGTCCGCACAGTAATGCGGACCAATGGCATCGGACTTTGCCACATGGGAACGTTGATTTCCGGAAAGCCTTCCCTGCGAACGCCGCCGTTGTGGACGTCATGGTAGACGCCAACGATATGCCACTCGATCGGAGGCCCTAGCGTGCCCAATTGCAACTGCTGAACAACAACAATTTGCGTGAGCGGATCGACGTTGGAGAGATATTTCTTCACAAAAGTTTCATTGACGATGGCGACGGGGAGACCACCTGCTACATCCTGCTCCGTGAAGCTGCGCCCTTTGTCAATCGGTATCCTGAAAGTGCGGAAATATTCTGGGGTGACCATTGTGAACCCCGCTCCAGGACGCGAGGAAGGATCTACGGGCGGCTGCCCTGCAATGCTAAAAGGCATGCCCCAGTTCGTGCCGACAATGGGTGCCCCGGTAGAAGCTGCGGCGGAAGTGATCCCCGGCAGGGCCTCGATCTTCTCGAGTAGCTGGCGATAGAGCGCCGTTATCTGCTCAGGCTGCGTAAAGCGTTCAACGCGTATGGGCAGCGAGAACGTGAGGAGATGATCCTGTCGAAAGCCGAGGTCCACGCGTGTCAATTTCCAGAAGCTGTGGATCACCAGTCCCGCGCCCGCGAGGAGGGTCAGGGCCAGGGCAAACTCAATCACAACGAGAGTGCGCCGCAGTCCATGCCGGTTGGTGCCGGACGCGGAACGTCCACCTTCCTTCAACGCATCGTTCAAGTTCCAGCGGGAAGTCTGCCAGCCCGGAGCACAGCCACTCAGGACGCCCGCTAGGACCGTAGCTGCCAAACTGAAAAGCAAGACCGGCAGGTTCACGCGGATGTCCGCCTCCGTAGGTATAGAGAACGGCGGCAGGAGAACTAGTATCACCTTTAACATCGCCTACGCGAGGGCGATCCCCATACCGCCGCCGATGAACGCCAGGACCAAGCTTTCTGCCAGAAATTGCGAGAAAAGTTGGCTGCGCGTTGCGCCGAGAGCAGCGCGAACAGCCACTTCCTTCTGACGAATGGTGCCACGCGTCAGCAGCAAGTTGGCCACGTTCACGCAAGCGATCAACAAGACCAAGCCTACCGCACCCATCAGCAGCCAGAGATTCTTGATCGTGTCACGGCTGGTGAAGTTGTTCTTGAGGGGTTCGACGCTGGCGCCCCAGCCTTTGTTTGAAACTGGATACGCTTCAGTGATGCGCCGGGTGACGCCATCCATATCGGCGTTGGCTTGTTGGAGCGTAAGCCCGGGTTTCAGCCGACCCATTACCAATAGCCAGTGACGGTCATGGTTGATCCGGTCGGGCGTGATGGTCAACGGGACGAACAGGTGGGCCTCAAAACGGTCAGGCATCCCGGCCGCCAACACGCCAACGACGGTGTAGGGTTCCGCATTCAGCCGCACCTGCTGGCCAATGATGTGGAGATCGCTGCCGAAACGTTCCTGCCACAGCCGATGAGTCATGATGACCACGCGATTTCTACCCGGCTCACTTTCCTCAGGCAGGAAATCTCTCCCCAGCCGCAGAGGTATTCCCTGCATGTTGAAGAAGCCAGGCGAGAGTATCCTGGCCTGCATTGCCTCGAGGTGACCGGAAGCGGAAAGACTGAAGGTGCCTCCGCTCCAGGCGACCATATCTTGGAATACAGAATTCTGGCGTTTCCAATCCAGATAGTCGCCAGCGGAAACGGAATTGTTGTGCCCGTTGACCCTTGACCACACCATAACGAGCTGGTCCGGGTTTGGATAGGGCAAAGGAGAAAGCAGAGCCCCATAGATAACGGTGAAAATGGCGGTATTCGCGCCGATTCCCAATGTGAGGGCTAGAAGTGCGACCGAGGTGAACGCTAAGTTCTTACCGAGCAGCCTGAAGCCAAAGCGGAGATTGCGGACAAGATTCCTCATGCGCTGTGTGATTTGACGTTTGGGTAGGCCACTCTGTTTCCGCGCGCTTGAAAAGGAAATGCAGCCTGGCCCCGCATATTGAGGGAGGAGGGTCTGGCGGCACGATCACGAGGACAAGGACTAGCTGTCCTGGTCAAAGTCCTGGACAAGGTTTTTGGGAGCGGCGAGGCGCCAGGCGGCTTCCAGGGCGCGGCGCAGTGTAGGTTTTCTGACTCCTTTCAGGCGCACGTTCGTGCAGCCGCGACGTCCCCATGCACCGCTACAAGGGTTGAAAACCTTGGGCTGGGCATTGACGAACATCTCCTGCTCCAAGGGCGTGAGCTTGACCATGGCCCAGCCAACGTCGGGGTAGCCGAGGGTGGCAAAGATCCTGCCGGTGACGCGAAAATCGGGGTGGTGCATGTGCGCCCGCTCTTCCGTTTCAGGGAAGCTCAAGGCCAGCCGGCGAAACTCACTCGGTGTCATGGAACGGCCTCCTTAGGGGGGATTTTACATGAAAATATTATGAAACCTTCGAACCTGGCAGGTGCTGCCCCGAATTTCGCGTTAGCGGGCAGGCGAGGAAGTCGGCAAAGGCTTAGGCCGGTGCCAAGGAATCGAGTGGCTTTGCAGAAGGGCAATGGCGTAACGAATGGGGATTGCGGCGCCGGGGGCTGTGGTGGACTGTGGCGAGGCCTTGGCGATGGACACAGCGCTGGAGCGAAGCCAGCGGCCCTCTATCAGACCGACTACTGCGTGAGAGTCCACAGCAAGGACTGGGGACCCGCTTTGCCCCAGATTCACCGGGTGGCTGAGGAGAAGGACTTCGGCGGCGGGCGCCGACTTATCAAGTCGCGTTGATTCGTAGGAGAGGACTTCGCCCGAGGAGCGGTCTTCGCGGGGGATTTCGAAGGTGTGCGCGCTCTGCTGCCTGGGTGGGTGGAGAGATAGGGCCAGGACGGCTTGACCAGCGAAAACGGATTCGGCGGAGAGTGGTAGGAAAGTGACTTTGTTCTTTGAGGTGAAAGGATTTGGTGTGGCGAGGAGAATGGCGACGTCGTGCTCTGAGTCCGTTGCGATCACAGTCGCTTTCAAGAGCCGAGGCGGGCTATTGGGGCGGCCGACGAGGACGTAGGGCTGACCGCCGTCACGGAACGTATCAAGGACGTGTGCGGCCGTGAGGAGGTAGCCCTGATCGTTTATGAAAAACCCGTTGCCAAAGAAGCTGTAGCGATAGCCGCGCGAGGATGCGGATTGGTCCAGTTGATAAACGATGGGACATACAGCGGCGGAGGGAGAAGCATCGTCAGCAGGATCCTCGAAGGCAACGCCGGACACCACGCAGCAGGAAAGGCCGCCAAGAAGGGCGGCAAACCAGGGGGCGCGACTTCCTGCTTTCTGACTCATTTGCGGCAAATGCCTCTCCCAGGTCTTTTTCCGACTATGGCTAAGCAAGGTAGCAGCGGTTGGACGGCCGCGGAAGGCCAGAAAAGGGACAGGATAATGAGGGCTTGACAGATAGCGGAAATTACTGTATATTCTGTAATAACAGAAATAACAGACACAACGAAAGCGACGGGAAAGATGCTAGGGACGGATAGGAAAAAATGAGCGAAACGACAAAAAACACGCTAACCCCGGTGGCCCAGAAGTTCATTTTGCATTGGGGAGAGATGGGTACGCGGTGGGGCATCAACCGCACAGTGGCGCAGGTGCACGCGCTGCTGTTCCTGTCGCCGCACCCGCTGCCGGCGGATGAGATTTCCGAAACACTGGCGGTAGCGCGCTCGAATGTCAGCACCAGCCTGCGCGAGTTGCAGGGGTGGCGGATTGTGCGCGTGGTTCACGTGCTGGGAGACCGGCGAGACCACTTCGAGTCCATCAAGGACGTGTGGGAGATTTTCCGGATTGTTTCCGAAGAGCGCAAACGACGGGAGATCGATCCGACATTGAACGTGCTGGCGGAATGTGTGCGCGAGATCAAGTCCAATCCGCAGGGCGATGCCTACACGCGCGAACGCCTGGAAAGCATGCTGGAGTTTTTGGCCGCGATGACGGGACTGTTCGACGAGATTATCCATATGCCGACGGGCGCTTTGAAAGGCGTGGTGAAGCTGCGGGGGAAAGTGATTACGCTCCTGGGGAAAAAGGCGGCGAATGGTTGAGATTTGAGAGTTCCGGAAAAAGAAAAAAGATTCAACACAGAGAACACGGAGTTCACAGAGAGCGCAGAGAAGAGGGAAGAAGAGGACGGCGATGATTTCGCTAGTGAGTGAGTACACGGACGGGAAGGGGCGGCACGCGCGAGGCTGGCTGTTTTTTGACGCAGAGTGCAAGTTCTGCACGCGGATCGGCTGGCGCCGATTCTGGAGAAACGCGGGATGGCGCTCGCGCCTCTGCAGGATCCACGCGTGGGAGCTCTGCTGGGGTTGTCCCGCGAGGAATTGATGCGAGAGATGCAATTTCTTCTGAGCGATGGAAGCCGATTTGGAGGGGCAGATGCGGCGGTGGCACTGGCGCGTGAGATTTGGTGGGGCCGGCCGTTGGTATGGATTTCAAAGATTCCCGGGATGATGGAAGTTCTGCATAAAGGATACCGCTGGGTTGCCGCGAGCCGCAGTTGCGCGGCTGAAACATGTCAGACATCCGAGGTCTCGAAGCGAGTGTAGTTCTAGGAAGGGGCGCGCGAAAATGAGTCCGGCCGTAGCATTCTTGTTGGATGTTGCGCTTGCAGCGTTCTTGTTTCTGGGAATCGTAGCTTACATCAAGAAGCATCTGAGAATTCTGCTCATCGAGCTCTGCGGCACGACGGAGCGCGCCAGCTTTTGGCTGGCATTTTCCAACGTCACACTTGTACTCGTCCCGCTGATCTTCGCCCTCGACTATAAGCCCGAGTTCGGGCCAGACAAGACCGCGATCTTCGAGATGGCAACTCAACTGAAGTACGCGCTGATTGGGTTCGTTGTCACCTTGAGCTCCCTTGCGCTTATCTTTTTCCGATTCATTCCACGTGATAAGTGCAATCTCGCAAGCGGTCTGCAGCGGTGAAGGTGAACAGCGCATCGATTGGAACGTAAGGAGGTCTTGTGGCGTTTCGTTTTGCCGATTTGTGGCGATGGGACGGAAAAGTTGGGCGCGCCGAGTATGCGGCGGTCGGACTCATTGGTGTGGCGATCAAACACAATCTAGATCGGCTGATCGCACTGGCGTTTTTTCCAAACAGCTCAGCCTTCCTGAATTATTGGGCGCCGCTGGGGAAGGCGGCGCGGCTCAATCATCTGACCAACAACGAAGTGAAATTTCTCGCCACGCTGCTCCTGTTCTCCATTCCGTTTCTGTGGGTCGGCGTGGCGATGACGGTGCAGCGGCTGCGCGATGCAGGGCAGCCAGTGTGGCTGGTCGTGCTCTTTTTCTTTCCGGTAATCAATGTGCTGTTCTTCCTCGCGCTTTGCGCGTTGCCTCCGCGAGAGCGTGCTGTGGAGTCCGAAGGCGCGCCTTGGCCTGCACAGAGTGGATTCAGCGAAGTGATTCCGAGCAGCCCGCTGGGCAGCGCGGTGCTTTCCATTTTTCTGACGTCCGTTTTGGGGCTGGTGTTTCTGGGGCTGGGAACGCTCGTGGTTGGAGCATACGGCTGGGGGCTGTTTGTCGCACTGCCGTTTTGTTTGGGAATGTTTTCTGTGTTGCTGTACAGCTACCATTCGCCGCGGGACTGGTGGACATGTCTGAACGTGGCGCTGTTGCCGGTGGGAATATTGGGCATCGCACTGATTTTGGTGGCGATGGAAGGCGTGATCTGCGTGTTGATGGCGGCGCCGTTCGCGCTGGGGCTGTCGGCGCTGGGTGGGATGCTGGGTTACACGATTCAGGTGCGCCACTGGCGACCGAAGCAGACGCCGGCGATGCTTTCGATCGTGATTTTGATGATTCCGGCTTCGTTCGGGATCGAGCACGCTGCGGCACTGCAGCCGCCGACATTTGAAGTACGAACGGCGATTGAAGTGAACGCGCCGCCGGAGAAGGTTTGGAATCAGGTCGTCGCGTTTGCAGAGATACCGCCGCCGACAGAACTGTTGTTTCGAGCGGGGATTGCGTATCCCATTCGCGCAGAGATTTCCGGGCATGGAGTGAGCGCGGTGCGGCATTGTATTTTTTCGACGGGGCCGTTCGCGGAGCCGATCGAAGTATGGGATGAACCGCGGCTGCTGAAGTTTGGCGTAACAGCGAATCCGGCTCCATTGAGCGAGCTTAGTCCCTACGGAAATATTCAGCCTCCGCATCTGCATGGATATTTTGTTTCCAAGCAAGGACAATTTCTGCTGACGGCGTTGCCCGGCGGGCGGACGCGGCTCGAAGGAGCGACGTGGTATCAGCACACCATGTGGCCCGCCGCGTACTGGCATTTGTGGTCGGACTACATTATTCATCGGATTCACCTCAGGGTGTTGCAACACATTCGCGAAGTGGCGGAGGAGAAGGGTTCGTGAGCACTGTTCGTCCACTTCGCGTTGTCATTGCCGGAGGCAGCGGCCAGGTCGGAAATATCTTCGCCAGGCACTTTCATGCGAAGGGTGACTCCGTCGTAGTCTTGAGCCGGACAACATTTTCGTCGCCGTGGCGCATGGTGGCATGGGATGGCGTAAATCTCAGAAGTTGGGTGCGTGAGCTGGAAGAGGCCGATGTGCTCATTAATCTTTCTGGACGCAGCGTCAACTGCCGATACAACTCGGCCAATCGGCGCGAGATCATGGAATCCAGAACGCAATCCACACGTGTTCTTGGAGAGGCGTTCAATCGGCTTGCTGATCCTCCGCGCCTTTGGATGAACGCCAGCACCGCGACCATTTATCGCCACGCACTTGATCGGGCGATGGACGAAATTACCGGAGAACTCGGCGGGAATGAACCTAACGCGCCATCGTCGTGGCGATTCAGCATTGATGTGGCGAAGCGATGGGAAGAAACTTTCTTTGCCGCCAGCACTCCGAAGACGCACAAGATTGCTCTTCGAAGCGCCATGACCATGAGCCCCGACCATGGCGGGATCTTCGATGTCTTGCTCCATCTCGTGCGATTTGGCCTCGGCGGCGCCGTCGGTGCTGGATTTATGGGTACGAATTCGAAGTCCCGTGGAGGGATATTGATAAGGACAAGACTAGGTCCGGAGACTCCTTAACTATTTATTATTTTCGATCCGGCGCATTCTTGATGTTCCGCAATCCAGCTAGAAGTGCGAATGCAAAGGAGATTTTTCTTGCGGACGACGAAAAGCGCAGGGTGGCAATGCAAATTTGGGGAGAAAAGATACTTGAGTCTAATTTCGTGCTGACAAGAGCGATGCTGGCAACCAGTCCCGCTCAGATGTCCGTGTTTGCGCCGCGCGCGAAGGTAGTCGGCCTGGGCATCCTTCTTATGCTTAAACCAATTACTGCGGTGGGAGGGGAGACAGGAATTTTCGCATTCGAAACTCCTAGAATTCGAGGATTCCAGATGGGTGATCCTGATAAAAGACCAGAGTACATTTCAGTAAGAGCATTCGATATGGGTGATCATCAACTGGAATTCACATTTGGCGTCAAAGAGGGCTCCACGGGTCAGATCACGCAGGCCGAAGTGAATCGTGTCTTGCAGACTGTTCAGCCCGGAACTGCGCTCAGCGCTTCGAGGTAAGACTCACCGTCACTCGGAGCGCAGGGCTTGGATGACGTCGATGCGGGCGGCGCGGGCGGCCGGCAGCCACGACGCGACGACCGCCGCCGCCAATAGCACGAACGCAGAGAGGATCACGGGCAAGGCGCCCGGCATCTTCAGGTCCGGGAAATAGCTGCCCGCCAAACGCGCCACCACGAACCCGAATGCCGCGCCAGCGAGGACGCCCGCCCCAGCCATCACGGCGCCTTCGGCGATGACGCCTTTCAAGAGATTCTGTGGCTGCGATCCAAGCGCCAGCCGGATGCCGAATTCGCGCGTCCGCGCGCTAACCGAAAAGGCCAGCACTCCTGCGACGCCAACCAACGCAATCGCCAACGCCACAGCCGCGAACACTCCGAACACCAGCGAGTTCAAACGGTCCGGCGTGAGCACCTCCGCGCGGACATCTTCGAGCGTGGCAGCGTGCTCAATAGGCTGATCGGCGGACATGTCGCGAATAATGCGCGTCACTGGCGTGACCAGCGAATAAGGATTTGCACCGGTGTGGATAAAAAGGTGGCCTCCAAAGAGTGGACCCTCTTCAAAGGGGTTATACACAGTGAGGACGGGTTCGGGAACGATGTGTTGGTCGTCAATATCGGCGGTGACGCCGATGATGCGATGCGGCGCGCCATTAATCCCAGGAGCGAATTGCAGGACGGGATCCGTCCAATGGACATGCCGATTGACAGCATCCTGATTGGGGAACATGCGCTTTGCGAGAGTCTCACTGACGATAACGACTGGCTCTGTACCTTTATGGCCGTCGAACTCGTTGAAATCACGGCCGGAAATGATGGGAACGCCGAGCGAGGCAAAGAATCCGGGAGAGATGACGCGCAACTCCGCGCGAGGGTCTGCGCCAGGGGTATGGACATGACCGTCGGCGGAGAATTGGAGGCCGAAGCCGCTATCGCGCCAGGGAACAACCATGCCGAAAGCAGTCTTGTTCACGCCCGGCAGCGCATCAATGCGGCGAATCGATTCCCTGTAGAAATCGACCACTTGCTGAGGCGTTTTTCCGTAGGACATAGCGGGAACGTTGATGGTGAGGACATGGC
>WNFQ01005765.1_pt1 | contig 10839 bp, 9 predicted proteins | sample 5400171 | NCBI WGS metagenome assembly WNFQ01 (sample SAMN13153356, study PRJNA577476) | soil metagenome | isolation source: 20 cm soil under Madrone tree | place: USA:California | collected 2016-06-14 | reverse complement strand
AATATCCACTTTCTGGGTCTCGCTCATGAGCCACATGAGCATGTCGTTCTGTGGATCAGCCATGTAATGAGATACCAGATACTGGGAAAATGGTCCGACAAACAGGCTTATCATCCCAGTCCTCTCCATACTCTTCCATCTTCGCAAACCGCTCGTCAACCATAGGCCTGATATATTCAATTTCTTGTTGGATTTGGGAGGGAAGGTTCGATAGCATGCGTGAAACAATACTTGAGTGTGTGAGTGACACGAGGAACACGGATGGAGGAGACTACACACGACTTGAAAGGCTTCGGAAACAAGCTGATGATGAGGCCAAATTTTGCGAAATTATTCGTGAAAGTTAAATTCAAAGTTTGGTAGTCATGGTTCCGGCCTGTAAATAAGTATAAGTAGGCCGCTGAAGAATCGAAGAATAGGTGAGCGATCACGGACACAGAGGAGCTCCAACGAAAATACGATTCGAGGTGCGGCAAATTACGTGTTCCATGGTCTCTCGAATGGGAACCTTTATCCACTCTGCAGGGCTGTGTGAACTATAGCCTCTTTGCTTAAAACTTTGCCACGTACTATCCTCGTGTATCGGGACTAGGTCGTCCATAGCCATGACGAGCTCCTCACGGACATCCTTGAAAGTAACTGCAATATTCCGCGTTAATTTGGAACGAACCAAGCGCGTGAAGTATTCGTCGAGCACGTTCGATAACTCTAGCGTGTATTCTGGCTGAAGGGACTACACAATCCTCAGTGAGTATGGGTGCTCGATGTTGCATACTAACTGAACATACTTCGTTGAATGGGACAGACTCAGACAGGATATCGTCTGGGGCCTTCTTGATATCGTCGATCAGCTCAGGTCCGGCAGCCAGCACCATCCATCTCCGAAAACTGGCGATCTTGAATAGACCTGGTCTTGTCTAAAGGTAGTTCGGTCCGAGAAGGCTGACTTATAGTGAAAGGCAGAATTACATTGCGATATCCATCTTTGAGCATGCGATCGCCATCAAAGATAAATCGGATAGCCGAGAGGTACGAGAGGATGGGGTCAGAGAACCCGACTGTTGGGATAGCGTCGAGCTGGAAACGCGCAACGTCATTCAGGAGTAGCGTAGATTAGGGGAGGAACTGACCGTCGGATCACCCCTCAGAGTGAAATACCTAAAGAGAGAGATTATGACAAGAAATCCCGCGAGATATGAGACATTCAAAGTGATGTCGTCGAGCATTCTGCAAGTCAGTCGGATGAGGGGTTCAACGTAGGAGTTGGATGAGAGCACCACATCAGCAAGGTAAAGACTGGCTAGAAATAGTCCCTCGGAAGCTCCCCTATAGGTTTGTCCAAGGTTTGTCCGCCAAATTGGGGATTTGAGACCCCACTTTTGGCCTAATCATTGTCCGTTAATCGGGGATTTGGCACCAATGTTTGTCCGGTTATTGGGGATTTGACACCCACGGGATATCTCAGAGGCCCCATTTCCATCAATTTTTCGAGGTGTGTGAGCGCACGAAAAGTCGTATAAATAGATCCAGATACTTTCAAAAATTGCCGAGTCCTCGCGTCGTTAGACTGCTGCCGGATCCGGTTCATCCGGCAGCAACATCCGGTGCCCGATTCCGTGTCGCTCTCGTGAGAACCGTCGACCGTCGCAGAAGCCACCACAAGTCAGCCCACAAATCACGCTGGCCATCGCCCGGGTTAACCTCGCCCACGCCTTCTCATGGTCCACTGGCAGGTCCAGGTCCAGGCGACGCCAGGACTTGCACTCAGGCTCGTGACGCGAAGCAGCCTGATACCCGTATGATACCGGCTCCAAAGTTAATGATGATGGCCGCGCGGGGGAAGGGGCTGTCGGCCCACTCGGTCCTCCCGCGCCACCATGGCAGCTAGTACAGTTCTGGATGCCGAGCTTGTTAAAACAAACCAAGGACGCTCTGGGGGGAGTGTGAGCACAAATACGGAAGACGACCGACAGCAGAGGCGGCATTGCGATGACCACGATGACCACGCGTCATCTACAATAGTAAGTGACACCCCTCACATGTGAGCTTGAGAGCCCTCTTGCCCATTCTGCTTGCCCGGGTTTCCCGGAATACAGGGTTACACGCGACAATCCTTTATTTTGTTTGCAGTCCAATCGCTGCCTGACTTGCAAGCGTGAACTTGAAGAATGCCAGCAATGCGCGGCCTTGAGGCACTGCTTGAAGGTTTGAACAACTTCCGGTTCATTTGGTGGTTCAATGAATGTTTTTTGTCCTGCTACTGTAGTGACTGACGTTTGGCAGACGGGACTGCTGGTTTTCATCGCTTGATTGATGAACCGCATATCAACTTCCCGAGCTGAGAACATTTTCCTAATCAGGCCCGAGCCGTTGACATTTGATACCGTGACACTCCACCCTCATTTTCATGTCCTTAACATTCAGGCAAGTGTGAGTACCAGCATAGGGCTTGGAGATTGGACGCTGACAGTCGCAGTCTTGGCACAGGGTACAACGAGCTTGAATTTGTTCAATCCCAGTACAGCCTGAGCAGCTGAGCGCCGACTCGGACTCGGAGGGGCGGCTACCTCAATCTCACATTTTCCATTTTCACAATTACTGCTGAGTGGTATGTCCATGAATTCTGATTGAGGTCTGTTCTCAGGCGGCGATATTCTGTAGACACTGCCTGTCGTCAGTCACCTATTCCTATTGGCGAGCGGACATCATTTGTGCCACACTCTTGATGCTTCTCTGAACGCAATTGAATCGTGTCCTTCACCGGGATACGTTCTTCAGCGTGGTATCCTTTTTGCAAAACCGAGAACTCAGAAACCTTTTTCACTTCTTCACTTGAGCAAGTAAATAGGTAAATAAGTGAAAACGTTGACATTGACTCATGCTGATTGAGTGGTGCTTTTACAACTTTGGATCACTTTTCACATCCCTTTTTCGCTTTTTTACTTTCGACGAAATGGCCAAAATCAGCTTCTGGCAAAAAAACGGGTTACTTATGCACCCTTGGTACTTTTCTTCCTTTTTTGCTTGCTCAAGCTTGAGCGAGCCCAAAAAAGTTTAGTGCAGGTTCACTGATGCGACACACTCGCACGAATGAAAGGGTGGATTTGTCCTGAAGTTTTCTCACTCATAAGCACCTGACATGTCTCTTGCTGTGCTGGCTGTTCTACTTTGGTTCATGGGCGTTCTGTGCTTACCTGTATTGTTCATTTACTGACAGCTGTGTGATTTTCTGAACCGTAAATGGTTATCATCGACCTCGGTAGTTCCTTGCCCTGGTCCCTCGGCACTATATCGGCGCCACTGCAAGCTCTGGAACTCGTACCTATATGTACTGAGAAGGCCGTTCGCGGCCCATACTAGTGTTCTGAGCTGTGGAAGTAAAATATTAGCGCGTAATTGCTACGCCACATGACACGGTAACAAGTACTTTAGTAACGGTGAGTCTCCTGGGCCTTCATCCAGTTCGCTCGAATGGAATTTATACAATTCCCAGGCTGTAATCCAAATATGTCGACGACTCTGTTGGCAAATCAAATGTCACAGGATAGCGAGCGCTGTATGAGCTGCCAACATAGGCACTCTCGTAATGTGCGAACAATGATTCCTTTTATTTCCATCTTCTCCGACTCGGACTTCCTGATCTCCGCTCACCCTTCTCTCGCCCCTTGTAGGCAAGATCGAGAAGAGTGTCATCGCCAGTCGCTTGTTTCCAATTCATTCACGGCAGTATTGATGACTGCACTCGGCGGTGTTAACGGGACTGTCTGCAATGTACAGCAGTATCAGCAATCCCTACAGTCTTATAACAGCCGTAGCCCCTCGATTACGTGTTTGACACGTGGGGACAGTATTGGCCTTGTTGTGAGTATCTAGCTTATCTGTTTCCGGCTCGACTCGGAACTCTTCCAACTTTACAGTTGGCAACCGAAGCATCGCTCCTTAGTTGCATTTGTGTCGCCATCATATTTATCTGGATTGGCGTACGTCCGACTTCCTTTCACGTGTTTGCAATGTTTGACGAAGATGTTGCACAGTGGAACGTACATTGGTATAGGAAGAACTTCCCAAATGATGACTGGAAGTTGTTTAAGGGGCCTGCTGACATCTACATGGTCTGCCTGACAGTTTACCCGCTGTCATTTTCTTAGCTTATTGAATTGCACGATAGTTCTCGCTTTTCGTGTCCGACCTTTTGCAAGCAATTGGTGGTGTCCTCAATATCAGGTGGGCTCACGACGGGATCGTCACCACAGGGCCCTATCGCACAGCACAAGGCATCACCCAACAGGTTGGTGAGCTCGGAGTCGCCCTGATTACCCTCGTGTGTCCCCTCTCCCAATGTCTTTGCGTCTGGGACCCGCTGATATACACCTTACTAGATTCTGTCCGTCCATACTTTCGTAGGAGCTGTGTGGCAACTCGGCCTAAGAGCGCGTGGGTTTTCCCTTGGCCTGGTCTGTCTCACTTGCGTTTTCATTACGCTTTGGGCTGGCATCGGCGGAGGCATTCACAAGAATAATGAAACGCCTACACCTGTGCGTAATTTAACTCCATTCTTTCCTGTCAATTTTCTCACTGCTGACATTACTTGGGTCAGTATTGGTGTTGGATCAGCCCTCAGTTCCCGGGAGAACGCCTTGGTGGCGAATACATCTGGCTGTGGATCGCGCTATTTGCTTCGGTGATATTATACATCCCACTGTATTTCTGGGCGGAGGGTTTTTGGTCGGTCGATGAAGAGCACAGGTTTAATTGGTTGGACCCTGATCGGAGGGTTGAATACGCACAGCGGCGAGCTGCGTTGGGAATGCTTTTGTAGGCATCGCTATTCGAGTCCTGAATCCCGCTCACAGATTATCATCAGTTACCCCCTGTCATACTCCCTCATCGTCCTCCCTGTCACCGTAGCACGGTGGTTACTGTTCGGTCATCACCATGTACCGTCGGCGGTTACATTTTTCGCTGACTCGATATTCCACCTCTCCGGTGCCATCAATGTCCTCCTGTTCCTGCTTATCAGACCGGAACTCCTCCTCTTCCCTCGTCCCCAGGAACTCTGTGGGGAGGAAGTAGAACTGGCTCCTCAATGTACTGGCCCGGCGATTTCCTCCGACACAGTGGAAGTCCAACACGGTCTAGAGCCGACCTCATCGGTGCTGGGGGAGGGCATCAGGGGCATCGTAACACCGTATGGCGTCAGTTCTAGACGAACATCGGACGACATCTAACTATGGTTTGAGTTCTTTGGTCACGCACACTCGGCTTTAGACAGTGGATAGTCGAGATCGAAGTCAGTCAAATCACCGTACGAAGGATCTTACTATGTCGCTATGAGTGCATTACTGTATCTGTTCCTCTTCTCGTCTCGGGGAAGATCTGCGTCTGCTGGCACGTTATCTGCATTCATCTTACTCTTTTGCCACGGATAAGTGGAGGATGACTCGGAGGTAATGCATTCCATTTCCGGAACATCGTGCAACTCGAATTTCTTGGGATCGATTTCAAATCCCCTCGAGCCAGCCACTGCCACGCGCCCAGCACAATGTTGGCATTTCCACCTGACATAACCTAACGATGTTGATTGTGCGTAACCAGTTCTAATCCGATTAAACTGGAGCCATGGCTTGATTTGCTTGCTGATTCGAGCGAGCTGTATTCCCGGCACTTGTGCACGATGCGCATGGGTGCCGTACTCACTCGCATTCCAGGGCATTGATAAGTTATGCATCGTGCGATTGCTCAACATGGCCAAGGGTTGTTTGGCTGGGAGCGAAGGTTGTGGGCGTTGAGGTGGGCGGACTTGGCATGATAGGTGGGTGTGGCGCCTAAGCTACATAGTCATTTTCAGTCATTATTTGTGAGTGGAGGCTAGTAGATCCGAGATGAGCATATTCACCGACGGGCCGGGCCCACATTTAGCCATTTATCCTATGTTTTGCCTGGGTGGCCATTAATCTAGTCCGATTCGTTGGCATGCACAGAAAGGTATGAACGAGACAAAGCCTCAATCGCATCGTGATACTGACAGTGAGCAATTATTAGGGACAGATTCAGTGCATCTATGGCGTCACAATTGCTGATCACTTTCTCCAACAATGGTGGGTTCTGACGGGCATGTGCCGAGCCGCATGTGCCGCACGAGGTCGTTGGTGACAGGGATCTTGCAAAAGGTGGGGATTGTTGAATATGAGCAACGGAAAGGCAGTCCGGAAAAGCGCCAGGTTTTGATCTACCAGCGAGAAACTGGACCAACCAGCTAGGGTTAATAACGCGGTGCCGTTTTGGAGGCAGGAAGTCATTCATCCATTTTGGTGTTGACATGTACGGAGAAAGTGCTACAAATGGCATCAACAGCGTGAAGATATAATGCTAGACATACACGGCTTCCGTAAGTAACCCGTATTAGTGAGTCTGAAAGCAGAAAGGGAATGTACTAACCCCTGAAACAATCCAAAGCAAAACTGTGAGCACGCGATACCCCACACCATCTAGCTCTTCGTAATCGTCGTCAGACAGACCAATGAATCGCGAGTTGTGCCCGACGCGCGCATTAAAACGGAGTGAGTGAGTCACTGCTTCGCGACTTCCAAACCGTAGCGGCACCAGACTATGCCATGCTCTGTACGAGGCGAGGCACTCAGGCACGTGGTGTGTAGTAACAGAGGGGAGAGTGTATTGATGGTAGAGAAGTAAGATTATACAAGGATCCCGACACTATCCCGACTCCGAGTCAGCACGACAGGTGTGTCACACACAACCGTCACGTGACACCGCGCGCTCCAAAGACATCAGGCCACACCCGCGGTCCGTACAAAATTAGTATTTCTAGTTGTTAGGACGAATTCCGCTCAATAGCTATTGCTCCCTTCGGGGATGCATACGAAAAAATTGGAACGATACAGAGAAGATTAGCATGGCCCCTGCACAAGGATGACACGCTGTTTCAGAGTGGTAGACCTACGGGTCTCAATATTTATTTTTGCTTTTCTAACTGCCGAAGAAGATCAGGGACCACCAGGCCAATCTATCTTCCGAGCCTCTCTTTCTGTGTTCTTTTGTATGCAAGACACTCACGTAGGAATATTGTCATGTAACATCAGTTCTCCAGGGTTGACATGTTGACACGTTGACACCCCATCTCCTCCTAATGTCGGTGAGCGTAATATCCACCTTCTCACTGCCTTGTCAAAGTCGATAAGAATCTTTCCTATTGACTTTGTTTCTTCTCTCAGCGCCAAGGCTACAACGTCATTCTCTGTCCGTTTCGTTCCTGCCTTCCCTGGTCTATCCACATTAACTTGCCATCTTCCAATGGCGCCGTGCGTGAGTTTGCTTACTCGCAGCCGTGCCCTCGAATTACTGACTGCTGCCAGATCCGGTTCATCTGGCAGGCTCACTACACTCGCAACATCTGGTCCCCGACTCCGAGTCGGAGTCCCTCTCGTGAGAACCGTCACAGAAGCCACCGCAAGTCAGCCCACAAATCACGCCGGCCCTCGCCCGGGTTAACCTCACCCACGCCTTCTCATGGTCCACTGGCAGGTCTAGGTCCAGGCGACACTAGGACTTGCACTCAGGCTCGTGACGCGAAATACCCCTGCTACCCGTATGATACCGGCTCCAAAGTCAACCTCGGTACTGGTGCACAAACATCTGAGCCAATTCCTGTCACGCCTCGCGGATCGTCTCACGGTTCCCGGGGCCCTGATATTGACCATGACGTCAGATGCAGGCAATCGCGAGGATGATGACGACGATGACGATGGCCGCGGGAAGACGCTGTGGTTCCTCCTGCGCCACCATGGCGGCTAGTACAGTTCTGGCTGCCGAACTTGTTAAAACGAACCAAAGATGCTCTGAGAGGTGTGTGAGCACAAACACGGAAGACGACCGACGACAGAGACGGCATTGCGATCATCACCATGACCTCACGTCATCTACAATAGTAACGCCTCTCGTACTTTTGCACGTTACTAGTCTGCATGCCACGGTTCGAGCAACCCACTCTTGTGCATAACGTGCCAGTGTTCTCTCCTCCTTGACACAAGTCTGTGAGCTTGAGAGCTCTCTTGCCTATTCTGCTTGCCCGGGTAGCCCGGAATACAGGGTTACACGCAACAATCCTAATGCAGTACAGTAGCACAACACGCAGGTCATTAGTATTGTGTTATAAAACGAATATGGGTGTAGATATGTATAAACAGGATGTCCAACACTGTATGGTTTAAATCGGCACGCCTTCATAAACAGCTCGGCTCGAGCACGAGCCTCGGAGCGCGGGCAGTCAGGACGGGGCGGAAATGTTTAAACAAGACAAATTAGTTGCAATACCCTGTGATGGACCTAATTTGAATTGTAGAGCAACCTATCTGACTGCCCACGACACTTTGAAACGCGTCGTAACAACGAAGAACCGCCTGCCCCCCTGCCTATTATCATGTGGCTTCATGCCATCACTGTAACGACGATGAGGCCTAGGGAAAGCAGGAGTCACTCTTGCTTTCCCTAATCCTCATCGGAGTGTGGGCGGAAAACATGGTGCGTTCCAAAGGGTATATGCTATACTGCACAAAGTCGCTGGTGATAGGGATATCATAAAATGTGGGCGTCATATATGTACCATCATGCCGGGCAAGCGAGCACACTCGTAAATTCATTCGAGTCACATTCCGCAGACTAAACAGTCGCCTCTCCCACTGCCAGTCGCATATTGTTGTTGAAGGTAATCCCAGCAAGGGCCTCCGCAATGAGTTGAGGTATAGGGTCATTCGAGTCATTGGGGTCTTTTTCCTGGTAACGCTTGTCCTCCGGGACGAGAAGAAGTACATCGTGTCGCGTACGGTCACCAAGACAGATATCAACATTGAACATGTCTTGATTCTCCAGATAGGGTCATGGGGAAAGGGATATCCTTTCGAGAGAAATGATGAAATTCTTTTCCATGTAGCCAAGTTTCTGAAATAAACTCGGGGCAAAGTCGTCAGCAGCGGACTCCTCATTGGTGCACGGTCAAGGTAATTGAGTACTGTGACCTTAACTGTGCAATGCTGGACTGTCACAGTGCCAATGAGTCTGTTTGAGGTCTCCAAAGAGAGTACTGGCGTCTTCAGAGCATACATGGATATTGTATGCCTTCATCTTGTTGCAGTCCAATCGCTGCCTGACTTGCAAGCGTGAACTTGAAGAATGCCAGTAATGCCAGCAATGCGGGGCCTCGAGGCACTGCTTGAAGGTTTGAACAACTTCCGGTTCATTTGGTGGTTCCTTGAATGCTTTTTGTCCTGCTACTGTAGTGACTGACGTTTGGCAGACGGCACTGGTTTTCATCCCCGCTTGATCGGTGAACCGCATATCAACAGTGGCCCCGGCTGTCCGGTATTTATCCCCATAAGCCTGAGAACTCTTTTGTCATTAGTTTTTCACTTGGACTTATGGTTTTCAGCAGCGGATGGGTACGCAACTTTCACTCACCCCATCCCATTTTGCCCTTGATTATCTCATGTCCTCTTGTTTCCACGATGCATAGTGGGTGTTCGCTGTCAATCCCAAATTCCTTTCTCCTAATGCACTTCGATGCACACTGAGAATACTTCCTAACTTCACTTCGATGCACACTGAGAATACTTCCTAACTTCACTTCGATGCACAAAGTAAATAACTTCTAGCCCCTTCTCAAAAAACAAAAAAAAACCGACCTTTTTATTCCTCATTCCATTATCCATCCGCTTGTTCATCTGTCTAGAAACGGTACTCAGAGATCTGTGGAGTCTGAAACACTTTTGGCAGAGAATGCACCTGTTTCAGTTTCCCAAGAACTTTTTGAATGCCTCAAGGCATCGCAAGATCTCGAGTCTGTTCGGCAGAGAACGCATCCCCTCGTTATTCCTGCGAGGAAGGGCAGGAATATAACGAAGAACACGAGTTTCGATCTCTGGAAAAACGCCGGTCTAAACAGCTTTGCTCAGTGCAGCAGTGATGGTGATTTGGTAGAATATCGGCGAGGTGCCAACCATGGTGAGGCAAGGGAACATGATGGATTGTAACGGGGGAAGATTAAGGTCACGTTCTCACTTCCGATTGTTTAGCGCAAAGGCTGCAATAGCCTCCGCAATAACCTGAGGCTCCGGATCTTTCATGCTCGTCAATCTCTTGTCCTCCTGCAACAACAGCAGAATTTCATTATCATCCATGATGCAAACGTCAGTCTGGGCGACTGAGTTTTCTCCACAAATAAGAAAAGGGAAGGCATGTCGGATGAAAACAATCCTATCTTCATCGTCGTACTCGAGACCTCGCAGTAATTCAGCGGCAAAGTTGTCAACGCCGCCTCCTGACCAATTTTCGGGTCCATCGCCAGGTCTAGGTAGTGCAGTAGCTGTTTCGTCCTCTTGTCTGCTGCGTCCTGTCGAGTTTCGGCAGTCATGAAACCCACCAGTGACGGCTCAGCCGGATCGGGGAAGTCGGTAGTCCTAAAGAACTCCTCCTTATTCTGAGGTACAACAGTGATGTTGTATGCGCATAGCTCGTTCGCGGTCCAGTCGCTACCAGGCTTCGGGCTTCGAAGGAGTTGCGCCATAACTGATAAGGAGGTGGAGGGCGGCGGTAAGATTACACAAGGATCCCGACTCAGTGTGACACGCGAGAGGGAACGGGAACGCGTGGCAGCGGCGCACACACAACCGTCACGTGGCACCCCGCGCTCCAAAGACAGACCACACCCGCGGTCCGTACAAAATTAGTATTTCTAGTTGTCAGGACGAGTTCCGCTCAATAACTATTGCTCCCTTCGGGGATGCATACGAAAAAATTGGAACGATACAGAGAAGATTAGCATGGCCC
>WNFQ01015426.1_pt1 | contig 10842 bp, 12 predicted proteins | sample 5400171 | NCBI WGS metagenome assembly WNFQ01 (sample SAMN13153356, study PRJNA577476) | soil metagenome | isolation source: 20 cm soil under Madrone tree | place: USA:California | collected 2016-06-14 | reverse complement strand
AGAGGTTCTGGGGCGGCGCCACACGCGGAGTTGCACAAATCTTTCACGAACAGTCGAGGGGGTTCTCGTGGGCCTGATCTACTGCCTTCGCCAAAATCGTGTCCAGCAGCGCAATCAGCTCTTGACGATTCTGTCGAATCGGTTCGTCACCATTCATTTTGTAAGCCCAATTTAACTATGATTAGACGAACGTTCGCCTTGTTTCACGAACAAAGTTTCGTGTATTGGGCAGACTCCAAACGAAACCATCGGAGTTATGGGAGCAGAAAATCGCTTTACTATATGTCATTTAAATCGACCGGTATAATTTCGCGAGGATTAGATCCAAATGACAACCAACCTGCCGCAGAGCGAAGATGACACCTGGGCGCAGATCGCCCGGTCCGGGGAGATTCGAGGTTGGATGCTGTGGGGCTGTTAATTGCTGCCGGCCGATACCAGAATGTCACGATGAGCTACATCACAAGGCTGTATTACTTTGTCGACGGTCCTGAGATTCCCGACCTGGCGCAACGTTGCGACGACTTCGTCAAAAAGCGTAGCCCTCAACCATGGAAGGACCTGGCTGCTGATCCGCATATTCGACTCTCACTTGCGATCGGCGATATTGTAGCTGCTGTCGCGGGACTCCGCTTTGGGCGCGAAAAAGTCATGAGCAAATCTCGGGAGACTCAATGACACGTCACGCAAAATCGCTTTACTATATGTCGGATAAAGCCGCCCAGCTACTCGATGCTGAAGTCCTTCGCAAGTTCTTTGGTGATCTGAATACCGTTGCGCTGGACGGGAACTTCGACCGGAAAGCGCTTTCCGCCCGGCGCGAAGACTAGCTTGCCGACACTAAGGAGAGGCGGTCGGCGATGGGAAAGCCGTCAGTGGTGATACCACGTAAATCTTATCCCATATTTTCAGCACTAGGGCCATTGACGTCCATTTGCCTTCGACCGATATGGGCAGATTGGTCCACGTCACAAACGTCACGTGGCTGTTGGGGTCGTAGCCCATGTGCGCATTGTAGCCGGGGGTCTCGCCGCCGTGAAAATATACCGCGTTCGGGCCCCAACGCAGTCGCTCCATGCCGTAACCGTACTGCTGGCCGTCGGGCATCCTCGGGTCCTTGGCCTCCAGGCTGTCGAGCCAGCGGCGCTGATACGCGGCGTCGAAGACGCGCCCGGCAACCAGTGCCTCGATCCAGATGGCGAGATCGCTGGCGGTGGAGATGACGCCGCCAGGAAAATAGGCAAAAGAGGGGTTCAGGTCCGTGTAGTCGGTGGGCAGGAGGGTCCCGGCCCGTGCCGCGGCTTGGATGTCGGGCGGGTACGGCGTGTCCGTCAGGACAAATAAGGAGCTGCCGTATAGGTAGCCGTGGGAGTAGGGATCGGGAATGGTGTTCGAAGTGCGAGCGGGGAGGAAAGTGTCGTGCATCCCCAGCGGCCCGAACAACCGGTCCTGCATCGCCCGGGCCAGTGGCCTGCCATCGACCTGCTCGGCGATGAGGCCGAGAAGCGTGTAGTTGGTGTTGTTGTATTCGTAGGCGGTACCAGGCGGGAAGTTGGGCGAGCGCGCGAACGCGATGGCCAGCACCTCCTCTGTGGTCCAGACCTTGGTCGGGTCCCGGTCCACGATGGCCGCGAGCTCGGGAGCATCAGTGTAGTTGTAGAGGCCGCTGCGCATCCTCAGCAGTTCGTCGATCGTGATGTTGTCGCCATTGGGCACGCTCGGGACGTACTTCGAGACTGGATCATCGAGACTGAGCTTACCTTCCTGCGCGAGCAGCACGATCACCGCGGCCGTCATCGACTTGGTATTGGAGGCGATCCTGAAGTGGGTGTCGGCGCGGGGCGGGCTCATCGTGCCCAGTCGCGTGGTGCCGTGGGTGACCGTGAACTCGCCCTGGGGTGTGCGCAGGAGCACCACGGCGCCGGGCACCAGGAGCTCCTTGGCGGTCGTGTCCACCATGGTCTGCAGCGCAGCCTGGTCGATCGGCTTGAGCGCCGACGAGCTAGGCCGCGAGCACCCTGCGATCAGGAGAGCAACACCGACCAGCAAGCTCGCGTCGGCGCGCATAGGAAATTCAAACGTCATTTTGCCAATGATCAATGTTGCTGGCGTACCTCTTTTCCACTCCGGTGGAACTCATGCCTAACTATGATTAGACGAACCTTCGCCTTTTTTCGCGAACGAAGTTTCGTCTATTCGGCAGAATCCTACGAAAGCATCGGAGTGATGGCACCACAAAATCTGATTGCATATGTGTTATCTAAAATCACGGTGTTTACCCGTGACCAAGGGAGCAGCCAGATGGACTAGAAAGAGGCCTATTTTGGTTAAGCCAGTTGAACGTGACGGAGACGGTTTAAGCCGAACAAGCCTATTAAAGAGAGAAAGAACAGCCCAAGAGGTGAACCTGAGTCGGGCACTTGAGCCGCTGGAATTACGAGCGTGAAGTTCTGGTTCGTTCCTGTTCCCCAACTCCATACATAGGTGCCCGGCGTTACCCCGAGGCTGGCGAAGGTCGCGTTGTTAAAGGTCATGCTATCCGATAGAGAATGACCGGAGACATATCCTTGTGGCACCATCATCATCTTTGGGGTCGAGGAGCCAACAATGGTGACAAAGTCTCCACTGCTAGTGCTGGCGAAGACATTACCCCCGCTCCCGAAACTCGTCGGTCCAGTGAATCCAGTGTATACGTCTGTCGACGCCGCACTTCCCGTCTGTATTAGCCCTTGACTTGCCGCCATGTAGGGACTGCCAAGCCCTTGGTTGAGGAAAGTCAGTCCACTCAAATCAAAGGCTCCGCTTCCGGTGGCGACGACGTTAGACCCGACTTGCTCTAGCGTTACGATGTAATTGGCGCGCGCGGGTTGGACGGAGAGTCCGCAGATGATAACGATTGCCACCGTTGCCGCCACGACGGGTTTCAAGATTTGGAGTGAAAGGTTTGTTGTTTTCATGGGATTATAGCTGTGCCGGGTTTTTTCAAAACTCGCAATCCTCCCTCTTACCTCTAGACGTACGAGTCGCGTTGGCTCGGAGCCTGAGAAAAAGGCGGCTGCGTGTCAATCATAATTTCCACCAACTTCTACACAGGATTTTCTCCTGCAGCCGCCTCACTGGGCGCGCCGCGATCACCTCCGACGGTCCCCTTCCGGCCTCGCGCCCACTAGCATGCGCGTTCCTCGTACAAAGAAAGTTTGCTATATGTCGGATTAAGCGCCCGGCCAGTAACACGGCCAACCGGTTTCAAGCACGATTTTCTTAAGGCCCGTAGGGGGACCAGAAGCCTGTCCCAGCTACGTCGGACAAAACGTTGTAATCATTTGAAGGGACTCTGGGAATTTGATCTACCGTCTGTGAACCATACGCCGTGCGGAAGACACTGCGGCCGGTGTTGTACAGGGAAGAACCTTTCTTGACGTAGCTCGTCCAATCGGCTGTGCCAACCGGGTCGTTGGTCTTTTTGTTGTTCTCGATCGCGTATTGGTCAACCGCTGAGCCCCGAGTCAGTCTGAAGTGAGGCCAGGATGCCCGTAGAATCGTTTTCCCTGCCAACCCGCATAAATCTTGTATATGTCATATCAAAATCGGGGCGCCTTTCCTTTGTAAGGCACACTAGCGAGATTGAGGATTGGCCGTCGATTTGTAAGAATACGTTCTGACCGCGCCGCTGTAATCGCAGCGTGACTTTGCTGATCCTGGGGTTGTATTCTACGGCCTCGCGGGTATGGCAAATCGTTCAATTAGATTCTGAGGCATTCGCGTGGACACGCCGTTGCAAATTCTGACGTCCTCTCAAGGCAATCGAGGGAAAGTCGTGGAGGATCATCCCAGCGCCCTGAAGTACGACTTTCACGATCCGGCGTTCTACAACAACCCGTATCCGTACTATCGACGGATGCAGCAGGAGGATCCGCTTTGGCATAACCCCATCAGCGGGCATTGGGTCGTGACGCGCTATCACGATGTGATGGAGATTCTGCATTCGCCTCAATGCTCTAATTATCGTCTCGATGAGCTCTTGAGGCGCGTGCCGGATAACCGGAACGACGAGGCGGCGTCACTACGCGCGGCCTTAAAAGATCGCCTGCTCTTTTTGGAAGGGGAAGGTCATCTCCGTATTCGCAAGCTCGCCATGCACGCCTTTGCGAGTGACTCCATTCAGCGTCAAAAACCACTTGTCGCCGAAGTTGTGGAAGACGTTTTGGATCACCTCGATCCGTCCAGTCCCGTCGATCTGGTGGCAAATGTGACCAACCTCATTCCTGGCCGCGTCATCCTACACGTTCTTGGTTTCCCGGAGGAAAAGCAGCGGGAAATGAAAGAGTGGACTGACGATGTCTACGCGTGGCTGGGCACGGCCACCGGCACCATTGAAGAACGGACGGAGCGCGCCGTAGAAGCGGTGCAGCGCCTGACGGAAGCCATTCGAAGCGAAGTAACCCGCGTCCGCCAGTCACCTCGCTCAGACGTGTTGACCGCGCTCGTGCATGCTGAAGATGAGGGCCACCAGCTAACTGACGACGAGTTGGTGGCCAATGTGATCGGGCTGATCAATGCCGGACAGGAAACAACAACCTGCCTCCTCGCCAATGGGATGCTCGCTCTTTTCACGCATCCTGAAGAGCGGGACCGGCTCCGAGCGCAGCCCGGGCTTTGGGAAACGGCGATCGACGAGTTCCTGCGTTACGAGTCACCAGCTCAGTTCGTTGCTCGTCGAGTCGAATCTCCCATCACGATTTGCGGCTTTACTCTTGACCGAGGGGCGTTTGTTTCACTGGGACTTGGCGCGGCCAATCGCGATCCCGCCGTTTTCACCACTCCAGATCGCCTCGATATCGGCCGCAAGGAGGGACGAATTCTCGCCTTTGGATTCGGACCTCACTTCTGCGTCGGCTCCGCCCTGGCCCACCTCGAAGCCTCCGTCTTTTTCCACGAGATCGAGACCCGTTACCCGAAACTGCAATTAGCCGTCTCGCCAGCGAAAATCGAGTGGCGGCACACAGTTTCCTTCCGGAGCCCGCTCATATTGCCGGTCGTGACCAGATAGCGTCCTCGCGGATCGCAGTCTTACTCGACACTGTCTCGAAAAGAACGTTTGCTATATGTCATTTAAAGTCCGCGCTATGTGGCCCTCCAGAATGTGGCAATCAATCCGCCTGCTACAATTAAAGTGCCTCCCAGCGAAATGGGTAGATTTGGCAACGTCCGAAAAATAATGAAATTGATGATCTGCCAGATTACGAAAACAGTAGCGATATAGAGTCCCGCCACGCGACGAAACTCGACCGGCGCTAGGTTGAGAGAAAACCCGTATCCAAATAGCAAAGCGGCGCCGACCAGCATAAGCCCGAGGCGAGCGATCCCAACCTGATTGTAGATGGATATCCGTACTACTGCGTCCCCCCACTCACTTCAAACGTCGTCGCCACCAAGAGGAAGCCCAGTGCTAGTAGACTCCGTGAAATACTCATGTTGGCCATGAGGTATCAGCCTTTCGGTATCGGGCCAAATAAAAGATCATCGCTCCGCCGATGGGTAACCCGATTAATGCGCGGTAGTCGTTCCGAACGAGAGCGTTGAACAGATCGCCGATAATGTTGAGCGACAGAATGACTAACGCGATTCGTATCCCCCAGAGGGACTTTTGCCAAAGTCCTATTGCTGCGAAAACGCAGCCTGTCCCGACCACAAACATGAGCAAGATCGCTGCGTTGCCCAATGATTGAAACGCGAGGCGAGCTTGGGCTATTCTATCGTTTCAAATTGGCCGCAATGGTTATCCAGCCTATTAGCCAGCAAATCCGACTTTGTCTCGAATTTGCGAAGTGAAGGCGAGCTCATGCCATCATCCACGGCCCTCACAAAATCCGATTGCATATTTGTCATATCAACTTGGAGGCGGCAGCTTAGAGCGGAGGGCGGCCAAAGTGGAAATCATTATTGCAGAATTTCACCATATCGACGCTCCAACGCCTTAGTATGTCTTTACCGATTACTCAAAAACAGGCCTACACGGTGGCAGAGTGGATGAAGTCCAACTTCGGACCAGCTATCGACAAAGCCGTAAAAGGCACTCCGTTTTCAACTGACATCCTCTGCGGCATCGCTTGCCAAGAGACCGCGTACTTCTGGCTTCCATTGCTAAAACGTCTCTCCGCGAAGGAAATTCTCGCCCGGTGTGTGCTTGATGCGAACGGCGACTATCCGGGAACAAAACGGAGCGCATTTCCCACGAATACGGCCGCGTTCCGAAATCAATATGGCGATGAATTCGCGGATATGTTGATCTCGGAAGCGAACAAGACGCGGAAGCTGCGAGGCTTTGGTCCGCAGCAGTGGGTTTACAAAGGATACGGCTTGTTTCAGTACGATTTACAATCCGTGAAAACGGATGAAGCATTTTTTCGCGAGCGGAAGTGGTACGAGTTCGACGAATGCCTGAACCGAGTAATGAAGGAACTCGCCGGAAAATATATAGCTCAGAAGGACGTCTGGAAGGCCGTGCGGGCGTACAATGGTTCGGGCGCCGGAGCGGCCCGGTACATGAACAACGTTGTGCAATTTGCCTCGTACTCCGGCGAGGTCGCGTGAGCATGGTTCCTTCATCACGAAACAGTCCCTCTTGGCAAATGTCCGCTATCGTCCACGACCAGCCCGTCGCGTTTCAGCATCGCCGCATAAGTCGCGTACTTATAGAGGTCGCCCAGCGTTGGATAGTTGAAACAGGTGCGGTTGAATAGGTCGGCGCCGGCCTCGGCCATCATCGCGATCAGACCGAGATAAACAAGTTCGGTCGCGTATTCACACGTACTGAGTTATGCGAACGGGTATGGGAACATCCGCACGAGTATGACACCAAACTGGTGGAAGTTTTCATTGGACGGCTCAGGAGAAAAATTGGCGAACCTCCCCTGATTCATACGGTGCTCCATGTAGGCTATACGATTCGCGAAGCATCATAAGTTCCGTCCTCGCTTCGGAGACCGGCGCTTCGCAAGACAGATATTTGATTGTTTAGAGAGCTGCGCTTTGATAACGCGCTCCCGCAATCCGGGAAAGTAACAGGCGTGTTACTTTTTCCGAATTGCACCAAACTGTCTGCAATCACACGCTGTGGTTATGTGATGCGATGAAAACCTCTTCCCTACGCATCGCGGTATTGGTGGCGATCATCGCCCCATTCCTGGTTTTCCACCCGACGATCGCAAGGGCTGCCACGGTCACAGTGATGGTTGGCCCTGGTGGATTCTTTTTCAAACCTTCTTCCGTCACGATTCACACCGGCGATTCGGTGCTCTGGATGTGGAGTTCGGGCGGACACAGCAGTACCTCGGGTTCGCCGGGGATGCCTAACGGGTTGTGGGACTCTGGAATTCTCAACCAGGGAGCTACTTTCATGCATACGTTCAACACCGCTGGGTCGTTCTCGTATTACTGCACCCCGCATGGGGCATGCTGCGGTATGGTAGGCACAGTCGTCGTGATGTCGAATCCGACGCCGACACCAACTCCCCCTCCCCCGCCAACCGGCGCAGGTACGGCTATAGTAGCTGACTTTAACGGCGACGGCCATCGGGACTTTGTCGTCCGCAATCCTGCGACGCGTCAAACAGCGATCTGGTATCTGAACAATAACGTTCTTATTAGCGGTGTGTTCGGTCCGACGCTTCCGGCCGGTTGGGGGTTAAGAGGTGCGGCGAATTTCAATAGCGACAGCCATCCGGATTATGGCTTGTTCAATTCCGCTACTCGCCAAACAGCCATCTGGTACTTGTCAGGACCGATGTTTATCGGGGGCGCATTTGGGCCGAGTCCGCCCAGTGGCTGGGCCTTGGTAGCTACGGCCGACTTTAACGGCGACGGGAAACCAGACTATGTCCTTTACAATGCCGCGACGCGTCAGACAGCGATCTGGTCTCTAAACAATAACGTTTTTATTAGCGGCGTGCTCGGTCCCACACTTCCGGCCGGTTGGGGACTCAGAGGTGTGGCGGATTTCAACGGCAACGGCCATCCAGATTACGCCTTGTTCAACTCCGCGACGCGCCAGACCGCCATCTGGTATCTATCAGGGTCAACGTTCATCAGCGGAGCTCTTGGGCCGACTCCGCCCAGTGGCTGGGCCTTGGTAGCTACGGCCGACTTTAACGGCGACGGGAAGCCAGACTATCTCCTTTACAATGCCGCGACGCGTCAGACAGCGATCTGGTATCTAAACAATAACGTTTTTATTAGCGGCGTGCTCGGTCCCACACTTCCGGCCGGTTGGAGCCTGGTCGGGCCGTGAGCGAAGTTCCCTTACGCTTCGCGTTCCCAAATGCCATACCTTGCTGCGGTTCGGCGATCGGTCACGGTTTTTTGTTCTCACGTGAAGCTGCCGGGAATTCTCACGGCCTTGCTTGCTTCAGCGCTGATAACCTTCAGCGGAGAACAAGCGGGCTCCACAGAAAAGTGGACCGCTCCGGCAGCAGAAGCGCGAAAGAAAAACCCGGTTGCTGTTAGCGAATCTTCACTCGCAGCGGGACAAAAAATCTATGTGAAGCGTTGTTTGGCTTGTCACGGAAAGACAGGCAATGGCGATGGACCCGACGCAGCCGACCTTGGCATTGACCCGGCCAAACTATCCGATCCAGTGATTCGACAAGAAACAGACGGCGAGCTTTTCTGGAAAATCACTGTCGGCAAAAAACCAATGCCGAATTATGGCACGCGGCTATCGCCTGCCGACCGCTGGAATGTGATCAACTACCTTCGCTCCCTCGCCAAGAAGTAACCCCAACATTGAAGGCGATTCGACGGTTCTATCTGGTAGTTGTAATTCAAAGTGCCCTGCTAACAATGGCGCCTGCAGCCCTTCGGGCACAGGACGAAACACCGGACGGATACGTCACAAGAAAGGAATATGAGGAGCTCAAAACCCAGCTGCTGGCTATGAAAAAGGAACTGGACACACTTAAGAAAGAAAGAGAAGTGGCTCCAAGGCAGAAGGACCGCGAAAGTCAATCCGTCGCCGACACAGCTCCGAAGCGAGAGACCGCTGAAGGTCAAGCTATCGCCGACGTACATAAGCAAGTCGCACCGGAAGTCACGCTGCCGGTCGTGCAACCGGAAGGACTGCTCGGAACGACCAAATTCTTACTTGCGGGTTGGGCTGACGGGATGTTTGAGGCGCGCAACGGCCAAGTGTCCACGTTTTCGGCTTCCTTTGACCCTATCTTCCTCTGGGAATTGACGCCGAAAATCTTATTCGACAGCCGACTCGAAATCGACCCCAGCGGTGGCGGCACCAACGTGAACCTTGTAAATGCCCAGATCTCGTATCTTCTCAATGATTACATGGCTTTGGGGGCCGGAGAATTCTTCAGTCCCAGTAATGTTTTCGTCGAACGCTTCGAGCCGCAGTGGATCAACAAACTGCCTGACCGTCCACTTGCTATTTACCATGGCATTCTGCCAAATATATCCGTCGGCGTCCAGGCGCGCGGAGGGTTTCCGATCGGCTCGACCCGCGTGGATTACGCCTTTTATGTTTCCAACGGTCCTGTCCTGAATACTTTCGACGCTCGCAGCGCGGGGACACTGGATTTCAACAGCTACACGGATAACAACGACAACAAGGCGGTTGGCGGCAGAGTTGGTTTTCTCCCAATCCCAGGAGTCGAGGTCGGTTATGGCTTTGAGACTTCCAAGCCCGGCTTCCAAGGAACGACTTTTTCTCGCGTTCAAGCGTTGGTTCAATCCGTCGACTTGGAGGTTACTCGCGATTCCTACCTGCTGAAGGGCCGCATCAATCTGTTCGCGCAGTACGCCTGGAGCCACGTCGACCACGCAGTGTACGATCCCGACGGCTCCCTGGGGTTTGGGCCGCTTGCGTTCACAAGCAAGCAGGATGGCGGTTACGCGGAGCTCGCCTATCGGCCTACCAAATTGGATAACGATTCTCTAAGGAATCTCGAAATGATCTTCCGCTGGGATCATTTGAGTCGCGATCCAAGCGGACTCGGCGATCCAGAAGAGACCCGATGGACGCTAGGGCTCAACTACTGGCTAAGCCCCAGCACGGTCCTGAAAGTTGCCTATGAGTGGGATCAACCGAACGGCGAGCCTAATAGAAACGCCCTGCTTATTCAGACAGCCATGGGTTTCTAGACGAAAGAGTAACATGATAGCAACACGCAGAATCTTTTCGGTTTTGGTTCTTCTCCTAGGCAGCACGAGTTGGAGTTTGTTTGCCGAACCTAAAACAAACCGGAAAGCAGATGACAAGTCGAGCAGTGGCGTCTCGAACGATTCCTATAGGGGGTTAAGCGGCGAAGAGCTTTGGTCTAATAATTGTATGCGTTGCCACAATATTCGGCCGCCCACCATGTATAGTGACGCGCAATGGGACGTGATCGTTCATCACATGCGTCTCCGCGCCAACATTACCGGCCAGGAACAGCGCGCCATCGTGGCGTTTCTAAAGTCCGCAAAGTGAAGGCGCACAGTTCGGGGCGCACAAAATTACTGCAAAAGCAGCTACACGAGTTATCGCCGTTTGAGCATGATCGCACACCTAAGCAAGCCTGAATATGTACATGTCTTGCTTAACCCACTGCCGGTTTATGGACTGGCAGTCGTTCGCGAAGCTTCAAATTGCGAAGCGAGGTTCCCCGCCGCGAAGGTCGGTATCGGAATTAAAGTGAAAATCATTAAAGCCACCGACTGAAACACGATTCCGTTGCTCGACTGATCCGACGGGTTATTCTTCCGCCGGTGAAATCTTCGGCCGTACGCATTCTGCTTGTTTTTCTCCTGCTGCCGGCCAGCGTATTTGCGGCCAACAACGTTGTCAATATG
>WNFQ01003927.1_pt1 | contig 10843 bp, 11 predicted proteins | sample 5400171 | NCBI WGS metagenome assembly WNFQ01 (sample SAMN13153356, study PRJNA577476) | soil metagenome | isolation source: 20 cm soil under Madrone tree | place: USA:California | collected 2016-06-14 | reverse complement strand
AAGAGCTCCCAGCACTCCAACGACTCCATCATACTTGCCCGCGTTCGGGATTGCATCAATATGCGATCCGGTGGCGACTGCCGGTAGATCAGGATCTTGGCCTTGCCAATGGGCAAAGATATTACCGACCACGTCTTCACGCAGAGCCAGATCCAAATTCGTACAGCGCGCCTGAACATACGCGCGCGCTTGCAGATCGGCTTTCGAAAAAAGCACGCGAGTCACTACCGGCGGAGACGCCTCGGAGATTTTCGCCAATTGGTCAATCTCCGATTGGATTCGTTCCGAATCGATTTCTATCAGCATGGGTAGAGTTGGGAATGAGAAGCGAGTTGTATTCCAGTTTTCGGTAGGGACACGCTCCGACGTGTCCGCTCCTCCTTGTCATTGTCATTCTACGGCTGAAAATACACCTCATGAGTCCTATACGTCTCATAGGACTTATACGGACCGTTGGACCAGAAAGAATATTTTATTATTCATTCGGCGGTACAAATACTGCTAAACATCCACAGCTTCTGGCCATTCCCTACATGCGAATTCATTGGCGGCGTAATCTTTCTTTAATCTGCATATTGGGTACGGGTTCGTTGAGCAGCTGTGATACTCAGCAACAACCCGCCAATCTTTCCTATGAGGATACTCTCGCCAAAGTTCGACAAAAGATCCCGGCGGAATCCTATTTCTCCAATGAGTTCTTAAAGAAGGCAGCGGCGGAGCGACCAACTGTTCCAGTCACGCCCGATAAAGTCCGGATCGGAATGCCGTGGATTCTAAACGACGAATGCGCGTTGTGGTTTGTCGCAGTCGAAAAGGGGTATTTCCGAGACATGGGCATCGATGCCGAGCTGGTTCCTGGCGGTCCCGGAAAGGATCAATTGACCTTGCTCGCTGCCGGATCACTCGAATTCGCCGTCAGCGCGGGAGGTGATTTTGTCGTGTCATTGGTGGCTAGTCCAACCGGGGCGAAAGTTACAGCTATTTGTACTCTGCTAAAGGACAGCCCATACGATTGGGTTGCGCTAGACAAATCGGTTTCCAACAATCAACCCTCGTCGCTTCAGCTCAAGCCGGAGGATGTCATCGGCAAGACAGTCGGCATTCAGTCGGATGGTGAGATTTACGCGCGATTCCTTTTTCAAAAGTATCATTTGCCGGCCGATAGGGTGAAATTGATGCGTGCTGGGTTCACCGCAGACCCTCTGGTCAGCGGAGCCGTTGATTTTTATGCTGCCTGGGTCCAGAACCAGCCGCGTTTTCTCGAGCAGGATGGGCACAAGAATTGGACCGGACTTCGTTTCAAGGATTTGGGCTGGAACGAGCATTGTGACGTTTCGGTGGTCAAGAAGTCGCTGGCCGAGCAAAACCCTAATTTGGTAACGCGATACGTTTACGCGTTATCGCAGGCGATCCGGTTTTATTTGGATCATCCGGAAGAGACTGCCGATATTACGATCCGTTACGGCAAAGATGCGACCCTCAGTCGAGATTTGGTGCTGCGCCGATTCCAACTCGAAAAAGATCTAGTGGTCGGACGTGATGGACAACCACCGCTCTGGATGTCTGCAGACGTCTGGAACAATTCAGCTGCCCTAATGGCTGAATATGGTGTGATCAACCTGGACTAGCCGGAATAGTATGCCGGCGGTCGAAGCGAGTTCAGTCAGCAAATCGTTCGGACAACAACAGATCATCGCTCCGCTCGATTTAACGATTCGGAAGGGCGAGTTCGTCTCTTTGATCGGCTCCTCCGGTTGCGGAAAAAGCACACTGCTTCATCTATGCGCCGGATTGCAGGAGCCCACTTCGGGTTCGATCAAAATCTTCGGACGAACTCCGGCTGCGGCGTGCGCCGCTCATGAAATCGGTCTTGCCTGTCAGCGACCGGCTCTGGTTCCATCGCGAACCGCGCTGCAGAATGTTCAACTCACACTTACTATCGCTAAGCCGAAGCAAGCGCTCCAACCCGCGGAACTACTCCGCCATTTCGGCCTCGACGAGGCGCTAAACCTTTTCCCCCATCAGCTCTCCGGCGGCATGCAGCAACGAGTGAACATCGCCTGTGCATTGGTACACGAACCCTCGCTTCTGTTGTTAGATGAACCATTCGGAGCTCTCGATGAACTTACCCGTGAGCGGTTAGCGGACTGGCTCGCCGGTGTACTCCGAGTTGCGCACCGAACGGCAATCCTTGTCACCCACAGCGTGGAAGAAGCGGTTACTCTGTCGGATCGGATTATCGTGTTGTCCCAGCGACCCGCTACCATCGCCGATATCGTTCAAGTCAATTTGCCGAATCTGCGCGACTTCGATGTCCGGCAATCAGATAGTTTTTTGGGCCTCGTGAAACGAACCCGAGAGGCTTTACACCGAGCTGCGGCGGTTTAGATCATGAATTCGCGCACAGCACTTCTTTTGTTTTTGGTTTCCGTGGCAGTGATTTGGTACGGAGTAATCTGGATAGGTCAACTCGCGCCGATTGTCCTCCCACCTCCCCATCTCGTCGTCATGGTCATCGCCAAAGAGTGGTCCGCTCTTTTGTATAATACCGTGGTCACACTAGGCACTGCGCTCATTGGTTACTTTTTTGCAAACCTGATTGCGATCCTGTTGGCCATCTCCTTCCTTTATCTGAGTTGGCTCCGATCACTCGCCACTCCCTGGGTAATCGTGATAAAAAACCTGCCGATCGTTTCCGTCGCCAGCCTCTTAGTTATTACTTTCGGCGACTCGCCCACACCTCGAATTCTTGTCGTAATCCTGATCTGTTTTCATCCGCTGCTCGCCAATCTCATGAAGGGATTTGAAGAGGTGGATCCGAATCTTCTTAGCCGATTTCAGACCCTCCATGCGACCCGCTGGCAACGATTCCGTTATGTACTCTGGCCGAATGCCCTACCGTATTACGTGGCCGCACATGAGATCGCATTTACTAGCAGCATCATCGCTGCGGTTATTGCCGAGTTTTTCTTTTCCCGACAAGGGCTCGGCTACCTGCTCATCGAGGCAATGAATGATCATCGCGGTGACCGCCTTTGGGCGACCAATGTGATCATCGCAGTTCTCTCGGCGGCGGCCTACCTTGTTTCACGGTGGTTAGAATCGGTCCTGATCCCTTGGCGAGGGGAAGCAAAGTAAAAAAGGCGCGCAGCGCTAGGGACTTTAGCGTTGCTGCCGCTGGCGGAACGCCCCGACATTGTCTTGGTAGCGGCGACTAGCCCAATACGCTTCTGGTTGGGCGCCGCCTCGAAATGGACGCGGAGCCGCTCGCTTGGGGCTACCGGAACCGCAGTCGCCATGGTTTGCGATGGCACCGAAGATGCGGCGCAGCCTGAACCAATCTTCAAGGTGCAATCCCCAGGCCGCCAAAAGCCACACTGCTCCGGTTTAGATCGAGCAAAATTGCAAAGGAATTCAATGCGTTCGCGCGCCGAGTTGAGAGTGGCGACTGCGTTTTGTGGTAGCGCCGAGCGCACAGCTCCGGGATCACCTTCCAGGTCGCGCGAAACCGAAGGCAGAATGGGACAGTCGCCGCTACCGAAATCGCCGCCAACCAAGCCGAGATCGAGGCTCAAGTTGTCCCAATTTGAACATACCATCCTTCCCGTCGGTGAATATTGCTCACTTTCAAACACTAAGTAAGACATCGTGAAAAATATTACTCGCCGCCGAAATGAATTGGCGAAAAATTGGTACCCGCAGTTATTCATCGCGTGTTTATCGTCGCTGCTGGCATGAGGGGTGCTCCCGCAGCTTGGTTGCCTTAACCCCGCAGGCATCGCTGCCAGCGGTTAAAAAAGTCGAGAGAAAATAAACCAGGGAGCACATTTCATGACCCGAAGATTAGCGGGGATCCTAATCCCCAGTTTGGTCCTGTTTGTTGACCTGAGCCGGCTCGCTCAGGCCCAAGACCAAAGTCCGACCACTAGCACCACCACCCCAGGGGGTACTCTCCAGCAGATCGTGGTGACTGGTGCACAAATTCCGATCAACGAGGCGGTCGTACCAACGGTTCGTCCGACCAACGCGGCCTACGGCCTCGATCTGAACGTGATGGATATTCCTCGCAACATTACGATCATTTCGCGTGCTCAGCTCGATGACATCAACGTTCGAGATGTCCGAGATTTTACAAAACTAACCACCAGCAGTTTCACCACCACCAACTTCGGCGCTCCAGCTAATCCGAGTATCCGTGGCCAGACTGCCGACGTTTTCGTTAACGGGATGCGCGAAGGTTTGACCAGCAACGGCAACGGTTTGCCGATCGATTTCAATTCCTTCGACTCGGTGGACATCATGAAAGGACCGCCCTCAGTAGTCTATGGAGCATCGAATTATGTCGGTGGTTATTTTAACTTTGTTACCAAGCAACCCTATTTTGATCGGCTGCAAGCTGCGATAACTGCGACGGTCGGCACCTACGAACAGTACCGATGGAACGTCGATGTCGGCGGTCCAATCATTCCCGATAAGCTCGCTTTTCGGATCAGCTATTCCGGCGAAAACTCCGGAAGTTATTACGAAAACCAGGTCACGGAGACTCACTCGATTTACGCTGCTCTTACCTGGATCCCCAGTGATAAATACAAACTGGAAATGAACGCCGATTTTTGGTTCGGGACTTATACGGAGAACAACGGATTCAACCGGCCCACCCAGAATTTGATTGATAACGGGCAATACTTTACCGGCACCGTTCCGGGCGCACCTAACTCGGTACAATCGGGTAGTAATCTAATAGTGCCGGGAGGCACCGTGGGCTTGAACCGCAGCATTCGCTTATTTAATCCAGGGGACGGTTCCTACGGCAAAAGCTTCCACGGCCAGGCGATCCAGACATTTACGATCAATGATAACATGCAGATCGTTAATAACACGCTGGTCCAGTGGATCGATCGGCACACCAAAGATAGCGCTTACTATTCCGAAATCATCCCCCTAGCCTTCACGTTTGAGAACAGGACGGAACTGCACATCAACTGGGATATTCCATTCGGAGGCGGTGAAACTGTCAGCAAGGGCGATGAAAAAGAGGCGGACGGCAAAGGCGGGAAGGTCCCGCTCACGGAAACCGCCAAGCCATTCGTTCTAGGTAACAAGATTAACCTCGGTATCGATGTGAAGTATCAGGAGGTCACGGCTTTTGATGACTATTTTGACGAGCCGTTGAATGCCTGGGACATCAGCAAGTCGAGAACTTTCATCCAATATCGGGGTTTCAGCACGTTTACCGCGCAACCAGTCCCCAATCAACCGGGCTGGTCCGCTACGCCCGGGATCTTCAATAGCGATACCAACTACTCGAAGCTATTCACGCTTGCTCCATTCTACGAGCACATATTCGAGTTTGGCGAACACTTCTCCCTACTGGCAGGAGCGCGAGCTGATATCATGTGGGTGAAGGTGAATGATCCGCTCTACTTTGAAGCGGTCCGAGCCGGCTTCGCCGGTCCAGGCGGCTCCCCGGGTGATCACACCGTGGTGGTCGAACCCAACTTTAATATCAGTCCAGTATTCAAACCGGCTAAATGGCTCACCACCTATTTCACGTATAACTACAGCCAATCGTATGCAGCTGGAAACGGCGGCGGATTTCCGGCTGGAAACGGCGGCAACGGCGGCACCAATATCCCTGTCGCGAATGAATTGCATGTCGCTAGCGATCTCTACGAAATAGGTGCCAAAGCCTCACTGCTTCAGGATACGCTCTTCATCACTACTGCAGCCTACATTCAACATCGGAACGTACCAGGTCTCGGTGCAGCGCTGCGTCGGGATACTGCCAAAGGCTTTGAAATCGAGGCGGATTACCAGCCGAGCCGAAATTTCTATCTGAGTGCCGGGTATAGCTACATAAATTCCTTCATCCACGGTTCGCCTGGATTTGTTTCCCAGGTTTACCCGGTCGACTTTCCCCAGCAACAAGGGCCGAACGGTACCGTGATCACCGACAACGGCAGAAGCTTAGTACACGGTATTTATCGCGAACCGGGTGTTCCGTCGCATGCGGTCAACCTCTTGGCTAAATATCAAATTCCGACCGATTACGGCACATTTGGCGTGATCTTCGGGGAGACCGTCACCAGCATGATCTTCAACGGTTACAATGGTTATGTGCGGATTCCGGCCCAGCACGAAGAGGATCTGACTTTTTTCTACAAGACGAAATGCGATAATTTTGAAGCGAAAATAGCGCTCTTGAACCTGACGGATCAAAAGCTCTGGGGACCTCCCAATCCGGTATACGGATATGATTCCGTTGTGGCCGAATGGCCATTCCATCTTGAGGGCACCGTCACATTTAAGTTCTAGCTCGCGATTTCCCTTAGACTTTGCTCGCAAGAGGAAGGTTTCATTCTTCCTCTTGCCGTGTTGGTCTTGATTTTTCGTTCTCCTCCTCGTCCTCCAAATGACTTTACCCCGGAAAAAGTCCTCCCTTGAATGGTCATTCGCTTGGTAACATCGAGAACGAGCACCAGGACGGTTTTGTTGCAGCCATCGCCGGTCTGAGCCTTGGCGGTAAATCTTATGCTGACCGGTCTGCGCGCTTTCTTGCTTTCCTCTTCCGAATCCGGCCGTCTAAAGGAGCATCCAGATGGCGCGATGGTTTGGAACGAGGCTGGGCGAATCACGTTTGCTGGAAACTGGAAAGATCGACCTACGAACCAGCGAATTCGATGGGAAGATCAAAGTGGAAAGCTGGTTACGCCGGGATTCATCGACGTCCACTGCCACTTACCGCAGTATCCGGTCGTAGCTTGCGGCGGACAGGAATTACTTCCGTGGCTAAAGAAATTCATTTTTCCGTGTGAACGTGCTTTCAGTCCGGAAAAGGCGAAGACTGAAGCGCCGCTCTTCTTCGCTGAGCTAAAGCGCCACGGCATTACCTCCGCCGCGGTTTATACGACGGTTGACGCCGAAAGCACTGAGGTCTGTTTCCAGGCCGCTGCAGTAAGCAGACTGAGGATTGCCATGGGTCAAATGATGATGGATGTGGATTCATACGCACCCAAGCCGCACAAGAATCTTACGCGTCGCATGCTGGATGAGAGCGCGAAGCTCTGCGAAAAATGGCATCAGGCAAACGGTGGAAGGATCACCTACGCTTTCAGTCCTCGTTTCGCGTTAACCTGTTCGGCGACACTCCTGCGCGAATGCGCTAGACTAGCAACCGAAGCGGGTGCCTTTATCCAGACACATCTTGCGGAAAATCGCGCAGAACTTGTCGCAGTGAAAAACCTATTCCCTTCCTGCAAGGATTACACTCATGTTTACGAAAGGTCTGGGCTACTCGGGCCGCAGACCATTGTGGGACACGCGATTTCCCTGTCAGCTCGGGAATATCATGCACTGGCCGCAACCGAAACTAAGGTCGCCCATTGCCCAAGCTCGAATCTATTTCTTCGAAGTGGTGTAATGGCATACGATCGAATGCGGAAAAACCGGATTACCGTCGGTCTGGCCAGTGATGTGGCGGCTGGACCGGAGCTCAATCCCTGGGAAGTGATGAAAGCGGCTAGCTATAGTCAGAATCTCCGCTCGTGTTATATCAAAAACGCCAAAGCTTTCTCGCCAGCTGAGTTGTTTCACCTCGCAACAGTTGGAGGCGCCGCAGTGCTGGGAAAGGCAACGGAGATTGGCCAGCTCCGAAAAGGGTCTCTAGCGGATTGCGCTCTGTGGAATACCGAAAACCTGCTCCCTTACAAATCGGAATTGCCTGACAACGCGAACGAATTGGTTTCGCTGCTGATCTATCGAGGAGCCCGATTGGAAGCAACCAAGGTATGGGTAGCCGGTGAGGTCGTATGGCCGAAAGCAAACGCTGGAAGCCGACCGCTCAGCGAACCGCTCGCGCGCTCGTGACCCTTTTCTGACGGGCCTGGCGAGTGACCTTAGTTTTCCGATGCGGAACCGTGGATCTTTGCGAAACACGCCTAACGGTTTTCCTTTGGCCCACATAAGACAGAACCATATCCACAGCGGTGGCAAGGTATTGGCTGGCAGAGTACGGGGATCGCTCCGAACGACTGACCCGAAGGACATGAACAAAGATGATTGCCGCGAGCTGGTGGACAATCAGATCGAGCTCCGCCGCTCCCAGGGATTCCTGCGCTAGTATTTGCCGTATCTCCCTGCGCATTGGCGAAAAAACCTCGCGCAAGATATTTCTCTCTTCCTCGCCGAAGTGCTCTGGGTCTCCGACAAATATGCGAATCAACGGTAAATTTCGATTGATGAAGGTTACCTGCGCTTTAACGCATTCCAGTAGCCGGGTGCGCAAATCGCCGGGTGTACTACCCTGAGCAATCGGCACACGCGCTGTTTCTTCCAAAAGCAACCGATCCATAACCGCGGATAGCAGCCTCTCTTTGGTTCCAAAGCGCCGAAACAGCGTCATCTCGCTCAGTCCGGCTTCCGCCGCAATTCTTCTGGTTGTGGCAGCTTTCAATCCGCTGCGGACTAGAATCCGACCGGCAGCGTTCTGCAGTTTATCCAAGGTGACGTCCTTTACCGAGGGAGCCTTTGGTGGTCGACGAGACACTTTGAAGACGCTAACGATTCGGGGATTGGAAGCCAAGCACGAAAGCTCGTTTCGATTGAATGTTTAGTTGAATTAACCGCCCGACCAGAGTGGTGAAATGACTAAAGCCGGACGCCCAGGGACTTGCGAAGCTAGTATGTGTAAGACTCCGAACCCTCATCGAGCGAGAAGCGAGCAGAAATAGAAAAGGTGGATCAGGCGTTCTTCAATCAGGAAGGAAACATCACGACAACTTCAATGAGGTCGACGCCAACGTCCATCGGATCGTTGAAAATCCGTTGACCGAATCGACCGATCCGAACGTTAGGGCAGAACCGCTTCCGGAGGACGTAAAGTGGGCGCAACAGAAAACGTCGAACCGCAAATCCGAGGAGAGCGACAGCTGACGCTACCCGATCGCCAATTTGTCCGAACTAGCGGCGACAGCTAAGCTGGTTCGGAGAGACTGACGAGGGTGCCGTTCGGTGTCGATCGAGCAACAGCAATCGCTCGATCTATTTTTGTACCGCATATTCATTAGCCGACAAACGAGGTTAAGTAGGTGGCAAAGGCGCTGACTAAAGCGGCCGCCATTACAACGACGGCGACCAGGTTAGCCAAGCCGTAGATCCGCTCAGTTTGCCGGTTGATCCCAACTACGTAGCTCGACCGATTGCCCTCTCGGACATTGCTTCCATCTTGGAAAGCACGAGGGAATCGAGCAGTAACCTCGGGTTCACGTCTAGGACTCCTCGTTAACTGGCCCGCGTACGGGAAGAGTGTTATTATATTTTCCATAAGTAATTGAATGATCGGTGGTTAGGTTGTTTGCAGCTAAGTCGTCTTGGTTACTTTCGCTTGCGATTTTTTCCTTATGCATGCGCGATGCCAAATCAGTTCCCGACCGGTTTCTCAAGTGGAGAAAGGACCGGTTTCTCGAGGAGAAAAAAAATTCGCAAAATTGAGTCTGCGCACAGATCGAGGGTTCCACAGAGGTTTCTGACAGTTCCAGAAATGGGAAAGCGGACGGCGAAAACGGGAAGTCAGAGACATACTTTCCAGCGGAAGTCGGTGCCGTCTTCGGTAACGGTCCGGCAGCTGCCCATGCGGATCGATTTAAGCGGCGGTCTGGCAACCCGCGCAAGGTAGGGCGCGGAGCAACCAGCGACGACGGAAGATCCCATAGCGCTCTGTCTGTGTTTGGGCTCTTATATCGCGATTTGGTTTCCGTTGTCGCCAGACGGGAGTTTCATCACCGAGTCGGTCATCCAGCAATCGCTATAATCCCCCTCGCCTTGGCGAGAAAGCATGAACAGAAAATTCAATTGTGATCCGTTGGCGCTGGTCACAGTGACATAAACCCTTGCCTGGTCCGCCTGTACTGCGACTCCTCGTACTTCGGTGGCCTGCGATCCGAGCAGAGCCGAGTAGCCCGGGCTGTGCACAATTTCCGAAAAGTGACTGAGCGGACCAGTCACCAGACGATTAGCAGGCGACGCGAAACGAAACGATCGCTCAATCCCGGCATCGGTAGTCGGCTCGTCGTTGTGCCGTAAGGCGTCTAACTGAAATTCCACCACCTGCCGTGGGGTAAGGTCGGGATTTGGGTTCAGGTCCAGCGGCTCGGATAAAGCCGATGTTCTGACCGTGAGCAAGAGCAGTCCAACCACAGCGACCCGCATCATATATTTACCCGGAGATCAAAATATCGCGACATCGCCAAAAAATGCGAGAGCGGACAGTAGCTAGTTCCAGGGAAAATTGAGACTAGATGCACTGACGAATGGCTACTTAGGCAAAAACGGCTTGGCCTTTCGAAATGGCATCCTTCCAATACTCCGGGCGAATTTGAGAGATCACTATTGGATCGGACGGACCTGCATTCCCATTGTGCAAAGTCGCCTCCACCCATTGCACGTCATGTCACACACCCAGCTTGTATCCAACGCCGTGATAAATTCCAACTGTTTGGAATCCCATTCTCTCGTGCAACCGAATACTGGCGACGTTGGGAAGAGTGATGCCGGCGTAAGCCCGATAAAACCCTGAATTCCGAGTAGGTGGAGAAGTGTGAGATATAGGGCTGTACCAATCTGTTTTCTGACGGGCGCGCTGATGGACGTAGACAGTTACATCAACTGACCAGCGATACGCTGCTCGGTCGCGATGACGACCCGCATAGGCATATCCTAAGACTTTTCCGGAATGCTCGATAACCAGCCAAGGCAAAACAGTTAACGTGCTTCGGATGCGACCTTGGATATCCAACAAGTTGGACTCTGAGTTTCGAAGCTTATGGGCGAAGATTCGCAAATCGGT
>WNFQ01003925.1_pt1 | contig 10843 bp, 3 predicted proteins | sample 5400171 | NCBI WGS metagenome assembly WNFQ01 (sample SAMN13153356, study PRJNA577476) | soil metagenome | isolation source: 20 cm soil under Madrone tree | place: USA:California | collected 2016-06-14 | reverse complement strand
GTGGAATAGCTTCGGGCTGAGGTTTGCCCGCCGACGTTTCCGACATTAGAGCATGGTTTGTCTTGCGCTGGCCACTCCCGTAGCGAAGACCTGCGACGCCGGAGGCGGCGCGCTTAGGTCGTAGCGGAGGGAGTGGCCAAGGACGGATTATTGGGCGAGTCTCGTCCGAGCGGGTACCCTTGCGAATGCCGCTGTCTGCAACATTTGCATTACTTCCGAGTTGCTCGTGACTCGCCCAAGATCAGCGGCAGCGCTACAGAATTGCCATTTCCGCAATGGAGCGGCAGGTTCGGATGCTTCTCAGAACGGGTCTTATAGGGCCTCGGAACCCTCGTCTTCGCAACGTGTGAGAACAAGATGCCGGCGAGCTTTCGTTCGTCAGACGAGCACGGCCTGGACCGAACGGCGTGGACTGGCGTGTGCTGACAGCGTAGGATAGCCCATTTAGAGAACAAAGGGTGGCTACCACGAGGGAGCAGCTGGGGAGGTTATGAGTGCGCCGCGACCGTGACGGGCAGGGTGAACTGAAAAGTTGCGCCCCGCCCGGAGGCGCCCACGGCCCACAAGCGGCCGCCATGCGACTCGACGATTGATCGACTGATGGGCAGCCCCATACCAGTCCCTTTATCTTTGGTCGTAAAGAATGCCGTGAAGATCTGGTCCGCCTGCTCCGGGGGCAATCCCACACCGGTATCGCTGACCGAGATCAGCAGTTGACCATCGCCGGCTTCCAACTTGATGGTAAGCTCACCTCCGCCAGTCGTTTCCTTCATAGCATCGATGCCATTGAGCATGAGGTTCATGAAAACCTGCTGCAGTTGCACACGGTCTGCCACGACCTTGGGAAGATCCTCAGCAAGCTCGGTGCGGACGGAGATCGAGTAGCGGTTCGCCTCGCTGCGCAGAAGGACAATCATTTCTCGAATGAGCTCATTTACATCAACCAGCTCCCGCTGCAGAGCTCCCTTCTTGAACAGCAAGCTGATTCTGCCAATGATGTCAGTCGCGCGCGTTACGTCTTTAACGAGTCTCGATGCAGCTTCGCGTGCCTCCGCCAGGTCGGGGTCATCGCGACCAAGCCATCGCAAGCAGGTTTTAGCGTTTGTTACTGCTGCGGAAATCGGCTGCTTGATTTCGTGCGCCAGCGATGCCGTCAACTCGCCCATGGTGGTCACGCGACTTAGGTGCGCAAGGTCCGCTTGTACCTGGCGCAGTCTCTCGCGCTCTTCCTCGGCCCGCTTGCGCTCAGTGACATCCATCACCACTCCAACGTACTCAATATCGCCCGATTCGTGTTGCAAGGGATGAGCAACAGAATGGATATGTTTCACTGAACCGTCGGGCATCAGTACGCGATATTGAACCTCACTATCCTCAATTTTTTGTTGCAAACGCTCGACGGTTTGCTGGATGAAAGCTCGGTCTTCAGGATGAGTGCGCGCTAATGCAAGCTCGAGTGTAGGCTTAATCGCTCGGTCATATCCGTAGATGCGATAAGTCTCTTCTGACCAGTAGACCTCTCCGGTGAAAATATTCCAGCCGTAACTGCCTGTATGGCTCAATCTCTGAGCTTTGGCTAAATAGGCCTCACTTCGCCGCAGGGCCTCTTCAGCGCGCTTGCGCTCGCTGTTCTCCTGTTGCAGGTCAGTATAGAGGCCGGCGTTCTCCAGCGAGATCGCGGCCTGCGCCGCCAGCAGCTCAAGCACTGCAGTCCGATCCGGAGTGAAGGCATGCGAGGTCAGGGTGTTTTCCAGGTAGAGCAGGCCAGCCAGCTTTCCCTGCCTCAACAATGGCAAGCAGAGCAAAGATCTGGGTGGCCGGCAACGCAGATAATCGTCCTCAGAGAAGAGATTGGGGCGCGAGGCATCATCGAGGATCACGCTTTTCCGGCTGCGCAGTACATAGCGAAGGAGAGCTTCAGGAGACGTGGCCCCTTCAATGGGTGCGTGACGTAACACGACCTCGACCTTATCGCCCCTGGCCTGTGCCTCTGCCTCGATCCGGTAAGCATCCGCTCGCGGCAGGATCAACAGGCCGCGATCGGCACCGGCATTCTGGAGCGCGAACTTCATCAATGTCTCAATCAGTCTTGGCAAGAGGATCTCGCTCGAGAGGGCCTGAGAGGCTCCGACGATGGTCGCTACATCTAGTTGCTGGACAGCGGAGCCGCTCGTCGTTGTGGGGGCAGGACCCTTGGGTATGGCCAGCCGTGGATCGAGCTCGTCGAGTTGCCTGACCTTGCCATTGGCTCCCCAACTCAGGTAGCAGTGCCGGGCGTTTCGCAGGTAGACGTGCGCGACTTGCTCGAAGCCACGCGCTGCATAGAAGCGCCCGGCGAGCTCGTTGGCCAGGGCCTCATTGTGGACAAAATTGTTTGAGTGGGCGGATTGGATAGCCTTCTCGTAGAGACGCATCGCATCGAGTTCGCGACCTTCGAGCCGCGCGATCTCGGCACCGACGAGTGCAGCGTGGTTCTCGAAATTTTCCGGGCAATTCGCCGCCCACACCTGGATTTGCTTGTGATGCGCCGCGAGAGTGTCCAGATGCCGCTGCCGCTCGGCGGCTCGTGCGGAATCACAGAACGCAGCGTGAGAAAGCGCACAGTAAAAATAACAATCCGCTGGGAGCCGGAACTTCGCAGGCAACTGTTCCAAGCTGGTTGCGATATTGACGGCGGACGCATAGTCGCCGGCATGAAAGTGCGCCTGCAGTCTTGGATTCTGGTACCAACCCTCGGCTGCAGACGCGAAATGATCTTCACGACGCTCATCAAAGTGCTCATCGTCAAAAGAGCCGAAGTTCCGCGTCAGCCCGCGCAGCATTCGTACCAACCCGAGCTGCGAGGTGATGATGTCAACGATCAGCCCGAACTGCGACTTCTCCGCAAAATCGAGAGCATGCTCGGCTTCGGCTTGCACCTCGATAAGCGACTCGCCTCCCGCGAGAAGATTCTCGATCAGATCGACGCAGCTATACCCCGCAGAACTGAGATCGCCGCTCTCGTTCGCGATCTCGGAACTACGACGCAGCAGCTCACGTCCAGCCCGAAGGTGTCTTGTACATGGCATTAGGTGAGCTGCGAATAGCATATAGGCCCGGGCCTGGAAGCGCTTCAGCCCGCGTCGTTCGACCACTTTGCAGCCGACCTCGCCGAGTCGAAATCCGGCCTTGTAGTCGCCAAAAAGATCGCCAACTATCAGGCCAAGCCTCACGTACGCGTCGCACGAACCGTCGCTGTTGCCCCGCTCGAGGCTGAGATTCACCGCATAGCATATGGCGAGGGCATGGAGATTGGCATCCGTAAGGAACGCCGGTGGCCCGATCTTGGTCAGAACGTCCATCGTCGCGAGGGATGCTGGGTCTGTCATTAGAGGGAGGTCGATCAAATCCTCGATCGTGCGGCTCCCGAGCTGCGACCAGATGCGCTCGTATTCGCGCCGCACGTCTTCATCCGTCGGACATGGGGACCATTCGACCCCGAGATGCCGGAGGTAGTCGAGTCCGGCGGCGATGGCTCGGCTGCTCTGCCCCATGGTTGTGTACAGATCCGCTCGCAGGCAGGCGACCGAAGCACGTTCGATGGTCGTCGCCACGCGGGTCGAGAGCACATTCAACCGCTCCTCCGCGGTCACCTGCGCGCCGGTGAGGAACTCGCATTCAGCCCGTTGCAGCTCTACCTCAAAGACCAAGTGGTGCCGGCGCTCCCATGAGTTTTCCGGCATTAATGCCGCTCCGGCGGTGAGGTACTTTAGCGCCGAGGCGTACGCCGTGGAGGCTTTGGCGCGCTTGCCGGCGATCAGGTTGAGTTCCGCCAGCTGGTCCCGTTCCTCCTGTTCGGTGATCAGCGCGGCGCCGCGGTTGAGTTGGTTGACGATCTCAAAGATCGTCTCCTCCCGTTTTTCGGGAGGCGTATGCGCAGCGAGCAGCCTCCCGATTCGGAGATGCATCTCTGCGCGTGATTCTACGGGGATAAGTGAATAGGCGGCCTCCTGCACCCGGTCATGGGCGAACTTATAGGAGCCCGACAGCCGCTCGATCAGTTCCAGACGGACCGCCTCCCACAGATCCGCATGGACCTGCTCCTCCGACGTCCCGAGAACGATCGAAAGCATCGCGATTTGGGCGTTGTTGCCGAGGCAGGCCAGCTGCTGCAACGCTTTCTGGGTTTCGAGCCGCAGGCGGTTCAGCTTTCCAACCATGAGCTCCACTACATTGTCGGTGTATCCCTTCGCGTGAATGCTCTTGAGGTCCCAGGACCATCGTGCCTTTTCGTGATCGAACACGAGCAAACCTTCTTCGGCGAGCGCGTAAAGAAACTGAATCAGGAAGAACGGATTGCCGGCGGTTTTCTCGTGGACCAACTGCGCGAGCGGGGCGGGGCGCGCGGGTTCGGAACGAAGCGCATCGGCAATGAGCTGCGCCACATCTTCACGGGCGAGCGGTGCTAGGCTGATCTCCTCGACCAGCGCTCCCGCTTGGCAGATCGCGTCGAGTTTGCGCCGCAGCGGATGGGCGGCATCGACTTCGTTGTCCCGATAGGCGCCGATCAGCAGCAAGTGGTGCAGATCGGCCCGGGTCAATAGATCCTCGAGCAGATCGAGTGTCGCCGTGTCGAGCCAGTGCAGATCGTCGAGGAACAGCACCAGCGGGTGTTCGGGCTGCGCGAACACGCTGATAAATCGCCGGAATACCAGCTGGAAACGTCTCTGCGCGTCTTGTGGTGAAGGCTCCGGGACCGGCGGCTGGTCTCCGATGATGAGCTTCAGCTCGGGGACGAGATCGACCATCAACTGTCCGTTGGAGCCCAGCGCCTCCCGAAGTGCATCACGCCAAGCGGTCAACTCGGCGTCGCTCTTCCCGAGAAGAGCCCGAACGAGGCTCTGAAAGGCTTGCGCCAGCGTGGTATACGGGATGTCGCGCTTGTTCTGATCGAACTTGCCCGATGCGAAAAGCCCGCGCGGCGGCACAAGCACTTTGTGCAGCTCGTTTACGACTGAGGACTTGCCGATACCGGAATATCCGGATACCAGTACCAACTCCGGGGTGCCGCTCGTGACAACGCGCTCGAAGGCGGTGAGCAAGGTCTGGACCTCGCGCTCGCGTCCGTACAGTTTCTCGGGAATCAAAAGTCGGTCTGGCGTGTCGTGTTTGGCGAGCGGGAAGTCGTCGATCCGGCGCTCGGCCTCCCATTGCGTAAGGCAGCGGCGAACATCGCGCTCCAGGCCAGCCGCAGTCTGATAGCGCTCCTCGGCCGCCTTGGCGAGCAGCTTCATGATGATCGCCGAGACGGCGGCCGGAATTCCCTTCCGCCGCTCGGCTGGCGGCACTGGCGGGCGCGCGATGTGGCAGTGAACCACTTCCATTGGGTCGGCGGCGGTGAAAGGCAATACGCCCGTGAGCATTTCATACAGAGTGACCCCGAGCGCATAGAGGTCACTTCTCGAATCGATCGAGCGGTTCATCCGGCCGGTTTGCTCGGGCGCCATATAGGCCAGGGTGCCCGCGATCAGCTCGGGCGGTTCCAGAGGCTGGCGCTCGCGAGGGAGTCGCAAGGCTATAGCAAAGCCCATCAGCCAGACCTGGCCGGTAGCAGCGTTCACAAGAACATTGGACGGCTTAAGGTCCTTGTGGATGAGACCACGTCTGTGTAACTGGTTGACTGCAGCAGCGAGACCAATGGCAATTCGGAGAAACTGTTGCAGTTCCATCGGTACTTTGAGGAGTCGATCGAGAGGCTCTCCGCCAGGGTCCTCGAGCAGGAGCATGGTCCGGCCCTGGTTCTGAGTGAGGGCGAGAGGTCGAACGGCCCATGCTGGATCGAGATCCTCCTTCAAAGAGAATTCGTGCTCTAACTTTCTGAGGCTTCCGGGGGAGGGGCGTTCCATCACTGGCGACAGGGCAAGAGTAGAGGAGAGACTCTCGCCGGTCTGGCTCTGGCGCAGGCCCCGGTAGAGGATGAACTCTCCATCCTGACGAAGCGGCTCCAGGTTGTAGTGCAAAAGCTCCATCACACGATCAAAACTCCAGCTTCAACCCGTATTGCATGATGCGAGGATTCACGCTCATGGCGCCGATCTTTCCGAAAGTGCTCGGACTCGATACATTGCTCCCGGGATTTGCAAAGTTTGGCCGGTTCAGCACATTAAAAAGCTCCCACCGAAAAACCAGTCTAAGGCGCTCGGTGAGGGGAGTAGTCTTAATTACAGCAAGGTCTCCGACGCGTTGATCAGGCCCGCGGAGGATATTTCTTCCGAGGCTGCCGAAAACGGTGCACCCACTGAAAATGGTGGGGCAGCCGGAGACAGGATATTTTCCGTCGATAAGCTGGCCATCCAGCACATGTGGCTCCGAAACAAATGCGCTCCTGTTGAAGAATTCTTTGACGCGGCTGCCGACGCTGCCGCTTCGACCGGCATCGTTGAGTGTCGCCCCCGGCGCCAGGCTGGCGGTAGTGAAGTAAGAGGCCGGCCCGAAGAGCGTGCCGGCGGCACTGTCGAAAATACTGAACGGGAGTCCCGACTGGAGCGTCACGACGCCGGAAAAAGCCCATCCCTCCGCCAATTTGCCGACTAAGAGTCTGTTGCGGTCCACCAGTTGGGGCAGGCTCCACGCGTAGCTGAGCACGAAACGGTGCGTGCGGTCGAAATCCGAAGGACCTCGCTGAGCGGCGATTTTGTTCTGATCGTTGAATACCTGTTCGCCGAAGATCGGGGTGCCGTAAAAGCCGAAAGCAGCAGCGCCAACACTATCGCCGGCAGCATCAATCGATTTGGAGAAAGTGTATGCCGCCAGCAACTGGAGACCGTGGCTCAATCGCTTGTTGATGGTTGCTTGCAGAGAGTTATAGTTGGAATTTCCACTGCTCTCGACACGGAACGCAAGCGGAGCAATCCCGAGAAAAGGGACTCGTTCGACCGCATTGGCGGCCGAGTTGGTGGTCAACCCATTCACAGGATTGGCGGGACTGGCCAGGCGAGACTGATTATTGCTTTGGGTCACGGCAAGGTGAGTGCCTTTGGCACCGGCGTACGCCAGCGAGAATACATAGCTCTTGTATTGCTGCTGAACCTCAAGATCATATTGCTGGATGGTCGCCTCCTTGAACGCAGGATCAATGATTGTGGCGACGGGAGGGGTACGATCCGCCGTGTAGGGCGGACCGGGCAGCATCGTACCGACGAAACTGGGGAAGGAGGACGCGGGGGGTAGTGCCGGAAACGGATTTTGCAGGCTGGATGCTGCATTGGAACCACCGATCAAGCTGCTCGAGAAGCCAAACGACGGACCGAAAACAAGGATCGAGCTGGCTCCAAAGAAGCTGATGCGATTGGTATAGATGCCATACCCTCCTCTGACGGCGAAATCGCGCGATGAGAAGGGCCGCCAGGCGAACCCTAGACGCGGCTCGGGATGCAGCTGAACCGGGCTGTTGATGAGCGTCGAATTCTTGCGCGGGTAGCCTTCCGGGGCAGGGCCGCTGTAATTGTCCGGCAGGACGAATCCGGAGGTCGCCGGATTTGTAAATCCACCCGCTGGAGGTGGAACATAGAATTCCGGGTAGAAATTGGAGATGCGCCCATGGACCTCGCTCTGCTGTCCATTGACCTCAAGCCGAAACCCTAAATTGATGGTGAGAGTGGGCGTGATTTTCCAGTCGTCGAGCGCGAAAAAATGCGCCGCCGTTGAGCGCAATCCTGCATCGGGAACCGTCGCGTTCACTATCGCCGCGTACACATTGGACAGCGATGTGCCACTGCCACCCGCGTTCGCGGGCCCCGCCGGCAACCCGAGAAGAAAATCGGGAAAGGAAAGGAGGGTGAGTTGTCCGTCCGTGTAATTGGGTTTTTCATTGAATTGATTACGGAAGATCTCCGTTCCGAAGCGGAGATTGTGCTTCCCGCGGGACAAAGATAGCGTGTCTGAGAAATAGAAATTGTTGTTCGCCGTCTCGGCTTTATCATTCGGCACGTTTCCCAGTGAGAAAGCGCCCAGTACCTGCATTTGTGGCAGGCTTCTCGCCTGCGTGTCGCCGACACGTTGGATTCCCACGGATTGAGCAGTCAGCGGTCCCGGGGCCGAGCTTCGACTGGCGATGCGGGAAAAGCCGGCGCGGAATTGATTGACGGCCTGCGGGGAGAAGATGTGCGTGTAGGCAACGGCCAGATTCCGGTTACCGAAGGCACGAAGCGCCGGGAACCCGGGGACGGTTGCCCCGGAGAACGGCACATTTTCATCCGAGTTCGAGAAAAAGAATTTTGCCGATAACTGATCGGCCTTCGTTAGGCTGACATCCAGATTGGTGTTGAACTGGTCTTCGTTGTAATGTCCCGGCAACACTGTGGTGTAGTTGACGCCGCTCCCCGAAGTCTGAGGGCTCGGGATTACAAATGTTCCATCGAGGTTCTTCGCGTTTAAAAGATTGAGCGCCACCGGGTTAATATTCGAGCCATCCGGGGCCACCGCCGCACCTCCGAATACCCCGGTTTGGCCCCCGAATACAGCTCCAAGCGAGGCTGGTGTGCGGACCTGCGGTATCGGAGGAAGGCTCAAAGATCGAACACTGCTGCTCAAGGATGCTGCATTCACATCCCTTGTGGCTTGATAGGAAACGAAGAAAAAGGCCCGTTTCCTGGCCCAGGGTAAAGGCCCGCCAAGAGTGCCACCGGGCTGGTGGCGGCGAAATTCTCCCCTTGGCACTCCTGTTGCGTTCGCAAAGAAATTATTCGCATCCAATGCTTCGTTGCGGCCGAAATAATAGGCGTTCCCGTGAAACTCCGCTGTTCCCGATCGGGTTTCTACATTTACGTTCGCGCCTCCTCCGCGGCCGTATTGCGCATCATAGAGCGAATTCTGAACCTTGAACTCCTGGATGGAATCCGGCGCGGGAATCGCCAACCCGCCACCACTGGGAGGGGTGGCCTCGGTCATATTGGCGCCATAGCTGTTCGCGTCCACGCCGTTCATCATGAAATTATTGTCGCCGCTTCGCGCGCCGTTCGCGCGGATCTCCTGGCTTCCGGCCCCCAGTTGGGTCGCATCCACGATGTCGGTGTTTATTCCAGCCGTTAGGCCTAGAATCTCGGTGTAATTGCGATTGACCAGCGGCAAGTCGACGTTGGTTTGCTGACCGATGACTCGTCCGAGAGTAGCGTTCTCCGTCTGCAGGAGTGGGGGATCAGCGCTAACCGTGATTTGTTCTTTTGCGCCGCTAATCGTCAGCTGAATTTTTAGCCGGCTCACCTCGGTGATTTGAACCTGAACGCTTTTCAAGACGAATGGCTTAAATCCGGGCGTGCGAACCGTTAGGTCATAGTTGCCAGGCGTCAGGAACGGAACCGAGAAATTTCCCTCGCCATCGGTAGTGAGATCGCGCTCTTCTCCCGTGGCCTCACTGTCGATGACCACTGCCACGCCAGCTACCGATACTCCACTGGGGTCGCTCACCCTGCCAGCGATCGCACCGGTGTTGGCTGTCTGGCCGTGCATCGGCAGAGCGCAGAGGGCGAGCACGGAGGTCCAGAGCAAGGTGTGGGACGCGTGCATCCAGATGTTCCACATCACCTCGTTCCTCCAACAATTACCTTGCGCTGCGTCTCCTCATCTAAGGAAAGTGTCAGACTTTCGATTCTGCAGGACAGGGAAAGAAATGTTCCAAACTGAGCCGCAACTTCGTGCGACTTTCCCGAAGCGTAGGTCCGAATTGTCTGATCTAGAGGCTTGACGGAGCGTTTGAAATTATCGCTTCCCTCCGATGATTTCGCCTCCATCCGGTCTGCCATACCATCCAACGTTGTGGCGAGATGATGATCGAATTCCAGTTGCGCCATAGCTACAGGCTCTGGCAGTTCGAAACCGGGAAGCTGGACACGGTACTTCCGCAAGGCACGGCCACTGTGAGTGAGCAACATCATGGAGAGAAGGAGCGCCGATGCCTTGTCCTGCTTGCAGACATCAATCATCGAAGGAACCATGCTTTCACCGCACTGGTGTCGGATTGGACCAAGTCATCTCCTGAAATTCCACACCGCAGTTTGTACGACCCCCATATCTAGTTGGCCAGCGTTGGATTATCGATCAAGCTTGATATGCGCATTCTGACGCACAAGCTCTTTCTGAACGCAGATGTACTCACTTCCTTGTGATTGCGCATAGACCGCCGCCGCCACGCCAGCCGCATGTCCTGTCCCGAAAGAGGTTCCCATGACACGCAGTGAACCGCCTGCATAGCTGTCACCATCCGTTAGACGGCCTCCCACAAACAGGTTGGGTGTGTCTTTGCTGCACAGCGTCCTCAAGGGAATGTCATAGGTACTATTCTCGTGGACCATCCGCCAGACCGTCGGTTGCCCTGGTTCGGTGTGATACTCAATTGGCCACGCCCCCAGGCACACCACATCGTCGAAGCGCGCTCCGTTCTCGATATCCTCTGTAGTGACCTGATAGCGTGCATCTACGTGACGGGACTCACGTGTGCCGATTTCTGGTCCCGTTGCCAGGATGTACGCATGCTCACAACCGGGTATCGTGCGAATGGCTTGCAGATAGGCCCTGGCCTGTTCTCGCCCATGGATTTCTGCTTCAGTCAGACTTTCTGCATCTCTGCCGTCGTATTTCTGATCAATGAAGTAGGTTGCCACGTCGTTTGTAATCGGAACGCGGAAGAATAACGCGGACTCGGAGACAAGCGGTTTGACCCCGCGCTGTTTCGCCTGCTGAATGGCGGCTGTCCAGCGAGTTGGCGAAAGATCGGCATCTGCCGTAATCCCACCCAGGCGCATACTTAACGTCCCGGTCTGGACGGTCCCATGATTCCCATAGCGTACGGAGGCTCCGCCAAAGAAGG
>WNFQ01003924.1_pt1 | contig 10844 bp, 11 predicted proteins | sample 5400171 | NCBI WGS metagenome assembly WNFQ01 (sample SAMN13153356, study PRJNA577476) | soil metagenome | isolation source: 20 cm soil under Madrone tree | place: USA:California | collected 2016-06-14 | reverse complement strand
ACGCGCTCCGCCAAAAGCTCGGCCGTCGCCGGGGCGGTGCGGTCGGCGAGGACGCGGATGCGCTCCTGATCGAGCGTCTCGCGGACGAGGGAGGTCAAACGAGCCCGGGTGAGCCCCCGAATCTCCGCTTGCCCCGCGAGCTGCCGCAGGAGCTTGTCGACCGACGGCAGGCTCCGGAGCGCTGTCGCGCGCTCAGCGCTCACCGAGTGCCGCCTCGACCTTCTGCCGGACGCGGGCGACGACCTCCTGGGCCTCGTGCCGCCACGTCTGGGCCGTCCATTTTCCTTCACCGGATTGCCGCCCGCGCCGCACCGCATCCTCCACGAGCCCGGCCCAGAGCTCTTCCAGATCTGCCCGCGAAAGGCCCTGGCCGCGCAGCGCGTGAGTCCACTCGCCGGCAAGGTCCTCGATGAGGCGGTCCCGCTCGGCCGCGAGGCGACGCGCCTTCCGGATGAGATCGGCCAGTCGCGACGGCACCGCTACTCCTTCACCAGCTCGCGCACGGCGTCGAGCAGGTTCGCCTCGAACCGGCCCGTCGATGCGCACTGGTAGACGGGCGTCGGACGCAGCTTGCCGCTCGACCCCTTGCGTTGCATGTGAGTCCGCATCTTCGAATTGACCAGCACGCGGGTCCACGTCCCATTCGGCTCGGCAAAGAGCGTGAAGGCCACCAGAGCCTCCCCCTCCACAAGATCGCTCCCGACACGACCGCAGTCCGCGTAAACGCCGATGGGCGCGATGAAGTCGTCGGAGGCGATGACGCCGGAGTCTCGCGCGATCGCCCGGATCGGCACGTTCTCGCGGGCGAGGGCGCGCACCACGGCCGACCAGGTCGCATCGTAGCGAGCCGCGATCTCGGCCTGGTATGGCGGCGGCGCCAGCGGTGATACGTGGAGGCCCGAGCAGGCGCCGAGCAAGACGGCGACGGCGGCCAGGGCCCCGAGACGGGCAGACGCCGCCGGCGTCAGGAGGGCGCGCGCCGACATCGTCCGGCTACTTGTGATGGTCGATGCCACGGTACGCCTCGATGAAGCGCGTGACGCGCCCCTCGTCGAGCTCGTCCAGGGTGTCGAGCCGAGTCCACGCCGTCAGCGCGATCTTGTGCGGCATCCCCGGGTACGGCGCGAGAATCACGTGCCGGTCGTACCGTTCCACGATGGCCTTGAGCTTCGCGACCATGTCAGGGCACTCACAGTTGTACTGTACGACCACACCGCCGTCCTCCAGGTTGTGTACCTGGAGCTCGCGGACGATCGGCCGCGTATGCACGCCCCACGGCGCGATATATGGGAGATGCGGCCCCGAGGTCGGGGGATCCGAGTTGTACTTCTCGTGCGGGGTGTCGGGGCTCGGGACGTGAAGATTCCCCTGGTCCGCGAACTGCACCCCCGGCAAGTTCGCTTGCGCGCGGTAGGCGAAGTATCCGACGACGGCCGACGCCAGCACGGCGATTGCGACCGCGATGACGGTCCGTCGCTGCTGTGTCGCCCGTCGGGGTGCCCGCGCGCGCCGTTCGCCTTTGGCCATGTCGCTCCTTTGGCGGAAGCGTATGGGAGTCGAACCCATCGACCGTTTGTCTAGAACGGTCCACCGGATTTGAAGTCCGGGAGGCCCACCGGGTTCCTAGACGCTTCCGACGCTACTACGCTGGTTCGTCGAAACGGCAAGAGTTTACCACTGACCCGATGGCCCGGCCCCGCGGCCAGGCGCCAAAGACGGACCGGTCTCTCCGGCGGGCGGCCTGGGGCAACGTGATTTTTGCACTGTCCCTGTTACGATGGGCCCGAGGTGACTCCGCTGAAGCGGACGCGGCCGCCACGGGGCCGCACGGCGGCCTCCCCCTGGGCGTTCGGAGGGCTTTCCCTCCGAGACCTCGGCACGCGCGTTTATGAGAAGTCCTGGCACGACGAGATTCTCGACCGGGCCGCCGAGCTCTCCTACTACTTCGCCTTCGCGCTCTTGCCCACGCTCCTGTTTCTCACCGCGCTTCTCGGCTTGCTTCCGGTTCCAGACCTCATGCCCCAGCTGATGGGCTACGCCAATCGTGTGCTGCCCGGCGACGCTGCCTCGCTGATCAAGAAAACCCTGGCAGAGGTCGTCAGGGGCGCCAGCGGCGGCCTCGTGTCGGTCGGGGCCCTCATGGCGCTCGTCGGTGCATCGAGCGGCATGCTCTCGATTATGAAGGGGTTGAACTCGGCCTACGCGGTCGCGGACCACCGGATCTGGTGGCAAAAGCGGATCATCGCCATCGCGCTGACGCTCGTCTTCACACTCTTCACGCTCACCGCGCTGCTGCTGCTGGTCTTCGGGGTGCGTCTCGGAGAGGCGGTCGCAGATTCCCTGGGGCTCGGTCCCGTGTTCACCCTGGCCTGGAAGCTGGCTCAGCTGCCGGTCGTGATCCTCTTGCTCCTCACCGGCCTGACGCTCGTCTACTACCTGGCGCCTGCGACGGATCGCGTCTGGTCCTGGATCACGCCCGGCTCGGCCTTCGCGGTGGTCTCGTGGCTCCTGATGTCACTCGGGCTCCGGTTCTACGTCGGATACTTCGACTACTACAATGCGACCTACGGCTCGATCGGTGGCTTGATCTTGTTGATGCTGTGGCTCTACTGGAGCGGCGTCGCCCTGCTGCTGGGCGCGGAGATCGATTCGACGATCGAGCAGGCCGGCGCCGAGCGCGCCACGCGGTCCGAAGCTGGGGTCGCGCCGCTGGCGACGCTTCCCCGCGACGCTTAGCTCCCCCCGCCGGCCAGCGGCGGGAAGATCATCACGACGTCACGCGCGGCAAGTGGCGCTTCCGAGCCCAGGTCTCGACCGTTGACGAGGACGACGCGGGCGAGATCGGGCGGGATCCCGAGACGGCGGGTGACCTCGATAACCGTGCTGCCTTCGGGGATCTCGAGCTCGGCCGCGCCATCGCGGCCGTCGGGGGGAAGAAATGCGGTGAGGGTGGCGAAGAGTCGGACCTCGACCCTCACCTGAACCCGCCCTGTCCGTCGAGCTCGACGGTCGGGCGGAGACTCGTGACGCGAAGCCGGTCACCCGGGCGAATCGCGTCCCCGTTCTCGAGGTTGTTCCAGCGGACGACGTCGCTGGTCGACACTCCGTAGAGCTTGGCGATCGAGCTGACGGTGTCGCGTGCGCGCACGACGTGCACTCCGACTCCGGCCGTGCGGCGGCTCGGTACTGCGGCTGCGGTGGTCACGCTCACCTTGTGTCGGGGCGTGACCGCCGCCACGACGGTATCTCGCGAGCCACCCGGGACGCGGACTTCCCAGGTCCTGCCGGGAGGGCTGATGCCGCGGACCAGGACGGGATTTAGTGCGCGGAGGGTCTGCAGCGGGATTCCGGTGCTCGCGGCCAGCTTCCGGAGGTCCGTGGAAGCCGGGACCGTCACTCGCTCGATGTCCGGCGGCGTCAGCGGGCTCGGGTCGAACCCGTACTGACTGGGATCGCGTCCGATCACCATCGCAGCCTGGATCGCGGGCACGAAGTCTTTGGTCTCGCGGCGCAGGTACTTGGACCGACTCAGATCCCAGAAGTCGGTCGAGCCGGTGCCCCGGATCGCTCTGTCAATTTTGACCTCACCCGCGTTGTAGGCGGCCTGGGCAAGCTCCCACGAGCCATACCGCACGTGGAGATCGTTGAGGTATCCCGCGGCGGCCACCGTGGATTTTTCGGGATCGAGGCGCTCGTCGACCCAGCGGTCGACGCGCAGGCCATACAGGCGGGCGGTCGGTGCCATGAATTGCCAGAGCCCTTTCGCGCCGACGCGTGACACCGCCGTGGGGTTGAAGCCGCTCTCGATCATGGCCGTGAACGCGAGATCCTCGGGAAGCCCCTTGGCCCTGAAGACGTCGAAGATCATCCCAAGATAGTGTCCGGACCGCCGCACCCACAGCCCGACGACATCGCGCCGACTCGTGGTGAATCGGTCGACGAAATACTTCACCTGCGAGTTCATCGACACCGAGTACGGTGGGACTTTTACGAACCGGACGGATCGTGCTTGCAGACGAGAAGATTCTGCGAACGCGTACGCCCACGGATCGAAGTCTTCAGGCACCCATACCGAAGCATCATCCTGTGAACTCGGCTCTTCGGCCTTCTTGTCCAGCGCGGGTGTGGGCTTTGTGAACTCGTCAGCTTGCGGCGACGGAGCAGAGACCTCAAAAAAGTCGGACGACGGCGACTGCGGTTCGGCGCAAGCGGGCGAGATGGCGATCGGAGTGAGAATCCCGAGGAAACTTGCCACCAACAGTCGAAAAGGGGCTCGAATCGCCATATATGAGGATTTAAATCGTTTGTATCACGCATAGGCTGAATCGGTCAACGGCCGACACGAGCCCGGCGGCGAAGACACGATAAAACTTGGATATCCGCCAGCTTTCCTGCACACTTAGAACAAGAATAAATGCGTGATTCGAGCCGTCCTATGGCCGTAGGAAGTTCTTTCCCCAACCTAAACCTGTAGCGGAGGAGTGACGAACGTGAAGAGATCTGTGGCGCTACTCATTGCGGTGATGTTCGGGATCGGGCTCGCCGGGATTGCCGTCGCGCAGACGACACCCCCCGCTCCGGCCACGCCTGCGCCGGCGCCGACTCCGGCTCAAAAGCCCGCCGAGGCGAAGCCGAAGTCGGATGTGAAGAAGGCCAAGAATGCCATGGGCACCGTCAAGTCGGCGTCTGCTGACAGCCTCGTGGTGGCTGGCAAAGAGAAGGGGAAGGATGCGGAGTGGACGTTCGCGGTTGATTCTAAGACCGCCATCAGGAAATCCGGAAAGGCGATCACCGCCGCCGATCTGAAGCCGGGTGACCAGGTTCAGGTCCGCTACATGGACCACGAGGGCAAGGCGACCGCGATGGCCGTTCAGGTCAAGCCGGGAGCCACCGCTGCCAAGGCTCAGCCTGCGGAGAAGAAGTAACCTTTTGAAGTAACCTTTGCGGAACCCCGGACGCCGGCACTAGCGGCCGGCGTCCGGCGCTCTCTCTTCGACAACGCCCGAGAACCAAGCACCTCTATCCGTCAGCTCCAGGTTCTCCGAGCGCCCATTCGCGATCGTGACCTCTCGAAGCCAGACAGTCACCCTCTGGAAGCCAGTCAGGTGGGTCCTCGGCGTGTAGACGCCGCGCTGCTTTGGCGGACCCGGTGCGGCGTGCTTGTCAATCTTGACGCTGTGAGTCGCGATGAGGAGCCAGTCTCCAGCCGGAAGATCCGCCACGGCAAATCGTCCTTCCGCATCGACAGTGGTGGCCTTCACCAGGTCAACGGCTCCGGCGTCCCACAGCTCTTTCTCGTAAGCTCGTCGAACCGCCAAAATGGAGGGGCCGGCCGCTCGATAGTCGTCGGGGGAATTCCGCGCCACCCGCCTGATCTCCTCGAGCTTCCTGAGAACGTCGTCCGACTTCGGCAACATGATCACTGCGGTGCCGGCCAGGGGGTGATCCGGCGTCTCCGGCCGCCTGCGCTCTTCGTATACGCGCCCGGCCACGGTCCCGATCGCGCCCGAGGCGGCGGCGGCCCGGTAGGACGCGGCGTCGATTCCGGCGGCCTGGGCCGGCGTCGCCCCCAACGCTGCCATCAAGAGCAGCCCCGCTGCTAGCTCCCGCCTGGTCATGGTCAGGGATCCGCCGAGGCAGCCGGCTGGGTCCTCCACCTGTTGTGGACCCAGAGCCACTGATCCGGCGCGGCGACGATCGCGGCTTCGGTCGCGGTCGCGCAGCGTTGCGTGAGCTCGGTGACGGCTTGCTCGCTGTCACCCCCCGGCGCGACGCCGAACGATGGATGGATCACAATCCGGTGCTCGTGGACCCGCTCCCGGTAGATGAAGATCGGCACCACCGGCGTCCGCGTGCGCACGGCCAGCACGGCCAGGCTTTTCGAGGTCGAGGCCGGCCGGCCGAAAAATGAGACGAAGATCCCCTCGCGCCGGGAAGCATTCTGATCCAGGAGCAGCGCCACCATCCGGCCACGGTTGAGAGCGCCCAGGACGGGCCGGAGAGCATTGCGCTTGTCGACGAGCTCGATCCCGGAGCGCTCCCGCAGGCGATCGGCCATCGCGTCGAGCCAGGTGGCGTCGAGCGGCCGCATGACGACGGTGGTCGGGATTCCGGTCAACTGATGGGCCAGGGCGAGGAGCTCCCAGTTCCCCAGATGGGCGGTCAGGACGAGCGCTCGACCGTGCTTGGCCATCGCATCCTTGAGGTGCTCCATTCCGACGACCGTGATCCCCGCAAGTATTCGCTCCGGCGGGACGGTCAACACCGCGCAGAGCTCGACGAACATGAGGCCGAGGTGCTGGAACGATCGGCGACAGACCCGGCGGCGATCGGCCGGGGCCATATCCGGGAAGGCCAGCTCGAGGTTCGTCATGGCCCGCCGGCGGCGACTCGCGAGCGCGACGTATGCGAGATTGCCGAGCCCACGGCCCAGCCAGGCCGCCGGTCGCGTGGGAAGCCGCCCGACGGCGCTTGCGACGGAGGAAAGGATCAGACCGACCGCCGCCGACGCTCCCGGACGATCTCGACGAAGATGGGGATGATGGAGAGCACGATCACCACCACGACGACGACGTGGACGTAATCACCGATATTCGGGATCACCCGACCGAGCAGATAGCCCGCCCACGTCATGCTCGTCACCCATCCGACACCGCCAGCCACATTGTAGAAGAGGAACCGGTGGTATTCCATCTGACCGACGCCCGCGACGACCGGCGCGAAGGTACGGATGATCGGGACGAATCGGGCGATGACGATCGTCTTCGACCCGTGGCGCGCGTAGAAGGCCCGGGTCCGCTCGATGTGGCGCGGATTGAACACGATCGACTTCGGGCGGGCGAAGAGCCGCGGGCCCAGGCGAGCCCCGATTGCGTAGCCCACGCTGTCCCCCGAGATCGCCGCGACGATGAGCAGCGCGTTGATCCACCAGATGTTGAGCCCGCCCGCGGCAGCCACGACCCCGGCGGTGATCAGCAGCGAGTCGCCGGGCAGGAAGAAGCCGATGAGGAGGCCCGTCTCGGTGAAGACGATCCCGAACAGGAGGACATAGCCGCCCCAGCGAATCAGGTCGTCGAGCGAATAAGCTCCGCCGACGAGGCCGGAGAGGAACTCCACCTGTCGCTACTTGCCTCGCGCGGCGACGGCCACGCGCCCGGCCGGCGCGCCCGCGGCCGGCGGCGTGCTGCTCCGGATGCGCATGGCGTAGAACGAGCGCCAGACGAAGACGATCGACGTCGCGAAGAAGATCGCGGCCAGAGCGCGACTCAAGAAGGGTCCGCTCTCGGCCGTCAACGTAACCGCGAGCTCGACGGCCAGGAGACCGAACAAGGTCGTGAACTTGATGACGGGATTCATCGCGACCGACGAGGTGTCCTTGAAGGGGTCTCCGACGGTGTCCCCGACGACGGTCGCCGCGTGGAGCGCCGTCCCCTTCTCTTTCAGATCCACCTCGACGATCTTCTTGGCGTTGTCCCACGCTCCCCCGGCGTTGGCCATGAATACCGCCTGATACAGCCCGAAGAGCGCGATCGATATCAGGTAGCCGATGAAGAAGTAAGGCTCCAGGAACGCGAAGGCCAGGGTCGAGAAGAACACCGTCAGGAAGATGTTGAACATACCCTTCTGGGCGTACTGCGTGCAGATCTCCACGACCCGCTTACTGTCGGCGACCGAGGCCTTGGTCGCGCCCTCGAGCCGGATGTTGGCCTTGATGAACTCGACGGCCCGGTAGGCGCCCGTCGTCACCGCCTGCATCGATGCACCGGTAAACCAGTAGATGACGGCCCCGCCCGTGATGAGCCCGAGCAGGAACGGCGGATGGAGGAGCGAGAGCTTGTCGAGGTTCTGCGTGAGACCGTGGGTGAGCACGACGATGATCGAGAAGATCATCGTCGTCGCGCCGACGACCGCCGTGCCGATCAGCACCGGCTTGGCCGTCGCTTTGAAGGTGTTCCCGGCGCCGTCGTTCTCCTCGAGCAGGTGCTTGGCCGCCTCGAAGTTCACGTCGATTCCGTGGTCGCGCTTGAGCGCCTGTTTCACGTTCGGAACCTGCTCGATGAGGGAGAGCTCGAAGACCGACTGCGCGTTGTCCGTGACCGGCCCGTACGAGTCCACCGCGATCGTCACCGGCCCCATGCCGAGGAAGCCAAACGCGACCAGGCCGAACGCGAAGACGGCCGGCGCGACCATGATCGCGCCCAGCCCGGCCGTGCTGACGATGTAAGCGATTCCCATCAGCACCACGATGACCATGCCGAGCCAGTAGGCGCTGAAGTTGCCGGCCACGAGCCCCGAGAGGATGCCGAGCGAGGGGCCGCCCTCGCGCGCGGACGTCACCACTTCTCGGACGTGGCCTGATTCGGTCGAGGTGAAGATCTTGACCAGCTCCGGAATGATCGCGCCCGCCAGGGTCCCGCAGGTGATGACCGTGGAGAGCTTCCACCAGAGGCTGCCGTCGCCGAGGTCTCTGATCAGCTCCCACGACGCGAAATAGGTCAGCAGGACGGACACGATCGACGTGAGCCACACGAGCGAGGTGAGCGGGCTCTCGAAGTTCATACGCGTCGCCGTGCCATACTTCGCGCGCGCGACGCCCTCGTTGATCAGGTAGGACACGCCGCTCGCCACGATCATCAGGACGCGCATCGCGAAGATCCACACCAGGAGCTGCACCTGCACCGCCGGCTCCTTGACCGCAAGCAGGATGAACGAGATCAGGGCGACGCCCGTGACGCCGTAGGTCTCGAATCCGTCCGCGCTCGGCCCGACCGAGTCGCCCGCGTTGTCCCCGGTGCAGTCGGCGATGACACCGGGGTTGCGCGCGTCGTCCTCCTTGATGTTGAACACGATCTTCATGAGATCGGAGCCGATGTCCGCGATCTTCGTGAAGATGCCGCCGGCGATGCGGAGCGCGGCCGCGCCGAGCGATTCGCCGATGGCGAAGCCGATGAAGCACGGGCCGGCGTAGTCGCCGGGAATAAAGAGCAGGATGCAGAGCATCAGGAACAGCTCGACGCTGATCAGGAGCATGCCCACGCTCATCCCGGCCTTGAGCGGGATCGCGTACACCGGGAAGGGCTTGCCCTCGAGGCTCGCGAAGGCGGTGCGGGAGTTCGCGAAAGTGTTGATCCGCATGCCGAACCACGCGACCCCGTAGCTGCCACCGATGCCGATCAGGCTGAAGGCGAGGATGATCACGACTTTCGAGGCATCGAACTTCAGCAGGGCGCCGAAGTAGAGCACGATGATGACGCCGATGAACGCCTCGAGAATCAGGAGGAACTTCCCCTGCGTGATGAGGTACGTCTTGCAAGTCTCGTAGATCAGCTCGGAGATCTCCCGCATCGACGCGTGCACCGGGAGCCCCTGGAGCTGCTTGAAGATCACGATCCCGAAGAGGAGCCCGAGCGCACAGACGACGAGGCCGAGCATCAGGAGGCTACGGCCATTCATCCCGCCGACCGGGACCTGGCCGAGGTCGGGAACGATGAGGCTCGCCTCGCCTCCGCCCGCGTGCTGGCCTTGGGTCGGCGCCGCGGCCAGGGCGTCAGGAGCGGTCGCGAGACCGCCTAACGTGAGGCCGAGCAGCAACACAAGAGTGATCCAGCGGGCCGAGCGAGCTATTAACGATTGGGGTCCGTTCATGCGGTGGGCTCCTTCGGTGGAGAGATCCTCGCAACTCTACGCGACGCCGTCGATGAGTGTCAACGAAAACCGTCCCCCACGCGACCGCCAAGTGCCCGAGTTGACACGCTTTGAGGGCCCTCGTACGATTCGAGACAGGATGGACGACGGGTCCGTCGCCTGCCATGCCGACCACCGATGACGAACCCTCCCGGCGGCGCGAGCGCACCGTGACCTGCCCGACGTGCGGCGCCCTAGCGCTGTGGCAGGGAAACGCGCACCGTCCCTTCTGCTCTCTCACCTGCCGCCTCGTCGACCTTGGTGTGTGGCTCGACGAGGCGTACCGAGCACCAACGGACGAGGACGGCGATGTTCCGTAAGACGTCAGGATCGATTCTCTGCCCCTCGTGCGGACGGCTGACGCACGCCTCCGCGCCCGTGTGCCTCGTCTGCGGTCGGCGCAATCCTGGCATGTGGGGATTCGCCGGCCCGCTGCGCCAGCTCTTTCGCTCGTGGAATTTCACGAACGCGGTGACGCTCGCGTGCGTCGTGCTCTATGTCGCCACGCTCGTGTTCGATCCCGCCGCCGCCCTGCGTCCGCGCGGCATCTTCGACGTGTTCGCGCCGAGCAACCGCGCGCTGTGGGCGTTCGGGGCCGCCGGCGCGATCCCGTGGCAGGCCGGGCACTGGTGGACGATCCTCACGGCGATCTACCTGCACGGAGGCCTCCTGCACATCATCTTCAATCTGCTCTGGATCCGGCAGCTTGGACCCGAGGTCGAGAGCTGCTATGGGCCCGCTCGGCTGGTCGTCATCTTCACGGTGTCGGGTGTGGCCGGGTTCGTGCTGTCGAACGCGTTCGACGTTTCGTTCACTGTCGGCGCCTCGGGCTCCATCTTCGGGCTCCTCGGCGCCCTGGTCGCGTACGGTCGACGACGCGGCGGCGCCTTCGGCCGCCTGCAGCTACGGCAGTACGGTCAGTGGGCGTTGGTGCTCTTCATCGCAGGCTTCTTCATGGCGGGCGTCAACAATCTGGCGCACGCGGGTGGGTTCGTCGGAGGCTTCGCCTCGGGTCTCACTCTTTCGCTGGCCGAGCGCCGCGCCGAGACGACGCTCGACTGGCTGCTCGCGAGTGCGGCGATCGTTCTCACCGTGGTGGGATTCGGACTCGCTCTCGTCGCGGCGTTTGCTCACTGACCGTCCGCCTGTCCGCTGCGCAA
>WNFQ01005162.1_pt1 | contig 10853 bp, 16 predicted proteins | sample 5400171 | NCBI WGS metagenome assembly WNFQ01 (sample SAMN13153356, study PRJNA577476) | soil metagenome | isolation source: 20 cm soil under Madrone tree | place: USA:California | collected 2016-06-14 | reverse complement strand
ATGATCATCCTGAGAATCCACCTCGGCACCGTGGTCGAGGATCAACTTCATGACCTTCAACTGATCGCGAAAATCGAAAGGACTCGCGGTCCCGGTTTGCAACGGAACTTCTCCCCAACCGTTCTGGAGGTTGACGTCGGCGCCCGCGCTCGAGTAGCAGTTGGACGATTTCGAGCCTGAGGTGGCCCCTGTAGGCCGCCATGTACAGCGGGGCTCGGAGCCGGGCATCGAGTCGGGGCCGTTGACGTCTGCGCTGTGATCGAGCAGCCGTCGTACCATGTCGACGTGTCACTCGATGGATGCGACACACAGCGGTGTCCGGTTCGACCAGCCATGGATATCGACCTCCGCGCCATGCTGATGCAGCAACTCCGCAACCCGGAAATGTTTTCCCGAGCAATGCTGCCACCAGGGGAGTTTCCACTTGACCGCCCCTTCATGTTCACTTCCTCCGGGTCCTTGCCAATGAAGGTATTTTGCCACGTCATAGAATCCACACAATGCGGCGTAGTACAAAGGGCTTGCGCCGGGAATGAGCCCGTAGGGAGTGGTGAAATGTACCCACCACTTTTTTTTTCTGTGTGCTAGCCGTCTCCGGACGCCTGATCATGTTTGACATGTATAATAGCGCGCGCGGTTCGGGGTGGGGTGATCAACGAGCTCACAATATGATCACGGCTGATCATATCCTGATCACTTCTTTCATGACCATTGATGGTCACCCAGAAAATCATTTTACCACACAGTGATTTCGACAATGTAACGTCAGTGATTGGTATGGATATAGGCAGTGAAACATACGACAGGAAGAACACCAAGGAAGTCCGTTTCCTTCGCGACGATGAAATGAAAGCGTTCTGCAACTAGGAAGCCTCGGCAGTCTTCCTCTTTGTCTTTGGACCCGTCTTTGTCTTCGGACCTTCTATCCTCGATGCCTTCCTCGTTTTGGGGTAACTCGGGGCTGCATGGCCTCTCTTTGCGGAGGCTTCCGCATCGGAGAAGTCGCTCAGAGGGGATGGAGCACGCTCGATGCCAGGTACGGAGGGAATGGGCGTAGCTGGCGCAGGGGTCGATGTCTGCACGGTCACCGAATTGCTTGAGATCACAACATTGAGGAGATCAGGGTCGATGATAGAGCCAGGCGGGGGAGAGGCTGGGCATAGTGTGCCAGCGTCGGCATCAGGATTGGCATGGATGGGGCTGGCAGGGGGGGACCTACGGCGTCAGTGTCGGTGTAGCTCAAGTAGCGGTTGCGTGAGTGAATGCCGTCCGAGAATAACAAGGAATACGAGAGCTTGAGAGGAAGAGGGACTGAGAGAGCAGGAGAGACGAGAAGACGAGAGTCGAGGAGGCGAAAGACGCAATGTGGACAGCGGTGCCACAAACGCGAGTGCTGAGAGGAGACGACGAAGATGCACACGAGAGAGAAAGAGAGAGAATAAAAACACACTGCGATTGACGATGATGATGATGATGCTATTCTCGAGCGAGGATGCTGCTTAAATCATTTGCGTCCCTGCTACGAGAGGCGGTGAAGAATGGACAACTCAATTGCTCGTCGAAATCGTGTTGACGGGCGCTCCGATACGGTTTTTCCGTCCCGATCGGTGAGTTTGAATCCGAGGTACAGTACAGTCAAACAGATCCATAAATGTCTAATTAAAAGTGATTCATGTACTGTACATACAGAATGTCAAAGCTCAGTGCTTTGACTATCTGAGACTTTCTGTGCCCACGCCTTGTCATGATGCGGACCAACGGTGCCGTCCTCACTCCCATTCAGCCAGTTGTCCGCACCGATAACCTGTCTTTCATTTCCAAGTGTGGCCAATGATGAAATCTGCCATAGGTATCCTCTGAGATCATCAGAACCCGATGAATAATACGCCTCGCCGCCCGTAATTAGCGAGCTTCCGCCAAATGATCCATGCTACGCTTGTCGGTTTCCGGTGCCTATGCAACGTGAAGGATAAATCGCACCTTCATTGTGGTAGAGTCAGAGGACGTCCTGGCATCAGGTGGAGAGGGGCTGCCATCCGGAAGGTTGCGCCTGCTGCAGACAGCTACGGGATAAGAGTCGGAGAGAGTGTAGATGGCAGGGAACCAGTACTGATCCGGACCTATCAAAGCAGGAAATCTCAAGGAGTACAGTTTTCACTCACAAGGAAGGTCACACCGAGTTTGGTCCCTAGGGAGTTGTCAGGATGTCGATGCACCGTAAAGTTTCAAAAAACTCACCATCAGGATCCCACGCTATGCTGCTTGCCTCAGGCCGGACATATGATGCAACGGATCTTCTTGCTATCCTTGTAACGTACTAATAAAACGTTGTCAATAACCTCAAAATCAAGCACCACGAATTAGTCTAGGTAACCTTGTGGACGATACCCTCCTTCGTTCGCTGATGTAGCGGTCCAAATGCCATACGCGTATCGCGAAGACGAACGTTGCGAATAAATGCTCCATGCGTGGATGAAAAAATGCACCAGAGAACTCGGCTGCCTGTTGCAGGGTTGCCTGAGCGCGGGTTATACGTCGTTCAGCGCGAGCATCGTGAAGCATGACGCAGCCGTTTTCGCTGTACTGTAGTACAATCTAGACGATATTTGACCGAAGGTGATTCCTTACACCCACCTTGCGCTCATAAAGACTCCGTCCTGATACGGATGACGGGACGTTGAATACATATTCGTTCTCTTCCTCTCTGTTGTAAGGTGGACTGTGCGGCTGCGCTCGTACGAGCTGCTCTGCTGTCCTAGATCCATGCTTGGAACGGAATGGCCACATCGGAGCGCCCATCAGCCTCGCGTTCAACACGTTTTCCCTATTTCTTTCCCTCACTGCCTCCTCCCTTTATCTTATCCCACTTTTATCATACTCTGGACAACGGCGATTGACGCTTAGTCACAATTCCTTATGTTTCCAGTACAATGTCGACGCATACGCCACAACACTCATTCTTATCAATTAGTCGACTCTGATGTATTTAAGCCGACTCTTATCTCACAGATAGATTTCTTTAGACCCCCTTTCAGTCTCGCTTTCTGTGTGTGCCAGCTGTCTCAGGACGCTTCCCTTCCTCTCTCCTCCCGGACTCACTCGCGCGTTCCATCGGCGCTACACTGTGTGACATCGGCTAGGCTACACATCGTCACAGTAGACTATGATTACCTGTATGTCCCAATCCTTGTAACGCTGCGTCGTACTCTGCGCGAGTCCTATGGTGAGGCGAGACCGACTATTATAGAGCTATAGCTTTGTTTTCGTGCCCTCCATCCCTCTCGCCCGTTCCATCATCTGCCTTGTTTCCGCCGCAGCCTCCGCAAGACAGCGCTTAAATTCGTCGGTTTCGAGCTTAAGACTTGTGATCGTCCACCGAATGTAGTCACCACCGATCGAGTAGGACAGGCCATATCCATCTGGCACAACTGCACAAGGAAGTGGGTAAGTATACGACAGAACGCTAACATGGATCATAGAGGTAGTACGGGGCACGGACCTTCACCGTATCCCCATCCGTCGAGGTACTTGGATGACAACTGCGACGTCGAGAGCTCCCAATGACTCGTACGCGAGTATGCCGGATCTCGGTAGAGCCCAGGTAACGCTTCGCCATCTTTGATCATCTTCTTCAGCCCAAACAGATGCCTATCTACGCCTTGGCCGTCTGCAGCCCACGCAGCATACTGCACATGTCGTGCAGCAGCCCTATGGAAGAGCGCCGCGCGTCGTGAGTCCTAATCGCGTCCAAGTATCCCGTCGATTAGAGAAAAGGTGACGTTGCGACAGGAACTACGCGCACCGTTGCCTCGGGATCCACCATCGCGTCAACCCACGCCTTGCTCTGCGAGCTTGCCGCTCGGATCACTTCCGTTCGTCCGCGCTGGAATTTTCGCGTCTGCACGCTTTCGTATGTGACGCCTGTCCGCCCTTTGAACGTGTTGAACGCGAGTTGCTTCACGAGCTGTGCCCACGCATCGGGCGATATCTTAAACTGCTTGATGAAGTTCTTGCCATAGGCACCGTAGTGCAGGACGCAAAGGTCATGGGCGGCGACAAGTTTGTCAAATTTCCTTACCGCCTCCTGAATATCGGCAAGAACGGCATCGTTGGCAGTGAGGACGATTTCCTTGGGAGGCGCGAGCGAGGTGCTTGGCAACGGACTTCCAAAGTCTATTTTCTTCGCGGCGAGGGATCCAAGCATAAATTCATTCATGCGAAGAGTGGGAGTACCATCCATGCAAGAGTGCTCGCCGAGGAATCCCGAGCGACCGTTATCCCACACGATGACTGCAGAGCAGACAAGAATAAGTAAATAATGGAGCCGTAGGTTCACACAGCGAGAGACACATACGCTGGTGCTTGTCGTACCAGCGGTTACAGCCGTCTCCGACCCATGCTCCCCAAGACAGGTCCTCGCGACTGGTAGGCTTAGAGTTGTCAAGTGCCACAACAATCATAGCGGACTCGATGCGTTTCAAAGCTGCTTTATTGGCTGGCGAGGCCTCGATCAACCGTTGGCGCGCCTATGGCTCTCTCAATACCTGTGCGGAATGAGACTACTGCAAGATAGAAGCGCACATGTGTCCAAGTATCCCTGTTCTCACTGGTAAGAGCGCCGAACGGAACACCTTGATGCTTATCTGCTCGATGGATGACCTCAGCGATGGAACTAGTATGTCGGCAACCGTCCTCAGTCTTTATCTAAAAACAAAAAAAGTCAAAGTGAAGCTCGCACTTTTCTAGATCCGCCCCGCTCAGTTCAGTCTCATCAGGGTATGCGAGCTGCACCTCGAAGAATCTATTGTTACGAATGAAGACCACATGATTGTGAGTTGCAGGATCGAATTTGTGAGCGGTATCCTTAGGGGTAGCGGGATATCGACTGGCGTGGAACCTGGTACGAAGGAAATGAGCATCGCAGTCTCCGAGCTTTTCGAACCGTACGTATAGAATAACACTCACAGCCACTTGTATGAATCCATGCAAAGCGGCACCCCGCGGACCTTGTCAGGTTCCAACTGAGTACTGAAACAGAAGAAAACAGGTCATCAACACAGCATATACCCGCCTTCCTCCAAAAAAAAAACCTTCACGCACGTCTCGACGAGTGTCCGGAAGGGAAGCATGGCTTTGAGCAACCTAGCAGCACGCTTCGACGCCGGCGCATCACGGATCGCCTCGTCCGCGTCGGGCACATGCACATAAAAGTAGCTCACATTGACGACAACCGGCTCCCTAAAAGCCATATACGCCGTCTCGTTCCACCAGTCCGCCAGCCAGTTTACCTCTGTGGTGGCCGCGCGCGCCTCGAGCCTTCTCTGCAGCTCCTCCGCCTGCTCCGACGCGCCAAATGCGCGCACTGTGGATTCGCTGCGTGCGTATTCGGCGGGCGTGAGATGTGGACGGAGCGTTTCGAGGTATTTGGATAGTGTGGATGTGAGTGGTGGGACTGGCAGGTGTGGCAGTGAGGCTTGGTAACGGAGCATTGGGCCTTGGTTTGGATCGGCTTCGTAGCCTTCTGAGAGGTTACTGCCCGTACGGGTGGCGCCACTGGTAGAGTGCGTGGGCCGGCGCGTCATTAGTGGGTGCTGATCTCGTGGATGTGAGCGGCATGTATGCGTTGCATGTGTGAAAAGGGCCAGAAAGACATACATAAAAACGAGGGGTGTGCGAGTATGACCTAGCTCGCAGAGTCAAAGTCAACATTAGAAAGAAGGCTGGGAGAGACGGGCAAGTGTCGGATTGCGAGCATGATGGCAGTGAGCTAATGAGCGGACTTACAGGCGCCAAACGTACGAATTAGTTTTGGCTTGAAAGCGGACAGGCTTTATTACAAAGTGCATAGACAGTCTCAGACCGGACTGGACAAACACAATCCATCCGCCACTTCCCCTACCAACGCCCTCACCTCCTTTTTTCGCACCTTCAGCTTTCCCCCCAGCTTGCCCTTCAGCCTCTCACCCACCTGCAATACGTCCAGTAGCGGGACCAGCTGATCCTCATAGAAAGGCGATAGCCGGATTAAAAATGCCAACGTCGCCGTCAATCGGTGCACTAGTTAGTGAGGTCAGCGACTTGGTGTTCATCGTCTCTCAAGGCCCGTGATCGAGATCACGGGCGAGTGTAAGGAACTCACGAGCATCCTCGCTCTCTTCCTCGCCAGCGAGAGCCTCCGCAACGGCGCTCACGAGTTCTACCTCCCACTCTCCGTCCTCTTCACCTTCACGAATCCCATCTACTACCTCTTCCCCCTTCATCCTAGCAACTCGGCCCTTCTGCACCCAAGCACCGACATTAAATGCCAAGCTTGCAGCCGCCACACGCACAAGTCGATCCTGATGGAGAAGCGTCTGCACGAGCACGCTCGTAAGTGCTGTCCTCCCCTCCTGAGCTTCCGGGGAAAGTAGTGATCGGGAAAGTGACGTGCCGAGGGCGTTGGTTGTCAGACGCAACAATGTAAGGAGTGTCGCGCGGGGTGAAGATGACACTGATTCACTGTTAAGTGTCAGCACTTTGATGAGCGGCGTCAGCGTAACTTGGGCAACTGTTGGTTCGAGGATGGCTAGACGCCAGACGTCAAAGAGAGGGAACATGGAAGTAGCTGGCAGATCTGCCACCAGTGCTGTTATTGTCCGACCGAACGCAGCGACTACCGCAGGGCTAGTTGGAGCCTTCGACTTCTGTACATAGCGTTGTTTGAGCCAGGGAAATATATCCTTCATCAGGTCGTCCTTGATCTTACTGGAATTTGCGAGCGAGGGAACGCCATCCACGAAGGACACGACTTTATCGTGCACTGTGTCAAGGGCTGGCACTTGAGTGAATAAGATGGGTTCGGTAGAGACGGAGGAAATAGACGGGAGATTCAATAACGCGTGCGGGTGGGCTGTGAGAATTCATCAATACTATCGCTCATCACTCGCACAACTAAAAAATCAACCCACGAGGGAACGCCTGGTATAAAAGAAGATCGACCTGCGTACGCAATTCCGGTGCATTCACACCCTTCAGTTCGTGAATCTGCGCACGAAGTGACTCCTCAGCCACATTGAAAAAAAAGGAAAAGCCACACGGACCTTCTTCCCGTCCAAGAAAAAGCCAAAGGTCGGCGTCGCCGTGACACCATACTCACGCGCGACCATCGAACCCATCCCAACGCCCAAATCGACCTTAACAAATGCGACCTGTCCCCCAACTCCAACTTTCCCGCCGGCGCCGCGACCCTTCGGGTTCGAGTTCATCGCCTGCGCGATCTCTTCAAATACAGGCTCGATCATCCTGCAAGGCGCGCACGTCGCAGAAGTAAACATGGCGACGACCGCACGATTGGTGCTCAACAAGCTACGGAACGACGCTGGGTCCGTCGAGGGGTGGATCGGGCTGCTCGCGCTTACCGCGGCGGCGGCGGCGCTCGTCGAGGGCGAGTTGTAACCCGAGTCTGGAGCCGGGACTGCGAGCTGTGAGCTTGTGGTGGCGCGATTGGAGACGGTTTGTGGGGTTGAGGTGGATGGTTGTTGGGCCGCCGGAGGAGGAGGAGTTGTAGTTGTGGTCGTTGGACCTGTCGGACGGCCGCCGAACATGGCATCTATAGTAGGACGTAGCGCTGCGCCAAAAGGCGTCGAAAGGAAATCGGAGGGCAGATCTAATCGTGTAGAATATCTGTTTTAGCGATGGGGAGTCTACAGGAGACGGGGAAGAGGAAACGAACGCGCCTTTGATCCATGATGGGATAGATCCTCCTGTCAGAAACCCGATGCAATCGTTCGTAAAAGAGTTGCAGTTGAAATCTACCGGGGAATGATATCATGAGTGAGCTGCTATTGACACATTCGCATGCTGATTTGTCATTACTCAAGATATGGTACTATGAGATGAGGGTGAGTGCGGAAAGAGCAATCATAGTCTTAAAGCATACCTTGTCAGCGGTATAGTGGTCCCTCATCTCCGCGAGGTATTCTTCGAAGATCTGCTCGTCGAGAGCAGTCTCGCCCATGTCTATAACCTGTGATGGTTGTCCATGCTGACTGGATGTTAGATTTGCAAGTGAAACATGATAGTGGGAGAGCACACATGCGAATATCCAGGTGCGGTGATTTGAATACCCTGTCCATAGAATATCTCTTTGTTGAAGACGACGACGGAGGTATGCCTAGGAGCGACGCGTCAGAAGACCTTACGACGATGAGTGAGTGATAATAAGATTACCATAAGCCGTCAATCTGCCTCCCAACAAGCTGCATGGACATTGCTCTGACCATGCCATTGCTGAGATCGTATACGTATAGCTTCACGGGAGAGGGCATGTCGATAATGAAGAGTGTTGTAGAAGGGGTGTTGAATAAATACTCTCGCAGTAGTACATGAGAACGCGTATGCGCGGGGTGACGCGTCCGTCTACAACCGACTCGCAACTGATGACGCCTCCCTGATCCGCTTTCCTTTGTCATTCTTCATCTCGATATTCCCTTCTAACCCATCGCGTTGTTCCTCCCACCATCGCAAACAATACTCCTTCTCCCGATCCCCCATATTCTCCATTATCTCCTTGAACACCTCCCTCACTAGCTCCCACCGTTCTTCATCCTTTGAACCTTGAATCGCGTCCGACACGGCATTCATGCCGTCCGGCAACACCGCAGCCGGTAGTGCAGACAATGTCGACACGAGAACGAGGCGCAGCCGGTGTCGCCTTTGTGCATCGTCCGCTTCCGAAAGCCTCGTCAACAACGAGACGAGAGAGGACAGGCAGAGCTGGCCCATAGCTGGTGCATTTTCACTCGCGCTGTTCGTGAGTGTGTTATACGCGAGGCGCAGCTGCGGAGTGGTGAGCTTTCCGTTGACCGAGTTCTGTATATCATATATCATACTTTCTTAACGACCACGGAAAACAAAACAACACAGTTGGACGCACCTCGAGGAGACACCGTATGTAGAACGGTACAATCTTCTCTGTAAATGTTGGCCGTACCACGTCCGTACCTTGTACCTCAGCCAACGTCGTCGACCCTATCTGCGCAGAGAATATTGCCAGGATGGCCGAGTGCGCCGACTCGTAAGTCTCCCGGTGAGACGCGTCATTAAGATGCCTTGATGAAAGCAAACAAATCAGAACAAAAAAGTGAAAAGGGCGACTTGTGCGTACGGAAGACACAAAGGGAAGACACTATATTCGATCGTGTTTAGGCTGAGCAGGGGGACGAGTTGTTCGACGCATGCCAGATTAAACGCTTGGCGAGCGCGCGTGAGAGGATCTACTGGACGTTCGCCCGTGCCGGAGCTTGCAGCGGCTTGAATATACAAATCAGCGAACGTGTCATAGCATAAGATCCACGTGGACTGACCATGCAGACTTGAAGCCTTGACAAATGTTTCACTCGCCTCGACGTCGCCACTTAACACATCCAGCGCCGTATAAAACACCCGCTTCAACTCCGCGAAGCCGGCGCTGCTCGTCGACGTGACCCCACCGAACAGCCAGCGACGAGTGGGTGGGTAGATGCGCGAAAGATCCCTCGGACTTGGGTGGAGATACAGCGGAAGCCATGGGGTGAGTGTAGGTGATAGTGGACAGAATGGATTGTAAGATCATAACCATCGTGAAAAGGAGCGTTTTAAGAACTGTCCAGACATTCATTGCAACCTCGCGTGAGTCGGATGCTGCAATGTTCGTGTGTTAGACGCAAGGAGCAGCACGGAGTTGAGCGAAGACCTACCAATATCATCCTCATTTTCGATGCGAGCTAGCACGCTTTGTGCCCAGTCATTTTCCACATTGCTAGCAAGTTGACCAAGGCGGGTGACGACTACCTCTAAGGTGCTCCAACCATCCAGTGGGGAAGATTCTGTCAGCAATGGAAGAATTCTCGCAGTTATAGAGGCAAACGAGGGGATAGCAGAGAACAGTGGGGAACCCATCAAGACTTTGAGTGCACTAGACAATGGAGTGGATTGTCTCCAAGGTCCTGGTCCACCATACGGGAACGAGGGCTCCATTGGTCCCGCAGATGCTGTCAGTGACAGCTGTCCACTGGGCGTGGTGCTACATGATGATGGAAGTAAGCTGAGAAAGGAGCCCGAGGCGAACGTAGTCTCAATTGTAGTCACCAAGTGGGAAGAGAGAGCCTGAAAGCGTAAAAGCGTCACTTGACTATGGAAAACGCACATGGTCATGGGAAACGTACGGAGAGTGGCAAGACCTTTATGCGTTCCGAGAAGACATGGGGCAAGAATTGGGCAGCAAACAACAAAGATAGAGAAAGGGCGTCCACTGGCCTCGGTTAGTTCAGGAACAAGGTAGGTGAGCACGCGTAACCTACATTCTCCATGTTCAGTCTCTGGTTGAAACTCCTTCTCCCAGGCACTATCTTTGGGCGCGCCGTAGAGCTCCATAATTTCTGTGAGAGCGACAATGAGCTCATCCTCTGTCCTCGCTCTCACGCTGCCACTTCCAAGATTGGCACCCAATTTTTCTTTCAAGTCGTCGAGGCCGATAAGGATGCCCCCCGCGGAGACAAATCGAATGACGGCTTGACCGCCTCTGAAGCCCTTGACTAGGCCACGGACCCATTCGGCCATCCTGGGCTGTATACCTCTGGTGAATAAGGTCATTTCCTCGTCTTCCAAGGCCTTTAGCCTGAGGTGCACGGCATGTCTGAAAGCGGTGACGAGGGTGACAAGCTTGGCATGAGAAAAGGGCCGGAAGAGGGGCGAGGAAACGACGGTTGCGGTGAGTGGGGTGGGTGTCGGGGTGTGAGCGAGAAAATGGGAGATGAGTGACTGGTGAGTTGGAAGAGGAAGAGAGGAAGATGGCCTGTGAAGGTGACTGAGCAGGATGGTGTACTCCCTCGGTG
>WNFQ01009362.1_pt1 | contig 10854 bp, 3 predicted proteins | sample 5400171 | NCBI WGS metagenome assembly WNFQ01 (sample SAMN13153356, study PRJNA577476) | soil metagenome | isolation source: 20 cm soil under Madrone tree | place: USA:California | collected 2016-06-14 | reverse complement strand
GGCATCGGCGCAGGTGACCTCGGAGCGATTGCTCAATGCGTCGAAGGAGCCGCAAAACTGGCTGATGTATTCGGGCAACTATGCGGGGCACCGGTTCAGCGCGCTCGAGCAGATCAATACTTCGAATGCGGCTTCGCTGGTGCCCAAGTGGGCGTACCAGACGATGGCGGGCGGGAAATTTGAAACCACACCGCTGGTGGTGGACGGAGTTTTGTACGGCACCGGGCAAGACGATCGCATGTTCGCGCTGGATGCAAGGTCGGGGCGGCCCATTTGGCAATACCAGCGCGCGCTGCCGGTGGACATCAAACCGTGCTGCGGACGAGTGAATCGCGGCTTCGCGATCCTCGGTGACAAAGTGTTTGCCGCGACGCTGGACGCGCACGTCATCGCGCTGGATAGCAAGACGGGGAATGTGGTCTGGGATGTGGAATCCGCCGAACATGGCAAGGGCTACAGCTACACATTGGCGCCGCTGCTGATCAAGAATCTGGTGATCGTCGGCGTCTCCGGCGGCGAGTATGGCATTCGGGGATTCATTGACGCGTACGATGCGGCGACGGGCGCGCGCAAATGGCGGTTCTACACGATACCCGGTCCGGGAGAGCCCGGCCATGAAACGTGGGAAGGGGACTCGTGGAAAATTGGAGGGTCGCCCGCATGGATTACGGGGACGTATGATCCCGCGACGAACACGACGTATTGGACAACCGGCAATCCCTCGCCATCGAATCGCGGCGAAGGCCGCGCAGGGGACAATCTTTACGCAGATTCGCTCGTCGCGCTCGATGCTGATACGGGGAAACTGAAATGGTATTTCCAATTCACGCAGCACGACGAACACGACTACGATGCGACGCAGGTCCCCGTGATGATCGACGACGGTGACCGGAAATTGATTGCGCAGGCGAACCGCAATGGGTTTTTCTACGTGCTGGATCGCACAAACGGGAAACTGATTTCGGCGACGAGCTACGCCAAGGTTACGTGGAGCACTTCGAGAGACGCTGCGGGGCGGCCAGTGCCGGACAAGAATGGGGCGCCGACGCCGGAAGGGAATCGCGTGTGCCCGGGAGCGGCAGGATCGACGAACTGGATGTCCCCGACTTACGATCCGCAGACGAAACTTTTTTATGTGACGGCACGTGAGCAGTGCGACATTTTTGCGACGGCGCCGCAGCCTTACGAAGCGGGACACGCGTACTACGGTTCCGCGTATTTTCCGAATGATGAGGCGCAACCGTTTTGGGGCGCACTGCGAGCGCTCGATCCGGCGACGGGGAAAATGAGGTGGGAATGGAAGCATACTTCGCCGACCTGGGCCGGGGTATTGTCTACCGCGGGCGGGCTCGTGTTTACGGGCGACGCGGAAGGAAACGTTATCGCGCTTGACGCCACTACTGGTAAGGCGCTGTGGCACTTTCAATGTGGGTCGTCCGTATATGCGTCGCCGATGTCGTTTGCCGTGGATGGGAAGCAATATGTTGCGGTGGCCGCGGGGTCCGCGCTGTTCACGTTTGGGCTGCCCTAATATGGGCGGGCCCGGGAGCCATCGAAACGAAAATATCGCGTAAAGTCCTGAGAGGTATATACTTTACTGAACATGGCGGCTACATCCTCATCCCAAGGATGAGGCAGGTAATGGTGCGCCAAGTCAGCGTCTAGTAACTGTATGGAAGAGCCTAAGCCAAAGAAAGCAAGCCCCGGAATTACGGGTGTGGGCGGACAGGCATCAGCGCGCGCGCCCGCCAAGGGCGACAGCTCTGCGAGCGACGTTCCTCGCGAGGAGGAAGGGGCAACGTTTGTTGCGGGGCCGTCGACGCCGCCAATCGATTTAAATGCTGCGGCAGGTGATGCCACGTTCGTGGATCCGTCCCCGACGCCAGCCGCGGGGAAGCCACGGCTTTCGAATATTTTTCCGAAACAAAACCAACTGCAAACCGGCGACGTACTCGGCGGCCGCTTTGAGATTCTGGACGTGCTCGGCGAAGGCGGAATGGGCACGGTTTACAAAGCGCTGGACCGTGAAGTGGATCATATCGTCGCGCTGAAGCTGATTCGCCCCGAGATGGCGGTAAACCCCGCGATTCTGGCGCGCTTCAAACAGGAATTACTGACGGCGCGGCAAGTGACGCACCGGAATGTGATTCGCATCCACGACTTGTCCGAAGTGGACGGCGTGAAATTTATCACCATGGAGTTCGTCGAAGGCCGCGACCTGCGTAAGCTGCTGCTCGATCAGGGGAAGCTTTCGGCGGAGCAAGCAGTCGAAATCATCCGGCAGGTTTGCCTGGCACTAGAAGCGGCGCACAGCGCTGGGGTAATCCACCGCGACTTGAAGCCACAAAACATAATGCAGGACAAGCAGGGGCGAATCCTGGTGATGGATTTTGGACTGGCGCGTTCGCTGGCATCGGAGGGAATGACACAAACCGGCGCGCTGATGGGGACGATCGAGTATATGTCGCCGGAACAGGCGATGGGGAAGCATCTCGATGGGCGATCGGATCTGTTCGCGGTGGGGTTGATATTTTACGAACTACTGACGTGCAAGTTGCCATTCAAAGCGGAGACGGCAGTGGCGAGCCTGCTGAAGCGCAATCAGGAGCGAGCGCTGCCTGCGGCGGAGCTTGACGCATCCATCCCTAAGGGATTGAGCGACATTGTGAGCAAGTGCCTGGAGCGGGATCTGAACTTGCGCTATCAGAGCGCGCAGGAGATTCTGGCGGACCTTGACGCGTGGCAGGGGAAGCGGCCGATTTCGGCTTCCGTGGTGATGCCGGTGCAGGCGCCCCCGCGCGCGGTGCCCTGGAAGTGGATTGCCATCGCAGCGGCGGCGTTGCTGCTGTTGGTGGGAACCCCGATCGTAGTGCAGCGGTTCATGCATAAAACTGTGGCTCAGCATGCTCCGGTGTCGGTGTTAGTGGCTGACTTCACCAATCACACCGGCGATTCGGTTTTTGACGGCACGCTGGAGCCGATGTTCAATGTGGCGCTGGAAGGCGCCAGTTTTATTAACGCTTACAACCGCGGCCGCGCGCGGAGCCTCGCCCAGAAGCTCCCGAATCCTACGGATAAGCTCGATGAGCAACCAGCCCGGCTAGTGGCCCTCAGCCAAGGCATTAACACGATTATCACGGGCGAGATCAGCCGGCGGGGCAATAACTACACTGTTTCCGCCATGGCCCTGGATGCAGCCTCGGGCAATGTTCTCGCTAAGGCCGAGGCGACGGCTGCCAATAAAGATCAGGTTCTGAGCACTGTGCCTAAGCTTGTTGCTCCGATTCGCACTGTGTTGGGCGATACTACGCCGGAGTCGAGCCAACTTGAGCGCGTCGGAGGAGCATTTACCGCCTCGTCCCTTGAGGTCGTCCATCAGTATGGTGTTGGCATGGAAATGCAGTTCGCTGGGAAGCAGAAGGAGGCCTTACAAGCTTTTTCGAAGGCCGCGGAAATGGACCCGAGCTTTGCCCGCGCCTATGCCGGCATGACCGCTATGGCTGCAAATCTCGGTCAGCTCCAGGACGCCGAGAAGGACGTGAAGCTCGCTATGGAGCACGTGGATCGCATGACCGACCGCGAACGTTACCGCGTTCGCGGTTTGTATTACGCGACCATGGGTAACTGGCAGAAATGCGTCGAGGACTATACCGAGCTTGTCACCCTCTATCCAGCTGACAACGTAGGTCACGCCAATCTCGCGTATTGTCTTAGCTACTCGCGAAAATTAACGAGGGCCGTCGAGGAGGCGCGCCGTGCCGTTGAGATTCAGGAATCCGCAGTCTTGCGGAGCAATGTGGCCCTATTCTCGTCTTACGCCGGAGATTTCCAGGGCGGCGAACGCGAGGCGCAGCGGTTGCAACAATTGAACCCTACCCTCGAAAGAGGGTATCTTGCCCAGGCCTTTGCCCAACTGGGTCAAGGCCAACTGTCTCAAGCTGCCGAGACCTACCGAAGATTGGAGAAAGTCAGCCCGCAAGGCGCTTCCATGGCCGCTTCGGGTCTCGCCGATTTGGCTTTGTACGCGGGGCAGTTCGCCGAAGCAGTGCCAATCTATGAACATGGAGCGGCTGTAGATCTGGCGGCCAAGAGGCCCGATGCCGCAGCCGACAAATTCGCTGCCCTCGCGTACACACAGCTCTCCAGAGGACAGAAGCAGCTCGCAGTCGCTGCCGCCAATAAAGCCTTGGCCAATGGCCAGGGCGCGAAACTCAGGTTCCTTGCAGCGCAAATTTTTCTCGAGACCGGAGACGTAGCCAAGGCGCAAAAGCTTGCTGCAAGCCTGAGTTCGGAGTTGACAAGCGAGCCTCAGGCTTATGCCAAGGTCATCGAGGGAGGCATGGCTCGGAAGCGTGGAGACGCTCCGCAGGCCGTTAAAGCACTGATGGATGCAAACGCCTTATTAGACACTTGGTTCGGCCATTTCGAGCTTGGGCGCACCTATCTGGAAGCCAAGGCTTTTGCGGAGGCTGATTCGGAATTCGACAAGTGCTTCGCCCGGCGGGGCGAAGCCATCGCGTTGTTCATCGATGAGGTGCCGACCTACGGATATTTCCCGCCAGTCTATTACTATCAAGGCCGCGTGCGCGAGGGTCTAAAGAGTGCCGGCTCCGCGGACTCCTACCGCACCTATCTGAGCATCCGCGGCCAGGCCGGCGAAGACCCCCTCCTACCGGAAATCCGCAAACGCGTCGCTCAATAGGTTTCCCTTTTAACATCGCCTAAATGCTCTGGCCGCTGCCTCGCCCGAAGGCTCAAATCCCATGCTTCGGGTCAGCCATCAATTCACTGTTTGACACGCAGAGAACTCGGACGTTGTGCCAAATGCGTCGGTCGACGTAGCTGTGATTGTGTTGCCCGCCACTAGGCCCGTGACCGGGGCTGCGAACACTACGTTACCGAAGTTGTCGGTTGTAACCACAGTTGATCCGAGGGAGACTGCGCCCTCCCCGTTTCCACTCGCGTTGCAGGCCGAGTTCGAGAAGAATTCGATTGTGAATGAAGCGTTGGCGGGGCCGTTCAACGTACCCATGATCATGCCGCTCGAGGCTTGGGCCGACGAGATCACAGGGAAATTATTGGCGCCGCCCGCTACGTTCGGATTAATGCCGGTTGGGGCGAGATCGATTCCGAGTCCGGCGTGTCCCGAGATGGAGTTCTGAGTTAGTGTGTTCCCAATCAGGGATGCGTCCACCGAGATGCCTGTAGTGGCCGCAGTCGTACTGCCCTGAATCGTATTCCCCTGAATCTGGTTTGCGCCCGCGCCGGGGTTGAAGATCTGGACGTCATTCGTCCCGTTGAACGAAATCGTGTTGGCAGCGCCGGCCGCTGTTCCTCCCACGACCGTGTTGGGTGCTCCGTCGATGCTCAGGCCGATCTGCTGGTTGCCGAGCGCAGCCGTTCCCGAGGAGTTTGCTCCAACCAGATTTCCCTGGACGATGTTTGCGCCAGCATTGCTGGCTTCATTGATTCCATTTACGTCACCGCCTCCGCAGAGACTGCTGCCGCAGATCGCGATCCCGGCAAAGCCACTGTTCCCGGAAACGACGTTTCCGATAACTGTGTTGCTAGGTGCTTTACGTATGTAGACGCCGCTGAGGGTGTTTCCGACCGCATTGGAACCGGTCACGTCGGTACCGATGTAGTTGCCTCGGACCACGTTCCCGGTCGCAAGCTTGCCGTCGATCCTCACGCCCTCACCGCTGTTTCCAGAGATGATGTTGCGCATTGCACTCGCTGTTCCGCCTACGGTGTTGTTGGAAACAGCGATGATCTGGATGCCGTTTCCGGTGTTAGGCGCAGCAGTCGCACCTGTTTTGTCGGTGCCGATGTAGTTCGCTTGAATTACATCGCCACCCTTCGTGTCGATTTGGATTCCACTGCCGCTGAACCTGTTAATCACCAGGCCAGCTACCGTGCTGCTGCCGCCCGCGACGTCTAGCCCGTTGGCCGGGTTGCCAGCATTGGTGCCATTCAGCTCAATGAGAGGCGTACTCGAGTAGTTTGGCTGTGTCCTAGCATCCAGGATTGTTGGCTGTGTAAGTGCCGGGAGAGGCGTAATCGGTGAGATAGTTTGCACACCGGCGCCCGGAATGTTGAACAGGATACTCAATGGTTGAGGCCCTGGTAGCGCGGCATTCACATCCAAGATTGCTTGCCGCAACGAACCCGCACCGCTATCGGCAGTATTACTGACGAGAGCGTTTACGAGCAATGTGAACGCTTTGGTGCCAAAGTCTCCAATGGAATCTGTCACCCTTACGGTGAAGTTGTAGGTGCCAGGCGTGGCCGGTGCGCCGGTCAGCGCGCCTGAGACTCCATCAGGAGCCACGCCGAGCGCCATCTCATTCGGGAGTGCACCAGCGACAACGGTCCATGTGAACGGTACTGGTCCTCCTACAGTGCCGCCGCTCTCGGAAAGAATAGCGTTGTAGGCGACCGTCTCCCTTGCAGCGGGCAAAGGAGATGCAGTGGTGACCGTCAGCGAGACGTCCGATAGATAAATCAGCACTTGGAACGCAGATACAGGCTGATTGCCGACGTTCGGCTGGCCGCTATCCAAATCAAGCTCCAATAGGTAGCAACCCTCGGCGAAGCCTGTAGTGTTCCAGTTAAAGCTGAACACGAAATCAGGTCCCGCACTGACGCTGATGCCCGCCCCGTTCTGCGCTATCGGCGTACGCGGAGTATTTGGTGCTGGCGACACACAGACCGCGTCGTTGTTGATAGGTCCGATGGCCACAAGGGTATTTGCGGCCGTGTTGTTCACAAGGGTGCCGCTCTTGTTCGAGAAATCCTGCACTGACCAGGTAATCGGGACGGAAAAGCCTTGGACAGCACTGCTTCCGGCCACCGGCAATGTGAATCCCGTAAACGTGTAGCAGCCCGTTAGTGTCTCCGTATTCTGGCCGACAGACACAGGATTCGGCCGACTGAACCGCACTCACGGTATAGGTGAAGCCGGTTGGATTGCAGAAGGTGTTGGTGTCTGTGAACTGATATTGATTCCGGGTCGGACTTATGGGAGTGACAGTAAGCCGCTGATCCCCAATTGGTACATTAAGCGGATTGACGCCCGCGAATTGCGGCCCGCGATAAATATTGAAGGAGCCAACCTGGACGAACCTCGATTCATTCCAGGTCAGAGTTATCGAGCGCGCTGAAGGGGCCTCGCTCGCCGTGAGGTTAGTCGGGGGAAGAGTCGCGGACTCGGCTGTAGTCAGATCAAGCTCAGGCTCTCCGCCGCCAACCAGCGAACCGCCGCCAACCAGCGAACCGCCGCCAACCAGCGAACCACCGCCGCCCAATGTGGAGACACTGCTCGTGGCACCGAGCTGCCGCGGGTCAAATCCCGGCCTTGACGGGTCGAATCCAGGGCTTCCCGCCGGGATCGGCCAGTCCTTGTAGCCGTGCAAAGTCTCGGTACTATTGCCGTCGAAGTTGATGTCCTGGCCGCTCGACCAGAAGATTGGGGTTGTCGAGTTAGGAGGCACATCGGTCCACTGAATCAAATTGTACGCACCAGAATGCAGGAACGTCGCTGGTGGCGGGTTGTTTAGCGGAAAAGGCGTGCCATCGCAAAACTTTGAAGCCCCGGTACCCATTTGATGCTGAGTTTTAGGCGCATACCACCAGGTGGTGTAATAGGTGGGTGTGGGAGATAGGCTCGTCACGTTAAGGCCGGGTTTGCTGAGCGGGTCCAGCTGCTGCCCAGAGTAGTCCAGAAAGCCATCCACAATTTGATTGTTTGCATTCAATTTGTCCAGGAGAGTCACCTGGTAACGATAATTCATTATGCTCTGGTAGTTCGATTTGCAGTTAGGTTCCACTGTGGGCGTGAAGTCGTTGTTGCTCAGATTATTAAAAAATAATCCGCCGTGCGTTAAAGCGTTCGCATGACCCTCCTCATGCATGAACGTCCCGCCTATAGACGACGCCAGTTGGCCTTGCGCTGTATTTTGGGGTGACGGGCATGGCGTCACAGTGTCGCATGCAGGGTTCCCCCAAAGGCCCAGACCGACGAGCGAGTCTCCGCCACCCACGTCGGAAAAGCCGGATGTTGTGTCGCCTTGTCCGGGGGCAACCGCGAGGTTCGGGTCAGTGGCCAAGGTATAAGGTGTATTTGGGGGAGTTGCAGGCCCAAGGACAGTTATCTGGAAGCTGGTGTCTGTTGTATGTGTAAGATTCTTGATACAGAAAACCCCGCTCAAATTGGGATTGCTAATGCCGTTAACTACCGTAACTCGCCCATTGGGGCAGGTTATATCGGGGGTAGGAATAGGATGTCCGCCAGCATCATAATTGGTGATTATGTTCAGAGCGTTGAGGGTGTATCCGCCATTGGTGAGCTTCCCGACCGGCGTTGATGTGGTGAATGTGACCACGTTGCCGGACTGCACCACGCTGCTCAGGCTTTTATCCTGGATCGCCCATGTCGTGCGTCCCACCGCATGCGCGAAGATGACCTCACGCTTGCTGTCCTTCGCCCCGTGCTGGAAGCGCTGCTCGCAGTCGTTGTTGGGGTTGGGCGGGTTTGCGCATTCCGTTACTCCTGCTGCCGATGCGTCGTCGTGGTCGATCAACTGGTTTTTGAGGGCAAGGTAACCCAACTTCCATGCCACCACACCCGGCTGATCCGGGAATGAGCAGGTTGGCTTCCCCTGTTGCTCGCTCGCGTGGAGGCAGGTTTGTTCCGGAATTGCGCGGATTGGAACTGGGGGGTGGACGACAACGCTGTTGTTGGGGCTGTTCTGGTGCAACGCCTGCGTCACCAGGTCGAGAGCGCCCGATGGGCGTGGGTCGAATGAATAGTTGCCACCCCCGGTCGTGCACGAGCCATTCACGTTTACATGGCTGCACATGTAATCGATTTGAAGGAACAGGTCCTTTTTACCATGTGCTGCTCCGGTGAGATCGACCCACTTGGAGCCCGCGGTTGTACAGCTACCCTGGTTGGGCATATTACCTGCCTCGTTGAACGAGGCATCGCAGTACCCCTGCTGGTCCTTCCATTTGTCCAAAATGGCATCCCCGTCACTATTGTTGACCGTTGTGCTGACAATGGTCGCGCCCCAAGACACGCAGCCTGGGCTGGCGCCGCTCGCTGCGACCTGGGTTGTTGCCAAACCGGAGTTTTCCCCTATCGGATTTGAAAGGTTCACATATGTTTTGCTGGGATCAAAAGTCCATGTCGGATTGTCCCAGGTCCCGTAGAAGCCAGGGAACGGGGGCTGGGCGCCCGTATAAGGGGGAAAAGACGGCTGGCCGTTCGGATAAAAAGACGGTAGCGGCTGGCCGTTTAACGAAACAGTTTCGGTCTTCTTCGCCTTGCCGTTGCCCACGATGTGCGTCAGCCGCGATTCGGTGCCCGCCGCACTGGTCGCAGCGTCATAGAAACCCTGCATTGGCAGTGTCATGGTCATCGCGGCGACGCTGGTAGCGTTCGTGGCAACGTCACCGTCGTAAATCACGATCGAGTTCAAGGGAACATTCGGCGAGATGACACGATAGATGAGGACAAGACTTGCGCCCACTGCTATCGGTGTAGTGCTGGAGGTGCCTGGCAGCCGGACTTCGTATTGGACATTCGGCTTTACGTTCCCGTTCGAATCTATGGGCAGGTAACCGAGCACACTGGTGCGATAGGTCCGGACGATCTTGCCGGTCGAACCGGTTGTACAGCCGCCATTACTCCAAGACACCGCGTTGCTGCCGACCGGGTTCAATTGCACACCACTTATCTGATAACCGGGAGCCTTCACTCCGCCCGTGATGAGCGGTCTGAAAAATCCCTTTTGCCCTGATCCCGGCTGACCAGCCGCTACCCCAATCTTCTCGACCGTTTGCCAGTACAGAATGGCCGCAACAATCTGGGCTCCCGTTGGTACCGAGTTTGTGCCGGTAATAATGCTGGGCTGGATTCCTGGGTTCGGATCGGGGACCGTAATCGTTCCAATGGCGAGGCCATTATTGAAGTCGAAGTTTGTGGTCATGCCCTGCGCACCAGCCACAACATAGTCGCCCGTGACAAAAAAGTTGTTGCCGAAGTTGAGCGGTGGATCCACCGCCCCGGCGTTTTGCGCGAAGCCCGATTGTGTCGGCGCCGAAAGTAGTCCGAGGAGAAGGAAAAGAAATGCGAATTGGAGCGCAAACAGCGGCGTCATCTGACGCCGAATCAATGAGAATATCTTCATGGTGCACTCCTCTGGGCGGACTGGGAAACACAGGTCGCGCGACCCATCTTGTGTCCACAAACGGAATAAAAAAGCGCGGGAGAGTTACGCCGAGCGCGGCCAACGCACAATTCGTGGATTCTGCGTTTTCTGCAGGGGAATGTCAAGATAAAAGGCTGTAAGGAGGCGCGCTCGAAGCCATTTTTCCTCACAAATTGTATTTCGGACCGCAATTCAACAGAACGAGAAGCGCGAACATACGCTTACACATGGCTGGATCTCCTGATGTGTCTTTTGCAGCGAGTCTCGACGGGGACGGGCAAACTACGACTCGTGGTGCACAAATATAGCTGTCTCTCGGGAACTGTCAACGTACAATTTTAGGTACTAGTAGTACTTTTCGAGATGGCTTGCGTGTGGTGCGCCATGTGCCGCAGACAATCGCGAGCGTGGAGTTGCTATAGGTCATAACGCTACGACGGAGGGTCGTCCAAGAATGGTGCAGTTTTCGCCAGCCTCATAAAAACCTGGAAAATTGAGCAACCGAAACACTCACGTGCGCAAGCGCGAGTTACAATTCCACGCTATACTTGGAAGGTTATGCTGACGGTCAACAACATCACTATGCGGTTTGGGCCGCGCGTGCTCTTCGAGAGCGTGACGTGCAGCTTCATGGCGGGGC
>WNFQ01014809.1_pt1 | contig 10857 bp, 8 predicted proteins | sample 5400171 | NCBI WGS metagenome assembly WNFQ01 (sample SAMN13153356, study PRJNA577476) | soil metagenome | isolation source: 20 cm soil under Madrone tree | place: USA:California | collected 2016-06-14 | reverse complement strand
CAGCCGAACCAGACCCCTCCACGAAAACCGGATGGCGGGCAAACGCCTGGGTCAAGAAGGGAATTCTCCTCGGCTTTCGCATGGGCGCTATCGCCGACATGTCCATCGATCCCGTGAAGCAGCCGTTCTTTGACAAGTCTACCTATCCCACGCGCGCGTTCACGGCCGCGGATTGCGTGCGCATTGTTCCCGGCGGCTCCAGCATTCGCGATGGCAGCTACATTGGCCGCGGAGTCATTTGCATGCCGCCGATGTTTGTGAATGTGGGCGCCTACGTGGGAGAAGGCACGATGATTGATTCGCATGCCCTCGTTGGGAGTTGCGCGCAGATCGGCAGCAACTGCCACATTTCCGCGGGGGCGCAGATCGGTGGCGTCCTCGAACCCATCGGCGCGCTGCCGGTAATTATTGAAGACGATGTCTTAATCGGCGGGAATTCCGGTATCTATGAGGGAACGGTCGCGAAACGCCGCGCTATTCTTGGCACGGGGACGATTCTCAATCGCTCCATTCCTGTTTACGATCTGGTGCGAGACACGGTCTACACCGCCACGGAAACCGAACCGCTGGTCATTCCCGAAGAAGCTGTCGTGGTCCCCGGCGCGCGCGCGGTGTCGCATGCAACCGGCGCAAAATGGGGACTCTCGCTTCAGGCTGCCGTGATCGTGAAATATCGCGATTCCAAAACGGATACCCGCGTGCAGCTCGAAGATCTTCTGCGCTAGCGCTTCATTGCGAGAGCACTTTTTCGAAGAATTGCAGGGCTCGCGGATCGTGGGATTGGCCGAGCCAGAACATGGCTTGCTTTCGAACTTCGCGATTGCGGTTGTTTTGGGCGACTTCGATCAGTTTCGGGACGCCTTCTTCTCTTGGCAACTGGCTGAGGGCGAACACCGCCTTCTTTTTCACTTCGGTGTCCGGGTCGTTGTCAATCGCGCCGGTGATGGTGCCGACGGCTTTTTCTCCGGCTTTTTGCGCGAGCCAGAAAAGGGCTTGGCCGCGGACATGTGCGTTTGTGTCATCGTGGGCCATTCGAATCATTTCGTCGATGGCGCCGGTTTCGTGGCTGACGGATAGGGCGAATGCCACGTGGGCGCGCACGTCGGGGCTCGGATCGCTTTTTGCCATGCGCTGCAATGCGGTAAATCCGGGTTTGCCGCGTGCCGCGCCCAGCCAGAAGGCGGCTTGGCGGCGCAGGCCCTCGGGTTGGTCGGGCTTGATGAACGATTCGAACGCGCGGTCGGCGGAGGGGTCGACATGGAGTGCAATCGCCGTCAAAGCTCCATGGCCGATGCCGTGGTCTCCGTGCTCGTCGAAATGTGCGCCGCGCACGTAGGTCTCGAGAAGCGCGACGCTCTCCGCGGGTTTCACACCGGTTAGCCAGATGAACGGCAATCCACCCGCATCCAGCGTGCAATCTTCGGACGCGACGCGAACTCGCATCACCTGTTTTGCTTCCAGACGAAAGAGCACGACGAGTTGCCGCGCTCCTTCGAGCTTTACCGTTCCGGTCTTCTGCGTTGTGTTCGTCGTGCCATCATGATCTTTCTCGAGGTTGCAAGTGCCGCAGCCTTCGCCGTCATGATAGTTGCCACAGCAGACGCTCCGCTCGCCGGCAATTTGATCGACGCTGTAGCCAATCCACTCCGGCTTCTCGGCCTTTCCGGCGAGGTCACGGAGTGTTGCTTCGAGACTTCCGGCCACGGGCCGCGTTTCGACCTTGGCGTTTTCGAGGCGGGCATTTCGGCGGTGCGCTGCGCGGCGTGCGTCGCCGTGGCGAAGAGCATCGCTCCAAGCACGACTTGGCCAATTCGAGTGGTTCGCAGAGTTCGCATGAGAAGCCTCACTTTTGGAGAAGTTCCATCAGGTAATCGGTGCCTTCTTTCGAATGCATGAGCGAAAGTTTCTGCACCGCGGCCTTCTTCAGTTCGGGGTCCTTTTCACTTCTCGCTATGGCCACGAGCGCGGAGGCGTTGCCTTGCAGGAAGAAAGCATTCAGCACTTCTTCGCGCACTTCGCGGTCCGTTTCTTTGGCATAAATGGCTTGCAGGGCCTTGCCTGAATCGTTCGAATGGACGAGTCCCAGGTTGCGGATCGCGGAGCGGCGCAGCTCCGGATCTTTTTCCGATTGCGCGGCCTGCAGGAGCTTGGCGGAATCTCCCGCGAGGAAGAACGCCTGGAGAATTTCCCGGCGGACGTCCGTGGAAGTTTCGGTCTGGTACAACTGCTCCAGTTCGCTCGTCCCGTGAACCAGGCCGAGCTGACGGATGGCCTCGCGACGCAAGGACTCGTCTTTCTCGCCCTTGGCCGCGGCGAAGAGACGCTCGTGATCGCCGCCGATCATGTAGCTGCGAAGAATGGCGTGCTTCACGGAAGCATCGGTGCTCGAGGCATACACCTCGGCAAGCGTTTTGCGCGATTCAGCGCCACCGAAGATTCCCAGATATTCAACCGCTTTACGCTGCAGCTCGGGATTGCTTTGTCCGCGAGCGATTCTTCCGAGAATCTCGCGAGATTGCGGCGAGCCGCTCTGCGCCATGACAAAGAGCGCTTTGGACTTTTCCCTCGGCGACCCCGAACCGTTGAGCACTTTTTCGAGCAACGGCATGGCCCGTTCGGGATCGCTGTTCATGAGCCCCTGGATGGCGAGCATCTTCAGTTCGTCGTCGCTCTGGTTTTCCGGATGGGCGGGATTTCCCGTGGATTGGCGCACTTCGATTTCCAGGGCGCCGGCATCTTTTTGCCAGCGGCTTTGCGGGAAGCGGCGCTTGAGGTCTGCGATAGTTGCCAACGCGGAGTCGCGCTTGCCCATGCGGTTTTGCGCGTAGGCTTTCCAGTAAAGCGCCGCATCCGTCTGCGGGCCGTTCATGTCCGCGAGTTGCTTGAATTTCGATTCCGCCTGGTCGTAGCGGTCCTCGTCCAGGTCCTCGCGGCCGTCGTCGTACAATTCCTGGAGCCGGTCCAGCCTTTCCTGGGCCCGGTCGCGCGCTTCTTGCGCGCGGTCGCGCCGCTCCTGTTCCTTATCCTGGAGCTCTTGCGGGTCTTGGAGAGAGTCCGCAGCTTGCAGGATCGTTATTGTGAGCCGATGCGCGCGTGCGCCTGCCGGCGCCAGCAGCAGCGCCGCGATGGCGAGCCAGACGATGCCGCTGGGTCTCGATGAGTTTCCGATGGTCATACTTTGTTCCTTTCCTTCTTCTTAGAGTCGTTTTGCACCGGCACAGGCCGTGCCGCCTCTTGCCGTTGTTGCAGTTCCTTGCCGACCACCCGGACTTTGAACAAAATTCCTCGCGCTTCGATCTTCTGACGGATGGCTTCGAGTTGCTTCGGAGTAACTTCATCCGGGCTGTGCGCCACGTCCAGGAGCACGCGCTCCAGCTCATCCAGCGTGTCGGCGAGTCCCGTATCGCCTTCTTGCAGCGCGGTCTGGCGATACAGGCGGTTTTCCTGGAGCAAATCTTCCGCGCGCCGCTGTTCGGAGGAGATATTCACTTGCTTCTGCCCGGGAGTTGCGGGCACGGCGTTCGAAAGCTCGACGAGCATCCGCTCGGAATGGCCGAGGTGTTCGCCGACAGCGACGATCAGGATGCGCTCCCGCACCTGTTCCGTGCTCGCGATGTTGTCTTTCCCAGGGCCTGGTTTCGTGATTCTCCCGGCAACGAAGGCCGCGATGATGAGCGCGGCAGCCGCTCCGATCACGGCGAGCCGACGGGGCTGGAACCACACCTGCCACCATGCTTCAGGTCGCTCCGGCAATCGCGACGCAATCTGCTGCCAAACGCGGCGGCCGTAGTCCGCGCCGGGATCCGGGACAGGCAGGGTATCGAGAGCGGCGAGGACCGCTTCGATGCGTTCGAGCTCCTCGCGACATTCGTGGCAGGCAGCGAGATGTTCTGAGATCGGGGCGCGCTGCTCGACGACGCCTTCGCGATATGCAATCAGTTCTTGTTCGGTCATGTGCTTCATGATTCCGTTCCCATGGCTCGCGCCTGTGTTCTTGTTCCTACCAAGGGTTGCAGCGTAAGCCGCAGCTTCTGCACCGCGCGAAAAACGGTGTTCTTCGCCGCGCTCGAATTCAATTTCAAGACCGCCGCGATTTCCTCAATGCCGCATCCTTCCCAATGGCGCATCACGAAGGCAGTGCGTTCGGCATGGGAGAGAGCCGCCAGCGCGTGTTCCATTTGTTTGCGCAGCTCGATGCTTTGCGTCAGGCGTTCCGGCGTCGGCGCCGCATCGGGAACTCGGCTCACGGGATCGTCTTCGATGCCGTCCGCGTCTTGCGGGCCGGGCGATTGCCGGCGCGCATCTTCTTTTTGCTTCTGGCGCATGCGGTCAATCGCGTAGTTTGCGGCGATGCGGTAGACCCACGTTCCGAAATTGGCGCGTGCCGCGAATTGCCCGAGTTTTTGATACGCGCGCAAAAAAGCCTCCTGGACGATTTCTTCGGCGTCGTGCTGATTCCTGGTCATGCGAAAGGCCAGCCGGAACACGTTGTGGCTGTGCCGTTCGACAAGAACGCGAAAGGCATCGCGCTCGCCCGCGAGCGTGCGCTCGACGGCGAGGGCGTCGCTAGCTGCGATGGCCTGGGCGCTCTCGATGCTTTGTTGCATCCGATTCATTAGACAGGATTTGGCGTTTGCGGTTAGGTCGCGGGTAGCGCCTTATGGGTCAACAACATAGCGCAGACAGCGGATTAAACAAGAAGGCGGGCCCTACAGCAAGGTCAAAGGAAAGAGGGCACGATTCACAGTGCCCCTACTCGTAGCGCAACGCTACGATGGGATCGACCTTCATGGCACGCCGCGCGGGTACGTAGCAGGCGACGAGCGCGACGAAGGTTAAAACCACAGCCACACCCGCAAAGGTCAGCGGATCGGTTGCGCTCACGCCGAAAAGCAAATTGGCCATCAAGCGGGTGAGTCCGGCGGCCGCGAGTAGGCCGAGGACTACGCCGAGCGCGGTCATCTTCAGGCCCTCGCGCAAGACCAGCCCCATCACATCGCCTTGCTTTGCACCAAGCGCCATGCGGATACCGATCTCGTGCGTGCGCTGGCCGACCAGGTAGGAAATCACGCCGTAGGTTCCGATGCTTGCGAGCCCCAAGGCCAGCGCTGCGAAGGCGCCCAGCACAATCATGGAGACGCGGCGTTCCGCGAGCGTTTCCGCGATGACCTCTTCCATGGTCTGCACGCTGTACATCACTTGCTCGCCGCTCATCCCTTTCAGCCCAGAGCGGATGGCCGTCGCAACTGCGTGCGCATCTCCTTCGAAGCGCACCACGACTCCCGTGCCGCTCCAGGATGAAGGCTGCATGGCACCATCAGGGAGCTGCATGAAGGGGAAATAGAGTTGTGCGCGAAGCGATTGTTTGTCGTCGGAATCGAGTCCCCACTGCTTTACGTGCCCAACGACGCCGACGATCTCCGCTACCCCTCCTCCCTTACTATCCATAATCACGCGTTTTCCAACCGGGTCCTGGTCCCCAAAGAATTTCCGCGCGAAGAAGTCATCAATCACGATAACATGCGACGAGTGTTCATTGTCCTGGGCGGTAAGGAAACGTCCGCGCTGGAGCGGAATCTGCATGACCTTCAAATAATCTTCTTGTACGACATAACTGATCGCCCAGCTCATGTCGTTCGCGCTCGCGGGCTTAGGCTGACCTTCGAGGTAGAAGAGATCTTCATCGTCGCCCGCGAGTGGCAGCGCTCCCCAGGAGAGCGAAGCGGCCTTCACTCCCGGAGTCGATGCCAGCCTGCTTTGGACTTCGCGGAGCTGCGCCCGAACCGCGTCCGGGCTTGTGGCTTTGGTGGAAGGGGCAAGGGCCACGCCAAACGACAAAACGTTGTGGGAGTCGAAGCCGGGGTTCACGTTCCAGAGGGCGCTCAGGCTGCGGATCATCAATCCCGCCGCGATCAGGAGAACCAGCGCCATAGCCATTTCCGAAACAACAAAAACTCCCTGCGCCCGGTGTCTCCCGCCGCTCGCTCCCCGACCTCCTTCTTTCAGCGTATCGTGCAGGTTCGGGTGCGAAGTCCTAAGCGCCGGGACCAGTCCGAACAGAATCCCACAGAGCAGCGAAGCGGCCATGGTGAACAGCAATACGCGGACGTCCACGCTGATCTCGTTTGCGCGCGGCAACGCGGAAGGTAAATTCCGCAGCGCCAGCTTAGTGCCCCAGGCGGCCAGCAAGAAGCCGAGCCCTCCCCCAGCGAGGGCCAACAACATGCTTTCCGTCAGCAACTGGCGCACGATTCTTCCCCGGGCTGCGCCGAGCGCGGCGCGCACCGCGAATTCGCGTGCTCGTCCCGTTGCGCGAGCCATAAGCAGGTTGGCCACGTTCACGCAAGCGATCAGGAGCACAAACCCAACCGCGGCGAGCAGGACGAGCAGAAGCGGGCGCAAGTAGCCAACCATCTGTTCTTTGAGTGGCATGATCGTGGCGCCGATTCCCGTGTCGGCGTCCGGATACGCGGCAGCCAAATCTCCCGTCACGCGTTTCATGTCGGCCCGCGCCTGCTGAATGGTTACACTGGGCTTTAGCCGGCCCACTCCGTGAAAGCCGAGCCCCGCCGTTCTGAAGTTAAGAATGGGATTGGTCCACTGGCCAATGGGGGCGTATACGTCGCTGATGCGGAAGCTCCAGACTTGCAGCTTGAAACTTGCGGGGACGACACCAACGATGGTGAAGGTTTTCCCGTCGAGAGTGAGTCCTTGTCCCACAATGTCCGGAGCGGCGCCAAACTTGCGATTCCAGAATCCTTCGCCGATCAGCACGATGGGGCTGGCGCCGATCTCATCTTCGCCCTCTGCGAACAGGCGTCCTATCACCGGCTTGACGCCGACCACCGCAAGGTAGTCTGAAGAAATGAATTCCGCGTTTACCTGCTCCGATTCGCCCCTGCCCGTGAGACTGTAGGAGTAGGGTCGAGAAATGCCCATCTTGGAAAACGTGCGGTTGTCCTTGCGCCAGTCGCGAAAGTTCGGGAAGGAGATGGAGCCGGAGTCAAAGTTCGGTTTGCTCTCGGCCAGTGTCACGAGCTGCTCGGGGTCGGGATAGGGAAGGGGATTCAGGAGCACGCCATTCACGACGGAGAACAGCGCGGTGTTCGCGCCGATTCCCAGGGTCATCGTCAGAATCGCCACGGCGGCAAAGCCGGGCGATTTCGCCAGCATGCGGACGCCAAAACGGAGGTCTTGCATCGCCTTGCCGCGCGCTCCGCCTCTTTCGCAGGCTCGCCTCGTTCCACGCGGTCTTTTGCGGCCATCTCGAGGTGGGTGCGCACTTCTTCTTCCAGTTCTTTCTCCTGTTTCCGCCGGCCAAAGAGTCCACTCAACCAGTTCATTGCGGCCTCTCTTCTTCCAAATTCCAATTCCTGATTTCCATTTTCCAAATTCTATTCGTAACGCAGCGCCACGATTGGATCCACCGACGACGCTCTTCGCGCAGGGATGAGGCAGGACAAGCCGGAAGTTGCGACCAACAACAGGATCACACCCGCAAGGACCAGCGCATCGAGCGAGCTGCCCTGAATCCAACGCGCGAGCACGCGATTGAGAGTGATCGTCAGCACTACTCCCGCAAGAACACCGCCAGCTACGCTCATTGCAGCTGAACGAAACACCATCAACAGAACATCCTTGCGCCCCGCTCCGAGCGCCATGCGGATGCCGAATTCACCTGTTCGCTGAGCAACGGTGTAGGAAATCACGCTGTACAGTCCAGTTGCGGCCAGCGCCAGCGCGAGCAAGGCGAACCCCGCAAATAAGGTTGCCACCAGATGTCCCTGCTGCCATTCCTGCTGCGTAGTGATCCAGCCATTGAGATCGCGAACGTCTCTTATGGATTGCTGGTCAGGATCAACCGCATGAATCTGTTCGCGGACAGCGCGGAGCACGGTGAGCGGCGGGACCCTGGTTCGAACGAGGATCTGGGTCCAAACCGGCATCCGGATCGTGTACGGCACATATACAGCGGGCTTGGTGGGATCGCGCAAGCCGTTATTGCGAGAATCGCCCACGATGCCAACCACCTGAAACCAACTGTCGCTCCCGGGAACCGCGAGCGAAAAGGGAGGCTCGGCTTTCAGTTGGGGCATGCGGAGCTCGCTGCCAATGGCATCGCCGTTCGGAAAATATTGGCGAGCCAGGGTCTGATTAATCAGGGCGAGCTTGGAGCCGTGCATGGTCTCGCTTTCATCCCAGATTCTTCCTTGCAGCAGCGGGATGTGAAGCACGGTGAAATATTCGGAGCTGATGAAGTTGATGCGCGCCCGCTGCTGTTCGGCCATTGGCTTGCCGGAAATCTCGAAGCGCTGTTCCCAGCCGCTGCTGGGCGGGGTGGCATTTGTCGAAAGCCCAGCGGAAACGACTTCCGGCGTGGCACTGACCTTCTGCAGGAGCTGGTTGAAATATGTTCTCCTGGCTTCCCAGGTTGTGTAGGTGTTGTCATGCACCGGGATTCCCACTGACATCGTGTTGTGCGGGTCATAGCCGAGGTCCACGCGCATCATGCGCACGAAACCTTGCATCGCAACGCCGGCTCCCGCCAGCAACAGAAGCGTCAGGGCAATCTGGCCTGCGATCAGGACGCTGTGAGTCCGGCGGCCCTGAAGTCCGGCGGTCATTTTTCGTGTAGTCGATTGCATCACCTGGGCTACATCCGGACGCGCGGATTGAAGAGCCGGAGAGATGCCGAAGACGATGCCGGTCAGAAGTGCGAGACCTACGCTGAAATACAGAACCGGCAGATTGATGCTGATGGCGGCTTCGTGGGGGAAAGAGAATTCCGGGAGCCAATTAACGATGAGCTTCACCAAGCTACTTGCCAACGCCACGCCAATGACAGCCCCGGTGAACGACAGCATCAGCGCTTCCGTGAGCAACTGCCGCAGGATGCGAGAGCGCTCGGCGCCAATCGCCGAGCGCACCGCCATCTCGTGCTGGCGCCCCGTGGCCCTGGCCAACAACAGAATCGAAACATTTCCACAGCCGATCAGCAATAACAAAACCACCGCCGCGAGCAGCAAAGACAACGTGCCACCGATCTCATTTACGAACTGATCGTTCAACCCTTCCAGAGTCACGCGGAAGTGCTCAGGGAAGTGGCTCGGCGTTTGCTTTGCAAATTGTTCGAATAGCGACTGGAACTCTGCATTTGCAGCCGCACGCGAGACTCCCGGTTTAAGCCGGGTCATGATGAAAAAAGTGCGAACGGGATCGGCCGTGAGCTTGAGCGGCAGATAGACATCGGCGTCGCCCCAGGTAAATCGCGGCCGGACTACACCCACGATCTCGTAGCTCTTGCGAACCAGCTGGATTTTCTTGCCGACAATGCCGGGATCGCCGTTGTAGTGTCTCTGCCAGAATTGATAACCCAGGACGGTTACATTTTCCGGGTCCTGGCCCTCGGGCGCATCCGATGGCAGCAGCCCGCGTCCAAGCAGCATAGGCACGCCAAAAAAGTTGAAAGCGTTGGAAGTGAAATATATCGCCTGGACGTCTTCGGGGAGATCTCCTTCGGTCGTGGTGAGATTCCAATCGCTCTGCGCGGCAGTGTTCTCGACCGATCGAGCCTGTCGAAGCTGTTGGAATTGCGGTCCGTTGAGGTTTACAAAACGGCGATTGCCGGCGTTGTCGCGGGCCACCAGATGCACCATGCGGTCTGAATTGGCATATGGATATGGGTTCACCAGGACGCCGTAGACCACGCTGAAGACCGCTGTGGTTGCCCCGATGCCAAGCGCCAGTGACAGGACGGCAACGATCGTGAATCCCGGATTCTTGATCAGGATCCTCAAGCCGTAACGCGCATCGTCAGCGATGTCTCTCAACCAGCGCCAACCCCAAACGTCTCGCGTCACTTCCTTCACCAATCCCACATTTCCAAATTCACGCCGCGCGGCTCGCTCGGCTTCTCGCTTGTCTTCGCCTCGTTCCACACGCTCTTTGGCCGCCATCTCCAGATGTCTCCGCACTTCCTCTTCCAGCTCGCGCTCTTGCTGTTTGCGTCTCCACCAAAGAAAGTTCATGGTGCGCACTACCTTTCAAAGGGACTTAGTACACCTGCAATCGCATCGGAGAGCTGCGCCCATTTGGAGCGTTCCTTGCTCAATTGCTTTTTGCCGGCGGCCGTCAGCCGGTAAAACTTCGCTCGCTGATTATTCTCGGACGTTTTCCATTCCGCTTTGATCCACTTCTGCTTTTCCAGCCGGTGCAATGCGGGATAGAGCGAACCCGTATCCACTTGGAGCGTTTCGCCGGAGCGATTGCGGATGGCCACGCTGATGCCGTAGCCGTGCTGCGGCCCCCATTGCAGCGTTTGCAGGATTAGGAGATCCAGCGTCCCCTGCAGTAGCTCGATCCGGTTCTGGTACCGCGCTCTCTTCTCAGCCATCGTTGCTCCCCACGGCGGCGCGTTTGCTCCTGCTGTCCCTTTGACGTCGCGACTCCGCCAAAAGTCTTGTCCCAGGGTGTCGGCATTCTACACCCAGCCAGTAGACGTTCTACACCCTTGCTTCGTGCAACTCCAGTGCCGCTCTGGAAATGCGTTCAACTCCTTTTTCAGCAATGGTTTATCCGGACTGTTCGCTTATTGCTGCATCCACCAGCGCCCGCTCGTGCGACTCCGCATCCCAAATCCGGACACCCGCGGGAGCTCCCGGAGTCTCCGCCAGCACCCTCATCTGCGGTATCATAGAGAGAGCAACGACCTGGAAATTCCGCGATTTTCTGTTCTTGGGCTTGAGGAGAGGGCATTGATTCCACGCTACACGCGCCCGGAGATGGGCCACGTTTGGAGCGACGAAAATAAATTCGGCAAGTGGCTGGAGGTGGAGCTCGCCGCCACGGAAACGCTGG
>WNFQ01007113.1_pt1 | contig 10857 bp, 6 predicted proteins | sample 5400171 | NCBI WGS metagenome assembly WNFQ01 (sample SAMN13153356, study PRJNA577476) | soil metagenome | isolation source: 20 cm soil under Madrone tree | place: USA:California | collected 2016-06-14 | reverse complement strand
TTGCGCATCGGTTCGTATCTCGCCCGCAGGCAAGGCTGGATGGCGGAACACATGCTCATCCTCGGCGTCGAGTCGCCGCAAGGTCGCAAGCATTACGTGGCCGCAGCCTTCCCGAGCGCGTGTGGCAAAACCAATTTTGCCATGCTCATTCCGCCGAAACATTTTCGCGGCTGGAAAGTGACGACCGTCGGCGACGACATCGCCTGGATGCAGATTCGCGATGGCCGGCTTTTCGCGGTCAATCCGGAGAACGGTTACTTCGGCGTCGTGCCGGGCACGAGTTACAAATCGAATCCGAACGCGATGAAATCGATCGAGCATGACACGCTTTATACAAATGTCGCTCTGACCGATGACGGCGATGTTTGGTGGGAAGGCAAAGACGGCGCGCCGCCCGCGCACGCGATTGATTGGCGTGGCAACGATTGGACGCCGGATTCGAAAGAAAAAGCCGCGCATCCGAACAGCCGTTTCGCCACGCCGATGCGCAACAACCCGGCGCTGGATGCCAATGTCGAAAAAGGCGAAGGCGTGCCGATCAGCGCGCTCATCTTCGGTGGACGCCGGAGCGATACCATGCCGCTCATCTTTCAAGCGTTCGATTGGGAGCATGGCGTTTACATCGGCGCGACCATGGCCTCGGAAACAACGGCGGCGGCGACTGGCGCGGTCGGCCAGGTGCGCCGCGATCCGATGGCGATGTTGCCGTTCTGTGGTTACAACATCGGCGATTATTTTCGTCACTGGCTCAAAGTTGGAAAACGCCTGACCAGTCCGCCGCTCATCTTCAACGTGAACTGGTTCCGCAAAGGCGAGGACGGCAAATTTCTTTGGCCTGGTTTCGGCGACAACATGCGCGTGCTCAAGTGGATCATCGATCGCTGCGAGGGAAGCGAAGCCGCGGTCAGATCGCCGATCGGATGGTTGCCGCGTCCCGACGATCTCGATCTTGCTGAACTCAATGTGCCGCACAAATCCGTCGTCGAACTTCTCGGCATCGATCACGAGCAATGGCAAAAAGAGCTCGCCGGCCACCAAAGGTTTTTCGAGTCGTTAGGCGGCGTCGTGCCGGATGAGTTGCTCAGGCAGCGCGAGAAACTCGCCGCGCGCTTCTCTGAGTAGCGTACGCGTCTCGTGTGCTGGTTGCGGCGTCCCGGCCGCAACGAACTTTTATGGACTGGCCCTTTTCGAAAAGGTGCTGGCTGGCGCGGTCAAGTCCCCATCTCGAGGAAGTTCGTTGTCGCAAGACGCGACAACCAACACGCGAGACGCGTGCGCTACCCAATCCGATTTGCGTCGCGGTTGGCGCGCACCGAATGTCTCCAGTGGGTTCGAAGGTTGCTGCAAAAAAACGCGTCACCGCGCCCGCCGCGGCGGGTTGTGTGGAGATTCGCGGAGCGCGCCAGAACAATCTCAAAGGCATCGATGTCGATCTTCCCCTCGGTAAACTGACCGTCGTTACCGGTCCGAGCGGGAGCGGCAAGTCGAGTCTCGCTTTCGAAACGATTTACGCCGAAGGCCAGCGGCGCTACGTCGAAACGTTCAGCCCGTACATGCGGCAATTCCTCGACCGCATGGACAAACCGCGCGTGGACGATATCCGCGGCATCCCGCCCGCCATCGCGATCGAGCAGTCGAATCCGGTCAAGAGTTCGCGCTCAACCGTCGGCACCATGACTGAGATCAGCGATTATCTGAAGCTGCTCGTCCCGCGTATCGCGCGCGCCTTTTGTCCAAGCTGCGGCCGTGAAATCCGACCCGAAACCGCCAAGTCGATCGCCGATCAAGTGCTGCGCGAACTCGCAGGCCAAACCGCACTCATCACTTTCTGGGTCAGCGTTCCGGCGAAAACTGAGCCGCGGATTTTTTTCAGTTTTCTCCGGCAACAAGGTTATCTCCGGGTTTGGATTGACAGTGAAATTGTGCGCGTCGATGTCGATCCAAAAATCCAGCGGCTCGGCGCGCGCGTGCAAGTCATTCAGGATCGAATTACGATCAGCCAGGAAAATCGCGCGCGTCTTGTCGAAGCGCTTGAAACAGCTCTGCGATTTGGAAAAGGCAAGATCAACGTCATTCCAGCGGCTGTAGAGGCAGGCGTGTCGCCTGCAACCTCAAGGACTGCGGCCGCCACGGCCGCCACTACAGTTTCAGCAATGCCCTTCTCCACCGGCTGGCATTGCGCGCATTGTGACATCGACATTCGCCCGCCCACGCCCGGACTTTTCAGTTTCAATAATCCGTTAGGCGCGTGTCCGGAATGCCGCGGCTTTGGTCGCACCATCGCGATCGATCTGAACAAAGCGATTCCAGATCGCAGCTTGAGCATCGCGCAAGGGGTAGTGCGTGTTTTTCGCGGCGCCGAATTTGGCGAATCGCAAAAGGATTTGCTCCGCGCCTGTGCCCGCGAGGAGATCGACATTCATGTTCCATTCGAGGAATTGCCGAAAGCCGATCAGCATTTCGTGATCAATGGCGAAAAACGCGGCGATTACACCGACGAGGATTACGAGGACGATCGCTGGTACGGCGTCCGCGGTTTTTTCCGATGGCTCGAGAGCAAAACTTACAAAATGCACGTGCGGGTGCTGCTCAGCCGCTATCGCGCGTACACGACCTGCCCAAGCTGTAAGGGCGGACGATTTCAGCCGGAAACGCTGAATTTTAAATTGGAGGGACGCGCTCCGTCGCGTCCGACGAATGCCGCCGACAGCGCGGCGCCATCCAGAAATTTTGTGACACTTCCCGATTTCGCTGCGCTCTCGATTTCCGATGCGCGCGATTTTCTCGCCAAGATCGACATTTCAGCGAGCGACTCGACCGCTGAGATGCTGCGTGACGAAATCTGCGCGCGCCTGAATTATCTTTGCGAAGTTGGCGTCGGTTATCTCACGCTCGATCGTTCCACGCGGACGTTGAGCGGTGGTGAAGTGCAGCGCGTGAACTTGACGACATGTCTTGGCGCGTCGCTCGTCAACACCCTTTTTGTCATGGATGAACCGAGCGTCGGTCTGCACCCGCGCGATGTTGGCCAGCTCGTGCGCGTCATGCATAACCTGCGCGACAAAGGCAACACGCTGCTCGTGGTCGAGCACGATGAAGCGATCATTCGCGCAGCCGACAATTTGATCGATATCGGTCCCGGCCGTGGCGAGCGCGGCGGAGAACTGGTATTTAGTGGACCACTCGACGAGATGCTCGGTGGATCGGGCGCTCCGGGTGCGATGCCGAACAAAATCGCGCCGCGATCAAATCAGAGCCGCTTCGCGGCTTCGGGCTTAGCATCGCCCGCGGAGCGGCCGATCCACCAATCTCTCACACGTGATTACCTCGCGGGCCGAAAAAATATTCCTGTTCCCAAATCGCGACGGCAGTCTTCTTCCTCGATCAAGATCACCGGTGCGCGCGAGCACAACTTGAAGAATATCGATGTCGATCTTCCGCTCGGCGTCTTCGCTTGTGTGACCGGGGTTTCCGGTTCCGGCAAATCGACGCTCATTCACGACGTGCTCTATCGAAATCTTTTGCGCGCAAAAGGGGAGCCATCAGATCAGGAACCGGGTGCATGCCGATCCGTGACCGGTCCGCATCGCATCGGCGAAGTGGTGATGGTCGATCAAGCGCCGCTTGCCCGCACCCCGCGTTCCACACCGATTTTGTATCTCGGTCTTTATGATCGCATCCGCGAATTGTTCGCCGCGCAGCCCGAAGCGATGGCGCAAGGGCTGACCGCGAGCGCGTTCTCCTTCAATTCCGGGAGCGGGCGTTGCGAGCGCTGTTGCGGGACCGGCTTCGAAAAGATCGAGATGCAATTCTTGAGCGATCTCTATGTCCGCTGCGCGGAATGCGAAGGCCGCCGTTTCCAGCCGCACGTGTCGAAGGTGCAACTGCACGGCAAATCGATTCACGACGTGCTCGAGCTTACCGTGACGGAAGCGATTCAATTCTTCGCGCAGATCGGCGAGCACAAAAATCTTTCGGAGCCGCTCGATGTGCTCGAAGAAGTTGGACTTGGCTATTTAAGACTTGGACAACCGCTCAACACGCTTTCCGGCGGAGAATCGCAGCGGCTCAAGCTCGTTAGGCATTTGTCGGAAACGGAAACTGCTCAACCCGCCTTCGCCCGGGACGGGCTACGCCGTGGCGAGCGTTCAACGTCCAGCGTCCGACGTCCAAGGAAAGGCGGCTCTGTCGCCATTGGCAATCTCTTTATCTTCGACGAGCCGACGACCGGATTGCATTTCGACGACGTCGCGATACTGCTGCGTTTGTTCCAGCGACTGGTCGATCGCGGACATTCGATCGTGGTGATCGAGCATAACCTCGAAGTCATCAAATGCGCAGATTGGATTGTCGATCTCGGTCCGGAAGCGGGTGATGACGGCGGCGAAGTGGTCGCGGTTGGAACGCCGGAACAAGTGGCGAAAGTAGCGAAGTCGCACACGGGCAAATTTCTCGCACGTGTTCTGGGTCGGGCACGCGTCTCGCGTGTTATTCGCGGCGTTCTGCCGCGAAAGTTCAACGGCGTTTACTCAGATGATGAGACCGAACTAGCTCGCGCCGCAGAAGAACCGTTCGGCGAGACGCGTGTGCTACCCAGAACAGACGGCGCAATCGCAATCCACGGCGCGCGTGAGCACAACCTGAAAAACATTTCTGTGAAGATCCCGCGCGACGAACTGGTCGTCATCACCGGCATGAGCGGTTCGGGAAAATCGACGCTCGCGTTCGACATTCTTTTCGCGGAAGGGCAACGAAGATTTCTCGACAGCATGTCGCCGTATGCGCGGCAGTTCGTCGAACAACTCGAAAAACCCGATGTCGATCTGGTCGAAGGTTTGCCGCCGAGCGTGGCGATCGAGCAGCGCGTGACGCGCGGCGGAGGCAAATCGACCGTCGCAACCGTCACGGAAGTTTATCATTTCCTGCGGCTCTTGTTTGCGAAAACGGGAACGCAATTCTGTCCCGATTGCGATTTGCCGGTCGAAAAACAAAGCGTCGCTGCAATCGTGAAACAAGTTGAAGCGGCGGCGAAACGCGGGCCGCTCAAGGTTCTCGCGCCGCTCGTGAAAGCGCGTAAAGGTTTTCACACCGATGTCGCGCGCTGGGCGGAACGGCAAGGTTTCGACACGCTTTATGTCGACGGAGCGCTTGTTTCGGTTACACACTTTCGAAAACTCGAACGCTTTAAAGAACACACCATCGACGTCGTCGTTGGCGTGATCGACGCCAGACGAATCCTGAAAGCGCGCAATCTTACACAACGCGCGCTCGAGATCGGGCGTGGCACGGCCCACCTCCTCGACGCAAAAAATCGACTCACGGTTATGAGCACGGAGATGAGTTGTCCCGGTTGCGGCCGGGCGTTCGAGGAGCTCGATCCGCGTTTGTTTTCGTTCAATTCGCCCCACGGCGCGTGCGAGGAATGCGGCGGGTTTGGCGAAATTTGGAACCAGGATCTGCAAACGGGCGACGGCGATTCGGTTTTGGAGAACGAACTTGCGGCTGAACGCGAATCGGAATGGATCGACGAAGATGAGGCGCAGGAATGTCCGTCCTGTCACGGCTCGCGCTTGAACTCGATCGCGCGTTATGTGCGCGTCCAAGGGTTGGGCATCGACAATTTCACGGCCCGTTCAGCGAGTGAAGCGCGGAAACTGATCGAGGAACTGCGCTTTCGCGGGACGCACAACACAATCGCAGCGGAATTGCTGCCCGAGATCCAGCAGCGTTTGCGCTTTATGGAAAACGTCGGGCTCGGTTATCTCGCGCTCGGGCGTTCGGCCAAAACCTTGAGCGGCGGCGAATCCCAACGAATCCGCCTGGCCGCGCAACTTGGATCAAATTTGCGCGGCGTGCTTTATGTGCTCGATGAGCCGACAATCGGTTTGCATCCACGAGACAATTTGCGGCTGCTCGATACGCTGGCTGCGCTTCGCAAAAAGGGAAATTCGCTCGTCATCGTCGAGCACGACGAGGAAACGATGCGCCGCGCGGATCACATTGTCGATCTTGGCCCGCGTGCGGGCATGCACGGTGGCGAAGTCGTGGCGCAAGGAAGTTTGCGCGACATTAAACTCGCGAAAAACTCCGAGACTGGACGCTGCTTACAATCGCCCATCTCTCATCCCATCCGGAAATCACGCCGCCCACTTCGCGATGCCGACAACTGGATCGAGATCCGCGGCGCGCGCGCCAATAATTTGAAGGACGTTAATGTACGTTTTCCGGTTGGCCGATTATCGGTGATCACCGGGATTTCCGGCTCCGGAAAATCGACCTTGATGCATGACGTGCTGCTGCCGGCGGTGCGGGAGCAATTGGACAGGAAGAAGCGCAGCGGCGACGGCGAATTGTTTAAACTTGTGAGTGGCGCGGCCGAGATCGAAGCCGTTTACGAAGTCGATCAATCGCCCATTGGCAAAACTTCGCGCTCGACGCCGGGAACTTACGTCAAAGTGTTCGATGAAATTCGCAATCTTTACGCGCAATTGCCGGTCTCGCGGGTGCGCGGTTATTCCGCGAGCCGTTTCTCCTTTAATGCGGAAGGCGGCCGCTGCGAAACGTGCAAAGGCCAGGGTGTAATCAAGCTGGAGATGAATTTTCTGCCGAGCAGTTATGTGCCGTGCGAAGATTGCGGCGGGCGCCGTTACAACCCGCAGACGCTGGAAGTTCTCTACAACGAGAAATCAATCGGCGACGTGATGGAGATGACGATCGAGGAAGCGGCGCAATTTTTCTCAGCTCATCCAAAAATCGGGCGCGCTCTGTCGCTGCTCGTCGATACCGGTCTTGGTTATCTCAAACTGGGGCAGCCAAGCCCGACCTTGAGCGGCGGCGAAGCGCAACGACTCAAGCTCGTGACGCAGTTAAAACGCGGGGTAGGCCGCGCGCAAAACGAACAGTTGCGCAAGATGCGCAAACCGAAGTCGACGCTCTATCTTCTCGAGGAACCGACGATCGGTCTGCACATGGCCGACGTGGAACTGTTGCTCAACGTGCTGCATCGGCTCGTCGATGAAGGCAACACCGTGATCGTGATCGAGCACAATCTCAGCGTGATGGCCGAGGCAGATTACATTGTCGATCTTGGCCCGGAAGCCGGCGCGGAAGGCGGCGAAGTGGTGACAGTTGGAACGCCGGAGGAAGTTGCCAAGAGCCGCATCAGCCGCACCGCGCCGTTTCTGAGACAGGTGCTGAACATTGCTGCGCGCAAGAAAGCGCTGTCATCCTGAGCGGAGCGAAGGACGTGGCATAGCGTGATTACACGTTCCGGTTATGTTTCGTGCTCCAAGCTTTGATTGTCAGGTGCCCTCGCCCCGAAAGCGTTCGGGGCTCGGGATGACACGCGTTTGTATTGCGGGTATCGCGAACATCACTGACAATCGCCCACGCCAATGCTCGCTTACTACCTGCACGATCTCGATCCGATTATTTTCCGGGTCTACGACAACATTGGCCCGCGGTGGTACGGCCTGGCTTATGTGCTCGCGTTTATTTGCGGGTACGCGCTCCTGGGTTTGCTGGCGAAACGTGGTTATGCAGATCTCCCGGCGTCAAGAGTGGGCGATTTCGTCACGGGTTGCGCGCTCTTCGGCGTGATCATCGGTGGCCGGCTCGGTTACGTTTTCTTCTACAAACCGGAAATGCTGCGCGAGCCATTGTCGATTTTGCGCGTGTGGGAAGGCGGAATGTCCAGTCACGGCGGGATGATCGGCCTCCTGCTCTTCACCCTTTATTACGCGCATCGGCACAAACTTTCCTGGACCAATCTCGCCGACAACCTTGGCGTGACTGCGCCGCTCGGGTTGTTCTTCGGGCGCTGCGCCAATTTCATCAACGGCGAACTTTACGGGCGCGCGGCCAACGCGGTCCATCGAGAATGGCACGTGAAAGAGGTTTTGCGGACAATTTTGACGCCGCGCCATCCATCGCAACTCTACGAAGCTCTCTTCGAAGGTGTCATCTTGTTCGCAATTTTGTGGATCGTGCGCACGCGCACGCGACAACCGAACGGAGTTCTGGCCGGTCTGTTTTTCATTTGTTACGCCATCTTTCGGATCGTGATCGAAACTTTTCGTGAGCCGGATGCGACGTTGATTGCCGGCTTCACCCGCGGTCAGTTTTTTTCCTTTTTCCTAATCGCGATTGGTGTCGCATTTGTCGTGGCGGCGAAGATGCGCCCGACGTTTCCGAAGAGGACGTCGGGGAAATGACGAAGCACGAATGATGAATGACCAAGGAAATCCGAATGATCAAAGAACCGAACGGCGGCCCGCGTTTGTTTTCATCATTCGGATTTCGTCATTCCTTCGTCATTAGACATTCGTCATTTGAAGAAAGCCACTTTCGCTTTCGTGAAACGGCGTTATAGGTTTGCGCAGGTGACGCGCAAATGTTCCCTCCAGATTTGATCGCGGCGGGCGGCCTGCTTTTCGCGTTCGATCACGCGACGATCGCGGGCAAGGTCGTCCTTTCGCTGCTCGCCGTCGGTTCGATTTTCAGTTGGTCGATCATGATCACGAAATTGCGCGTGATCCAGTTTGCTCGAAAACAAAACGCGCGCTTTCTCGCCGCCTTTCATCAAGATCGACAACCGCTGCGCTTGTTTGAGAAGAATGCGCGGTTTCCTGGCTCGCCCGTGTTCAGCGTTTATCGCGCCGGCTGTCAGGAGATGACGTTCCATTTGCTCGGCTCCGCGGAAGTGGACGAAACTTTTCGGGCGCGGCTCGAAATCGCGGACAAGATTTCACCGGCGCAAATGGGCGCGGTTAACGCGGCGATGGAACGCGCGGTAGGCGAGACCGCGCTCGAGCTCGAGTCGCAAATGATCTTGCTCGCCACCGCGGTGAGTGGGTCGCCGTTCCTCGGATTGCTCGGCACGGTCTGGGGCGTGATGGACGCGTTTACCGGGGTGGCGGAAGCTGGCTCGCCCAGTCTTGCCACGATGGCGCCCGGTGTTTCCGGCGCACTCATCACCACGGTCACCGCGCTCTGCGTCGCGATCCCGGCGATGTTCGGTTACAATTTCCTCGTCACCAGCATCCGCGCCGTCGTCGTCGAGATGGATAACTTCGCCGCCGAGCTCGCCTCCGAGTTGGAGCACAAATACGTCGATCACAACGCGCGCGTGCCGGAGTTTCGGCGATGAGACGCTATTCCCAGCGCAACAATTTGACGACGCTGAGCGAGATCAATATCACCCCGCTGCTTGATCTCGCGTTTGTCTTACTGATCATTTTCATGATCACAACGCCATTGCTCGAAAGCAGCATGAACCTTGTCGTCCCATCGAGCGGCGCGCCAAATCCGCCGGTCAATTCGTCACAAGTGCAAACAATCTCGATCGATCGCACCGAGATAATCAAATTCAACAATCAGGTTGTCGATCCTGAAACGCTCGGCGCGCGTCTGATCGAGTTGAAGCGGATGAATCCGGATGTGGCAGTGGTGATTCGGCCGGATCGAGAATTGCCCGTGCAAAAGCTCGTCGCCTTGATGGACGCGTTGCAACGCGCGGAAATCACGAAGGTGGGCATCGCGACAAGAGCCGAGACGAAATAGACGATGGCGAAGGACGCGCGTTTTTGGCGCAACGTTACACTGATCGGACTCGCTCACGCTGCGATTCTGGTCGGATTGATCCGGTGGAGTCGCGAAACAAAAAGCTCAAACAGGCAAACTATTGTCTGGATGAACGGTGGCGCTGGCGATGGAGTTGCGAAAACAAGAAGCGCAGCGGCGCCGAAGCAGGTGAAAGCTTCAACGCCTCCTCCTGAACCGAGACCGTCGAAGACAAAAGAGGCCGAGGATGAACAACTTGTATTGACTTCGGCGAAAAGCGACATTCAGCTGCCGACGCCGGCATCGACAATGACTCCGAAGCCATCGGCAAATCCTAAGCCGACGCTAAAAGCAACGCTAAAACCCACACCGAAGCCAACGCCTAGGCTGACGCCAAAAAAAACCGTTTTGGCTAAGGCATTACCGAAGCGATCACCGAAGGCGAAGCCCACTCCGGCCGAATCTGACGAGAACGACAAACAAGCCGATGCGGATGCGGAAAAGAAGAAGATCGCAAAAGCTGCGTTGGCGAAGAATGACGCGGGCGACAGCAATTCATCGGAAAAACCGGTGAAGAAGACGACCACGGTTCAAAGCGGCAGTAGCAAAGGAACTTCGGCTGGCGCTAACGGACACGCCGGCGGCGCCGGTAGTGCATCGGAATTCGGCTGGTACGGCAGCATGCTGCACGATCGTTTTTACAGTGAATGGATTCAGCCAACCACGGTCATTTCCTCCGGGACGAAGCTTTCCGCGCTGGTAAAAATCCGGATCGAGAAAGACGGTCATGTTTCCGATTTCGAAATTATCAAACCCTCGGGCAACGTGGTGATTGATGAATCGGTGGCAGCGACCGCGAAGCGGGTCACGCAAGTCGATCCTCTGCCCGACGGGATCGGAAGCGGCGGGCATTACGACGTAAGAATCAATTTCGAATTGAATTCAGCACCGTGACCCAGCAGTTACGGTTCGGGTCTGGTCCACCGGCATACGCCGCCGATAGGAGAGAAACTCGATTCATGCGTGTGTTCCACGGTTTATTTCCACTTCATTAGCCGCGACGAAAATACGTGCGGATTTGTCCGGGCATGTGCTTGGACCAACTTGTATATAAACGCAAGACTCGGCCATGCGCCTCGAATTGAGCAGGCTCTCTGCCCGTTCTTGCCTTTGGGCTGAAGAAAGAACATAAGGCAGAGATGCGTTGGGTTTGGCCATTCAAAGCTCGCGTCAGCGACAACCGCGATAAAGAAGAGAAGAGCTCTTCTACGGGCGATGGACGGCCCGATTTCTTGT
>WNFQ01015984.1_pt1 | contig 10858 bp, 9 predicted proteins | sample 5400171 | NCBI WGS metagenome assembly WNFQ01 (sample SAMN13153356, study PRJNA577476) | soil metagenome | isolation source: 20 cm soil under Madrone tree | place: USA:California | collected 2016-06-14 | reverse complement strand
CACCATGGGTCGATTTGACTTGTTTCTTAGATTGGGTCCCCCATATTTGACTTTAAAGAGGAGGGGAAAACGATGATCGTTCAGGTGGCACTTACTCTGATATCCGGGGGTCGGGCGGGCGGACACAGGACACGTAGAACGTGGAAGAAATGGGCTGAAGGTGGCGAGCGCACCACGCGTGACGCGGTCTGGACCTTGATTCGAAGGCACGAGGTAATTTGATGAAGAAGCACGAAGTCAAATTGATTAGCACAATCCTCAAGAGTCTGTGGACACTGATGGGCTGATGTAACCTTTGATCCAAACTTTTGATGGGTGGAAAAAGCTAGGTAGGAAACGGACATAGACATGGGTTGAGGATAGAGATAATGATAATGCCGGTTCTATTCGGGTTCACGATTGGGCCGAGGGATTAGAATTAGCCTGGGAGTGCGGAGACAAGCCTTTTCGTAGGGGCGCTTGTCTACCCATTCTTGCCTTGCGCAATGGGGATTCCTGATCCTGTACGCGCCATGCTAGCCTTGTATGGGAGAAAATGGGAATTGCTTTCCTGTTTTACGCTCGAACAGAAGAACAAATAAGCAGCAGCAAGGCGATGGGGGTTATTCTGAATGGGCAATCAGCGGAGATAGATGACCGTGCTTTGCAGCAAACGAAGTTCCCGCTTAGAAACAACAGAATTTCGAAAGGAAGACAATACAGGCGGAGGTCTCACAGAACGCAGGCTAGTTGACAATGCGCGTGAAAACGGACGGTAAGGAAGGTTGGGAAGGGATACACGCGACTAGGAATTCTACGCACGGCAATGGCACTCAGCAAATCTGACCTGTGATAAGGATTGGGTTCGCGCGTGGAGCCAGCGTGGATGTGGATGTTCTGATGGAGCTGTTTTCCCGGCCAGCTGAGATAAGATAACAGTTAGCGCCAGATTATTAGTCAGCAGCTTTTCCCCCGGATCAATTTTTATTTCATTTTCGGTTGTATTTTCGTTCGTTCGATTCGCTCGCCCGCTGGCAGTGCGCTGCGACGTGGACCACCACTGAGCCCATTCGAACTCAGTGTTAAGGCCTTCAGGCCCCCGATAGCTGTTCTTTCGACCAGGTTTTCACCCCAGTCGAACAATCGGTCCAACTGTGAGCTTATCAATTTCAACCGCCCCTCAGGTCCAACCTGAATCCCCCTCTCTTCTTTTCCCTCCTCCCTTTCTTCTTTCTTCTATATACTATTCCAGATCGTTACCATCCGTCTTTCAGCGTGTTTGTACTTGACCACGGTCACAGAAATTGAGGGCTGACAGTTGCCATTGAAACAGATCTGCCTCGACTTTTTTTATCTTCTGTTCAACGCCCCGTACCACGCCGTCACTCAAGCTCAAGCATCTATCAAGTCTATATCAAGCCTCATTGCCAGTTTCTAGTTTTATCCTTGGTGTTCCCCCGAGGTTTTCTCTTGACCCCACGATTTAGCTTCCACCACCCCCCCTTCTCCCGACATCGTCTTGCCAGCTCACTCACTGAGCGTCAGCCACCTGGCTTCGTAAGGCTTGCCACTTTCCGATAGTCGTTATCGAAACTTCTTGGTCTTTTGTAGACGCCACTCTTGCGTGGCTCTGCACCTTCATCGATCAGGGTTATCGGCCGTTTCCGGCCTCCGATATCTATTTACCCCCCAGCTATTGCCTGCGCAAGCCTCATTCTCTTTTCGTCGGGACCTCAACTTCCAAACCAAGCAAGCGGAGGTGCGCATCATCATTGTGCTTCTGTTCCTCAACTTTGAAATTCAACTTTGTTCTTTTTCCCACCGTTTTAGGGTCAATCTCCATTAATATACGAACCCCCAACGAACGAAATCCACTTTACACGCCCTGTCCTCCTCTGCGATGGTCTCTACAATCGTGACGACCCCAGAATGCCCTCCCTCCCGAGACGTCCACTATTCGCGCAACGCCTCAACAGCGCCTCTCCCTCTGATCCCAAGACGACACGCCTCCGCCACTAGTTCCCGTCGCCTTCTTCCCCTTATCGACCCGCCAGCTACCGGAGTAATTTTTACACATGCTAGTCCGCCCATGACACCAGCTTCCTCCGACTCCACTTCTGCTGTTCACGTTCTCCCTCCAACGCCAACCAGCGAGACCACGGCAGAACAGAACTCAACAATCTCGTTCCCATTGGGCCCTTCTACCCCGTCGGAACCAATCAATCTGTCGATTCCTCCATGGCGTATTCGCGGCCAGCGTTTTCCTGCCATCCGTCCACCAGAACACTCGACCCCCGCACCTGCCAAGGCAGATAGTAACGACGACTCCCCTTCTGCTCCCCGACAAAGTCCTGCTGTCATATTGACACGTAACTTATCTGAATCACATGTCTATGCCCTCGCTGCTGCTGCGGTCGCACGAAGTGAGCCTATGCCACTATTACCCAGGAAGAAGTCGGGTGAACCCCTCAAGTCGTCACTCAAAGTGAAGCGCACACCTACCCGGGGCTCTTTGACTGTTATCACCGATCCGGTCAGCTTGAACTCCAGAAGTGCGCCAGCAACGCCGGCCCACAAGGGCGTCCGTTTCCATTCCCAGCTCGAGCAGGTCAAACTCTTCCTTGCTGAACAGAAACCCCTTGCAGTCTCGCGCGATGGAAGCCCAACAGATACCAGTGGGACCGACTCAGAATTTCCCATGTTTATCTATGCCCGTGACGACGATCTTAAAGATCGTCCGCTCGTCATGCATCGTATCGACATCCCGATAGCCCCACCATTACCCGAAGATACACGTGATGTAGCCGTCGAGAACATCGACTTGGTTGGGACCACAGTGGAAGGTATTGTTCGCGTGCGCAATATCGCATTCGAGAAATGGATCGCGGTGCGCTTCACGCTCGACAAGTGGCAGACAACATCCGAGGTCACTGCCCGCTACAAGGAGTCCCTCCCGAACGGCACATTTGACCGGTTTATCTTTTCAATCAAGCTGGCAGACGTTCTTTCTCGCGCAGAGGAGAAAACACTATTTCTTGCCGTGCGATTTTCGGTTGCCGGCCGTGAAATCTGGGACAACAACAGGGGTCGAAACTATCAAGTGCGAGTCGTGCGCGAGAAGCCACTGAAGGCCAACAAGGAGGCTTTGGTTGAGCCCCGCGAGAAGTCTTCGCAAGCTGATGAGATCGCGGATCTGCGACGAAAGCTAGAGCAGGTAGTCAAGCATGGCCGCCCATCCGGCCCATCCGAGACCATTGGCGGCATTCTCGCTCAGCACTCGCGCCGTCGATGGCAATCGCCTTCTCCCACACCGAGCCCTCCGCTGCGAGATGCGACACCGAGCTTCAGATCGGAAGGCTCCCTTGCAGCGCGATATGATTTCGCGGCATCGTTGCGTACGCCCTGGCGCACACCTGTTGTGTCCAAGACACCTTCTCACACGCGGACAAACACCTACCCATCGGCACGACCAAACTCGGTACAGTGGCCGCACTCTCCACGTGGTTCCCCTCGCGACAAAGCTGAACTCTCATACTTTCCTGACCTCGATTTGGATTGCGATCGCGATTCGGACGACGCTATCACACTAATACCTTCTCTTCGCCGTCGCAGCAGTTCTGGCTCTGGCTCCGGCTCGCGCAACCATACTCGGGGTGGGACCATCGAACTCTCAAATGCACCTGGCGTGAAACGTACCCCGCCGACATCGCCGTTTAATAGCCCAGCGCCCCTTCCCTTACCGCTATCGGCCCCGACGTCAGCACATCCTCAAGCTCAGCCTATGGTCCGCTTTAACTCGTTCCCACCACATTCGTCGCCGAAGCGGCAACTCCAAACCCAAACCCAAACCCAAACCCAAACGCAGGACTCGTATGAGGAGGGCACTCCATCGATCACGAGCAGCTCGTCGTCCCGCTCCCCCAGTCCGAGCCCAAGTTTGAGCCCGGCAGAACCAGTGTCACCCACGCGGCTTCTGCCTCCAGGGCTGGACATGCATGAAAAAGGCGACTCATTGATTCACCACCTTGACTATAACAACTTCGTCAACCGGTGTGTTTACCTATTTTATTGGATGGTTTATCTGGGCCTTAATTCGTTCTTCTATAGCTATTGCTTCTACACAGGTTCCGGACCCAATGGGGTACTTGAGCATCCTGATTTCTTACCGCGCTCGCTCTCGGCATCGAGCGTCGAGGAGCTCCTTTCTGCGAGCCATTCACCCCCACTGTGTGGTACCCCTTACTCTTCAAACTCGCCCTTTGCCACTCCTCGCTCACACGGACGTGCACATGGGATCGCCTCGGACGACGAACTCCAGCGTAGCGGCTCTGCCACACCCACTGGACCCTCGTTGCGCCGTATCCCTCAGACCCCGCCGACACCTCTCCTGTTCTGATTGGACACCTTCCCGACGACCCTTTCCCTTTCCCCAATAAAATTGGCCGCGTGATGCGGCTACAAATGACGACTGGTCACATTGCACACACGCTTTTTCTTTTTCCCTCTTCCTGCATGTACCATTACCGAATTTCCGAGCATCAGCGCCCGGGATTGCATCATAGACGACTCTGCCACGACTGTATGACCATCCTGCGTCTTCGCCTCCCTCCAGCTATCTCTCTTTTTCACCCTATTTTATGATTAAATGGGCCGCCCACGATGACGTGGCTGATGAGCCCTTGTGCGGACTCAATTCTCCTTGTCCTTCTTCCTCCCCGATATTCTTCCCCCCAATACACGTTATGTTATGACACCCGGAGGCTCTGGGTAATGGCTTCTCTTCCATCTCGTTGCTCATACGAATAAGCACGACATTCTCCCTTTCAGACTCAGACTCAGTTTCAGTTTATACAGAGACTTCTTCCCCTCTTCTTCCCATGTACTGCACATCTTTTTATCACTTCTTGGTTTTCATTCCACAATCACACTTTGAGATGCAGCGCCGCCCTCACGTTTGTTTGTTTGTCTCCTCCATCCTAGAAGCTGCAATACACGCACGATTTTCCTTTTAGCAGCGCGTGTGTGGGGAGATCAACCAGTGGTAGATTAAACTCGGTAATGTGCGCTTTACGAACGTGCACTCTCCATTTGGGTCATTGTGCTATACTATAACTGTACCACGGCAGCCAACACCCGCCATCTCCGAATCCTCCCGAGCGTTCACAGCACGAGGACTCGGACATCGTGCCGTGACCCGCGCCTGGGCTAGGCTGGGCTCACGGCGGACGCGGCGGTGGAGCTGCCGAAGCGGCAACGCTTTCAAAGAAGCCCTGGCGTTGGAGCGAGGCTCAACAAGGTCGTAAATGCACTGACTGACCATTACAGTGTAGCCGCAGCGGAGAATGGTGGTGGCTAAAGTGCTAAAGGGCTACATGGGTAACGGGTAACTGTAAGTTTGGGACCGAGCGGCCCGTTGGGGACTGTGCGGGTGCACAGTGGGCGCACTGGCCGTTTTAGGCAATAAGTGGACATCACGTGCGACATTTTTTTGCCACCAAGATCATTTTTCTCATTTTTCTGTGGATTTTTCGTTTCGTACGTTCGTTTGTGCGCTTGCTTGCTGTACCTGTGACGGCACGATATGACTCGGACGACAACGACGGTGGCACTGAGGACGACGTTCTCCAGACCGTAGCTGTAAAGTCCAGCTGAGGGCGAGACAGTTACAGTATCATTTTGTCTTGGTCTAGATTTTGCCTCGGCAGTGCTCGTCTTCTCTCAGACAACCCGTGACAGCATGAATCAAGTCCTATATCAACGCTCTTTGCCATGATACAAATTTCCTCCCTCATCATTACCTCGGGGCAACCTTTTTACTCCCACCTCGGCCATCTCCACCTCGCTCACCTTCCCCGGATATCGACGTGCCAGCTCATTACGTGTCAGCCACCTGCAGTCACTTGCCCATAGCGTTTGTCAACCTTTATCGTCAATCAAGGAAATAGACGCCCCCCTTCCACTTTGATCAATCAGGGCTATCTGTCGTTTCGGGACTGGAGAGATAAGGTGCGCTTCACCATTACACTGCTAACCATTTCCTATCATTTAAGCTCAAGTAAGCTCTCATATAGGAAGGGATTTCTGCCCTCACTCTCGAGATATCCGCTGCTCTCGTAACTTCTCGACAGCGCCTCCTCTCTCTCGGATTCCGGGACGACTTTCCTCACTTCCCAGTTCCCGTCGCATTTCCAATCTTGTTGCCCCTCTTATCGATCCACTACCTTCTGGCGTGACCTCTCCCTGTGCTAGTCCAAGGGACATCCCTTCCGTACCTCGACAGAGCACACCCATAATCTTGTCATGTCAGTCATCCGAGTCACATACCCGTGCTTCCCCTGCTAGTGTGGTCGCACAAAGTATGTACACACCACCACTACCCCGGAAAAAGTCGGGCGAACTCTTGAAGTCATCACTCAAAATGAGGCGCACACATTCCCGGGGGTCATTAATTCTCGTCACCGACCCCGTCAACTCGAGCTCCTCCAAGAATACACCGGCAATGCCTGCACACAAGGGTGTCCGCTTCCATTCCCAGCTCGAGAATGTGAAACTTTTCCTTGCGAAGCAGAAGCCTCTTGCCATCTCGCGCTCTGGAAACCCAACAGATACCAGTGGGACCGACTCAGAAATTCCCCCGTTCACCTATCCCCGCGACGACGGTCTCAAAGATCGTCCGTTCGTCATGCTTCGTATCGATGTCCCGACAGTCCCACCACTGGCCGAAGATACACGTGATGTAGCTGTCGATAACATCGACTTGGTTGGGACCACAGTTGAAGGTACTGTTCGCGTGCGCAATATCGCATTCGAAAAACTGGTTGCGGTGCGCTTCACGCTCGACAAGTGGCAGACAACATCCGAAACCACTGCCCGCTACGAGGAGTCCCTCCCGAACGGCGCATTTGACCGGTTTATGTTTTCAATCAAGTTGGCAGACGCTCTTTCTCGGGCGGAGGAGAAAACACTGTATCTTGCAGTGCGATGTTCGGTTGCTGGCCATGAAGTCTGGGACAATAACAGCGGTGGGACAATAACCGCGGTCGAGATTATCAAGTCCGATTTGTACGCGAGAATGCGCTGGAGGCCAACAAGGAGGCTGTGGTTGAGAGTCGCGAGGAGTCTTCGCGAGCTGATGATATCATGGATCTGCATCTCAAGCTTGAGGAGCTAGTCAAGCTTGGCTGCCCATCCAAGACAGTTAGCAGTATTCTTGCTCATGAATCGCGTCGCCGATGCGAATCACCCTCTCCCACACGGAGCCCTCCGCTGCGAGATGCGACACCGAGCTTCAGATCGGAATGTTCCCTTGCTGCGCGATATGATTTCGCTACATCGGCGTGTACGCCCTGGTGCCCACCCGCCGCGCATCAGACGCCTTCTCTTGCACGGACACTCACCCCTCTGCGCGGCCGAACTCGGTGCCGTGGACGCTCTCTTAGGCCCTGCACGCCCCTTGTGGTTTCTCCCGCGACAGCTGACGTCTCGTCGTGTTTCCCGGACAGCGATGACGCCATCACACTAGTGCCCTCCCTACACTGCCGCAGTCGCTCTGGCTCACGCAATCATACCCGAGGTGGAACTATCGTGCTTTCACACGCGCCCGGCGTGAAACGTACCCCACCGACGTCGCCTTCCGGTAATCTAGTGTTTCTACCATTTCCGCCATCTACCCCGACACCACCTCCTCCCCAGACTCAGCCCTACGCCTGCTCTGACTCGTCCCTACCACATTCGTCACCTAAGCGGCAACTCCAAACTCAAGATACATGTGAGGAGGGCATCTCGTCGATGACGAGCAGCTCATCGTACCGCTCCCCTAGTCCGAGCCCAAACTTGAGCCCGGCAGAACCGGCGTCGCCCACGCCGCTTATGCCTCCTGGGCCAGACACGGATAAAGAAAGCGACTCACCAACTCATCATGTTCACTATCACAACATTGTCAATCGGTACCTATACCTATTTTTTCAGGTGACATATTTGGACGCTAAATTTTCGTTCTCCTACAGCTATTGTTTCTACACAGGTTCCGGACCTGGTGGAGTACTTGGGCATTCTGATTTCATTCCGCGCTCACTTTCAACATCGAGCGTCGAAGAATTCCTTTCCAACCCTTATTCTTCAAACCCGCTGTTCGCGACTCTTCGCTTACAGAGAGAGGTACGGGAAACAGCTTCGGACGACGAGCTACAGCGTAGGCGTAGGAGATCCCCTACGCCCACCGGACCCGTGATGCGCTTTCTCCCCCATACACCGACTCCGACAAACCTCCTGTTTTGATTGGAATCGGCCCCCTTTGACACCTTTCCCCTCACTTCGAATCACCAACTCCCCAAGAAAATCAGCTGCGTGACGTGGCTATCGATTACGACTTGCACAATGCTCATGCATTTCCCTCATGATTTATTCCCCTTCTTGAATGTACCAGTACCAAAACCCCCAAGTGTCATCGCTCGACATTATCCTCATTGACGACTGCCACGTCTGTATTACCTACAGTTTTGCTTCCCTCTTGTTGTCTTTTATTCCCTCATCTTATTCACGATTAATGGGCGCCTACGATTACGTGGCTGATGTGCGGTTGTGCGGACTTGCTTCTTTCTTCTCACCTTTCTCCCCGACATCATTCCCCGCCCCACACATCTTACGTTACGACACCCTGGGGCTCTGGGCAATGGCCTCTGTACCACCTCATTTCTCATTATCTTTTATCCACAGTTGCTTCTCGTCATCTACTAGTACACGTCTTTTTAGTCACATCCAGGGTTATCATTTCGCAATCATACCGCTCAGAACCTGCAATGTATATAAGTCATACCATACAGAATAGTGATACCGTGCCAAGAACTATCTGAGAGTTGGATCATCAAAGGTGGCCTTTGACACGCCATGACATCGATCTGGGCGTGATGAGAGGCATACTGTTTATACAATCAACTTGAAACGGGCGTGCGAATTGGCCTTTCGTCTCAGCGATCTCAACTCTGACGGGACCAAATATTAGAGGCTGTAGTTCCAACACGAGGCCACTTTGAATAAACCAAGTTCAGGCATGGATGGCCCGGGACCAGTGACCGACCAACGACCTGTTGATTCCCAACATCATGCGCTTGCGCCATCTAGGTCCTCTGTTTCCGTCGGATTAGCCACCAATCTCTGTCCTTATGGACCCACTCACCGGCATCACACTCGCGAGTGCCAACTCCTCCAAAGTGAAACGAAAGTCAGAGACACGTCAAAAAAAACGGCGATGTAGGTAGGAATATTCACGTGTTCAATAATCTCAAAATGTGTGCGCTGCAGCGCATCCGTGTCACATTGATCCATAATGAATATATATCGCCACTTCCCGGGCCGAGCTCCTCCGAAGGAGGCCTTTCTTCACGGAGGGGTAAGATTGTAGGAATCGACGGTCAAGCTGGATTGTGGCGATATGCTCATGCGTACAGACGGTGATGTCGACGAAGGGAAACCTGGGCAGTGACGATTAAAAGCCCGAACTTGCCAGTGGGGCAGCCGCAGGAATTGAACCCAACCGGATGAAAGTTCACGCTGATGCGGCACGTGTCCGAGAGCTCGGTATAGGGATAGAATGAATGTAAGGCCACAGCCAAAGTCTAACAATAGGCTAGGATGAAATGCAGATCACGCGAATGGCATTCAAAGTCGACCGAGCATTCAGAGAGACACCGATTGGAACAGGAGATTGTTGGATTTTCGGGGCTATCACTGGCATGTGCAAACGCGACTGCCATAGCACCTCGCATTGCCCGATCGCTCACATGTCTTGTGTCTCATTTATGTCTCATTTATTCTCTTAGTGACCTTCTGATCCACTTATTGACTGAGATATATTGTACAGTCTGGATATTATTTAAGTCCGTGTCTGTGCCCTCTAAACCCCCTTCTGCGTGCCCTCTCCCTCTCGCCCCTGCTCCTGGTCGTCCGTGGCTGCCACGCGTGGACGTCCTCGTCCCTCTCCTCGTGTGCCATCGTGCCCCTCTGCTCGCGTTTTGATTCCGGCAGGTTATGAGCCCTGCTTGCGCTAGAAGAACCGAGCATGATGCCCGAGGAGAAGCTGCACTTGTCAGAGTCAGCAGAGGACAGTTCCAATCAGCTTATGGACGCGACGATCCCCAAGAAGAATCTGTGCAACAGATTGGGGGAGGAGTTCGAGGGGAAGTTGAGGAGTATGCTGATGGACCTGGGGATGAAGTTTCAGGTGACGCGCTGCAGAGAAGATCATGAAGACGTACACTCTCATTCCAGGAAGCTTGCTCACTTGCAGGAGCAGCTGTCCGCACTCGGGCACACCATCAGCGACGACGAGCGCTCCGTGCCCTTGATGGGCTCCCTATCCCCTTGTTATGATGGCCCACCCGACTCACTCCTTTCCTCATTCGACATCTGTGAAAAACGCGCTTTCAAGACTAAAGAGGAGGCCCCCATTGCTGCAGGAACCAAGAAGCCCAAGTGTTGGGCAAAGGGCAGCGAAGAAGAAGGTGGAGTGCCGAAGAAATCGAAGGACGACGAGACCAGAGGTACCAAGGACACAGGCAACGCCGCAAGGACCAAGGAGTCGTCAGGAGACGAGCCTGGAGCAGCAATCGTCGAGGTAGACAATGTTCCCAGTGAGGGGGCGAACTGTAGGCCGAAGAAGTACAGAGTCCAAGTCCAGGAGAGCAGAGGCAGCGAGGACAAGTCCCAAGCCGAGGAAGGCAAGGACTCAGCAAGTTCCGTGGAAACTGAGACGTCCTGCGGGACGGGTCTCGGGCGGCGACCGTGGAGGTCGATACTGTTCCCAGTGGGGAGTCCTGCAGAAGCCAGTCAGCTCTAAACGTTAATGCGTCACTCACCGAAGTTAGGTCCAATGCCAGGGACC
>WNFQ01007866.1_pt1 | contig 10859 bp, 9 predicted proteins | sample 5400171 | NCBI WGS metagenome assembly WNFQ01 (sample SAMN13153356, study PRJNA577476) | soil metagenome | isolation source: 20 cm soil under Madrone tree | place: USA:California | collected 2016-06-14 | reverse complement strand
CAGCACCTCATCCTATGATCACCAAAAAGCTACTCCGCTCCTTCCTCTTGGGAACGCTTTGTTGCTTTCCGGTGACCGCGCTTCTTGCGCAGAATACCCCGAATTACGGCACCTGGGGGTTTGACTCCATTAAACCGTCAACGAGCCAGTCGGCAACCGACTCAGATCCATCCGATTACCAGCAGATTTACGGTCTGTTAATGAAGATGCCGGATCGTTGGAACGCACACGACTTAGACGGGTATCTGAGCGTCTTTTGGAACTCCCCGGACCTGCTTACGGTTATTGAGGGAGAGCAGATCAAGGGATGGGGAGATTTGAACGCGACCTATCATAGAGGGTATGCCAGTCCCGATGAAATGGGCTACTTTACGCCGGACCGGATCCAAATCCAGATGGTAACAGCCGATGTAGCCGTCGCGCTCGATTGGTGGACAATGCACGCCAAACGAGGGAAAGCTGTTGGCACAACTACGGTCGTACTCAGGAAATTTCAGGAGGGTTGGAGAATCGTCGTCTCGCATACCAGCTTTGTTGAGCCCTAGTTCCCGCTCCTGAGAAGTCGAACAAATCCACATTACTAAGGTGGATCTCTTGCCCTCTTTCAGGGCAGTCGTTTACGCTGTTGTTTTGGATCCGCTGGCCGCGACACTCTTCGCCGGCTCCTTGTTTTCTTCGTTCAGGTCTCGGATGTGCATCCCGGTCTCCCTGCCCAACGGCAGCATGGCATAGGTTGGGTTGCGATGTTCGACCACTTCGGCAACCGGATTCGGCACTTGATGTTTCACGGCCTCAACTTTGGATTGGCTTTCGTCGTCATTTCTGATGTGTCGACCTGTTTCCGCGCTAAGCGGCAGCATCGCTACCTTCAAGGTCGGCATCACAGAGGTTAAGTTCTCGCCTACGAGCGAATGAGTCGGCATCACAAAGGCAATATCGCTTTCCAATTTCCCGAACTGGTCAAACGAAGGGTTAGTGGGGCACGTTGCGCGCCCCGGGATGATTGCCACGGCGAGCGCGGCTAAGAGCAGGATTCATTTTTTTCTCATACAAGCAACTTTCGATTACAGGATGCACTGGCAAAACCTATCTAATTCCCGTATTTATCGGAATTATGCTTCCTATTAAATTCCGAGTCTCGTTAATGAGTACCTTTGCCATGAATGCACCCTCGTCGCCGTAGAATGGGGCAGAGTTCGCACTTGCAACGAAGTGTGCTGCAATTGTGAGACTCAGAAGAAATTTCCCGTCCCTGATAATTTTTATACATTGACTTCAGGAATGGCTACCGGAAACCACGACCCACCGCGTTCTGAGGAACAAGAGCGCCGGTGGGCACGTCACGCTCGGCGCCGACACCGAATCGGTTAGATGTAATTGAACAGTATATTCGGGAGGGCGGGGCGCTGATAATGATAGGCGGATATATGAGTTTCCAAGGGATCGAGGCAAAGGCGCAGAACAAAGTTCTCATGCTAGAGCTCATGCACTTCCCCCAAGAGGTGCTCAACGCATCTGAAATCAAAGCACCCTCGGAAAAGACCATCTCTAATGCCGAGATGCGGATGGCCCAACAACTCATTGAGAGTATGACTTCGAAATGGGAACCAGAGCGCTATACCGATGAATATCACAGAGCGCTGGAAAAGATGATTGACGAAAAGATCGACCGCGGTGGCAAAGCAGCCCCTGCACCCAGCAAAAAGAAGCGACCTTCCAATCTGGTCGATCTGACCTCGGCTCTAAGGCAAAGCCTCCAGCAAAGCGAGAGTAAGACGAAGGCCAAGCCCGCAGTGAAAGGAAAGGCGAAAAATCGGAAAAAAGCAGCATAAGCGTGGACCACTCGAGAATACTCGCCGTCTCAACCGAAAAGCCGGCTAAAGTCGGCCCGACCCCGGAAATGACGACTCTCATCTCAGAAAGAGTGTACAGGTTCGCCCGTGTCGCTGATTTTGAATGGTCCGCAGTCACACTACGACATGGAGATATAGGGGTGACTTGCCTATTCGTGATCTATCTCGTTTTTGCGAAAGATCGCTCCGCGCCGTTTTACGTCTGCGGGTATGTTAGCTGCCTCGCCACCCGATGCCGTAATACGGTCAGCGAGAGCCTTAAGGCGATCCGATCGGCGCGCGCCGAGCACGAGCTTCGCGCCACGCTCAGCCAGCAGGCGCACAAATGTTGGATGATTAGACGGGCCTAGTTGCGTATCCCAACTCGTCAATACGCAAGTAAGTTCTCTCGCAAGGTAGACCCAGCGTAGGCCGTTCGGTAGCGTCCGCGACGCTGTAGCTCCGGGACAACGAGATCCACAAATTCTTCAAAGCAGCCAGGAGTGTAGGTTGCGATGAGCATAAACCCATCTGCACCCCCTTCATCCATGTAGAATTCCATCGTGTCTGCGACTTGCTGAGGTGTTCCCACGACGATCGGCATCCCCATGCCCATTGCATAGTATAACGCCGCCTCTTTAACCGTTATGGGTTGGCCGCCCTTAGCATAAATGACGGAATCGAACAGGCCTTGGATCCCTGGTATTTCAATGTTTCTGACGTTCTCGTTTAAATCATATTTCGAGAAGTCGGGTCCAAAATGGCCGGAAATCCACGCGATCGCGCCCTCTAGCGGAATACAGCTCTTTATACGTTCATACTTCTCCTGAGCATGGCTCTTCGACTCGCCCACAATGCACTGAAGGCCGTAGATCAATTTTACACTGCCAGGCCGACGATTGAATTTACCGCTCATGCGCTGAGTAAGGTCGTCCGTGTATTGGCGCATTCGCTCTACCGTCGGATGTACCGCGAAAACGGCCTCCGCATGTTTGGCGGCGAAATCTCGACCCCGGTCCGATGAGCCCGCTTGCCAAAGCACTGGCCGACCTTGGGGCGAACGGAAACAAAACGATCTGCCTCGACAACGGAAATATTCTCCTTTGAAATCGACCTCTCGAACCTTAGCCGGGTCGGCATAAATGCCGGTTTCCGCATCGGCAACAATCGAGTCCTCGGCCCAAGAATCCCAAAGCTGATAACACAGATCCATGTATTCCTCCATCCGTTCATAACGTCCCGAACGATCGGTCATCTCCTGACCGTACGCGTCCCACTCGCTTTTAGAATAAGAACTAACGATGTTCCAGGCGATGCGACCATTTGATAGGTGATCCAAACTGGACAGGCGCCGAACCATCGAATACGGATGCTCAAATGCGGTCGATAGGGTAACACCGACCCCGAGATGCTTCGTCGCGGTCGTGATAATCGGGACGATCGTCGAAGGCTCATGCGTCGGACATTGAACGGCGTAGCGAACGGAAGCGTCTGAGCTATCCTGATAGTTGTTGTATGGTGCCAATTCATCGGCAATGAACATCGCGTCAAACAGACCGCGCTCCATCGTCTGAGCCATATGTTGCCAATACGGTGGTCGAGACCAATCCCAATTGATCTTGTCCTTCGGGTGACGCCACATACCGGTGGCGTGGCTGTTTACGCCATGCTGAATGAATCCGAGAAGATGCGCTTTCTTTTTGTGTGACATTGGAGCGTGAAGGAACAGGGCTGCTGGAAGACGCCGTATTCGCCCGACCGAGAAGAGGTCGTCAGGATTCGCGGTCGTAGAAGAAGGCGAAGCCGATCATAGCGTTAGTAACAATAGCGAGGAGCGGTCCTAAATAGACGAAGATGGGGTTGAGCCCGACCAAGGCGATAACGACAGCGGAAGCTGCGACGGCAAAGACGACGGGGACTGCGTACCTCGCCTTGTTCTCTCGTTCGATCGTGGTCTGGGAATGACTTTGCTGGCGATCAGTCAGCGCGCTGGTTGCTCCTCGAAAATATCCCGCTACAAACAATACAGTCGCTAGGAAACCGAATATCGAAATTGTAATGAAAGCTGGAGTCATGGATATGAGTTGCGGTTAATTCACCTAATTCGTTCGGTTAAACACCCGTGGCATCTGGTATCTGGATATCGACCGCACTTTGCTCGGCTTGGGCAGTCAGATTGCCCATATCAAATCGGGCAGGGCGCAATACCGCTGCGATCACGACAGTCGCTCCACTAATGCCGAGAATCGAAAGTGTTCCCACCAGCTCGCCGTAGATTTGGTGCAGGGGCATCCCGATTAGAATTGAAAGTACTACTCCGCCAATGAAGCCGATCGTATTCGTCCTGGGCCATACAATTGCTAAGATCAGGGGAACCAAGATTGATGTCTTTAGTGTATAAGTGGTCAGGACCAAACTAGTGAAATCGGCACCACTCAGTACGATAGCGACTGCTATCAGCCCGCCGACGAACATCGAGACTTTTGTGATGTAGAATAGCGTGCGCTCACTCGTTCCTGGAGCAAAACGCTTAACAATGTCAATGGCAACGATGGAAGAAAGCCCCGAACTGGCTCCGTCAATGGTCGAATAACACGCCGCAAGAATGACCAATACGTAAGCAATGATCAGAACGAACGGCAGTCCGATATGCGACACGATATAGGGGCCTACCGCTACGATGTCACCTCCAATATCAGCCGGAGTCAATCGGTAGGCGATGCCGATCAAGCCTAACATCCCCAGACAGATCGGGATCGGATAGAAGAGAGCCCCTGCCCACATAAATGTGCGCGTTACCTGGTTCGCCCGGATGGCCCAAACCTTTTGCCAGAATGTCTGGTCAGCTACAACTGACGCCAGCAAGCCAAAAGCGAGCGTTATCCCGAAACCGAACGCAGCATCCGGGTTGGTCATAGAAAGATACGCAGGATTTGCTGCAGCAACCTTACCTACTACCGCATGAGCGCCGCCGGGAATGAGACTGAAAACCGCAACAACCACAATCGCAGCGGGTACCGTAATGGTCCACGTATTGATTGTCCCCGTCATGACGCTCGTCCAAAGTCCGCCGAAGTAAGAATAGGCGAGAACTGTGACGATGGTGACCACCGTTGCGACTTTCCAATCGATGGAAAACACCGTCGACATCACCACCGAGGTCCCTTTCAAATTGATAAGGATTTCTAAGATCACGCCAAAGATCATCGTTAACGTAACGACTCCTGCTGCCACATTCGATCGACCAAAACGCCGGTAAGCAAAATCGCTGATAGTGTATCCTTCAGGCATCCGGCGTCGCAGGATCCGGGCCAGAGGGATCATCGCCATAATGGCGAACCCGTTTGGAACAACGAACCAGGCCAAGCCGGAAAGGCCCCACTTGAAGGTCATCGCCGAGCTCATCATGACGGCCATGGCCCAAGTCCAGACGGAGATGACAGTTCCAACCCCAAAGCCAAGGCCGATTCGGCGATTGGCAATGATGAAGTCATGGGTATTTCGAACCAGAGCATTCTTGATCAGGTTGGCCAGGACCAAAAAGATGACTCCTATTCCGATCATCAACGAGTAGCCGAGAAACGGTGTAAGGCCCGGTGTGACGATCAACGACGATTTGTCCATGGGAAGGGGCTCCTATTCTTGGTCTTAAGTTTTGCGGCTGGTGGATATATCCGACAAATCCCATCTAGATTATATAGAAATAGGAATTTGCCAACCTAATTTGTCGAACATTTCTTTAGGTTGTCTTCTTCCCACCCGGAGGCACGCACATCGCGCCTACCACGAATAAGCCAACTCGCTGTTCGTGTTCTCGGAAAGCCTTGAGCTCGGTTAGGAAGTGGCTCCGCTTCTCGAATCCGGCTATAGCCGTTGGATCGAAGAGCAGCGAATAGAACCTCATGGACTCCGACGATGTCGCTCTCGCTGAATATCTCGCGAAGTCTAGCGGTCCATTATTCTCGTTTGATGTCTTCAGATCCGACGCGTTTTGATCGCTGACCGTTATTCTATAATCACTGGCATAACGAACGTATCTATTTGGTCTTTATGCGTTTATATCTCTATAAGAAGCCAGAACGGGTCATACAAAGGCGGATTTGGCTTTCGTTTAACTCGAGTTCAGAAGAATCCCCAGAATCCGTTTACGGGCCGTTTCTATCCTACGAAATGCTGTCTAGGGCCCTGACTATGTCACGGCCCTCTATAAGCACTTGGTTGCCGGCAAGCCGCCGCAGCGGATCCACCGCGTCCGCATCAATGAATTTGGGCGCCTAGTTCGGGCTTTGCGTGAGGTCGTCTAGCCCGGACAGTTTGGTCTTTGATGGGAGCGGCCAGTGCCTCACGTGAACCAATTGCTCCCAATCGCCTCAAAGAGCTCCCGCAAGCGCCGCAGCGCCCCAATGAGATCTGGGCCGTCGACATTACCTATCTTCCGACTTTAGAAAAAGGCTGGCTCTATCTCGCTGCCGTGATTTGCCCCTGCAAAACGTAGAACCATTCGTCCTCGCGAGAGTGACGATGCAGCGGCGGCCCTGACATCGGTGGCACCGTTAAATGGAAGATGGCGGCCCGCGGCGTTGGTCAATTTGACCAGAACCTCCTCGCCGAGGATATCCAGTGATTCCGCCGTGCGTCCCTGTCCGGCAGCCAGCGTAAATGAATTTAGACTTTTGTCTTTGTGTTGCGATCATTTTCTCCTTCCGTTGTTACGGGTTGTTTGTTTGTTTCGAAGAGCTTGGATGAGCGCTCTCATGGCCCACTCGGCTGCCGCGATGGCGTCCGCGCCGGACAGCCCGCCGCGTTTCCGGAGAAGGTCCCAGAACGGCGCCGAATAAATGGCGAGGAAGATAGCGACCACCTGTCGTTTCTCCGTCGGAGACATCCCCGTAGTGAGCTTGGCAAGGCTCTTGGCGAAGGTTGCGCGACCTTCCGGCGCGCCCCGTTCTCGTGCTCGGTGCCCCGCCGGCGACTCGAGCACCGCGCGGATCACTTTCTCGTTGCGGTCAAACCCACCAAATAGAATCGGAATCTGCGGCAGAATTTCCGCTTCGGTGGACGGAAAAATTTGCATACCGAATGAGAAAACTGGGAACTCCGGTTCGCGCTCAGTAGGAGCGCCAGATGTCAGCCCAGGTGTCGATTTCAGTTAATTTCGTAGACCGAATCATTTTCGACCGTCTTGTTTTTCAATTAAATCGAGACCGAACGCGGTGTTTTCAATTAAATCGTGCACTGTTCGAGCTTCTTTTTTTGGCGAACTCGAGCGTCGGCGCAGCCTTTCGATGAGTCTGCCTGCCCAAACAGCCTAGCACCGTCGACTCCAGGCAGAGAGTCAGCTGCAAGGAGGGGCTGAACGGCTCCAAATGCGCGCGCGGCCCCGCCTGCCAGCGCGTTGGCCCGCATCCAGCCAAGTGCCTCGGGGCGTCGATCCGATCAGCTTTATAATTAAGCCGCCTGAGTACTGAAGCTGGACTGGTTTGTAATGCGTCGGGCCGCCAAGGCGATCGGTGAGCCAACGAACAAAGCGTGCCCGAGAACCCCGTTCAGCAAGAGCGGCAAAGACAAGGGTGATTTCACGGCGGCTGTGTGCGGTAGTACGACAAAGTTCATAACAATGAATACCGCAGCGCCGTAGATCGTGCCCCACATTCCCGCCTCCCTGCTTAGCATGGGCAGATTTGAAAAGCGGCCGCTCCATAAAAGCCGCTGGCAATGAATTGCAGAACTTGGATCGGGTTGAAGCCCGCAGCGAAGTAATAGGCCACGACGCCGTCAGCCGCATCGAGTATTCCAGCGATGAGTCCGCCGTAAAATATTGCGGCACCTGGGGTGATCGGTTTCGATTTAGACATAATCATCTCCATGCTCCATTTCTGGCACTCGTCTCGGATGGCGGCAATGACAAATATCCCCGAATTTCTGCCAAACTTGACATTTACCGGCAACTGCCTACTAACGGTCTGCCGAGGAGAGTATTGAAAAACGCCGACGATAGTCCCGAGGTGATATAGCCAAGTGCCGTTTGAAGGTTGCGCGCATCCGTTCCTCGTCACCGAAACCACACCTCCGCGCGATCTGATCAACATCGAGTTTGGCTTCTTCCAGTAGGCGACGAGCAGCTTCTACCCGGAAAAGCTCAAGAGCCTTGGCCGGAGTTCGTCCGGTCTTGGTCTTGTAACTTCGAGCGAAGTTTCGCGGGCTCATATTCACATGCGTCGCGAGCCTATCTACAGTCAACTTCTGGTCCTGCAGATTTTTCGCAATCCATAGATGAAGTTCATCGAAGACTGGAGAGTCGGTGGTCTGCGATTGCAATAATTCGCTGAACTGCGATTGCCCTCCTGGCCTCTTCATATATACGACCAACTGCCGGGCAACCTGCATGGCGACATTGTGCCCGCAGTCGTCTTGCACCATCGCCAAAGAAAGGTCGATGCCAGCGCTGACTCCTGCGGACGTCCAAATTGGATCGTCACGCACGAAGATAGCATCTGGTTCAACCTTCACCGAGGGATAATGCTCTCCAAGTAAAGTGCATGAGGACCAGTGGGTCGTGGCGCGACGCCCGTGTAATAGGCCCGCGTCGGCCAGCAGAAATGCTCCTGCACAAACCGATGCCGTCCGTCGCGCTTTTGGAGCAGCGACACGTAACCAGTCCACCAGCCGACGGTCGCGTAACGCTGGCTCCATATTGAGCGCACCGGGCACGACGATTGTGTCGATCCCAGCGTCCGCAAAATCCGAAATCGGCGCAGTGGCAATGCCGATCCCTTCCTCCGTCATAATAAGGCCGCCGTCGATGCTGACTGCATAGAGAGAGTAGCCCAGCTTTCCTTGCTGCTTCATAAATAAAGATGCTGACCAGAAGACGGTTGTCGAACCAGTCAGGTCAAGCAATCCCATGCCTTCGAATGCCACAAAAAGCACAGTCCGGGAAGATGTCTGTCGTCGGCGTGTTCTTGGCAGAAATTCTGGGATATTTGTCATTGCTGCCATTCGCTCTCACCGCCTAGGTTTGTCAATAGGAGATTATTTCTTTATGACAAATAACAGCCACACCGTAACCACGACAGTGCCACCGAAAGTGGATATACAACCAGCCGACATGCGCGCTTTGCTCGATCGACAAAGAGCCTCCTTCCTGGCAGATGGAATACCTACCTACGACGCTCGTATTGACCGCCTAGATCGCCTGATCACAATGTTAGTTGACAACAAAGATGAGATAACCGCGACCTTGACGGCAGATTTTGGAACGCGCAGCGTGGCTACCAGTCTATTTGCGGAAGTATGGCATGTGGTGGAGAGTCTCAAATACTATAAACTTCACCTCAGAGAATGGATGCAACCAGAAGTCCAGGAAGCGCTGTTGCCTGACTCAGAAGCGCGCGTTGAGTTCCAGCCAAAAGGGGTAGTTGGTGTTCTTAGTGCCTGGAATGTTCCCTGGACACTCGCATTTATTCCAGTCGGCAGCGTTTTTGCAGCTGGCAATCGCTGTATGTTGAAACCATCTGAACTTACCCCAAAGACATCGGCTCTGATGGCCCGGCTAGTGGCCCAGTTGTTCGATAAATCTGAACTTGTTGTCATCCAAGGTGGACAGACCACCGGCGCTGCTTTCACCAGCCTTCCCTTCGATCACCTGATATATACAGGAAGTACTCGGGTAGGCATCGCAATCATGCGCGCGGCCTCCGAAAACCTGACTCCTTTAACTCTCGAACTCGGAGGCAAATCGCCTGTGCTGATCGGACGATCTGCAGACTTGGCTGATGCGGTACGCCGGGTTATGACGGCTAAGATCTTCAACGCAGGCCAAGGCTGTCTCCTGCCAGATTATGTCATGGTGCCAAACGGGTTCGAGGATGAATTCGTCGTGCATGCGACGATGGCAGTCAAGACTATGTTCGGAGCCCTGAAGGATAATCCCGATTACACCTCGATCATTAACGACCGGCACTTCGCAAGGCTTCGTTCCTGGATCGAGGAGGCGCGGCAGAAAGGTGCAAAGGTTATTGAACTCAATCCAGCAGCTGAAGATCTTTCCGATCCCACCTTACGCCGTATTGCACCAACCCTAATCCTCGACCCGACCGAGGAAATGACTGTCCTTAAAGAAGAAATATTTGGACCTATTCTGCCCGTCTTGACCTATGACTCGATTGATGATGCAATCGCATACGTTAGAAACCATCCTCATCCATTAACACTTTACTATTTTGGACAGGATGAAGCTGAGGAGCGGCTTGTCCTTGATCAGACAGTTTCTGGGGGGGTGACGGTCAACGATTGCATAACTCACGCCTTAGCGAAAAGCCTACCGTTTGGCGGAATCGGTTACTCCGGAATGGGTGCGTATGGCGGGAAAGCCGGTTTTCTCACCTTCAGCCATGCACGTTCTATTTACCGCCAAGGCAAATCGTCGGAAGCTGAGTTGGCGCTGCGGCCGCCGTTCACCCCCGCCTTCCAAGCGTCTCTCACCGAAGCCATAAATCGAGGTAACTTTAAGGAATGATATCGGGCTCTTATCCGCTCCGCGCCAACTCGCGCTGCAAGGTTGCAGCTTACTGAAAGTGGAGAATCGAGCAGGTCATGACTATCGCTGCCAATCTTCGTAAACATTACGTAGCTGCCATCCGTTCTCGCTGATGGCAGCTGTAACGTTTATATTTCTAAGTGTGTGATGCCTTCATCTTGTGATCTATGCAAGGCAGAACGTACTAAAACCAGACCTAGCAGTGAGTTGTCAAGCAGGAGATCATCGCGACAGCCGCTGCCAGAGCACCTCCCGCGCGAAGTCTATGTACAGATGCCTGAAGCAGACCATGCCGTCGCAGGACGCAGCAAAAATTGTACTAGTGTGCCGTCTCACATATAATGGTGAGGTCGTTGCGTTCAAAATGGGCCGCCGGCAAGGCGGTCCGAGCCGGACTGGCGTTAGGAGGGCGCATATCTGAATCGATCTGTAACCGACGAGCAACGCAGCCGCCGGCCCATTTTCAACCCAACCCTCCGGGCCGCGGC
>WNFQ01007033.1_pt1 | contig 10860 bp, 12 predicted proteins | sample 5400171 | NCBI WGS metagenome assembly WNFQ01 (sample SAMN13153356, study PRJNA577476) | soil metagenome | isolation source: 20 cm soil under Madrone tree | place: USA:California | collected 2016-06-14 | reverse complement strand
CTCCCTGTCCAGTGGTGTGATGCACAGCGCCGCCTCCGGCATCACCGGGACGCAGGCCGAGGCGTCGATGGCCGACATCACTCTCACCGTATCGGGTAACCAGATCACCGCCGATTTCCTCATGGCGCGCAGCAGCGCAGCCTGCGCGCCGGCGGTGGCGGGCAGCTCGGAGATCACCAACCTCGTCATCAACGGTCAGTCGATCGTCGTCACCGGCGCTCCCAACCAGACCGTCACATTGCCGAACGGCACTGCCGTCATCAACCAGCAATTTCCGAACGTCGGCGCTACGAGCGCGACGATGAACGTCAACGCGCTGCGCGTCACGACGAACGACCCGATCACCGGTGCGCCGGTCGCCGACGTCATGCTGGCTACGATCGATGCCGAAATTCAATGTGTGGGCGGCGCGCCGTCGACCGCGACGAATGTGACCGGCGGTGGGTGGATCCCGCCATCGGCCGGCAAGGCAACATTCGGCTTTTCCGCAAAGATGCAAGACGGGACTGCGTCGGGCCATCTCGAGTACAACGATCACGCCTCCGGGCTCACCCTCCACGGCACGTCGATCATGAGCGTCGTGACCACGGGATGCTCGTCGGAGATCAAGGGCTTCGCCACGAGCAACCTGGACGGTCCGGTGTCGTTCACGCTGGATGTGATGGATAACGGCGACCCGGGAGCGGGCAACGACAACTTCACCATCACCGTAGATACGACGGGGTATTTCCGGCCCGGCCCGACTATCGCGGGTGGCAATATCCAGGTCCACGAGCGCACGTGTCCGTAGTCGTGTGGGACGCCCCGCGGCCGGGATTTCCCGGCCGCGGGGCCATCGTCATGGGCGCGGCTTGCGCAGCCCCGACGCCGCCTGAGCCATCACCTGACCCAGGCGGCGGTAGTGCGCGACGTAGTGAGCGAGGCGAGAAGCACCCGCGCCCTCGTAGCGTGTCTGCAGCCAGCCGTACGGCGGGAAGAAAACGCTTCGCAGCGCTCCGAGAAGATCGCGGTCCCGGTCGACGAGGAGAAGCCCGATCAGATGCTCCGCCGCGCGGCGCTGCGACGGCGATCGATGCCGCAGCAACCAGGCCATTGCGGCCGCTCTCGGACCTCGCGGCTCGAGACCGGCCATCAGCGCGGCCGGAGCGCCGGCGCCGAATAACCTCTCCACCTCTCGCAAGACGAAATACACCGCCGCGCGCACGCGCCAGCCTGACGCCCGCGCGCTCAGCGCCGGCCAGTCCAGCGTGGACGTCGAGCGGTCGATGAGGAGGAAAAGGTCGTAGTACCAGAGCAAGCCCGCGAGCGAGTGATGAACCGCCAGGTGAACGGCCAGGTAGAGGAGGAGGTCCTCCGGGCACAGGCCGAGCGCGTCCTCGCCCGCCACGCGGATACGGACGGCCCGATCCCAGACCGTGGCCGCCTCGCGCTCGTCCCATGAGTAGCGCGGCTCGCTCAGGAGTGCCCAGTGCAGGTCCACGTGGATGCCCGACGGCGCTTCGTAGAGTGTCGCGTGGTCGTAGGCGAGGTCGAACTCGAAACTGTGCTCATCCGCCAGCCGCCGGTAACCGAGGCGCCGGAGGAGTTCGTCGACGCGCCCGATGCTCTCGCGACGGATCAGCAGATCGAGATCACTGCAGGGACGGAGCGCCGGATGGCGGTACAGCGTTTCTGCCAGCACCGGACCCTTGAGCGGGATCACGGGAATCCGCTCGCGGTCGAACTCCTTGAGAAGATGCCCGAGCTCGCCGCTCATGATCATGTGACGCGCGGTGGCCTCGGCCAGATCGCGCTCAAGCCGCTGCCACACGGCGAGCGGCATCTGCGCCGGCGGATCGCTCTTGCAGGCGTACGCGAGGGCGGGAGCGAGGCCGTCGGCGTCGAGGCTCGCGAGGAGCAGATTCCAATCGAGCGACTCAGGCGGAACGGCAGGCGCGTCGGCGCGCGCGAGGGCGCGCAGGCACGCGACGATCCAGCGGGTCTCGGGGCCCAGCGCGCTAGTCGGCGACGTGGTCGACGGTGCTCATGACGGCCGACCTGGGCGGCCGCAACATCGAGGCGGGGATGACCGCCGAGCCCGCCGCCTGCGCTCCGACCAGGGCCTGCTCACAGTTCGCGGGGGACGGGCCGTACAGATCGCCGTTCTCGATCAGGGCCTGTCCCGGACAGCGCGAACAGAAGGGCGAGGCGGCGCACGACGAGCAGGTGTGGAGATCCCGGATGCGGATCGAGCGCACGCGCAGCATCTCGGGCGAGCGGTGCCAGATCTGGGCGAAGGGCTCGTCCCGCACGTTGCCACACGCAATCGGCATGGCCACGCACGGCATCACGTCGCCATACGCGCTGACGTAGCACGCGTTGTGAGAGGCGCCGCAGGGGATGTCGTCGAGATCGGGACGGACCCAGCCCGGCCCCGGCGTCGTCGGCGCCGGCTTTCCGCACTGCGGATTCAGCGCGGGGTCCTGCAAGACCTCGCGCAGCTCTTTCCGGCTGATCCTCAGCGCCACCGGCGAGGCATCGCCGTCGTTCTTCGCCGTGATCATCGGGTCGAAGCCGCACAGGACGCCGAGGCTGTCCGCGAGGGCCCGGAGCTGCTTGTATTGCCCGACGTTTTGCTTCATCAGCGGGCAGTTCAGCTTGACGGTGACCCCGGCATCACGGAGCATGGCCGCGCCCGCCAGCGATCGCTCGAGCGAGCCCGGGACCTTGGTCACCCAGTCGTGGACGGCAGGCTCGGGGCTGTAGATGCTGATATCGACCTGGCGTACGCCCAGCTCTCGGAGCCTCGCCGCCATCGCTGGGGTGATCAGCAGCGCGTTCGACTTCAGGCGCACGTCGAAGTGCAATCGCCGCGCGTGCTCGATCAGCTCGAAGAGATCCCTTCGAAGGAAGATCTCGCCGCCGCTGAACGTGAGATAAAGCGTGCCCGCTCGGGCGAGGTCGTCCACCAGCGCCTTCAACTCGTCCGTCGTCAGCTCCGGGCGTTGCTCGATCACCCGGTAGCAATGGATGCAGCGCTCGTTGCAGCGCATCGTGAGATCGACGTGGACGGAGAGCGGGATTCGCAACGCCTCCGTCTTCTGCGACAACCACTCGGTCAGATCAGGCATCGCCCGGCGACTTCACGAGAGCCGAGGGTTCGCACCGCATTTCGCGCCGCCCTGCCCGACCTTCTTCCCGCACGCAAGCGCCGTGGTCTCGAAGACCTCCTGGGTCAGGATCTCGGGCGGCGCGTACTTGCGCTTGCTGCTCTTCTCGGGGTGTTGTTCCCGATCACGCTTGTCTTCCACCGTCGTTGCCTCCTATGGCTGTTCGTGGGGTGAGGCTGAGACGTTCAGCAGACCGCGTTGAGACAGCCTATCGATGAAGACAGTCACGTCGCGCTCGGCCTGCGCGGGCTCGACGTCGAATTCCGCACAGATACGGACGACGAGAGCGCTGACGGGCGTCTTGCCATCCGCGCCCTCCCAGATCACCGTGCCGACCGCGTTGAGGGTGTTCAGGGTGCTGTCCTCGGCGAGCAGGACCACGGCCTCGCCGTCGTACACGCGCCACGCCGTTCGGGAATTTCGCGCCAGATACTGCTCAGGCACGTTCGATCACCTCCCAGAAGCCGGGATCGAGCCGAAATGAGAGGTCGAAGCACGGGACCGCCTCGACGAGCTCGCCCGCGATATCGAGCACGCGCGCCGTCAGCTCAGGGTCTCGGGCGAAGAAGAGGACATTCGGGAGAAGCCGCTCGAGCGCGCGCCTTGGGGTGATCGCTTCGACGGCATGTCCGCTGCCATGGTGGAGAAAGTAGACGCCGCCGAGGGGGGCGGCCCGATCCTCTCCCGCGCGCGCGAGCTCGCCCCAGAACGGGGTGCCGTGGCAGCCTGCACGCCCATCGACGAGCCGCACGATGGAGAGCTCGTCGCTCAGCAGCGTCGCGTCGGGCGAGAGCCGCGCGAGCGTCGTCTTGCCGGCCCCCGAGGGCCCGGAGAAAAGATACGCCCGTCCGTTCCGGATGAGACTGGCCGCATGCACGACGAGCCCGTGCGCATCGAGGAGCGCGAGCGAGTACAGGATTCGCAGGAAGCTGTCTATCGAGTACTCGTTGGCGTCGCCAAATGTCACGCTCGCGCGACGCTCCGCCAGATCCACCATCCCCGCGAAGTCCCAGCGCTTGACGACGAATCGAGCGCGCTCCCCGTCACGTGAGACGAGGACGTCGCCGTCAGACCGATGGCCGTCGGCTTCCCGCAGGTCAATCTCGATCCGCCAGTCGGGCGTCCCGGGCGACAGGAAGCCCTTGTATCGGTCACGGACGACATCGAGGACGTCACGGTCCCGCGTCACGACCGCGGCGCGCAGACCCGCGATCTCGATGCTCAGCTCATCCATACAGCGCCGCCCGCAGCACGCGCCGCAGTCGCAGCGCGAGCGGAAGGAGCCGTGGAATCAGGGGGGACACACGGAGGATCGCGCGATTACGCCAGCGCGCAGCGTGGCTGTCGAGCCGGGTGATGCTGCCGCGACGCTCGACGGACACGACCTTGCCCAGGACTTGCATCCGATCGATGACCTCGGTGGACGACAGCGCGTCGCCTTTGGTCACGAATCGATCGCCGTCACGGCGGATCACCCGGTGCAGGAAGAGCCGGCCCGGCGTTTCGTAGCACACGACGTCACCGATGGCGATTCGTGCCGACGCGGTGGGCATCACCTGCGCGACATCGCCATCCCAGACGAAGGGCAGCATACTGGCGCCCCGGGCCCTGATCCGTAAACCCTCGCCCCGTCTTAGCAGCTGAACGGCAAGTTCGTCGGCCGGACGCACGCTCCTCACCTTCGTCAAAGGACAGGATTCGTTCGATCGATGGGCAGCATCATGGCACAGAGGACCGCCGGCCGAAAGCCCCGGGCGTGGGTCTTAAGAGGCGTTCTACTCCTTGATCAGATCGAAGGAGTCGTGGTCGAGGCCCTTGCCGTTCAGTGCAACCTGGACGGTCCACAGGCCGGCGAGCGAATACTGGGTGATGAATGTTCCGGACACCGGCAGCCTCGCCGTCACCAGCGTGGTCCCGCTCGCGCCCCATCCTGCGCGCTTCGCCTCGAGTCTCCGGCCTTCGACCTCGATCATGGGGTCGACCGTGGCGGGGGTGTCGACAGTCATGAATGCAATCGTGACCGTCTGGTAGACGTTGCCGTCGGGGGAGAGGAACGTTACTTGCTCGGCGTACTTTCCTGAGAGGCCCGTCCAGGCCACGCACACATAGAGGTCTCCTACGTCCTCGAAGCGGAACTGGCGGTCATCGGAGTGGCAGACCGTGTCTTCGCTCGTACCGAACCGCACGGCTGTCACCTGTCCGTTGTGCGATGTCCGGGGCGCCGAGCCCGCGCTCGGCGGGGCGACGGTCGCGGGTGCGTTCGAGGTCCCGCCACCACTGGAGAGCAAGCCAGCGACCGCTGAGAAGGGCTTCGACCACGCCGGTTGCGCCGGCGCCGAAGCCGTCGGTGCCGCGCTTGGCGCGATCGTCACCTCCGCCTGGTCAGGAGCGGTTCCGTGCGGGTTCGCCGGGCTGCGCTGTGTCATGCGTCGATCGGTGGTGGCGGCCGCAGGATCAAGCGGTTGCTCATCCTCATCATCAGACGAGGCCACACCGCGGGACGAGGCCGCGCCGCGCGCGACGCGCGCGGCACCGGCGGATGACGCCGGTCCCTCGCCCTCAACGCGAGTCTCGCGCGGCTGGGTCAGAAGCGTCCCCTGAAGGGCCAGGGCCAACGACAGCATGAAAAGGCTCGAGGCCAGGCCATATATCAGCTTGACTGCGAGGCCTTTCGAGGCCCCGGCCGCCGTCCGTACGAACCTACCAGCCTGGGGTGACCGCATATATCCGTCCGTCGTTGCCGCCGAAGTAGAGGCGATTGAGCACGCCGTCGTACGATGGGTCACCCAGAATGGTGGTGGTACCCGGAGCGATCTGCGGAGCCGGGTGGAGCGTGGTGTCAGCCCACACGCCGAAGCCCCCGGACCAGGCGTCGTACTGGAAAAGCTTGCCGGTGCTCAATCCGAAGTACAGGCGACCTTGGCCATCGTCGACGGGACCCGAGATGCTCGGGTTACCAGGGCAGCAGGATTGCCAGGTCGGGTTGAACGTCGTGGTCACCGTCGTCGAAAGGCTGCCGGCGAACTGGATTCCATGGGGTGATTGATCCCGTATGTACACGATCTGGTCCACCGTCACGCTCCGGAGCTCCACCGCCAAGCCCGACCACGTGCCGGTGGCGTGAGTCGCGCTGGTCGTCACCGCTCCTCTGGCAGCGCCTAGTCCGTTGTCCGCGAGGGCGCCGCTCAGACCCGTCATCGTCGCGCTTGTCCTCACGCTGCCACTGGTCGCAGTGAATGCTCCGGCAACCGAGTACGCGAACCCCACCACAACCCGGTTGTTGGTGTCCAGCGTCGGTGTCCCCGCCGTCGGCCAGGCGATGCTCGCGGTCGTCCCACTGGTGGTGTTAAACGAGCCTGACCCGACGACGGAGCCGTTGATCGCCCCGACCCCGGAGTATTGCGCCACGGCACAGATCGACGTCGTGCTATAGGGCGCGGGCGATCCGAACGTGGCGGTGATGATCGTCCCCGACCCCGTGGCAACGGTGGCAGCCCAGAGTTCGAGGTCCAACCCGGGCCCGGCCGTATAGGTCTTCCGCCGGCTATAGCTCGAACCTCTTTGGTCCGTCACGCTGAGTGTTTTCTGGAGGCTAACCGGGACGACGATGAAGACGATTACGGTATTGCCGGCCGTCAATCCGTTCGTGGGACTCGCGCCCGTTCCCATGTCGACCGCGCACGTGGTAGAAGCGCTGGTTTGCGCGGTGCTCTTCGAGTTGACGTAGGTGACGCCGGCCGACTGCGTCCCGAACGAGGTCGAGAGCATCGGATACGGATTCTTGATGTTGCCGGTGCCGTTGAGACCGGTGGTGCCCGGATTGTACGTCTGGACGGTGCCGCCGGCGACCGGGACCGCGTTCAGCGTCGCTGCCTGCGTGGCGCAGCCTGCCGGGATACAGTTGGTCCCCACATAGATCCAGGCGCCATCGCCACTCGGCGTTGGCGAGCTGTCCGTATGGCCGAGGCTCCAGCACGACTGGGAGGCGCCGCTTCCGCAGGCGGTGGTGCCATTGGCAAGCATCCCGTTCTGGACGTTGATCTTCCAGAGGCTCGGCTGCGTCAGTCCATTGGCGGCGTTGCTCGTCACCCACACGACGTTGTTGTTGTAGTCGATGTATGGCGTGGAGGTAATCGGCGCCAGGTTTGGACCGTTGGTGACCCCGGTGAACTTCCACAGGTAGTCGCCCGGCTGAACGACGGTGCTGCTCGCCCGGCAGTTGCCGCCGCCCCCACTTGTCACGGGTGTGCTGCCGCCATTGAGCGCGTAGACGCTGTTGCCGGTGTTGTTGCCTGAGATGCGGCTGCCGACGAAGACCGCGTCAACGTTTACTCCACAGATCTGCAGCTGCTGGATCGCCTGGAGCCAGACAGCCGCCCCGCCCTGGAGGTTGTTGCTCCCCGGCACGCAGCTCCTCGTCCCTGTCCCGGAGCATGCAGTCGGATTCGACCACACCGACGCGCCGGTGGCCGTATCGAAGGCATAGACGTACCCGTCCTGAGAGCTGGCATAGGCGACGTTCTTCGTGGTCTGCGAGTACGCGGCGGGGATGATCGTCGGCCGCGCCTGAATCGCGCCGCCCGCCTGCGTGAATACCGGGAACTCCAGCGTGCCGGAGGTCGCGTCCACGCCGTGAACCTTGCCGTTATTATCGGGAAAGATCACGACGTTCTGGTCGTCGATTCCGGGCGTGGCCAGCGCGGCCACGGGCATCGAGTAGCTCCAGAGTGAGGTGGTGGCCGGGGCGACGGTGAGGCCGAGGTTCGCGTCACCCACCTTGTACGCGGTCCCGTTCGTCGGCGCCACGGTGAAGCTGTTCGTCGTGTTGCGCAGAATGAGTACCGGGTTCGGGCTCGCCCAGTAAATATTGACCACACCGTTCTGGCCGTTGGCGGTCAGGTAGCTCGCATCAGAGGTGGTCGCCGCGCACCCCTTGAACGCCGCGATGGCCGCGTCCCAGGCATTGGCCGTCTCGGTCACCGTTGCGTTGAACGTGGCTGTGGCGACGGCGATCGAATACCAGGTCGTTTGCGCCTCAGGCGTGGTGACCGCTGTCAGTGCCGTCCAGCTTCCAGTTGACGGGCTCCCGAAGGTGTTCCCGATGTTGTCGGCGATACCGAGGATCACGAGATCACTCGCGTTGGTCGTCGTGATCGAGGGCGCGGATGCCGGACTCGACGTCCCGGCCTGGGCACCGCTCTTGTCGATCGCGAGCGACACGCCACTAAATTCCATGAGGGTCATCCACATGCCGCCCGCCGTTGCAGCCGTGATCGTCACCGGCGTCGAGGAGGTATTCGTGGCGACGTCGACCGCGCCGTACCAGATCTCGATGTGGGTGTTCGTCGTCGACGATTGGGCCCTGAACCAATTGCCGACGCCGCCGCCGCTCACGCCGGACAGGGGTCCGGTCGAGGCGCCGCCAACCATGATGAGCACGTTGCCCGCGACGGTTGACTGTATGGCGGTGAAGGGAACCGGGAGCGACGTCGCCGAAGCCGAACTCCCGTTTTTTTGCTGGACGAACGTGATGGCCGCCGAGGCCGTGGACGGCATCAGGCCGAGCAGCGCGACGCAGAGCAGCGCTGCGAATCCCCCCCGAACGAGCGCCCGTGATCGAGCCAGCTCAATCATTTCTTGGGCATCTCCCGGGATTCCGGCATCGTTCCGCCGCGCTGCTGCGCGCTGCCGCTGCGCTCGACGCCGCCCGCCAGCGAGACGAGGGGCTCGGCATTCATGAGGGCCGCCGAGCCGATCAGTACGGCGAGCAGCATTGCCTCGGCGATCAGTTGCCAGCGGTTCATGCCTCTGGGGGAGAGCAACGAGGGTGCCAGACCTGAGCCCGAAAAAAGCCGCGATTCGGCAGCGACTTACGCCCTGGGTCAGACGGGAGTACCGCTCGGGCCGGTGCCAACCTGATCGCCGCTGGCCATAAACTGACCGCCGCCGAATAGGGCCCCTGGCGTCGGCCGCCGTATCATGTCGCATGCGCGGCTGGCGGAACGCTGCGTTCGCTTTCCTGTCGGGCAGCGCCCGCGTCCTTGATCTCGCATCACGGGCCTCGCTGTACGTCGCCGCCGGAACACTTTGTCGTCAGGCGCTAAAGGCCGCGATCACCAGGACCTGGGACGAGTTCTCACGCAGCGACGCCGAGATCCTTTCGGGTCTGATGCCCTGGGAGAAGGCGTGGTACGAGCGCGTGCTCAAGCCCGCGGATCACATCCTCTTAGTCGGATGCGGAACGGGGCGCGATCTGATCGCGCTGCTCGAGCTCGGCTATCGCGTCGACGGCCTCGACATCAGTGGTCGCGCCATCGAGCTCGCACGTCGCATGCTCGAGCCGCGACGTCTGTCAGCCGAGCTCCACATCGGGTCGATTGAAGACGTTGTACCTCCGGGGAGCTTCGATGCGGTGATCTTCTCCTGGTTCTGTTATGGCTACATCCCACAACGGCAGACACGGACCGCGGTCCTCCGCAACGTCACGCCCCATCTCCGACCTGGTGGCCGGGTGCTCATCAGCTACGTCCCCGCTGAAAGGGCTCCGCGATTCCTCCCCATTGGGCTCACACGGCTCGCCGCGCGCCTCACGCGATCCGATTGGAAGCCCGAGCTGGGCGAGAGGACGAAGCCCGCGCCGCCGGCCTCCCCCTGGTCTTCCACGAGCGAAGCGAGGTGGGGCCCGCGGTCCTAAGGCCGTAGCCGCCCGCATCGTCACCGTATACTCTGGCATCATGTCACCCGCGCATCGCTCGCGATCTGGGGCGGTCGTGGACTGGGCGGCGGGCGAGCGACGCCGCCGCGACCTCTCGGCGGAGCTCGAGCGCATCACGGGGGCGCTGCCCGACCTCGGCGTGAAGCGCGCCCTCCTCTTCGGGTCCCTCGCGCGAGGCGAGGTGCGAGGCCAGAGCGACCTCGACCTCATCCTGATCGTCGACAGCGGGGAGCCGTTCATCGAGCGCTGTGCGCGCTTCTACGCGGCGCTCGAGCCGCGGATCGGCGTGGATCTCCTCGTGTACACGCCGGCCGAGCTCGAGGCGATGAGGGACCGGCCGTTCCTGCGGCACGCGCTGCGCGACGCCGTGGTCATCTATGAAGCCTGACGCCCGTCTCGAGGGCCAACGCTGGCTCGCCCAGGCCGAGAACGATCTCGCCTTCGCCGCGCTCGCGTCACGCGAGGGCTACTTCGCCCAGGCCTGTTTCAACAGCCAGCAGGCGGCGGAGAAGGCGTTGAAGGCCTTCCTCTATTCACGCGGGGCCGAACAGGTCTTCGGGCACTCCGTCGCTGACCTGGCTGCCGAGTGCGCAGAGCTCGACGCGGAGTTCGCGAGCCTGAGATCCCGGGCGGCGCCCCTCGACCAGTTCTACGTCGCGACCCGCTACCCGAACAGCCTGCCCGGCGGCATCCCAGCCCAGGCGTTTGCTCGCCCCGAGGCCGAGCGCGCGCTCGAGATGGCCCGCGACGTCATGGCCGCGGTGAAGGAGCGTCTCGCCCCCGGCGAGTGATTCCGTCTTTCTAATCTTGCGCGTTCGTAGGTTATGATCGGCGCGTGAGCGACGCGAACTGTAGACCCGAGACGCGGGCACGTCACGGTCTCGTCGCCTCGCCTCACGCCCTCGCCTCCGACGCCGGTCTCCAGATCCTCCGCCGCGGCGGCAATGCGCTCGACGCCGCCATCGCCGCCGCCGCCACGATCGCCGTCGTCTACCC
>WNFQ01019009.1_pt1 | contig 10861 bp, 7 predicted proteins | sample 5400171 | NCBI WGS metagenome assembly WNFQ01 (sample SAMN13153356, study PRJNA577476) | soil metagenome | isolation source: 20 cm soil under Madrone tree | place: USA:California | collected 2016-06-14 | reverse complement strand
CAGGCCGCCGGCGCCGATCTGGTGCTGGTCGATCCGCAATATTCTCCGCGGGTCAACGAGCACGCCGAAAGCACCGGCCAGATGGTGAAACTGCTCGGCAAGGCCGCCGAACTTCGCCATGTCGGGATTTTCCCGCGCTTCCAAGTGATGCGCGATTGGCACGAGAAGCAGGCGATTCCGATCGACAATTTCGTGATCTCCGACGGCTTGCACATGAGCGATTGGGGCTACGCGTGTTTCGCCCAGTTGCTCGGCGACGACATCATCAAATCGGTCGGCCAGATCAAGCTCGGCGTCAACGTGCCGTCCAAAGTGCAGACCTATCGGCCGATGTAAGGTGAGCGAGCGCGGTTTTTTTTGGTGTCGTCCCCGCGAACGCGGGGACCCATAACCACCGCTATTAATTTGGTAGGACGATGGTTGCTCCAGTTCTTAAAAATACAAGCGCCGGTGGCTATGGGTCCCTGCTTTCGCAGGGACGACGATAGACTGTCGTTGCCTCACGCCATCTGCAGCGCCGCGTCGAGGTCCTCGATCAGATCGTCGGCGTGTTCCAGTCCGGCCGAGAATCGGATGAGGCCTTCGCTGATGCCAAGCTCGCTTCTCGCCTCCGGCGTCAACCGCTGATGCGTGGTGGTCGCGGGATGAGTGACGAGGCTCTTGGCGTCGCCGAGATTGTTGGAAATCTTCGCAAGCTTCAGCGCGTTGAGCGTGCGGAACGCCGCCGCCTTGCCGCCTCTGACCTCGAAGGCCACCAGCGTCGATCCGGCGCGCATCTGCTTCTTCACCAAGGCGGCCTGCGGATGATCGGCGCGGCCCGGATAAATCAGCCGGGAAATTTTCGGATGCCTGGCGAGTGCGTCCGCCACCGCCGCCGCGGTTTCGGTCTGCGCGCGCACGCGGACGGCCAAGGTCTCCAACCCCTTGAGCAGCACCCAGGCGTTGAATGGCGACATCGAGGGTCCGGTCTGGCGCAGAAAATTGTGGATGTGCTCGCCGATGAAAGCTTCGGAAGAAAGAATGATTCCGCCGAGGCAACGGCCCTGGCCGTCGATGTGCTTGGTTGCGGAATACACCACGACATCGGCGCCCAATTGCAAGGGGCTCTGCCAGATCGGGGTGGCAAACACGTTGTCGACGATCAGCCGCGCGCCGCCCGCGTGGGCTATCGTAGCGATCGCGGCAATATCGAGCACCTCGAGCGTCGGATTGGTCGGGCTCTCCAGAAAACAGGTCTTGGTGTTCGGCCGCATCGCGCGGCGCCATTGGTCGAGATCGAGGCCGTCGACCAAGGTGGAAGCGATGCCGTAACGCGGCAGCAGATCTTCCACCACGTAGCGACAGGACCCGAACATGGCTTTCGCGGCGATCACATGATCGCCGGCCTTGAGCGGCGCGAGAATGGCCGTCGTCACCGCGGCCATGCCGGTGGCGGTGGCACGCGCGGCTTCCGCGCCCTCAAGTTCGATCATGCGGCGTTCGAACATGGTGACGTTCGGGTTGGAAAAGCGCGAATAGAGAAAGCCCGGATCTTCGCCCTTGAAGCGTGCCTCGCATTGTTCCGCGCTGTCGTAGACGAAGCCCTGGGTGAGAAACAGCGCCTCGGATGTTTCGCCGAACGGCGAGCGCAAGGTCCCCGAATGGACCAGCCGGGTTTCGGGACGGTAGCGGGCGGTGGGTGACGCGGATGCGTTGGACTGAGACATGTGACCTCCATCGTGACCACGGCAAAAAATGGTCACAAAAAACCGGCCTGGAAAATTTCCACAGGCCGGGATCACACGTGTCCCCGGCCTGTTTAGCGATTTATTTAACGTGGCTGCAAGCCGGCCGGCTCAAATCACCACGGGATAAGTCATGCTCTTATTCGCTCACGCCCTTTCCGTCAAGGCGGCCATCGGATAACCGGTAAATGTCCGCATTTTCAGCGTCTGGATGGCGCGTAAAGCCATCCCGAGGACTTAGCTCGTGACGTTCACGCTTCAATCCGGCGCCAACGGCATTCTACCCGACCGCATGATCGCGGCGATGGCGGATGCGGGCCTCATTCTGCCGGCCTATCCGTTTATCGAAAGCCAGATTCAACCGGCGAGCCTCGATCTGCGTCTCGGCGACGTCGCCTATCGGGTGCGGGCGAGCTTTTTGCCGGGGCCCGGCGCGACGGTGGCCGAACGCATCGATCAATTGAAGCTGCATGAAATCGACCTGACCGACGGCGCGGTGCTGGAGACCAATTGCGTCTACATCGTGCCGCTTCTGGAGTCGCTCGCGTTGCCGCCGGAGATCGTGGCTTCCGCCAATCCGAAAAGCTCGACCGGACGGCTCGATGTGTTCACGCGCGTGATCGCGGACGGCACGCGGCGGTTCGACATGATCGGCGCCGGCTATCACGGCCCGCTCTATGCCGAGATCAGTCCGAAGACGTTTCCGGTGTTGCTGCGGGAGGGATCGCGGCTCTCCCAGGTTCGCTTTCGCGCCGGCGATGCGATCCTCAATGCCGACGAACTCGACGCGCTGCATGATCGGGAGCGGTTGGTCGATTGCGACGACGCTGACTTGGTCAATGGCGTGGCGCTGAGCGTCGATCTTTCCGGCAAGAACGCCGGCGGATTCGTCGGTTACCGCGCCAAGCGCCACACCGGCGTGGTCGATATCGATCGCCGCGGCGGCTACCAGGTCGACGAATTCTGGGAGGCGATTGCCGCGCGGCCCGACGGCAGCCTCATTCTCGATCCCGGCGAGTTCTATATTCTCGCCTCGAAGGAGGCTGTGCAGGTGCCGCCGGATTACGCCGCCGAGATGGTGCCGTTCGATCCCTTGGTCGGCGAATTCCGGGTGCATTACGCGGGATTTTTCGACCCCGGCTTCGGCTACGCCGGCGCCGGCGGCAAGGGCTCGCGCGCCGTGCTGGAAGTGCGCTCGCGCGAGGTGCCGTTCATCCTCGAGCACGGCCAGATCGTCGGCCGTCTGGTGTACGAGAAAATGCTGTCGCGGCCCGATGCGATGTACGGCCAGCGCATCGGCTCGAACTATCAGGCGCAGGGCCTGAAGCTGAGCAAGCATTTTCGGGTGTAGTTGCCATAGCCAAGAGCGTCGGCGTGGGGTCCTTTGTGGGCGATTCTCTATTATTTACAATGATCCAGTTGACAGGTTCCCTCGGCTGATTACCTTGGCGGGCCTGGGGAAGGCGATCTCCCCATGAGGCGACATGCTGAAGAATCGCGTCTCACATAATGCAAGGACTCACTCACGATCTCGCACGGCCCGATGTCGGGCTGTACGAGACCTCCTACTATGAGTGCCGCGATCGAAGAAGTTCGGGCCGCGCATTTAAACAATCGGGGCCTTAGGCCCAACAAACTTGTGACGCGTGCTCGAGCAAGAATGATGCGAAGAAAAGTCCTTCTCCGGTGTTCGTTCAGTGTCGGAGTTATTGCTAGGAGCGGCCGCAGAGTTTCTCGGAGCCTGCGGATGCCGCTTTGGATGGAGACAACGCGATGAACCTAGTGTCGTTCGCACTGCGGCGTCCGATCTCGCTGCTCGTGATGGTGCTGGCTTCCGCCTTGGTCGGATTTTTCGCACTCGATCGCATGGCGCGGGACATCTTCCCGGATTTGGGCGTCCCGGTGCTGTATGTGGCGCAACCTTTCGGCGGCATGGACCCGGCGCAGATGGAAGGGTTCATCGTCAATTATTATGAATTCCATTTCCTCTTCATCACCGGTATCGAGCACGTCGAAAGCAAGTCGATCCAGGGCATGGGGCTGCTCAAGCTCCAATTCCATCCCGGCACCAACATGGCGCAGGCGGTGGCGGAGACGGTGTCCTATGTCGATCGCGCCCGCGCCTTCATGCCCACGGGAACGGTGCCGCCTTTCGTACTGCGCTTCGACGGCGGCAGCGTGCCGGTCGGCAATCTTGTCTTCTCCAGCAAGACTAAAACCGTGGCCGAGCTTCAGGACGCAGCGCTCTTCAAGGTCCGCCCGTTGTTCGCGACCTTGCCGGGCGTTTCGGCGCCACCGCCTTTCGGTTCGAGCCAGCGGACCATCGTGATCCGCGCCGATTCGGGCAACGTTCGCATCGGCGACCTCTTGCCGATGGTGCCGGTCAATTCGGTGGTAGGGGACATCAAAGGCCTCAACGACATTCCTATCCGCTCGCAGGGCACCCAGACGGTCTTCATCCGCGACATCGGGAAGGTCGAAGACAGCTCGGATATCCAGACCGGCTACGCGCTGGTGGATGGACGCCGCACGGTTTACATCCCCGTCACCAAACGGGCGGACGCCTCAACCCTTGCCGTGGTCCAGGCCGTCAAGGACAGCTTGCCACGCTTTCAATCGGTGCTGCCGGACGATATCGCGGTCAGTTACCAGTTCGACCAATCCCCTTATGTGACGCGTGCGATCGACGGCCTATTCTTCGAAGGTGCGCTCGGCGTGGTTCTCACCGGACTCATGATCCTCCTTTTCTTGCGGGATTGGCGCAGTGCGCTCGTCGTGGTGTTGAACATTCCTCTCGCGATCCTTGCCGCGGTGACGGCGTTATGGATGTCGGGTCAGACGATCAACATCATGACGTTGGGCGGGCTGGCGTTGGCTGTCGGCATCCTCGTCGACGAGGCGACGGTCACGATCGAGAACATTCATACCCGCCTTGCCGAGGGACTTAGCCTTGCCCGCGCCGCGAGCGTGGCGACGGCCGAGACGACATTGCCGCGGTTTGTGGCCATGCTCTGCATTCTCGCGGTGTTCATCCCGACGTTCTTCATGAAGGGCGCCGCGCATAACCTGTTCGTGCCGCTGGCCTCGGCCGTCGGTTTCTCGATGGTGGCGTCATATCTGCTTTCCAGCACCTTTGTGCCGATCCTGGCGGTCTGGATGTTGCCCGCGGCGAATACGCATGGAGAGCCGCAAGAGACGTTCTTCGATAGGCTGCGCGGCAGGTACGACCGGTTCGCGCACCGGGTCATGAGCCGACGGCGGATCGTGGTGCTTTCGTACCTCGCAATCAGCGGCGCCATCATTCTGGTGATCGGCAGCACGCTCGGTAACGAGATTTTCCCGGTGGTGGATACCGGGCAATTCCAATTGCACCTGCGGGCGCCGGCGGGAACGCGGATCGAACGCACTGAGAAGATCGCGTTGCAGACGCTAGATGAGATCAAGCGCGAGGTTGGGCCCGACAACGTGGAAATCACCCTCGGCTTTGTCGGCACTCAGCCGCCCAACTATCCCATCAACAGCATCTATCTCTGGAGTTCCGGCTCCGAGGAAGCGGTGCTGCAGGTCCAGCTCAAGCCGGGCACCGGTATTCGGATCGAGGATTTGAAGGAACGGCTGCGCCAGAAACTGCCGCAGGAATTGGCCGGGGTGCGGTTCTCGTTTGAACCGAGCGACATCGTCAGCCGGGTGATGAGCTTCGGCGCCCCGACCCCGATCGAAGTGGCGGTGACCGGACAGAACCTCGCCGACAGCCGCCAGTTCGCCGAAAAGCTCCGCGAGAAACTGGCCGAGGTGCCGACGCTACGGGACCTCGCGTTCGAGCAAGAACTTGATTATCCGACGGTAAAGGTCGCCGTGGACCGAGAGAGAGCGGGCGTCCTGGGCATCACCACGGATGACGTAGCGAAATCGGTCGTCGCAGGCACGTCGTCGAGCCGTTACACGTCGGCCAATTATTGGGCCGACCCCCGAAGCGGCATTGGCTATCAGGTGCAGGTCGCTATCCCTGAGCAGCAGATGAATTCGATTGAGGAGGTGAAGAACCTTCCCATCGCCCGCCGCGCGGGTCAACAGATCGATCTGCGCAACGTCGCCAGCGTCACCGACGGCACGGCGCTTGGCGAATATGATCGCTATAATCAGCAGCGCATGCTGACGTTGAGCGCAAACATCTCCGGCGAGGATCTGGGACGAGCGGCAACCCGTGTTCAGCAAGCGATCAAGGAGGCTGGCAAGCCGCCCGAGCGCGTGAATGTGACCGTGCGAGGTCAGGTTCAGCCGATGCTGGAAATGTTCGGGGGCTTGCGTCTGGGGCTTTTGATCGCGGTCGGCGTCATCCTTTTGCTGCTCGCGGCAAACTTCCAATCGTTGCGGCTGTCCCTGGCGGTCGGGCTGACAATCCCCGCCGTCATCGCCGGCGTCGCGACCGCGCTTTGGCTGACGCGGACGACGCTCAACATTCAGTCCTTCATGGGCGCGATCATGGCCATCGGCGTGGCGGTGGCAAACGCCATCCTGCTCGTGACCTTCGCCGAGCGCAGTCGGGCCGAGGGCCGCGAACCGTGGGAGGCGGCGATCGAAGGGGCTAGCAGCCGCCTGCGGCCGATCCTGATGACCAGCTTCGCGATGATTGCCGGAATGATCCCAATGGCGCTCGGTCTTGGCGAAGGCGGCGAACAAACCGCGCCGCTGGGGAGGGCCGTGATCGGGGGCCTCATCGGCGCCACTTGCGCCACGCTCGTTGTGCTGCCGGCGATCTTTGCCACGCTGCAATCGCGGCACGCTCGCCTTTCCGCCTCGCTCGATCCCGACGATCCGCACAGCGCCTATTTCGAGCCGGAATCGGAGTTCGCGACAGTTGCGACTCCTGATAGTCGACGCGTCGAACCCCATGCTCGCGCGGCTGAATGAGCAAACAGCCGGAATGGATATAGAAAGGGCCGAAGACAATGAATGTCATGAATCGAACGCGCCTGAAGGTCTTGGTGGTGACGGTAGTCGTTCTCGGCGCCGGAACTATCGTCACCAAGCGACATCTGGCGGCATCGTCACCGGCAGCGGATGCGACGGAGACGGATAGCCGCCCGCGGGTCGAGCTTGCACATCCGCGCCGCCTCACGGTGGCGCAACGTCTGCAAACCAACGCCACGCTTGAAGCCTTCGAAGAAACCGACCTGTTCGGGAAAGTTTCCGGATACGTCTCAGATGTTCGCGTCGATATCGGCGATCACGTCAAGGCGGGCCAGGTGCTCGCGGTGATCGACATCCCCGAAATGCACAAGGAGCTCGCTGAAGCCAAGGCCCAGCTCGACTCAAAGCAAAGGTCTCTAGAGGTCACGCTCCGCGAGGTGGATCACCGCAAAGCGGACGTGACGCTTCAAGACGCCACTTTGAAACGGCAGGAGGTGCTGTTTGGCGGGCGCGCTGTTTCCGACCAGACCCTTGATGAGGTGAGGGCTAAGAACCAGATCGCCAAGGCCGATCTCGGCGTCGCGGAAGCGAACCAAGCCTTCGCTGCGGCTCAGGTCGATCTCGCCGCTGCGACCGTGGAGAAGATCAAGACGCTGCTGGACTATTCGAAGATCGTGGCGCCGTTCGATGGCGTGGTGGCCCGGCGGCTGGCGAACCGGGGTGATCTGGTCCAGGCGGCCACCAGCACGCGGACGACGCCGCTTTTCACGGTCCAACGGATCGACATTATCCGGGTGTTTTGCGACGTACCGGAAGACGACGTGCCCTACCTCCGCATCGGCGATCCGGCCATCATCAAGCCGGCTGGCTTCAAGGGCCAACCTTATGTCGGCAAGGTGACCCGCTTCTCGCGGCGCCTCGATCCCCAGACGCGCAACATGCGGACCGAGATCGACCTAGCTAACCCCGAGGAACGGCTCTATCCGGGCATGTATGCGCAGGTCTCGTTCGAGATGAACCGGCGCCCGGACGCGCTTACGGTGCCTGCAGCGTCTGTGGGTTCCGACAACGCAGGTAGCTTCGTCTACACCGTCAATGACAACCGCATCACACGCGTCATCATCAAGAACGGTGTGGTGGATAACGGCAACGTCGAGGTGACCGAGGGCCTGTCGGAAGATATGTCTGTGGTAGCTACGATTAAGAGCGCGCCGCCACCGGGAACATTGGTGCAACCGCCGATGCCGCCGAAGAATTCGTAAGCGTGGAAAAACCGATGACGTCGTCAAAGGCGCTCAGGTGCGCCGTCGCACTTGTGCTGCCGCTTCTTGCGGCAGGTTGTGTAACCGATTCGTCTGCGCCTGAGGAAGTACGACCGGATGTCATGCCGCACGGCCAGCCGGCGGCCGATGCATTACGACTCGATCGCTCCAAAGTCCGCCCGATGTATCATGAGATACTCGCGATCGACCTGAAAAGCGTCGTCCAGGTCGCGAGCGAAAAAAATGTCAATATCCTGGAGGCGCGGCAGCGCGTCGAGGCGTCGCGCGGACGCTACCAAAGCGCCGTGACGTCCGTGTTCCCGGTCGTCGGTCCCGGTATCATTCTTGACCGTCTGGTAGGAGCAAACCGCTCTGACACGGGACAACTTGTAGGCGTCAATTTCACCACCCTGCAGCCGGCCGTCCTCGTCCAGTTCGCTTTGAATCCAGGCCGGGTCGTCTACGACGTGATTGCATCGAAAAAACGCCTCCTGGCCGCGGAGCAACAACAGAGCTTCGTCGTCATGGAGACGATCCGCAGCGCCGGTATCCAATATTACGATCTGGTGTTCGCCCAATCGCGGGTTTCGGTGGCGCGCGATGCGCTCGCCGAGACGGAGGAGCTTGTGCGCCTCACCCGGCTGCGGCTTCAGGCCGGAACGGGGTTGCCGGTCGATGACTTGCGGGCTCAGGCAGACCTTGCCCGGCGCAAGCAGGATTTGGCAATCGCGCTCAACGCCTTCTACCAGTCATCCATCACGCTCGCTTCGACGCTCTATTTGGATCCGTCGGTGACATTGGTCCCGAAGCCGGCGCGCGTGGCGCCGACGCGCCTGGTGCGCGAGGACCTTGGTATCGGCGACTTGCTGACCATCGCGACAAAATGGCGGCCGGACCTGGAGGGCATTGAAAACTCCGCCGTCGCCGCCGCCGCCGATACGAATTCCACGCGCTGGGGTGGCCTTTCGCCCCAGCTACAGGCCGGCTATCAGTTCGGCGGCCTCGCCAGTCGGGCATCTGGCCAGAATTTTCCGCTCCAGCAACAGGAGCGCACCACTGCCAGCGCCGGGTGGATCTTGAGCCCGTTCCACCAACACAACGCCTATACCGATCGCCAAACAGCAGCTGGCAGCAGCATTAGAAGCGCTGCGTCTGGCGCAGAAGAACCTAACGACTGGAAACGCACTCACGGTCGACGTTCTTCAGGCCGAGGATACGTTGAACGAGGCGCGGCTGCGCTATGCCAGTGCCGTGACGGCCTACAATCAATCACAGGTCAATTTGTTGGCGGCTCTTGGCTTGATCGACGATATCAGCTTGACGCCCGGCAAACATGTAGCGTTGGCTCCGAACATTATACCGGCCGTGTCAGGTGTTAAGTGATGCCATGGACCGCAATCGACTTTGCTCGCGAGGATCTGCAATCCTAGCTTATTGCGCCGCGGACTTCGCCGATGGCGTCACGCGCCACACCGCGTTGCCGACATCGTCGGCCACCAGCAGTGCGCCTCGTTTGTCGATCGCGACGCCGACCGGTCGTCCTTGCGCTTCGCCATTGTCGTTGAGAAATCCGGTCAGCACGTCCTGCGGCTTGCCCGAAGGTTTGCCATTGGCAAAGGGCACGAAGATCACCTTGTAGCCGGCGCGGGGCTTGCGATTCCACGAACCGTGCTGACCAACGAAAGCGCCGCCGACCATCTCCTTCGGAAACAGATGGCCGGTATTGAACGTCAGACCCAGCGAGGCCGTATGGGCGCCGAGCGCGTAATCCGGCACGATCGCTTTCGCCACCAGATCGGGCCGCTGCGGGCTGACGCGGTCGTCGATGTGCTGGCCGAAATAGCTGTAAGGCCAGCCATAGAAGCCGCCGTCCCGCACCGAGGTCATGTAATCCGGCACCAGATCGTTGCCGAGTTCGTCGCGCTCGTTGACGACGACCCACAGCGCGCCGCTTTGCGGTTGCCACGCGGGCCCGTTCGGATTGCGGAGGCCCGACGCGAAGATGCGGCGCTTGCCGGTCGTGCGATCGATCTCGAGCACGCTCGCGCGGTCGGTCTCGACCTCGATGCCGTTTTCGCCGACGTTGCTGTTGGAGCCGACGGTTGCGTAAAGCTTCGATCCGTCGCGACTGGCGATGAGATCCTTGGTCCAATGATGATTGAGGGTGCCGGCGGGCAAGTCCACAAGCTTCACGCCCGGCGCGGTGATTTTGGTGTCACCGGCATGGTAGGGAAATTTCATGATCGCATCGGAGTTGGCGACGTAGAAATCGTCGCCGACCAGCGCCATGCCGAACGGCGAGTTCAGCCCTTCGAGAAACACGCTCCTGGTCTCAGTGACGCCGTCGCCATCGGCATCCCGCAACAGCGTGATGCGGTTCGCACTCGGCGTCCCGGCGCCGGCACGGCTGACGACCATTTTCGTAACCCAGCCCTTGATGCCCTTTTCATCGTCCGGTGGCGATGTTGATGGTCGGGATCAAGGAAGATTCGGGCGCGGGCAAAATCGGCGAAGGCCCGAAGGTCTGTTCGGCGGCCGCCGTGTCCTGCTCGTTGCAAGCAGCGAGCGAAAGCGCCAGGGCCCCGACACATATCGCCCGCACAAGATTGTCGCGCATGTTCGCTCTCCGCCTGTGGCTGTACATGACGTGAAAACTTGCCGGATGTTCACAGCGTTCGGCATCAAAGTCATTAGAAATGCTGCGTAGGTCAGCGGCGCGGCGAACGCATAGCCAGAGCCGTGTTCAACGGCAGATAAATTAGCCGTGCGGGCGTGGGGCGAGCGGCAGAAGCACGTCGAACAGCGTCTTGCTGCTTGTCGAGTGTGCGCCCTCGATCGAAAGCAGCCGCCGCCTGGAGATGACGCCGGCGTTGGGAGAAATCCTGTCCGGGCCGCCGGCTTCGCCGACGCGATGGCAAGGCACGATGATCATGAAAGGGTTGTGGGCGATCGCTTTGGCGACCG
>WNFQ01003908.1_pt1 | contig 10862 bp, 11 predicted proteins | sample 5400171 | NCBI WGS metagenome assembly WNFQ01 (sample SAMN13153356, study PRJNA577476) | soil metagenome | isolation source: 20 cm soil under Madrone tree | place: USA:California | collected 2016-06-14 | reverse complement strand
TGGCCTCAACATAAGCGTGTCCTGCACCGTCCACACAATGAAACCTCATGCTCACACCACCGGCGGCGCACTTTCTGTCGAAATTCCCGAAGACGATTTCGCGTCGGTCGCTGGGATTGCTGGGAAACCCACGAAGATTGGAAGCAGCAACGTGTAAGTCGCCGACCCCTTCGTAAATCTCAGCGACACCTCCAAAGTCACCGTTCCAAGCCAAAACGCGCAGATTTAATACGTCGTTATCGTGCCAAATCAATTGAAATTCGATGCCAACTTCCATGCATTTGTACCAATGGAAAGCGTTTTGGAGCAGAACCCACTATCTCAGTCCAGTATAGGACAGCAAGTTGGTCTAAGTCCCGATTAGTGAGGTACTCGGAAAAGTCACGGGCCAAACTGCGTTCAGGGAAACCACTCTCGTTGCGCTGTTACGGTTCGGTCTTGACGTGATGATTTCCTGAAATGCGAGATCGCCGGAATTGAAAGCGAGCTGAGTGGGGACATCCAATTCCGGCGTCTTTGATCAGGGTCCAACTGGGGTCCAAAACTTGGCCATTTTGCGGGTCTTTCGAGTGTCTCATTGGTGTAAGGGCAACCGAATCAATGGGACTTAGAGTCTGATCGTCGAGCTCATAACCCGAAGGTCGTCAGTTCAAATCTGACCCCCGCAACCATCCGAATTTGTAGCGGGGCCGTATTATGAGACGGCCCCGTTTCTTTTCCGAGCAGGTTCCAAGCTCCTTCTGCCAGGTAATGCGGCCTCCCGTCACCGTATTGGGGCGTCATGCGAATCTCTTCTACGTGCTTTTTCAGTTCTGTCCTGGCCAGCGTGGTTTCGCCAGACAAGAGTCCCTGTAGGTCGGATAGTCTCTTTGTGACGAACTCTCTTATGCCGGCGAGGTGCGATTCGACCGATCCGGGTCCCGCCGATAGCAGTCTTTCCGTGATATCTCGCAACTGCCGTTCTCGGTCGTTTATCGCTTCTATAAGAAAGGGCGACGGACCGGTCTGCGCTGCTGTAGCGGTCAAGCGTCGGAGTTCTGCCTCTATTGTTTCCTTGCGCTGCCGCATCTGCGCCAGTTCGCCGGACAGATTCTCTAGCGCCACCTTAAGCTGGCGACCGAACTCTCCGATTACGTACTCAATCGCCTCTGGCTTCAGAACGTCGCCCTGTAGCTCGGCCAAGAGTCGCTTCTCCAGCCAATCTTGCCGTTCAAGCAAATTGTTTGAGCACGCCCCTCGATAAAAGTGCTGCGAACACCCGTACTTGCGGTACTGGCCGGGTCCCTTGTTCCCCGTAACGATTACAAGATTGCCTCCGCACTTGCCGCATTTCAGAAGACCGCTAAAGAGATAACTGCTGGTTGCAGACCGTTGCAAGAGGCCAGGTTTTCTACGACCGACATAGAAATCTTTCAGGCGAGTAAGCCGGTCGGACACTCGCTGCCAAAGCTCCTGATCGATGATTCTAAGTTCCTCGCGCTGCACGATGCGCCATTCATTCTCTGGCCGCGCTCGCCGGACGCGTCTGTTTGTTCCAGGGACCTTCACAAACTTCGAACTGTTCCAAACGAGGCGACCCATGTACAGGTCGCGGTACAGCATTTCACGAATAGCGGTGGGACACCACGTTGGGTGTAGCTTGCCCGCCCTTGGGCGTGGAGGCTGAATGCATTCCCGATTGAGCGCCGTTGCGATCTTCTTGAGCGACAGGCCGTTGGCTGACATTTGAAAGATACGGCGAACTATCGCGGCCTCAATCTCGTTAACGATGAGAGTTTTGCCCCTGCCATCGTCAGCGGGGGCGGTGTTGTACCCAAAGGTGCGCCCGCCCGCATGCCGTCCCTTCAAAACCAGACCTTCTAAGCCTCGATGTGTCTTCTTGGCGAGCTCCTTGACGTAAAGGCTGTCTACCATCCCGTGAACGGTCACAAGCACCTGGGCTTGTTCATTCTGAGAATCGATGCCTTGACTAACTGCAATGAGCCGGATTCCAGAAAAGTTCAAACGTTCGAAGATGCTGAGGGCGTCTTTTGTATCGCGCGAGAGGCGGCTGCTATCGTCCACCAAAATCACATCGAAAGGTCGCGCCTGCGAAAGTGCAGCTGCCATAAGGCTGCGTAGGCCCGGTCGGTCAGCTCCAACGCCGCTGACAGCCTGATCCACATAGATGTGCTCGTCCATGAATTGGAAGCCGTGTAGCGCGGCACATTCGCGGCACTTCCTGAGTTGATCTTCGATTGAAGAGGGACTCTGCAAATCGCTGGAGTAGCGGGCGTATGCGGCACATCGAGGGGTCATTCAACGGCCTCTTTGCATTCGGTTATTTCTAAAACCGACACTACTCCAGAGTTTGAATTCAAAGCAACTTGTTTTTCATTCTTAGTCGGCAATTGGCGCAGGTATTCTCGCAGCAAAGCAGGGATGATTACATCGTCCAACCAGCTTTTTAAGGCTACGTCGAGTTTTATGGTTGGCTTCATTGCGAAATGTGACTGAGTTCAGCAATAGACTTGCCCGTGCCTAACTAGCGGCCATTCACTCCGATGCTTCAGCTTTTGTCATTGTTCGCGACTGGGTTCGCTCGTAGGAACTGGAGCATTCCCTCCGAGCTGTTGGCTGAGCTTCCCCGAATGCAATTCAGCCTGCGCCTTCGTTACCGTATGGCGGGCGTAATTCGCGTGCTTCTGATCGCCGCGATAATCTGCTATTCGGCGAATGACTTCTTCCGGGTCATCGCCTCGCGCCAGGGCACGCTTGGCAAAGGCCCAGTCTCGTTCTGACTGGCTCAGATCGCCGGGAGGATTTCTTTGTCTTCCTCCGGGCGGAGCTTGGCGGTCTAGGTGACCGTCGTGGGGGTCCGTCCTCAGTCTGAAGTCTTCGAGATGGTTGATTTGCGTCGCTCGTGCATGCGCCTTTACAAGGTGCCCGGTTTCATACTTTCGGTTCACGAAATTCGGTAAACGCAAAACGCGAGTGGAATCTGTGGCGGCGGGATCACCGCCAAATTCCCTCACCATCGCCCGCTGAAGTGTTTCGGCTTGCTCTTGAGTGATCCCTTCCACTTTCCACACGACTTGGTATTTCTCAGGGGAGGTCTCAAGGATAAAGTTCGGCTGTGGCGCGAGACCGGAATTCTCCATCGCTTCCAGGGCTAGGGGGCCGTTGCGGTCAACGTCGAGATAGAGGTGACGGATCGTCTCGATATCCTCCTTGGTGCGGCTTTGCGCGTCGCCCTTCAGCGCATTCATTCCGATGTAAACATCCGAGGTAACGTTTTTGTGCCGGAGCCACGCTTGAAAGTCTGAGCTTGCCGCATTCTTCGCGGTCGTAATCCGTTGAATGGTTTCGCCTGCCCTGCGGTCCCGCACAAGCACGGCAACGCGGTCTGTCGGCTCGAAGTTCTGGAGTATGTATTCCGAAGCCGACAGAGAATCTGGTTTTGATCCCGAGGATGAATTCATGGCTGTGTTCGCTCGCTCGAAAAGATCACCGCGAAGTCGTACTCGTCCGTGTCAGGGTCGTATCCGTTGATTTCGACGACCTCAGAGACATACCGCCTGCCGGGCCGCCGTTCGAGTTGAACAACGACGTTCACGGAGTGGCCGATGTTGGTCTTGATCGCGCGGTACGGCAGTTCCACACCACTCTGCAGCACGCAGCTCGTGAATCGCGCCAGAGCTTGTTTGGCCGAAGTCGCATGGACGGTTGAAAGACTGCCAGAGTGTCCTGTGTTAAGTAGTTGTAGGAGGTCAAATGCCTCTCCCCCGCGTATCTCGCCGAGGATGATTCTGTCGGGCCGATGGCGAAGGGCTGCTTTCAGAAGATCCCGGATCGTCACCGCCGGCAAGCCGTTCTGCGGCTGCCGGGCCTCGAATCGAACCAGATTCTGCTGTCCCATCTGAATCTCGGAAGTGTCCTCGATCAGCAGGATTCGTTCGTCCTCCGGGATGAACTTTCCGACGATGTTCAGGAGTGTCGTCTTACCACTCCCGGTTCCGCCCGCAATAAGGATGTTTTTGCGCGCCAGCACATAATCCTCAAGCTGGTTAGCAAGCCATCGTTCGAGAGTCCCGGCCTCCACGAGGTCGTCGATGCCGAAATGCCGCGAGTTGAACTTTCGAATGGTCAAGGTGACGCCGTTCAAACTGCATGGAGGAATGACAGCGGCGACGCGGCTCCCATCCGGCAGTCGTGAGTCGAGAATGGGCTTCGCCTCGGAGATATCGTCACCGAGGCGGCGGGCGATGTTCTTCACCGCGATCATCAATGATTTTTCCCCAAGAGAAAGCCCACGGATTTCCTGAATAAACCCATCCTTCTCGATGAACACATGACTTGAACCATTCACCATGACCTCGCTGATCGTGTCGTCGAGGATGAGGTGCTCGATGGGCTTGAGGAACGGCAGGATCATTTCGAATCCGTTCATCACAGCTCCCCTTCGGCAACCTGCACAAAATAGGATTTGTTTGGGTCGTTGTAGTAGGGCTTCAGGTAGCAGAACATCGGCGGCCTGGGATTGATTCCGTCGTAGGCCAGAGTCACGGCCTGTGCATTTCGCAGCTCCATGAACGTCTTCATGTCGAACCGATAATCCGTTTGCGTGCTGTAGCTCTTTGACGCCGTGATATTCGCGCGGTGCGAGAGGGCCTTGCCGGTGAGCAGGCTCACGCGGGCGTCATGTCCGCTCTCGGAAAGGTTGTAGCTGACCTTGAACCTGTCCTCCCTCCCGCAGAGGTCGCTCGCGGTACGAGCGGAGAAGTCGTCCGAGAGCGCCAGAAATATTTTTGTCCTGAAGGTTTGCAGAAGGGTGCGCCAAGTATCACCGGGCAGCGCGGACTTGAGCGAGCTGATGCTCTGCGTCGCGATGATCGGAATGCACTTGGGTTGGCGCGAAAGACTGAAGAACTTTTCGTCGCCCGTCGGCTCACTCTCCCCGACAGTGGCGAAGTGATGGTACTCGTCGCACAGGAAAAGCACTTGCCGGAAATGCCGCTCCGGGTGAGCCTCAATCTGAGGGATGCGATTGAGCACGGCCCGCTCGAAGTCGAGCTTCATCATTACTCCCAAGGCCTTCGCCAGCCCGGCGTTCATGACTGCGGGGAAATTGAGGGCACACACCTTGCCGTTTTCGATAAGCCAGGAAAAGGACGGCAAGGGTTTGCCGAATTTGTGATCGTGGTTGGCTACGGGGTCGTAGCACTCCGCAGGCGGACAGAAGGTGCGCTTCACGACCGGGTTATCGTCGAAGAGGGACAGGAAGACTGAAATTCCCTCGACAATGGACGTTCGCAACTTTGGTTCGATCCGCTGCCAGTCGTTATAGAACCACCGCTTGACGGCTTCCAGTTGCTCGCGCTTCTCTTGGGACGCTTCCTTTCCGGCAGACTCATTCAGGACTTCGAACGAAATGTTCTTCTCTTTAAGGACTGCCAGAAGTCCGGCGGAACTCTTGGCCTTGTAGAGGCCGAGTTCGCTGTTGAGCCGAAATTCGAAGGGTTCGAGGTCACGGGGATGCTTGAGGTAGGCTTCCTCTGAAACCAGGACGGAATCAGACTCTCCTAACCGGCGCTCTGCCTCTTTCAATTTCTTTTCAAGGGCAGAGGGCGAGATCGCGCACTCGTAAACGTCGAACAAGGTCACGTAGCCATAGGCAACCTTGTGGAGAAGGATGATGAATTTAACGAGGTTTGTGTACGCCTGTTGCCAGAAGGGTTCCTTGCCCCTGCCGAAGAGGTTATTCAGGAGCGACGCAATGTTGTAGGCCAGCGCGTAAGCGTCGAGGTCACTATTCAGGGGGTTGTAGCGGTACTCGGAGCCGAGACCGATTTCGACATAGTCCTCAGCCCTGTCATGACGTTTCAGAATATCTCTTACTTTGTGGCAGAAGTCTCCTTTCACTTCCAGAAAGAGGCCGCCAATCCTCTTTTCTTTGTCGCTCGCGCGGTAGGCGAGAATCTGCTCCGCGAAGGGGTACATGCAGCAGCTCGTCTTGCCGGTACCGATTGCGCCGACGATGGCGGTGCCCGTGAAGAGGCCGCGCTCCGGGATCGTGAGCCAATGCGGCGTTTCTGAAGGCCCTGGCTTACGCTTGTTGTGGACTTCGCCCACCACGACGAAAAGCTCCTCGCGTTTCAGTGGGTCGGGATAGGGCGGCAATTTCCCCGCATGAATTTTCTTGTGAACGGTGAGGCCGAAAACATACAGACCCGACAGCACAATCGAATAAGCGATATAGGGGGTCGTGAACAGGAAGAGGTTGTAGGAGTAGAAAAGCCCTTCGTGCACGAGGGGCGCTCGGAGAGCCATGAGTTGCAGAAAGACATTTTCTGCCGGGAATGGCAGCTTGAAAAAGAGCGCCATTCCCGTAGCCGCTGCCAGGAGACAGGCGACGAAGTTCTTGGAGCTTAGGACTCTCTGGATCATGCCTTCGCCCCTTGCTGCGTGGTGGTTTTCGCCGCCGCCTTCCCCGTGGTTCCCTGTTGCTGTTTCTCCCAGCGCTTGAATTCGGCATCCCGGAAGAGGACTTTCGTGAGGGCCGAATTTACGACGTAGTCCGGCGTGCTCTGAATGAACGCGGCGTATCTCTCGACGACGAGCGCGACAGGTTCCTCGATTGCGTATTCGCGTTTCACGATTGCGGGTTGCTTATTGATGATTGGCATTTCATTCCTCCCATTGCGTTACTGGTCTCTCTTCTCCTGGCGCGGGCAAAACACGTTGTTAGCGGACTCTTCGTCCAAACACTGGGCTGGAGCGACCCCACGAAGTCTTTGGGCGGCTGAAAGCTGCCAAAGGTGGGGTCGCTCCAGCCCAATCCGGTTTTTGCCCGCGCCCAAATTGAATGTCGCGCCATGCGCATCCTCAGTGCTCCTCAATACTTCCGTTCACCGCAGAGGTGAACGGAACTCCCGTCAAAAAGTGATCTGTGTCCTTCATGCCACGTTCACCATGCCTCGTTCTTTTTCGGAGAGATACGAGCGACGCTTCACCACGAGGTACGTTTCGAAAGTCACTGTTCGATGCCGCTCCATCTGGCAGAACTCGTGCCTTAGCTCGTGCTCGCCGAGTGTTCCTGAAATCCACGCTTTGTACAGACGTTCAAATCGGTCCCCATGAAACCGGCTCTTCGCTTCGTTCAGGAATTCGAAGTCCTCAGTGATCGGCACAACGTACTGGCGTGTTTCGAATCGCTGGCGGACCTGGAAATACCGAAGGACTTCGCTCGACATATCAGACTCAAGTGGCTGCTTCACGACGGAGCGGAAGCGCTCGGTTGCCCTCGCAAACTGCGCGTCGGTCGGGGATATATATAGGAAACGAAAAGCCTGAAGCTGCCGAAAGAGAGATTGATAAGCCGCGAGATGTGTCAGGAAGCCTGCGATGGTTCCGAGGCCCGAATCAACGTAAGACAAGGTGACCACAGGGGGAGAAGCCGTGAGAGGTGGCGCGAGAAACATGGGGAACTTATCCACGAAATAGCGAAAGGTAGGACGGCTTCCCGGTCCGCCTTCGTAGACCCTGCCTGGAAGGAATTCCTTAGCGACACTTAGTTTTTCGCAGAAGAACGTGACCTTGTCCTGCTCGGTTTCGAGATACTCGGCTTCAGGATTAGCGAGGATGAAATCAAGCAAGACTAGACGCGTGCGAATGTATTCAAACGAATGCTTGCGGCGATTGCGGAGATTGCCTTTCTGGATTTGGCCGTAGAGAGTCCTCGAAAAAAGGTGATAGATGGAGCCGTATCCCAAATAGTCGCGGACTGACCCATGTCCGTTGTTAAGGACTTTGCGCGCAAAGAGATTGGATCGTTTTCCTCTTCGCGCGCCAGTGAAGTCCAGAAACTGACGGAGAATGAAGTAGCCTGAATGGGTTGCCACAACATAAAGAAATCGAGCTTCCGGCTCTGTGTAGCCCAGCTGCATGAGCAATGCGACATGGTTTTGAGGGATGTTCATAGGCTCAAAATCTCCGCAGTGAGTTCGTGCTGGTCCAGGACGCGTCGCAGATTTGAGGCGTCCTGAGCGCGGGCGTAGATGAAGAAGCCTGCTCGAACCTTCTGGGCGATGTTCCTGAAGCGGTAGTGTTCTGTCGCGAGTTCGAGGTCGACACGAGCATGTTCCTGATCCGAGGTTTCGTACTCGATGCGAAGGTCAGGCACGGGAATCTTGCCGCGTACGACGCGTAGGCCATGCCGCTCGGCGATTTCGGTTTTGGCGTCGCCGGTATTGCCATTCCGTTCCGCCCGTGCCAGGTCGCGGTAGAGATTTTTCTTTAGCTCTGAGTCAAGGATGACCCGGATGTTTGTGCCTCCCTCGCGGGCAATCCTTTCGAGTCCACGCTGGTACAGCCGATAAAGGTCCGCGTCGTGATGGGCTTCGCGGGGTTTGGTGAAGCCGTGATAGAGGGCTTGATCCTTCGGGGCACTCTTCGTTGCTGACAGCAAACGATGGCCTTGCTTGGTTAATGCCACAAGCTGCCGCGGGGCGGTTTCATGGTGTGGGATTTCCCGTTCAACGATGAGGCCCTGCCTGCGAAGGTTGGTGAGGTCTGCCTCCAAGTGCTTGCTGACCCCGCCGTAAGCAAAATCTCTTAAATCCTTTGCGTCGACGGCGCGAAACTTTCCAATGTCCGTCATAGTCTGAATTTCAGAGCTTCGGAGGGCGTACGTGCGGTCACGATATTCGTAGAGCTTCCGAGGCTCAACGGTACGAGCCTCTGGTTTCCGAACCTCTTGCGCCGTGCTCGGGCGAGGCTGGTTTTCTGAACTGCCGCTTCGGCCCTGGTCTTGACCTTCCTCATCACGATGCAGGCCGGGTTCGTTTTCCCTCGGTTCGCGCGATGGGTCGTGGGGCGTGGCCATTTCATCGGGTGAATATGAGCGCGACATTGTCAGCCCAGCTCCTCGTCAGCGGATTCAATCGAAGGTGCGGGGAGTTCTCCCTGCCCGACTTGTAGCTGCTTATCGAGGTGAGTGAGTTTCCTTCCTGTGTCCTTGAGAAAAAATCGGCGGTTGACGGCAAAGAGGATTGCAAACACGTTTATGAACAGCACACCGAGAAAGGCGAGAATCGCGGTTCCGTATTGGTGGAGCAGAACGGCTTTATAGGGAATGAAGAACTTGAGTTCGCCCATTAGCCAGAAACCAAGTGCGAGCAGGATAGCGATGGTCAAAATGAGAGCATTGGCGATCATGGTTTTCTTCCAATATCACCGCAGACTTCCGTTAGTTGCCGAACCGAGATCCTCCAGAGTTGTCTGGGGCCGAGCCAGACCAGGGTCCTGCGGCTCGTAGAGAAATACTTCTTCGATGGTCCTGCCAAAAATGCGAGCAATCTTGAAAGCGAGAGCGAGACCGGGATCGTATTTCCGGGTCTCGATGGAAACGATGGTGGCGCGGGCGACACCAACACGCTTGGCGAGTTCTGCCTGCGACCATTCGCGCTCAGCTCGTAAAACTCGGAGCCGCGTCTTCATTTGAATGCCTCATCCTCGCGGAAATAAGTGATCGCGAGTCCCAGTGGGTTGATGGGGATCAGCTCGTTGGGGACTTGGCTCTTAAAGACAAAGACAAAGTTGGCGGTATAGAGGACACGCTTAATCTCGCTGTGGTCCGCGGGCGAGTAATAGACCATGTAAAAATCCACGCGTGCCTTATACGGTGGTGTCTGCATGTCTTCCAAAGCGACCTTCTTCACGTCGATGTCGATCTCCGCTGCAGACGTATTCGTGATGAACTTGCGGATGATGTCGTCCTTGCGGTAGGCGTCCAGAATGCCGTCGGCGAGCTTGCCGTCGAGGAAGTAGAGAGCTTTCGAAAAATCGTTCTGGATCGTGTATCGGTTCCGCTTGTAATAGAGAGCGCAAAACTGAGTGAGGAAGTACTTCGCTTCGGCATCTTGGGCTTTATATTCGAGATTGTGGTAGTTAATCGCCTCGGCCCGCCCAAGGTCATCAATTCGGATCACCAGAGGCCGGAAGTTTTGGAACGTGCGGATCGTCCTCAAATCAATCAGCGCCAGCGCGACGCAAACAACGGAGAGCAGCGCAAGAGCAATCTTCAGATAGGTGTTCGTCACCATAGGGTCACCGTACTGTTCGAGATAGAGCCGTTTAGCATCGTTAAAGCTGGCATCGTTTTTCATGCGAAGAAGTCCTGGAGGATTTGGGCGGAAGATCCGCCTGAAGTGCCGCTGAAAATGTGATTCGTCAGAGACGGGACCCGCAGCAACACATATATCGAAGCGACGAAGGTGATGAACAAGACCGGGAACCAGCCGATAAGCTGCACCGTTGAGATCGTGCCGGTGGGCTGAAGGTTGAGGATTCCAAGGATCAGATTGCCGATGATAAAGACAACCGCTGCGGCGATAACCTGGTAAAACGCGTATTGGAGGAAGCATCGGAACCAGCCCCAGAAGAGCCACTCAAGTTTCGGCACGATAAAGAAAGGAATGAATATAGGTCCGACAAGAACGCAGACAGCCGTGGCGATAAATCCGTAAGCGATGACGACGATGGCAATTGCTTGTGCTGCGGCAAGCAGAATTATGACAATGGCGTAGATGATGGTCCCGAGAATGTCGGCGATGCCGGGTGAATCCATGCGCGCTTCGAAGTCGGCGACACGCTCAGTGACGGTTTGAAGTTCAGCCTGGTTGATCTTGTTGGCAAGGAATTGCGATTCATCGGTGATGAGATTGTGAAAGCTGGTACCAATGCCAGGGATGGGATTGCTGTAGTAGTTCACCATCCCAAATCCGAGACTGATGGTCAGGAGCAGGCTGGCGAAGTTATCGAAGTGGAAGGGACTTTTGCCGCTCGCTGCGGCAAGGGCGGATTTCACGCCATACCAGGAGATA
>WNFQ01013086.1_pt1 | contig 10866 bp, 11 predicted proteins | sample 5400171 | NCBI WGS metagenome assembly WNFQ01 (sample SAMN13153356, study PRJNA577476) | soil metagenome | isolation source: 20 cm soil under Madrone tree | place: USA:California | collected 2016-06-14 | reverse complement strand
CTCGACGATCTGCTCACCTGGTGCGTCGAGCTTAAAATTCCGGCCGTCACGCTGTGGGTGCTTTCGACCGACAATCTTGCGCGCAAACCGCAGGAAGTGTCTGGCATATTGTCTGCGATCGAAACCAAATTGCTCGAACTCGCCAAGGCGCCGCAGATACATCGCCAGCGCGTTCGCGTCAGGGCGATCGGCTGCCTCGATCTCCTGCCGCCCGCGACGCTTGCCGCCGTGCGCGCCGCCGAAGCCGCGACAAAGGACTATGACGGCCTGCATCTGACCATCGCGGCCGCCTATGACGGGCGCCAGGAGATCACCGACGCGGTGCAGTCGTTTCTGCGAGAGCAGTTGAAGAACGGCAAAAAGCTCGACGATGTCATCGACCTGGTGACGCCGGACGCGCTCAGGCGTCATATCTATTCGCCGGATTTGCCCGATCCCGACCTCATCATCCGCACCAGCGGCGAGATTCGATTGTCGGGGTTTCTGCTGTGGCAGAGCACCACCTCGGAATTCTATTTCTCCGAAGTGAACTGGCCGGCGTTCCGCAAGATCGATTTCCTGCGGGCGATCCGTTCATTCCAGGGCCGCACGCGGCGATATGGACTGTGAGGATGAGCGCGCTGGTAGGATGGGTGTAGGGTGGGCAAAGTCGCCTGCCGCAGCTGATGATATGGCGCACTGACCTGCGCGACTTTGCCCACGCGGTCACACGGCGAAGTCAGACAGCGTGGGCAAAGGCGCGCAATGGTCCGTGCCAACAACGCCGCTCTGTGCGGTGCGCCTTCGCCCACCCTACCGTCCCTACGGGTCGGCCCGTCTCAGAAAAAGCTCGTCGATCCCTCAAACGCCGGGAGCATGCGGCCGAGCAGCAGCACGCAGAGCCACAGGCTCAGCGAAAGCCCCGCGGCCAGCTTGACGTAAGCGCCCGTCGTCTTGCCGTCAGCAAGGACAAGCCTGTGGCGATGGTCCATGACGGTGAACACGAGGGCGTTGAGCCCGGCAAGCACGATCAAAGTGAGCTTCAGCTTGAATGCCGGGTTGGGCCAGTACATGAACGGGTCGGTCACGAAGAACTCGATTCCAGTTGCGAGATTGATGAGGAAGCCGACGATCACGAACGGCAGAAAGGCGAGCGCCGTCCGCATCGGGACGCCGCGGATGAAACCCAGCAATCTGAGATCGACGATCAACAGTCCGCCCGCCATGAGGCACAGGCCGATGAAGTGAAGCGTCTCCCCCATGGCGAACATCCAGCGGCTCTCGCGCACAGCGGCGCCGAGCGGCAACTCCTTGATCCAGTGAAGAACCTCACCCTCGGTCATCCGATTGGCCTTCTCTCCCCGGTCGTGGCCGGACTTGTCCCGGCCACCCCGATTATTTTTCCCCCACCCTACCCTCCCCCGCATGCGGGGGAGGGTAGGGTGGGGGCGTTTGGGATCGCCGGGACAAGCCCGGCGACGACGCCGGTTAGGTGTTTCAACGCGATCGAAATCCGCTCAGCGGGCCGGATCGCACTGGCTCACAGCGGCGGCGGGGGCATGGTGTAGCCGATGAGCCGGCCCGACACGATTGCGCCCAGCCAGAACGCCACGGAAAAAATCGCCGCGATCCTGGCGTTCGGCGATGCGACGGCTTTGCTAACCATTGGGCCACGCGGCGTTGCGAGACCAATTGCGTCTTGAGAATCTCCGTGCAGTGCCTTGCCGAGCGCGCAAAGCGCAAGGCCGGCACACACGATCAGGATCATCTTGATCCAGAATGCCGGCGTGTCCATCAGCCGTCGCGGCTCGCCGAAGAACAGAAGGACGCCGGAAACGGCGTTCATGGCAAATCCGAACCACGCAAGGCCGAACAGCCGGTCGAATGCCGAAAGCGGGAAGTCCCTCGCATATCCCAGTATACGGGCGCTGTACATCAGGGAAATGCCGACCACCATCCCCATGCCGACGGCATGAAAGCACAGAATGATGGGATGCCCCCAATCCGATTCGCGTAACCAGACGGACCCGTCCGTCTGCTCAAGCCATGCCAGGAATTCCATGCGATCAGGCTCTCAGCCACGATTTTCGGGGTCGACGAGCTTGCCAAGCGAGTGGTCCTGATACGGAATATCCTGCATCAGCTGCACGCCCGGCGTCTTGTTGAGGTTGAGCCTTCGCGTTGACATGACCCACGGTTCCAGGAACATGACCGGATCATCGACCGTCGCCGAATAAATCAAGGTGTCGCCCTCGCGGCGCAGCCGCTCGATCACCTTCATCTCGGCGCTGTGGAAATAGCCGGGCCAGTCAAGCCAGGTGACGTCCGTAAATCCCATCGAGGTCACCACCAGCGTGCCGCCTTCCCAGCACCCCACCGCCAGCCCATAGAATGTCTGGTCGTATTTCAGCACCGGATCGTGTTCGCGGCAGTCGGTCGGGATGGCGCGAAACGTGTTCTGGTACTCGTAGAGGAAAATCACTTCGTCGGCGGTCTGCACGATCTTGTTCGGCGGACCGATGCGCGGCAGCCCGCGCGGAAGGTTCTTCCATTCGGGATCGGCGTAGTCGATCCACTTGCCGCCGGCATTGGCGTGATAATCGCTCAAGCGCACCCTTTCCCAATACTGGGGCTTGTATTGCGGCTTGTTGGTCAAGCCGCGATGCGCGATGGCGCAATCCTGAGAGCGAACCCGGAAGCATCGCGCATGCGGACGCCAGCACAGCCGCGGCGGCGAGTTGCGGAAGAGAGTGGGTCATTGGGAAGTCCTCCGGTGTTGTTCTCAGCTTGAATAAGGGCGTGAGAAACAATTCAGACCTCATCCTGAGGAGCGCGCTCTTGCGCGCGTCTCGAAGGATGGCAGCGAGCAACCGAAATCGGCGGCAGCCGATTTCGGCGATCTTCGTGCCGAAGTCGGGCAGGCCCGACTTCGGGTGCCGTGCATCCATCCTTCGAGACGGCCGCCCAAGAGGGCGGCCTCCTCAGGATGAGGCTGTATGTCTCTCACTGCCTTCGATCCCGCTCGTGACCATGGACATTACTTTGCAATGCCGTTTTCGTCGATGAAACCGACCTTCACGTATTTGCCGTCCGGAAACGTGAATGCATTGGTGAATCCATAGCGGGCGCCCGAGCGGTCCGGATTATAGTCGACCTTGTAGGTGTCGCCGATCACGAACAAGCGCCGGTCGCTCAAGCCCAGCCGCCGTAGTCCGTTCGGGCCGATGGTTTCCGTCGCCCATTGCTCGACTGTCCCATCCTCTTTCTTCACATCGAAGTGGAACCAGGCGTGGGGGTTGATCCAATCGACTTTCGTCAGAACGCCGACGAAACTTTCCTGCTTGTTGACATCGAACTGGGCTTGCACCGCATGATGGGCCTGCGTCGTCGTCGCGACAAGCAGTCCAACACCGAACAATCCGACGAGAAGGGTGGATTTGTGCATGGTTCCTCCGTTTGTTTTTTTCCGCTCAGCACTGCTGACCCCGTAGTGTCATTGCCCGGCTTGACCGGGCAATCCAGTACCCCCTGGTCGGTGGCTACTGGATCGCCCGGTCAAGCCGGGCGATGACAGGATCGTGGCTTCAATTGGTCATCGTGAAATGCCCTCGATTGTCACTTCGCTTTCGCGAGCAGCTCCGGCTCGGGAAAGATCTGATACGGATTGGACCAGCCTTCCGTTAAGGTGATGTCCAGCACCTTGGCGCCGTCGATTTCCTGGATGATCCGCCCGGGCCAATAGGTTCCGGTGTGGAATTTGTCGAGCGCGGCCTGGCCGAGACTCTGGCCATTGCGATAGCCCGAATAAATCGAGACCACCTTCTTGGCCCCGCCGCCCGGCATAGCGATCGTGGCTTCGACCCGCTCGGGCCGGTTGTCGCTGCCCAACGTCGTCTTGTACGACTGCCCGTTCATCGATGTGGTCAGGATGGTCTTGCCATCCTCCTTGGTGATCTGCAGCGCCACCTCGCATGCCTTGCCGTCCAGGCATTTCTTGGCCGAGGCAAATGCGGCTGCGTGAATGGCGGCGTGCGGCATCAGCCACAGCGCCTGGGCGCGGTAGGAGGCATTGCTGGAGGGCGAGGGATTGACGCCGGGCGTCTCCTCATTCCAGGCTTGGTCCTTCTTGACGACCCGCACCGTCCGGCCGCTTGCGGTTTCGAAATCGAGGCGGCTCGCGGGAATTTGCAACGCCACCGCGTAGCTGAACTTGCTGACCTCGATCTGCCGGCCCGGCGTCGCCGATTCGACATCGACCATGGTCCCGCTGCCGACATATTCGAGCAGGTTGACCTGGCCGATGACGAGGCGCGTGTCGCGAATGAGGCCAAGCGCGTCGGCTGCGGCCCGGATCGCTGGATCAATATCCTTGGCGGGAATTTCCGTGCCCCACCAACCCGTGTTTGCGGGCGTGTACTGGGCAAAAGCGGGACGACTTAATCCCGCCGACGCGACCGCTACCGTGGCGAGCAGAACAGCCCTCGTTACCGCTTTCACGACGTTTTCCTCCCATGACGCAAGGTCTTCTCAGATGGTAGCCCGCCTTGAGCGCAAGCGAAACCCGGGGAGTGCATTGCCGAGCGTCGCGCACAGCCCCGGATTTTACTTCGCCACCAATCTTAGGGCGGCGACGGCCCTTCGACGTGCATTTATTGCGCATGACAGCCATCGCAGGCGACACGCAACTTCTTCACCTGCTCCCTGAACCGGTCTGCGGCGCCGGCCTGACTGGCATCATAAGCGATCATCGCCGCTTCCTTTGCGATGCCGTAAAAGGCATCGAAATCCTGCCATATGGCAAGCGTCGCCGTCGTGTTGACCGGCGAGCCGTCAGCCGCAACGCCGGGCTTCGTCTGCGGCGGGAAGAGATGCGGGAAGGCGGTGAGCAGCGTGCTGATGCGGTCGGCGCGCGCTTTCAGGTCGTCAAACCGCGGCGCGCTGCCTTCCAACCCAAGCTCGATCTCCATCATCTCGGATTCCACGCCATCCATAAGCAATTGGCGAGCCGCAATGACATCGTCGGACCGATCGATCCCGGTCAAGCCCGGAACGCGGTCATCGCTGCGCACCTTCACCGCAGCCGCAACCATGACCGACAGCGCTATCGTGGCGGCGGCTCCGAGTCCGCCCGATCCACGTCCCTTCGGCGATGGCAGCATCCGAAACATCGAAATCCCTCCTGGCAAATGATGCGGCTGCACAGGGGCATGCGCCCCGCTTGCGGTTTGACCCAAAGTCTGCATTTGGGAGCGCGGCCGGATACTATGTCAAGGCCGACCGTGCGTGAAGAGCGTTCCCCACGCAAGGTAAGTGCCAAGTGGGACACTCTATCCTCCCTCTCTCCGCTTGCGGGGTGATAGCTGGAAAAGTACGCCGCTCTGACTCCGTCAGCGGTGCGAGAAATTTGGGACTATAAGGCATGAAGTAGCACCAAGAGCGGGGCGACGTTGTTTTCAACAAGACTGAGTTGCCACCACGGGCCACGGGCGATACCCCGCAGCACCACTTCAACGCGGTCGATGTTCTCCCGAGCTCTCTGGAGTCTTGGATCAGACCACAGGTCCTGCATAAATAACGATATAGAGTCTGTATGTAGCATACGGCCCGCTGTCGGCGCGGGCGCAAAAAAAACACCCAAAGGTTGAGGACATCTGCTATGCTTAATTTTTAGGGTGTCTTCGCGGGGAGGGGAACATGGAAATTACGATCTCCGTTCTGGCGACTGAGTTGACCAGTGAGCGAATTGCGGATGCAGGACGCGACCTATTAAAGGAAATTCGAGAAACCGCCGACCCGAGCGCATGTTTCGTAACGCAGAATGCCGATGTCAATTCAAAGGGCGACTTGATATCCTTTAGCCAGATTGCATTGGCGCTCGTTTCGGGAGGCGCTGTTACAAAGTTCATTCAGTCGCTGTTTGCTTACCTTGGTCGGCACCGTAAAATTGAAGTTGAGGTGCACAATGGCACTGGTAAGAAGTTAAAATTGAAATGGGATTATATTGACAGCAATGGCGAAGATAAAGCAATGGCTCTGGTAGAAGCATTTCTCGCAAAAGACGGGTGATCTCGATATGCGGCGTGTAGCCCTGCTCGTCGGCAATTCAACATTTGCTCCTGATTCTACCATTTCTGACCTCCGCTTTCCGCCGGCCGATGTCAGCGCGATGTCGTCTCTTCTTGGCGATCCAGAAATTGGGCGTTATGATCGCGTTATCTCGCTCATCGAAAAGCGCTCGGACGAAATCCTCATCGCTTTGAACCAAATGCTTGATGAGGAGCGTGGCGCCTCGATTTTATTCTATTATTCCGGTCATGGAAAGCCGAGCGATGATGGACGTTTGTACCTCGCGGCGAGCAACACCACACAACGTCTCCTTCCAGCAACGGGAGTACCGTTTGCCTCGATATTGCAAATGAAAGAGGCCTATGGACTGAGCCGCTTCGCCATCATTCTTGATTGCTGTTTTGCTGGGCTCGGCAGCACCGACATAAAGGGCTCCGAGGATGATCAACTAAAGGCCTACGTTGAAGGTCGTGGAGTTTTCTTTTTGGGTGCGGCCAACGCAACGACGACGGCCAAAGAGGACACCAGGTTAGGTCATGGCGTTCTAACCGGGGCAATAGTCAGCGGCCTCGAAAGTGGTTCCGCCGATGTCGACGGCGATGGCCGTGTGACCGGCCCAAACTTGTTTGCTTGGTGCCGCAATTTCGCTGAAAAGCGAGGAGATCACAGACCGGTTCAAGTCAATCGCGTCATAGACGATGATCTGGTCATTGCTTTTTCAATCCGGCGACTCAGCCCTGAAACGATTGAACGTGTGCGCACGAAACTCCAGCTCGCATGGGAGCACCGCCTCCTCCCGCCCGACGATATCGACCAGTTGCGTCGACATTTCCTTGAGCCGTCCGTTGTATCGCTACCTTCGCCAAAATCGTTGGAGAGCTACTTTCTCGCTTACGCCGAAGGAAAAATGGATTGGGAGCAGTTCCGACAATCCGCCGATCACGCGGACGTACCGAAGCTTCTCCCTGAACCATTCCGAACTGAACGAGTACCAAGTGCGACGAAGCAAAGTGCTTTCAATCAAAGATTCATCCGAATTGCAATTATCACAACATGGATTGCGTTAACACTTGTTATGTGGCTGCCAATCGGATTGTTATTTGAGACCGTTCTCAATTTACGATTCGTATTTCATAATAATGTTCCCAAGGGAAATAGTGGTGCTTTTCTAGCACTCGTGTTTTCTATCGGCTCCGGTGTAGTTATTCTCCGTAGGCTCTGTCATAATACTTTAGAGAAAGCGATCGTTTATACCATTTTAGTCGGCGCGACCTGGGGAGCTCTTTTCGTCCTCTTTATAGGCATAAAGTGAAACACCCGTCCGGCTCGACATGCCAAATCGTTTGAAGTATTTCCTGGTTTAATCTGAGGAGACCGTAGGTTGGAGCGTTCTATTGCTCGATTTGCCTCGATATCCGTTTTATCGCTCATAGTGCTGAGCAGCTCTCGATAATTGAGTACTGAGGGAGTGCAAATATCCCCCCGAAGCAATGTTCGGCGCCAGGAGGCCCAAAAAAACCCACGTAGGCAGCGAAGGTATTGAAGGAATAGAGCACACTTGAAAGGATAATTAATGGAGGTGGGCCGCCTCTCCCCGCACGCGGGGAGAGGTGGGGAGCGCCGAGTATCAGCGCCTTGGCTCCAACGCCGTGAATTCCCCATTGCCCTTAAACGACACCCAGGTGCCGGCGAGGCGTGCCTGTTCAATCCCGGGCTTGTTGTAGTCGCACACGCCGTCCGGGAAGACCTGCTTGAGCTGGGCAAGGCGCTCCGTCGTCGGGGCGATCTTGTAGTCCGCCATATCGACCGGCTTGAGCGCGCATTTGAACACATCGTCGGCAGGATGCGCGCCTGCAGCAAGGCGCGCATCCCCGGCGAACGCAAACAGCTTCTTGCAGCGTTCCTGGTCGGTGGCTTTTTCGATCGCCCCTACCAGCGGGCCCGCCACCGTGGGATAGCAGGCGTCGACGAAATCGGCCGGCCTGTTGGCAGCGACCTTCTTTGCCCTCGGCTGATCGGATTTGTCGTTGACGATGTTGGTCAGCCACCTGTCGAGCTGGGCGAGCGCCTCGCCGGAGATGCGGGTGAGCGGCGACCCTGCCGTGCGGGTGTCGGCCTGGACGCGGCCGAGACTAGCGACCGTAATCATCACGTGGTTAGCGGCATTGCCGTTGGCTTTGATGAGCCGGGCGCGCATGACGCCGCTGTGATAGCCGTCATGCACGTCGACATCCTTCAAGGCATCAAACGGCGGCGGCGGCGCGCCGTCCACATAAGAGCGGATGTCGACGATCGGGATCATTGCCAACCCGCCGCCGGCAGAGTTGACGCGGCCGCTCTCGTAGGCGCGCCGCAACGCGACGGGATCGCCGACCATGCGCTGCGGCATAATCTTCCCATCGATGTCGAGCCCGCCGATGCGCGCTGCTGACCAGGTTGTCCTGATAGGTGCAGCGCACGCCCTTGGCCTTGAGCTTCGGGTCGTTCGCGACTTCGTCCTTGACGCTCGCATCGCAGTTGCTTGGCCTGGCGTTCGGGTAACGCGTGCCGTTGCCGACGCAATAACCCCAGTACTTGCCGGCCACCGCGCCCTTCTGCTCGGTGGACCAGGCGTTGCCCGAGGTGTTGAAGACGTGCTCCAGCAACTCGCAATCATAGAGCGGCTGTAAGAAGCTCATGGTGTCCGGATAGCTGCGCGCCGGCATGATGCCGTCGAGCAGGCCCGGATAGTTGTTGCCGATCATGTGCTGCTGCATCGACCCGCCGGAGGCGCCATGACCGATGGTGAACATCGGCGGTCCGAATTCCTCGATGAAGTGCTCCTTTATCTTCGCCACCGTCTCGGCGGACTTTACGTCGTCGTTGTTGGTGCCCATCACGTTGAGCGACCCGGCTGCGACCGCATAGCCGCGGGTGACGAAATAGTCGAGAAATCCGCCACCCAGATCCTCGATGTAGAACTTGCTGTCGGTGCCGGTCATCGCGCCGAGGCCGCGGCCCATATGGTAGTTGGCCTGGACGCCGCCGCCGAAGCTGTAGATGAGCTTGCCGTTCCATCCCGACGCCGGCGAGCCCGCGGTCGCGGTCGGCAGCGAGCCTGCGGTCGGATCGTGCAGGATGTCGATCAAATAGGCCGACCGGTTGATGACGCCCTTCTCCTGGCGCCCGATGCGCGGACAGTCCTTGCCTTCGCTCGTCTTGGTGGTTGCGACGTCGGCCGGAGGCTCGCCTCCTTGCCACCGGCTTTGGCGATCAGTTGGTTGCCGCCGTCCTTGAGCCCTTCGATCAGGCCGATCCATCCCCCTTTCTGATCAGGCCGGAAGGCTGCTGATACGTCGCCGGCGCCGACTGTCACTTGCGGCGCTTCCGGGGCTATGATGCGGACCAGCGCATCGCCGCCGGTCACGAGATCGGGGCGGGATGACAGGACCTCGACGGAAAGGGCGGTCTGCGCCCAACCTTTCTCGGACCACGTCGTCGACCCTGCGAGCACGCCGCAAACAACCGCGAAGGACGCCATCAGGCGGGCGTTATTCTGGTTCACTTGCACCTCCCTTGATCCTTCGATCGCTTTATCGCTTGGGCGAAAATAGACCTGGAACCACCGCCGGGCAACGTGCCTTGCGGCCGTCAGTATCAGGCGTGCCAATCTTTGACTTTCCGGGCGATGGTCCACATGAGGCGATCGAGATCTCGGTCGAGCGCGTCGTCCCGGTGCCGCGTGTTGAGCAACGCTGCCCAACAGAACTGACTGTGGGTCCGCACCATGATGCCGGACGAGCCCGGGAGGTGTCCTGTGTGCCACCAATTGTTGTTGCCGTTGACTCGCCAGCCCTTGGCGTAGTTGGCGTTTGCCGGGGACGGCGTCGTCATCGTGTCGATGGTGCCGCGTTTGAGGATCGACGGGCGCGAAAACCCATCGACGCCGCTGGCGAACGCGGCAATCGCCGCGGGTCTGGCGAGCCAACCCCCGTGCGAATCCATGCGCCGCACGTTCAGCGCATAGGGGTCGTCCTTCCCAATCCCGTAGTACCGGACCTCGCGCGGCTGGCGCTCGGCGAGCGTGTTGCCGGCAATCTCCATGTCGGTCGCGCCGGCTCGCGACAGGATCGCGGCGTTCACGAATGCCGCATAGGGGCGTTGCGTCACTTTCTCGATGACGCGGCCAAGCAGGCAATAGCCGAAATTTGAATAGGCGAACGCCGTGCCGGGCGCGGTGGCGAGAGGTTGCTGCCTGAGCGTCGTCGAAATCAGCGTGGCATGATCGAGTTCGGTCTGCCGCAGCATTGGATCGGTACGGTCATTCGGCCAGCCTCCCGACGTATGCGTGAGCAAGTGTTCGATCGTTATGTCGTCGATGCGCGAGTCCTTCGGCACGGGTCCGTAGTCGTTCTGCAGGATGCCGGATGATCCGAAAACCCGATCGCCGAGCGCCAGCCTGCCTTCCTCGATCAGCTTGAAGATGGTGACCGAGGTGATCGGCTTGGAGATGCTGCAAATGCGAAAGCGATGGGCCGGGGTGAGCGTTGTTCGGGCGGCGATGTCAGCGAAGCCGAACGCTTCGTCATAGACGAGGAGTCCCTCCCGAACGAATGCGATGCCGAGGCCGGGGATCTCGTAGGTCTTCATGAAACCGGCCACGGCGTCGGCCATTTGTCCGCGCTCGGAGGCGGCCGGAGCGACAACAGCTGCATGAGTCGGTGCCGAGAAGCCCGTGGAGGCGCCCAAGGCAGAGGCGACCGTTGCGGCTGCGCCGCCAGACATGAACGTTCGACGGTCGAAGCTCACCGGCGCCTCCCGCCAAGGCATGGGCAGCCACAT
>WNFQ01015538.1_pt1 | contig 10867 bp, 8 predicted proteins | sample 5400171 | NCBI WGS metagenome assembly WNFQ01 (sample SAMN13153356, study PRJNA577476) | soil metagenome | isolation source: 20 cm soil under Madrone tree | place: USA:California | collected 2016-06-14 | reverse complement strand
CGCAAGCGGTCGCGGGCCGCCAGGATCTGGAAATAGGTGTCCGCGACGGTGGTGAGCGCGGTGATCGTCACGACCTCGCGATTGTAGCGGCTGGCAATCGACGTTTCGATGGCGGCGTTCAATGCCGCCCGGTTCTTGCCCCAGAAATCGATGACGTAGCTCGCACTCAGCGACGTCGCGTAGAGTCTCGAAAAGGGCGATCCTCCTCCGGCGCTGCCCCCGCTTGAGAGCTGTCGCGAGGCCTTCGAGGCGGTGTCGCTGGCGTTAAGGTCGATCGTCGGGAGCAGCGGCGCGCCGGCGATGCGCACTTGGGCGTCGGCCTGAGTGATTTGCGCGATCGCGACCGCGATATCGAAGTTGGCGGCGAGCGCCTCCTCCATGAGCGAGGTCAGTTCGCGGGACCGGAAGCTGCGCCACCAATCGAGCCCAGGTGTTGCGGCCTCAGGTGGGCCGTGCGATGCCCGGTAGACGTCCGGAATGTCGAGAGCAAGCCCGGGCCTGCCGGTTTCCAGGCAGCCCGATGCGATCAGCAAGAGGCCCAATGCTCCGGCGATCCGGGTGAGGCGGGCGATCTCCCGATTTCTTCGGATGTGTCGATAGGTTGCAGACTGGTACGTACGCATGCGACCCCATTCCTCGGCTCTGACAGCCGGCCCACCTCGACAGTTTGGAGCGACTTGGTCATGGCCGGGCTTGTCCCGGCCATCCCGATAATCGGGCACTATGCCATCCTGATCGAGATCGCCGGGACAAGCCCGGCGATGACGCCACGAGTTTTGCTCCTGTTGGCAAAATCCGCTCTAAGTAATTGATTTATTGCTAGTTGCCACTTTTTGGGCGATTCGGCAAGAAAAGCAGCAACCCCTCAATGCCCTCATTCCCCGGGAACCAGCGGCGCCTCTGGCAAGTCATGGCCACGGCGCGCGCCCCGGCGCTCGCGGAGCCACAGGCTGAAGCGGTCGAGGTAGAGGTAGACCACCGGGGTCGTGTAGAGCGTGAGCAACTGGCTCAGGATCAGCCCGCCCACGATGGCGATGCCGAGCGGACGGCGCAGTTCGCCGCCGTCGCCGAGACCGATGGCGAGCGGCAAAGCGCCGAACAGCGCCGCACTGGTGGTCATCATGATGGGGCGGAAGCGCAACAGGCATGCCTCGTAGATCGCCTGTTGCGACGTGAGGCCCCTCGTGCGCTCGCCGTCGAGGGCGAAATCGATCATCATGATGGCGTTTTTCTTGACCAGGCCGATCAGCAGGATGACGCCGATCAACCCCATGATGCTGAACTCGGTATTGCAGATCATCAGCGCCAGCACCGCGCCGACACCGGCGGAGGGCAGGGTGGAGAGGATGGTGATCGGATGGATGTAGCTCTCATAGAGAACGCCGAGCACGATGTAGATGGCGATCAGCGCTGCGAGAATGAGCCATGGCTGGTTGCGTAGCGACTGTTCGTAGGCCCGCGCGGTTCCCTGGAACGTGCCGTGAATTGACCTAGGTACACCGAGCCTGGTCATGACCTCGTTGACGGTGGCGACCGCATCGCTGAGCGAGGAGCCCGGCGCCAGATTGAACGACATAGTGGAGGCAACGAACAGGCCCTGATGATTGACGGCGAGGGGGATGTTGCCCGGAGCGTAATGGGTAACGGCGCTCAGCGGCACCATTGTCTCAGCGGCCGTGCTGACGGCGGAGCCTGTAGATGCCGCGCCCTTGCCGGTGTTGCCGATCGAATTGAGGGCGAGGTTGCGCGCCGCGTCGGCCGCGATCGTCGAGCTGGTAGACGTCGTCTTCGGTCCCGCCACAGTGCCGGCGACCGCGTTGGTCGCCTGGGTGCCGCCAACCGAGCCGCCGGATTTGCTGACATAAATGTCCTTGAGCGTCTCCGCGTTCTGCCAGTACTTCGGCGCCACTTCCATGATCACGTGATACTGGTTGCGATCATTGTAGATGGTCGACACCTGGCGCTGACCGAACGCGTCGTAGAGCGTGTTGTCAATCTGGGCAACCGAGATCCCAAGCCGTGCCGCGGTTTCGCGATCGATCGTGATGTCGGTCTCGAGCCCCTGGTTTTGCTGATCGCTGTTGACGTCGGTGAGCTGCGGCACCTTCTGCAATTCGGCGAGGATTTTCGGCGCCCACTCGTAGAGCTCCCCGACAGTGTCGGCCTGCAGCGAAAACTGGTATTGGGCATTGGCGGCGCGTCCGCCGACCCGAATGTCCTGGACCGCCTGGAGGAACAGCGTCGCCCCCGGCACCTGGGCCAGCTCGCCGCGCAATCGCCGGATCACCAGGTCCGCCGATATCTTGCGTTCGCTCAATGGCTTGAGCGACAAAAACACGAAGCCGCCATTGGTCTGTCCGCCGCCGGTGAAGCCGACCACCATCTCGACCGCGGGGTCTTTCTGCACGATCGAGACGAACTGCTGGAGCTTCTGCCGCATCAGCTGAAACGAAATGCTCTGGTCGGCCTGGATGCCGCCGTTGATCCGGCCCGTATCCTGTTGCGGGAAGAAGCCCTTGGGGACGATCGTGTAGAGATAGAAATTGGTCCCGACCGTCGTGAGCAGGATCGCCAGGATGAGGAGCGGGCGGTTGAGCGCCCAGCCGAGCGTGTGCTTGTAGCCGCGCAGCACGGCGTCGAAGCACCGCTCGGTCGCGCGGTGAAAGCGGCCTTGCTCCTGTCTCTCGCCGCGCCGGAGCAGCAGTGCGCACATCATGGGGGTCGTCGCCAGCGAGACGGCGAGCGAGATCATGATGGCGACCGACAGCGTCACGGCGAATTCGCGAAACAGGCGTCCCACGATGCCGCCCATCAGCAGGATCGGAATGAACACCGCGATCAGCGAGGTGCTCATCGAGATCACCGTGAACGCCACTTCGCCGGCGCCCTTGATGGCGGCCTCGACCCGCGGCATGCCGGCTTCGATGTGGCGGGAGACGTTTTCCAACACCACGATGGCGTCGTCGACCACGAAACCGGTCGCCACCGTGAGCGCCATCAGCGACAGGTTGTCGAGGCTGTAGCCGAGCAGATACATCGCCGCGAAAGTGCCGATCAGCGACACCGGCACCGCCACGCTCGGCACCAGCGTTGCCCGCCCGCTCCGCAGGAACAGGAACACCACGAGAATGACCAGAGCCACCGAGATCATCAGCGTGCGCTCGACTTCCTTGAGCGACGAGCGGATCGTGGTCGAGCGGTCGCTTGCCGCGGTAAGCTCGATCGCCGGCGAGATCGCGGCCTTCAATTCGGGCAGCAGCGCATAAACGCGGTCGACCGTGTCGATGATGTTGGCGCCCGGCGCGCGATTGAGGATGACGAGCACCGACGGTTTGCCGTTGGCGAGGCCCGCATTGCGGATGTTCTCGTTGCTGTCGACGACATCTGCCACGTCCGTCAGACGCACCGGCGCGCCGTTGCGATACGCGATGATGAGCGGCTTGTAGTCGGCCGCGACGGTAGCCTGGTCATTGTCGTAGATTTGAAAGTGCCGATCGCCAGTCTCGATCGCCCCCTTCGGGCTGTGGGCGTTGGCGGACGCCAGCGCGGCGCGGACGTCCTCGAGCCCGATGCCGTATTTGAACAGCGCTGATGGATTGAGCTCGGCCCGCACCGCCGGAAGCGCGCCGCCGCCGACCGTGACTTCGCCGATTCCTTCGACCTGGGACAGCTTCTGCGACAGCACCGTCGAGGCGGCATCGTAAAGCTCGCTTTGCCGCAACGTATCGGAGGTCAGCGCCAGGATGAGGATCGGGGCGTCGGCCGGATTGACCTTTCGGTAGGTCGGGTTTGACCGCAGGCTCGCGGGCAGGTCGACCCGCGCTGCGTTGATGGCCGCCTGCACGTCGCGCGCGGCGCCGTTGATGTCGCGATTGAGGCCGAACTGCAAGGTGATGCGGGTGGTGCCGACGGTGCTCTGCGAAGTCATTTCCGTGACGTCGGCAATCTGACCGAGATGGCGCTCCAGCGGCGTCGCGACGGTGGTGGCGACGACCTCGGGGCTGGCGCCGGGAAGCTGCGCCCGCACCGAGATGGTCGGAAAATCGACTTGGGGCAGCGGCGACACCGGAAGCTGGAAGAACGCCACGGCGCCGGCCGTCGCGATCCCGAAGGTGAGGAGGATCGTGGCAACGGGCCGCCTGATGAACACCGTCGACGGGCTCATTCCGCGGGCCTCCCGGCGCCGAGGTCGCGCACCTCGTCGTCGATGTGGAAGTAGCGGCTCTGCAGCCGGTCGAACCACAGATAGATCACCGGCGTCGTGAACAGCGTGAGTACCTGGCTCACGAGGAGGCCGCCCACGATCGAGATGCCGAGCGGATGGCGCAGTTCGGAGCCGACGCCGGTGCCGATCATCAGCGGCAGGGCGCCGAGCACCGCCGCAAAAGTCGTCATCAGGATCGGGCGGAACCGCAGCAGGCACGCCTGGTAGATCGCCTCCCGCGGCGACTTGTTCTCAGTGCGCTGGGCATCGAGCGCGAAGTCGATCATCATGATGGCATTCTTCTTGACGATGCCGATCAAGAGAATGATGCCGATGATGGCGATGACCGTGAGGTCATCGCGCGCCGCCATCAGGGCCAGCAGCGCGCCGATGCCGGCCGACGGCAGCGTCGAGAGAATGGTGACCGGGTGCACGAAGCTCTCATAGAGCACGCCGAGCACGATGTAGACCGTGACGATGGCAGCGAGAATCAGCAGCAACTCGTTTGCGAGCGAGCGTTGGAAGGCGAGCGCCGCGCCTTGCATCTTGATGACGGCGCTGCGCGGCAGGCCGAGTTACTGGGCGGCCTGCGTGATGTCGTCGACAGCTTCGCCGAGGGAAGCGCCGGGGGCGAGATTGAAGGAGATCGAAGTGGCGGGAAACTGGCCGAGATGGTCGATGCGCAGCGGCGCGGTCTCTTCGCGCACGCGGGCCACGACCGACAGCGGGACCTGGCCGGTGCCGGTCGAGGTCGGAACATAGATCGATGTCAGCGACTCCAGCGAGGATTGCTGCTTGGGATCCGCCTCGAGGATGACCCGCTTCTGGTTTGAATTGGTGAAGATGGTGGACACGATGCGCTGGCCGAACGCATCGTAGAGCGCGTTGTCGATGGTCGCCGGCGTGATGCCGAACCGGCCGGCGGTATCGCGGTCGATCTCGACGAAGGCCGAAAGCCCGTTGGCCTGAATATCGCTCGACACGTCGGCGAAATGCGGCATCGAATTGAGCTTTTCCACCAGACGCGGCGCCCAGTCGGCAAGCTCCTTGGGATTGGCGTCCTCCAGGATGAATTGATACTGGGTGCGGCTGACCTGATCGTCGATGGTGAGGTCCTGGACCGGCTGCAAGAACAGCGAGATGCCCTCGACCGCCGCCGCGTCGCGTGTCAGCCGCCTGATGATCTCGCTCACGTCGGCGGTGCGGGTTTCGTGCGGCTTGAGATTGATGAGCAGCCGGCCGGTGTTGAGCGTAATGTTGGTGCCGTCGACGCCGATGAAGGACGTTCCGCCATGGCGCTGAACGAGATCGATTGCGGGGCCTCGGAAATGCCTTGGATCAGGCCGGTGTCCTGCACCGGAAAGAATCCTTTCGGGATGACGATGTAGAGCCACGCGGTCAGCGCCACGGTGCCGAGCGCCACCAGGAGCGTCGCGACCTGCCGATCGAGCACGCCGCGCAGCAGATACCCATAGCCGTCGATCAGCCGATCGAACCAGATTCGGGTGTGCCGCTGGAATGCGTTCTCCCGCGCTTCCGCCGCCGGCTTGAGCAGCTTGGCGCAGGCCATCGGCACCAGGGTCAACGATACCACCGCCGAGATCAGGATGGTGATCGCAAGCGTGATGGCGAATTCGCGAAACAGCCGGCCCACCACATCGCCCATGGTAAGCGAGATGATGGTGAAGCCGATCTGTTCGGAACCCTTCAGCGCGGCTGCGAGCGGCGAATCGCCTTCCTCGATATAACGGGAGATGTTTTCGATCACCACGATGGCGTCGTCGACCACGAAACCCGACGATATGGTGAGCGCCATCAGCGTCAAGTTGTTGAGGCTGAAGCCGAGCAGATACATGGCGCCGAATGTTCCGATCAGCGACAGCGGCACCGACAGGCTCGGGATGATGGTGGCGCGCGCGCTGCGCAGGAACACGAAGATCACCAGCACCACCAGGACGACCGCGAGCATCAGCTCGAACTCCACGTCGACGACCGAGGCCCGGATCGTCACGGTGCGATCGGTCAACACCGACACGTCGATCGCTGAGGGCAGAGCCGCCTGCAACTGCGGCAGCAGCGCCTTGATGTTGTCGACGACCTCGATGACGTTGGCGGCGGGCTGGCGCTGAACATTGAGGAGGACGGCCGGAGCTGTATTCATCCAGGCCGCGAGCTTGGTGTTCTGCGCGCCGTCGACGGTTTCGGCGGATGAGCTCGCGATAGCCGGCGGCGCTCATCAACTGGTCGTTGGCATTGATGGTGGAAGCGCGCGTCGGCCCGTCGAAATTACCCTTGGGCGTGTTGACGTTGGCGTTGCCGAGCGTGGTGCGCAGGTCGTCGATATTGAGCCCGTAGGCGGCGAGCTTGCGGATGTCGGCCTGGATGCGCACCGCGGGCTTCTGCCCGCCGCTGATGGTGACGAGGCCGACGCCCGGAAGCTGCGAGATCTTCTGGGCCAGCCGCGTGTCGGCAAGTTCCTGCACCTCGGGCAGCGGCAGCGTGTCCGAACGGAGCGCGAGAGTGAGGATCGGGGCGTCGGCCGGGTTGACCTTGGCGTATATGGGCGGCGCCGGCAGGTCGGACGGCAACAGGTTGCCGGCGGCGTTAATGGCCGCCTGGACCTCCTGCTCGGCCACATCGAGGCTGAGATTGAGACTGAATTGCAGCGTGATGACCGAGGAGCCGGCCGAGGTCGCCGAACTCATCTGATTGAGCGCCGGCATCTGGCCGAGCTGGACCTCAAGGGGCGCCGTAACCGACGAGGTCATGACGTCCGGGCTCGCGCCCGGATAGAAGGCCTGCACCTGGATGGTCGGGTAGTCGACTTCAGGCAACGCCGCGAGCGGCAGGAAGCGGTAGGCGACGATGCCGGACAGCATGATCGCGATCATGAGCAGCGTCGTCGCCACCGGCCGCATGATGAAGGGGCGCGACGGGCTCATGGACGCACTCTCAAATGACCGCTGAGGGGAGGGCCAGATTGATGGTCATTGCGCCCCTCGCGACCGCCTGCCGCCATTCGCGGCACTTCCGGGTGCCTGATTTCCAGTTGCCGTATTTCCTGCAGGATCGGCGGTTCCGGTTGCCGCGCCGTTACCGCCCATGCCCTGGGCCGGGCTGTTGTCACCGGGCGCTCGGCCGCCGCCCGCACCCCCGTCGGCACCACGCACCACGACCCTCGCGCCATTGCGCAGCTTGTCGGCGCCGTCGACCACAACGCGGTCCCCGGGCGCAAGGCCCGCTTGAATTGCGACCCGTTCGGCGCTGGCCGGGCCGAGCGTTACGGGTCTCACCGCAACGGTGTTGTCGGCGTTGACGAGATACACGAACGTGCCCGGCGCACCGCGCTGGATCGCGCTCGTCGGCACCACGGTCGCCTCGTGCAGGGTGTCGATCAGAAGCCGAACATTGACGAACTGATTGGGAAACAGGCTGTCGTCTTCATTGGCGAATTCGGCCCGCAGCTTCAAGGTGCCTGTGGTGGTATCGATCTGATTGTCGAGCGTCTTCAATGTGCCGGTGGCGAGCTTGGTCGCGCCGCTACGGTCGAAGGCCGTCACCGGCAGGGTCGCGCCGGCGCGAAGACGCTTCACGATTTGCGGCAGGTTGTCCTCGGCGACGGGAAAAATGACGCTGATGGGTTTCAGCTGGGTGATGACCACGATGCCGCTCGCATCGTTGGCCGTCACATAGTTGCCGGGATCGACCAGCCGCAACCCGGCCCGGCCGGTCACCGGCGACACGATGTGGCAATAGGCAATGTTGAGCTTCTGGGTATCGATCTGAGCCTTATCCGAAATGACGAGGCCCTTGTCCTGCGCGACGAGCGAAACTTGTGTGTCGAGCTGCTGTCGCGGGATGGCGTTGGTCTTGGCAAGATCCTGGTAGCGCTTGAGATCAAGCTCGGCGGCCTGCAACAGCGCCTGGTCGCGTTCGAGCGCTCCCTGCGCCTGGGCGAGAGCGAGCTCGTAAGGGCGCGAGTCGATCTCGGCGACGAGATCGCCCTTGTTGATCATCTGGCCTTCCTGGTAGGCGACGCGGACGAGCTGGCCGCTGATCTGCGATTTGATCGTCACGGTGGCAAGCGACGTGACGGTGCCGAGCCCGTTGAGCGTGATGTCGATGTCGCCGGTGACGGCTGGTGCTGCGACGACCGGCATCACGCCGGTAAATGCGTTTTGCCGCGCGGGCGGCGGCGTTGGCTGACGCGTATAGATCCACCAGCCTGCCGCCGCAGCCCCGGCCACGAGAAGCAGCAGCCCCAGCCGCCGGCCGGTCTTTGACTTCACGCCCTTGCGCGTGCCGGGCCTGTCGAGGGGCTGCGTCCTGATGAAATCCGTGGTGGTGGTGCGATCGTCCATGGGCTGCCGTCAAAGTCCGTCGAACAGGAAGCCGGCAAGCCCCCTCTCTGCCCTCCCTACAGCAGGGTAGGGAGGGGGCCGGCCCGGCGCCAATCACATCCGTGGTTCTGGAGAATGGTCCAAACGCTCACGGATCAATTTCATCTTATCACATCAGATAAGCTCACATTCTGGAACCAGACGTTACGGACGTCTTTCCGTCAGATGAAAAAGCGTCAATGTAACCGGTAGCATGGTGGCAACCGGCGATTGCGGGCGGATGTTCCCGGCAAAACTCCCGGCAATGCGCCAAGGGGCGCGCGCTGCAACTGCGTGACTGGCGCGGACAAGTATGCAATCCTTGCGGTTATTCGGGTAGCGGCAATTGAATTGCCGCTAAGAGGACGGTAAGCAGTTTGTCGATAAGCAGTTTGTCGATCAAAACGGATGGGACGCCAAGGCCGTCCGTGAACGCAAGGAGAGGAACGCCATGTCGAAATCATCGAGACCTGCGCGGCCAACGCGGCGCAATTTCCTCAAGGTCGCGGCCGCGACCGCATCGGCCGTAGCGGCCCCGAATGTCGCCAGCGCCCAGGGCGTCATCAGCATGCGCTGGCAGAGCACGTGGCCGTCGAAAGACATATTCCACGAATACGCTCAAGACTACGCCAAGAAAGTCAACGACATGACCGGCGGCGACCTTAAGATCGAGGTGCTGCCGGCCGGCGCAGTGGTGCCACCCTTTGGCCTGCTTGACGCGGTTTCCAAGGGGACGTTGGACGGCGGTCACGGCGTGCTCGTCTACCACTACGGCAAGCAAAACGCGCTCGGCTTGTGGGGATCAGGCCCTGCCTACGCGATGGATGCCAACATGCTGCTTGCCTGGCACAAGTATGGCGGCGGCAAGGAGCTTCTCGCCAAGCTCTACGCCTCGATCGGCGCAAACGTCGTTTCCTTCCCCTACGGACCGATGGCGACGCAGCCGCTCGGCTGGTTCAAGCGGCCGATTGCGAAGTTCGAGGATTTCAGGGGTCTGAAGTATCGCACGGTCGGCATTTCGATCGACCTGTTTCAAGCCATGGGCGCCGCGGTGAATGCTTTGCCCGGAGGCGAGATCGTGTCGGCCATGGACCGTGGCCTGCTTGATGCGGCCGAATTCAACAACGCCTCCTCGGACCGCGCGCTCGGCTTCGCGGATGTTTCCAAGGTGTGCATGCTCCAGAGCTACCACCAGAACGCGGAACAGTTCGAGATCACCTTCAACAAGACCAAGTACGATGCCCTGCCAGATAAACTCAAGGCCATCATCGCTAACGCGGTAGACGCGGCGAGCGCCGACATGTCCCAGAAGGCGATTGATCGGTACTCGCAGGATTATGTGGAGCTGCAGTCCAAGGACAACGTCAAGTTCTACAAGACGCCGGACGCTGTTCTCCAGAAGCAGCTTGAGCTCTACGACGAGATCGTGGCCAAGAAGGCGGCGGACAACCCGCTGTTCAAAGAGATCGTCCAATCGCAGCTCGCCTTTGCGCGGCGCACGACAAGGTGGGAGCAGGACACCGTCGTTTCCCGCAAGATGGCATTCGATCACTACTTCGGGCCGAACGCGAAGCCGGTGAAGATCTGACTCCCTCCCTACCCTCCCCCAACATGCGGGGGAGGGTAGGGGTGACAAAGCACCACTTAGCGGGCGACCGGATGGTGCTTTGTCGCACCGCACTCGCACCGAGCGGCTCACGTTATGAACGTCCAGCGATTCCTTTACTTCATCGACGGCATCAGCACCTGGGTCGGCAAGGCCGCCGCTTGGCTGATCATTCTGCTGACGGCCGTCGTCTGCGTCGAGGTCTTCAAGCGCTACATCATGAACATGCCGACGGCGTGGATCTTCGACGCCGACAACATCATGTACGGCACGCTGTTCATGCTCTGCGGCGCCTATACGCTGGCGCAGAACGCCCACGTCCGCGGCGATTTTCTCTACAGCTCGATGCGGCCACGCTTGCAGGCGGGGCTCGATCTTGCGCTTTATGTGGTTTTTTTCCTCCCCGGCATCGCCGCGCTCATCTATGCGGGCGCCGACTATGCGGGGGACTCCTGGCGCATTGGGGAGCATTCCGTGACGGCGAACGGTCCGCCGATCTACCACTTCAAGACGGTTATCCCGATCGCCGGCGCGCTGGTGATGCTGCAGGGCATCGCCGAGGTCGTGCGCTGCGTGGTCTGCCTCCAGACCGGCGAATGGCCGGCCCGGTTGCGTGACGTCGCCGAGATCGACGTCATCGAGGAGCAACTCGCGCACAGCGAATATGTCGATGAGGAA
>WNFQ01007221.1_pt1 | contig 10867 bp, 8 predicted proteins | sample 5400171 | NCBI WGS metagenome assembly WNFQ01 (sample SAMN13153356, study PRJNA577476) | soil metagenome | isolation source: 20 cm soil under Madrone tree | place: USA:California | collected 2016-06-14 | reverse complement strand
GAGCAGGATAGCCTCAATGGCGTTTCTTAGCCTTTGCTCGGCCAACTCATTCACTAAACCAGGGCGTCCAGATGCTGCATCGAGAAAATCTCGAACGGCAATGATGTACCAAAGCGAGGCATCAACTGAATTGTATTCGGGTACAGTTCCCCGGTCGGGGAAAAGGTTCGGAAGCATGCCCTGGGAAACTGCGTTGGCCCATTCCAGGAGAATGTCTCGAACCCATTCCAGGCGGTTCAGGGCAATACCTAGGCCGCGAATCGAAATGAATGTGTCTCGACCCCAATCACCAAACCAGGGATATCCGGCGATGATAGTTCTACCGGCGCCGCGACGAACGAAATAGCTCTCCGAGGCACGCTCGATCGGATCACGAATTTGCTCTCGACGTTCGCGTTCGGTGGAGCGGAGTTCAGCGATCCACTTTTCCAGGTTACTCGGACCAGCTTCGGCAAAACCTTCCGCTGAAAAGGTGAGGACAGCTTCCCGATTCTGATTACCCAGTTCCCAAGTGAGTGTACCGGGCGCGGCCAGATCCTCAAGAAAATCCAAACCGCGTTCATACTCGCTGATGTAAAGGAAATTGCGGTACCAAGTTGGAGAGTGCTGATAATTTCCGTGGGAGCGGCAGACGACCGCTGGCACTCCAGGGTATGGCTCCCAACGCAGCGTGTCGGCGTTCTCTGACGGTTCAAACTGGAAAAGGCCGTTTTCGTGATGAGTTGCATGGAAATCTCGGCCGGATAAAAATGGCTTTACCGAAAGGGAAAAATTCTGGTTTATCCTGCCGCACAAGCGCCAACTGAGTACGACCGTGGATTGCCCGCGCGGGACAAAAATCTCCTGGTCAAGCCAGATCTCCTCAGTGAATCGAAACCGCCAGAGGGGCCACGGTTGAAATTGAAAACTCTCCAGAGATTCATTCGGGGTTACGACATCGGGAGCGTAACGCTGCGATGAGAGCCAGAACAGTTTTTCTTCCGCTTGGATCCAAGCATCAAAGCCATTGACCAGCACCATCCGGCCGGAAGGGGGAGTTGTTGCAGTGAGAAGCAGCGCGTGGTAACGCCGAGTCCGAACCCCTGAAGTGGTCGAGCTAGCGAACCCTCCGAGACCGTCCGCCTCTAGCCATTCGTGGGTGTCGGAAATGGGGATCATACTAGCCGGCAAATATAATATGCTATTTGAAGCGCACGCAGTTATTTGCGGGCTAGATAAGAGTGAATCAATTAGCGGCTAACCGGGTGGGGTCAACCTATTCCGTTCTTCGAAACCGTGTGCGCACGCCGTACCTCCGGGACCGCTCACGTTAATTGCGATGCGATCAACTTGGCAATCAGGCCAGTCCATCCGGTTTGATGAGACGCTCCAACACCGCGTCCGTTGTCCCCGTGAAAATATTCAAAGAATTGAAGGTAGTCGCGGAAATGCGGATCGCTCTGAAATTTTTCGTTAGCGCCGAATACCGGCCGCCGACCGTTTGAGTCACGGGAAAAGAGCCGGCAAAGCCGATTACGTAACTCTGCGGCAATCTCCTTGATCGACAGAAACTTTCCCGAACCGGTCGGGCATTCGACCCGGAAATCATCACCGTAGTAATGGTGAAAGCGTTGCAAGGATTCAATGAGCAGATAATTCATAGGGAACCAGATGGGCCCGCGCCAATTGGAATTCCCCCCAAACACGCCGGAAGTCGATTCACCCGGTTCGTAATCGACGCGCATATCCGAACCGTTCCAATGAAAGACATAGGGGTGGTCATGGTGATAACGTGAGAGGGCTCGAACCCCATAATCAGAAAGAAACTCGGTTTCATCCAACATGCGCTTGAGCAGCAGCTTCATGCGATGGCCACGCAGAAGCGAAAGCAGCCGACGCTCACCGCTGCCCATCACGTTCCACCGCGAAATCAGCGAGGCGAGGTCGGGTCGATGATTCAGTAACCACTCCAAACGACTCTTAAATTCCGGCACTTGATTGAGAAGATCCGGCTCGAGGGTTTCCACCGCGAAGAGCGGAATCAATCCGACAATCGAACGGATCCGTAACGGAATCATCTGGCCATCAGGTAAATTCAACACGTCATAAAAGAATCCGTCTTGATCATCCCACAGGCCAACTCCGCCCGCACACTTGTCCATCGCCCCTGCAATATTGAGGAAGTGTTCAAAGAATTTAGAAGCGATATCTTCATAGACATGATTTCGCTGGGCCAATTCGAGCGCTATTCGCATCAAATTCAGGCTGTACATCGCCATCCAGCTCGTTCCGTCCGATTGATTGATATAGCCGCCGGTCGGCAGCGGAGCACTACGATCAAACACACCGATATTATCTAATCCGAGAAAGCCGCCTTGGAAGATGTTCAGACCGGCAACGTCTTTGCGATTAACCCACCAGGTGAAGTTGAGTAGAAGTTTGTGAAATACGCGTTCCAGGAACGGAAGATCTCCTGGATCGTCAGGATTTTCGGTACGGCGCAGTTTTCGGTCGATTTGGAAAACTCGCCAAGCCGCCCAAGCGTGGACCGGCGGATTCACGTCCCCAAAAGCCCATTCATAGGCTGGCAGCTGGCCATTTGGGTGCATATACCACTCCCGAGTGATTACCACGAGCTGCTGTTTAGCAAACTCCGGGTCGATCACCGCGAAAGTGAGTGTGTGGAAGGCGAGATCCCAAGCGGCAAACCAGGGGTACTCCCATTTATCCGGCATGGAAAGGACCTCCGCAGCATTGAGATGTTGCCAATCATGGTTGCGACCATACTTTCGCTCCGGCGGCGGCGCCGGCTGCGAAGGATCACCATATCGGCATAAATCGCGTCGGCCTCTAAACGTCGGGACGTTAGCACTTCTTCGAAGTCGGCAAAGCCCGATTCAAGCGTCTGCCGTGAGAGTCGTAGGCGGACAATTTGCTCCGCACCCGCTCCGATAACAAGCTGATAGTGTGCGGCAGATTTGGTGCCAGTCTGAGACGGGTTCACGGCATTCCCGTTCTTGCGAATGAGCCATTCGTGAAACCCATCCTTGCAATAAGGTGACGGGTTAGGGAAGGAAAAGAGGCGTTCGCTATTAGTTTCATTCTCGCAGAAGAGCAATGAGGGCGATCCCTCGGTCCGAAGAAAATAACTCCCAAGCTGCACATGTTTGGCGGACACCGTGTGGCCGTCGACAACCTCGAGAGTTGGCTTGGGTCTTCCGTCGCCCCAGGACCAGATATTACGAAACCAGAGCTGCGGTAATAGGTGGATTATCGCCGCCTCCGATCCGCGATTGGCGACGCTGATCTGAATCAGGATGTCATCCGGCCCGGCCTTGGCGTACTCAACGAAAATATCAAAGTAACGGTCGTCATCGAACACACCGGTATCAATCAGTTCATACTCCGGATCCTGCTTTCCGCGCCGACGGTTTTCCTGGCTAAGCGCAGCGTAAGGAAACTCCCGTTGGGGATACTTGTAGAGCATCTTTAGATAGGAGTGCGTTGGCGTCGCATCCAGGTAGTAATAGAGCTCCTTAACGTCTTCCCCGTGATTTCCTTCTTCATTGTTCAGGCCGAACAGGCGTTCCTTTAGAATTGGATCTTTCCCATTCCAAAGTGCCAAAGCGAAGCAGAGGAACTCGTGCTCATCGCAAAAGCCGGCGATGCCGTCTTCGCCCCAGCGGTAGGCGCGACTGCGTGCGTGATCATGCGGAAAATAATCCCAGGCATTCCCCCCTGCGCTATAATCTTCGCGGACAGTGCCCCACTGTCGTTCGCTGAGGTAAGGACCCCAACGGCGCCACTTCACTGCGCCGCTATTCATCTCAATTAAACGCTGCTTTTCCGACATAGCGATCCTTTCCCCGTCGATGTGCAAGCGCCGACGCCGCAACGGCAATACGGGCGCTCCGTCCATCTACCGGAGTCAACTGGCAGCGTCAATGACGCTCTTTGTCGGAAATGAGGGATCGCGGCGAAAAAATAGCTCTAAAAAGAAATCGATTGCCGCGGGCGAGATCAGGATCGGTACGCTGTAGACACCCCGCAAAAATTCTCGCATAAAAACCGGATATCAATCAATTGTCGTACAATGCAATTTGCTAGTCTTCGATCCCGACTGGAAGTGCTGCGCTCATTGCGGCGACCATGGTTTGTGGCGGGTGGTTGGGCTATTGATCTATTCCTTGGCCGCGAAACCCGGAATCATCAAGATATAGACATTGCCATCTTTCGAGAGGACCAATTTGAACTGCAACGACATCTCACAAACTGGAAGTGGGAAAAGGCAGTGAATGGAACGCTGGTCTGCTGGGAATCGAATGAGTGGCTCGAATTGCCAATTCACGAGGTACGAGCGAATCGCGACGAGCATCAATTCGAGTTTCTCTTCAACGAGCGCCGGCAAGATCTTTGGGTATATCGAAGAGATCAAACGATTACACGCCCGATCGCGGATTTTCGACCCGAATCGGGCGTTCCGATCCTTCCTCCGGAAATCATCCTTCTCTACAAGTCTGAAAGTCCGTCCGAAAAAGATCTTGCTGATTTCCGCCGGCTATGGCCGCGGTTGAATTCAGAAGCGCGCCGATGGTTGGCTGACGCGATGGTGAGAGTTCGCCCAGTAACCTGGAACGCCGTTGAAGTCGTCGATTACGATGAGAGATGGCCGGCAGATTTTAGCCGAATTGCGAATGAGCTAGGCGCTGTTCTTGGCGAACTCATTGTCGGAATTGAACATGTCGGAAGTACCAGCGTACCGGGCCTTGCTGCAAAGCCGATGATTGACATCGATGTTTTGATCCGATCAAGCGAGTCGCAATTTCCCGAAATTCGCGACCGCTTAGAGCGATTTGGTTATATCCATCGGGGTCCCCGCGGTGTTGCCGGACGTGAAGTATTTCGATGTGTGATTGATCTTCCCAAGCATCTTCTTTATGTCTCCGAGCAGACGAGTCGTCCAGTGATCGAGCATTTGAGTTTTCGGAATCGACTACGAAACGATCCCGAAGTGGCTGCCGCTTACGCGAAATTGAAAAGGGATTTGGCGCAACGGTTTTGCAATGATCGCGAGCGTTACACCGAAGCGAAGACCGATTTCATTCGCAGTTTTCTTACGCCATCACAGAAAACTGCCGATTGAGAGTCGCGTATTTTGTCACCTGCCTCCAAGGGCAAACAGCGTTCTATAGGTAGGGCATGTCGCTCCGCGACCGGCCGGATCGGAATGGGCTGGTTGGCTTAAATCCTCCGTTAGAGCGGACAAATGTGGCTTAGTAGACGAATGGTAGAAGGCGTCGGGTCCTTTCCCGGTAGGCGCGATACTCGTCTCCAAATTCCGCCTCCAAGAATTTTTCTTCGTCGTCAATCCGTCTCAGCAACAGGAGGAACAGAATGATGTTCAGAGCCAATCCAATGACACTTCGGAAGACGAGTACCCAGCCGATCGTCGCCAGGAGTAGGCCGGTGTAGCTTGGATGGCGGACATGCTTGTAGATGCCGTCGGTCTTAAGCTTGTGATCCGGTTGAATTGCGACCAATCCGCTAAAACGATGGCCAAGGGCAAAGACGGCTATTAACCGAACAACCGATCCAATCCAAAAGAGCGCCAAACCAAGATAACGCGCTCCATCGCCATCAATGGTCCAGAGATCGCGTCGGTCGCAGTATGGGGGGATTATGGTCACGGCAAGCAAGAGGACTAGGAACCAGGGAAGATTGCGTTTGCTTTGAACAGAAGAGGATTTGCCGGAACAGATGCCTGAGGTGCCGGAAAACCAGGCGACGATCGTTAGCAAAACCAAAGCGACGACGAGTTCTCTCCGAGCGGGATGCGCAAAAAATGTGTTCAAATCACCCCAGGCCAAGAGCGTGAAAGCGATTTGCACAATCAGGCCGATGGTCGCAGCGATCGCTATCCGTGGGTCAAAGCGCGCCATCAGTATGAGTAAAGCAAATTCTTCCTTTCGCCGAAATCAATAAGCTCTTGAGCTAAGCAAAGCGCTCGCCAGAATTTATACATCTGGTTCAATCGGGGTGCCTTGAGCCGAAGCCAAGCGCCATTCAGCTCCTTGCTGAATATAAACATGGGTGTACCGACTATGAGCTGTAAAAGGCACATCTCCAAAACGGCCGTACATGTGCGTGCGACCGGTAACGATCGCGGTGGCCCGGTAGAGGCGAAGACGAACTTCCGAAGGTTCAATGGTCTCGAACTTCAGCTGGCCGGACCGTATTACCTCCAGGAGTGTTGTCTTGTCGATTTCAGCACCCCGCAGCACGTCGATCAAAATGAAATCATCAGTTAAGATCCGATCGAGAGCGATGTGATCCGATTGGATCAGCGAAGAAAAAAACTGACGCTCGACCTCTTTTGGACTCGCTTGGTTCGATGTCTTTTTATCCATGTTGTCTCCGTTCTCGGCCTTATGCTCCAGAAGTTATCTCGTCCTCGCTAAAGTGATCTGAGGATAATCGACAATCAGAGGGGGCGTCCGGCCGCTACCGGACGCCCAAAAAACTACCCACGAAGCTGGAAATCGATCAACGACCCGCTCCGAGCTTCTGAATGAAGTCGTAGGGGTAAGGAAGCTCGGGTTCACTTGCCGCATCCAGCTTCTGCACTTGTTCGGGTGTCAATTCCCAGCCAACAGACTCGAGATTCGTGTCCAATTGTTCGACGTTCCGAGCACCAATGATTGGTGCGGTGACACCGGGTTTGCGTAAGAGCCAGTTGATAGCCACTTGAGCGGCTGTGTGGCCCGCCTGCTTCGCCACCGAGTGTAGCCCATCAAGCGTGCGCCAAGTCGATTCCCGATTATATGCGGTCCAATTTTCCGACCAGCCTTTTTTTTCTGCAGTTTCGATCCGGGAACCCGCTGGCGGAGCAGTCATGCCCCGATAGAATTTTCCGGACAACCAGCCGCCACGAAGCGGGCTCCACGGAATGACTCCAAGTCCTTCGCGCAACGAGACCGGAATAAGTTCCCATTCCGTCGAGCGACAGAGCAGATTATATTGCGGCTGGAGACAAGTGAATGGCTCCCAACCGTTCGCCAGACTCAGATCGATAGCTTTTTGCAGCTGCCAGCCCGTAAAATTGCTTGCTCCTATATATCTGACGAGCCCATCTCGGACTAGATCATTGAGAGTCGAGAGGATTTCTTCTAATTGAGTTCCAGGATCCCAACAATGAACTTGATAAAGGTCAATGTAGTCAGTTTGCAGCCGCTTGAGACTGGCACGAACGGAAGATAAGATGTGTTTACGGCTCAAGCCGATATCATTGGGTCCCTCGCCCATTGGAAAGCGCACTTTGGTCGCGATAATTAGATCATCTCGGCGCTGATGGGCGAGCCAACGGCCCAGAATCTCTTCGGAGACACCGGTCGTGTAGACGTTCGCCGTATCGATAAAATTTCCGCCGGTCACGACGAAACGGTTAAGCATTGCATGGCTTTCCGCCTGGTCCGCCTCATTCTCGCGGCCAAACGTCATTGCACCTAAGCAAAGCTCGCTTACTCGAAGTCCTGTCCGTCCTAGATAACGATAGTCCATAGATCAGAAACCTAAGACGGTTGATGAGCGATGGCAATCGCACTTGCGGTCGAAAGACTAAATTTAGAAAGACTAAAGAGTGAAAAAGGAGCGGCGACGGTGGCTTAGGTAACGCCGAAGGCGCATTTCGTGAAAGCGCCTCCGGCGCTGCGCTGGCGTAAGACAGGGCAGATATCTTTGGCGTCCAGATCCGTCCGATGATTGGCCGATTTTTCCCTAGCACGCCCGGTCAATATCTTTTATTTTAGCTGGAGAGTTTCGCTATCTAAATTTGGTCAGGAATTGATATGGCGCTTTCCTTGATCGAGGTGCACTGCGGTCCGACGCTGACCGCCAAGGTTGCGCGCGACCTCGTGGTTTTTCTACGAAGACATGGCGGTCACGATCAAACCAGCATTTATCTCTCATTCCGGGACCACCTGCATCCGGGTGTCCATCAGGTCCAAGATTGGCTCAGTACGCACTTCGCTGAGCCGGTCCGGCTGCCGCGCCTGGCGAAGCTCGCGAAGATGAGTTCGCGTAATCTGGTGCGCGCTTTCAAAACGGCAACCGGTCTTACTCCATTGCAGTATCAGCAACGACTCAGACTCGAGTTTGCCGGATCGTTGCTGCGAGATTCGCGGTTCACGATCGAGTCGATTGCGGACAGTTGCGGATTTGTGGATGCGCGCCATTTCCGGCGCCTCTGGAAATCAACTTTTCATGCGCCTCCGTCGGAGTCTCGAGATAGGTAGGGCATGGCGCTCCGTTTGGGGACCGGATCGGATTGCGATATTCTGACGTCAGTTTTAAACCGATGAAAATGTGCGCAATCGGTAGATATACGCTTTATGGCCGAATTTACTGTTAACCCGCAACGGTTTGATCCGTACAAGAATTTTAAATTTCGGGTGAAGTGGGACGGTAGGTATGTGGCAGGTATCAGCAAGGTTGGTCCACTTAAACGGATCACGGAAGTAATCAAGCACCGTGAAGGTGGTGATCCAAGCACAAGCCGGCGAGGTAGGGCGTGTCGCTCCGTGACCGCCGACCTGTCTGCTAATTCGTCTTAAGCAGCCTTTTGCCACATTCATCGAGAGTGTCGCAGTGGCAGCGTTGTTGCAGTCGGACGAGCAGACGCTGCATGGTCTTGATCCGATCAATCGACGCCTCCAGCTCTGCCAATTTTCGCTGGGACAGTTTTCGCCAACGGTCCGGTGCCCGGGTGCCACTGGCGAAACCAAAAAACAGTTCTCGGATTTCACGCAAAGTGAAGCCGGTTCGGCGCGCACATTGTATCACAGCAAGCCGGTGGAGCGATGCTGTATCGTAACGTTTTTGCCCACTCGTTCTCTGAACCGAAGGAAGTATTCCGATCTGTTCGTAATAGCGAATAGCTGACGGCCGAAGCCCGACTTCTCGCGCCACCTCAGAAATGGACAATTGGGGCATCCGCCTATGATAGGTGACCACAATCCGATTTGCATTTGGATCTGCCCGAAACATGTGAAAAAAACCTCTTGCCTTAAAGTCGACTTGAAGTGGCAACTTTCGAGCCATGCTCAAAACCAACAAGAAATTATGCCGGCAGGAGACCGTATGAAAAACCTCTGGCTAAAAGCAGCCTCGATGACGGCAATGGGCGGAGCCGCTCTGTCACCAATCGCTACCGCAGGACGAGTGTCCGCTCAGGCAGCGGACCCTTCGGTAAAATCAAAACAAGAAAGTCCTCTCGCTTGTAACACCTTCGCACTCTCTCCGGAGCAAAGGAACCGGCACTTTGATGAACTCGGTCCAGCCTTGAGGGCATTAAAGAAGAGTGCTCGTGAATTCGACGACGGATATGAGTTCGAATTTCCTGCTGACGCGGCAACCCTCCAGTTATTGGCCGAATGGGCCATCCAGGAGCGGATGTGTTGTCCTTTTTTTGATATCAACTTGCAGTTGGAGCGCGAAGGAGGTCCCCTTTGGCTGCGCCTGGCTGGACGGAAAGGCACAAAGAAATTCATAAAGATGGAAGCCGCAGCGTTAATCGGCCAATGAGCAATCGGCTGCCGCCTGACCAGGCCTAGCAGGGCAATGGAAAATCAATGATTCGGTGGTCGCGGAGCGACACGCCCTACCTTACCATGGCTTCGGCGATGTCCGGGCGAAGTCTCCATCCGGGCAATCATCATCAGCGGCCATAGAGTAGGACGGGATCTAGGATTTTGGTCCTAGAATCATGGAAGAATACTACGTCAAAGCCGAGTGTTCGTTCGGCCGATGGGACTCGGTCCTTCGGTGAAAAACCGGTGGGCCTTCCGCTGAGTTTCGGCCAAAATAGCGGGTTGAGGCGGAAAGAAAGGATTTGGGTAAATTTAAGAAGATTTAAATCGTCGACACCTTATCCCGTAGTATTATTTCCGTGTTGATTTTTCGGCCGTAACACATAGCCTCGCGTTATTCCCCCCCGTCGCTAGCTGGAGAGAATCTCTCCCAGTGGAGTGCGGAAGTGGAGCTGAGCGATATGAATCCTGAAAACTCTGATCTAATCCGTCAACCGATCCCCCGGAGGACGTTTATTCGTCGAGCCGCAGTCGTAACCGGCGCTACCGCAGTTTTAAGTGCGATACCGCGTAAACTGTTTGCTGCAGATAGCAAACCAGTCCTGGTAAATTCGATCCGATCCCTCGCCAATCCGTATCACGCGACCTGGAATCAGGGAGGTGCTGATTTTGCCAAAGCGGTCGGGTGCGAATATGTCACGCTGGTCACCGAAGGGAATAGCGAAAAAGGAATCGCTGATATCCGCGCCATCTTGGCGAAGACTGGTGGCAATTTGGTTTTGAACGTTGATCCAAACGACTCACCGGATGCTCGAGCCATCGTTGAAGCATGCGTCAATGCCAAAGCCCATGTGGTGACGCAATGGAACAAACCGGACGATTTACATCCGAAGGATTTTAACCCTTATTACATTACCCACATCATTTTCGATGGGGTGACGTACGGCCAGCAGACAGCCGATGCTTTATTTAAGGCATTCGGCGGATCTGGCGGAGTCGCTGGGTTAGGCGGCATCATTTCCAATACCCCGGCAATTCAGCGAAAGCAGGGTTTGGAAAAGGCGTTAGCCGCAAATCCGAATGTGAAATTGCTCGATTTCCAAGAGGCTCACTGGAAAGCATCGGAGGCGTTCACAATTACCGGTACCTGGCTGACCAAGTTTGGGAAAGACATTAAAGGAATCTGGGCTGCGAACGACGATATGGCGAGTGGCGCATTGGAAGCGTTGCGGGCGGAAGGATTAAACGGCAAAATTCCCGTTTCCGGCACCGACGGGATCAAGCTCGCGGTAGAGGCGGTGAAA
>WNFQ01011054.1_pt1 | contig 10868 bp, 6 predicted proteins | sample 5400171 | NCBI WGS metagenome assembly WNFQ01 (sample SAMN13153356, study PRJNA577476) | soil metagenome | isolation source: 20 cm soil under Madrone tree | place: USA:California | collected 2016-06-14 | reverse complement strand
CCGCTGGAGCGGGCGACGAAGGGCATCGTGGTGACGCAGTACGACATGAACGCGATCGAAGCGCTGGGGCTGATCAAGATGGATCTGCTGGGGCAGCGCGGGCTGACGACGATGGCGCTGGCGCTGGACAACATTGAGAAGAAGGAAGGAAAGGAAGTTAAGGAGGTAAAGGATCGGAATGATGTGGCGGCAGATGGAGTTACGCCTTGTCCGAAAGCGCGGACGATTGATTTTGCGGCGATTCCGGAGAATGACCCGGCGACGTGCGACGTGATTGCCGCGGGGCGCACGATAGGACTTTTTCAGATTGAATCGCCGGCGATGCGCAGCATGCTCCGCATGATGAAGGCACGGACGCTCGATGCCATGGCTATCGCGCTGGCGATCATTCGGCCGGGAGCAGCGGAATACGGGTCGAAAGAATTATTCGTGAAACGGCTCAGAGGGAAAGAACCGGTGGTATATGCGCATGAATCACTGAAGAGCATTCTGGGCGACACACTGGGTGTGTGCATTTACCAGGAACAGGTGATGCGGATCGCGCAAGCGGTGGGGGACATGTCACTGGCGGAGGCGGATCTGGTGCGGCGATCCAAAGTTAAGTATTCCGGCCGCGCTGATCGCGAACGTCTTAGCAGTAAATTCGAAAAAGCCGCGGGGATGATGGGGCTGACAAAAGAAGAACGCCGGGAAGCCTGGATCATGGTGGAGAAATTCGCGGGTTTTGGATTTTGCAAGGCGCATGCGGCAACGTATGCGGATACTTCGTATCGCATGGCGTATCTGAAGACGCATCACACGGCGGAATTTCTGGCGGCGATGTGCAGCGCGGGGGCGGGGTTCTATCACGTTTCGGCGTATGTGGAGGAAGCGAAACGCTGGGGGATCGAGGTGCGGCTGCCGTCGGTGAATCGTTCGCGGATGGAGTACACGGCGGAGAGAGAAGAGGACGAGGCAAATTCAATAGCGGGCCCGGCCCCTACAAAGGCGATGCGGATCGGGTTGATGCAGGTGAAGGGGTTGCGAGTGGAAACGATTGTGGCGATTGTGCGGGCGCGGGAGGCGGAGGGAGCGTTTCGTTCGCTGGAGGATTTTCTGGCGCGAGTGCCGGTGGAGCGGGATGAGATTGAGGCGCTGATCAAGTGCGGCGCGTTTGATGATGTGTGCGACATGACGCGGCCGGCGATGCTGTGGCAGTGGAATTTGCTGCAGGCTGGGGGACGGGCAAAACCATTTCCTCATCTGCAAACCCAAGAGCACAGCGAGGAATCGTTGTGCCACAAAAACCAAGAGCGGGCCGGGCGAGCCCGGCCCCTACAAGGGGAATGCAGAGCCGGCTGGAAGCCGGCGCTACTGGAGGCGAACGTGCTGTTTGCAGAGATGGAGGCGGAGGATGCGATTGGGATGGCGCTGAGGGAAATTGATGCGCCGGATTATACGCGCGAGCAGAAGTTGCGGTATGAACGGGAAGTTCTGGAGGTGTGCGTGAGCGGGCATCCGCTGGATTTTCTGCCGCGGAACGGGGAGACGTGGAGCGACGAGCTGCCGGGCTTGCAGGGGAAGCGAGTGACGCTGTGCGGATGGGTGGTGACTTATCGCCACGTGGGCACGAAAAATTACCGGAACATGATGTTCGTGACGCTGGAGGATCAGCGTGGACTATTCGAGGTGATTCTCTTCCCCGATGTGTACGACAAATTTGGCGGTCTGGTGTATGAGACACGCTCGATGCGAGTGACGGGCGTGGTGATGGAGGGGGAGCATATTAATGGGGAGAGGATGGAGCGGTTGGGTGGGGCGGGATGAGTGGTAAGCAGTTATCAGTGAACGGCGAGGGATAACAGGTGGCAGCGATCAGATAACAGGAAGCAAGAGTCGCGCCTGGCACGAGATTTGGGAACGGTTCCTGATCGCGGATCGCTGTTATCCGATCGCCTCTGGCTAGCAACTAAGCACAAATGATCACCACATGATTCGACCGACGAACAAAACTGAGCGCGGGCCGGAACCCCAGAGCGGCCAACCGGCATCCAGCGGCGAGGGCTGGCTGGGACACAACAGCAGCGAGAAGCGGCGACTATGGGAACGCCTGAACCCACGGCATCGCAAAGAGCTGCGAATGCTGGCGGAGGCGCTGGCGCTGCAGCAGAATCACGCTCGCTTGCCGGAAGCGGCGCGCGTCCGGCTGGATGCGGCGCTCGCGGAACTGGACCGCATAATCCGGCGAATCGCGGCCATCCTGGCGGAGTTGGCACGCCGGACACCACCGATGGGGTGAGTCTTGCAGGCGCCAAAGGCGAGGCACATACTTTTGACATGAATACTGCCAGGCATCCCCGAATCATCCTGGGCCTTGCCGCGCTCTTCTGTGCCGGCGCATTCGTGGGCATTTTTGCGAGTGCCGCGCATGCGGACGAAATCCGCCTGAAAGACGGAAAGAAACTGCACGGCGTAATCGTGGCGTACGAAGAAAACATGTTCAAGGTGAAGACAGACTTCGGCTACGTGTTGGTGGAGAAAGACAAGATCGAGTCGATTATCCCGGACACGCCAGCCGATGAAACGGGGTCAAGCGCATCTGCCAAGCCTGCTGCGACAAAGAACAACGCTGCCGCGCCGGGGCGTGCGGAAGCAAACAAACAAGCAAAGGCGTCGGCGATTGTGAACAGTTCCGCGGCGCGGCCGGAAATTCCCCTGACCGCCACGAAGGGAGACGCGACTCCACCGCCGATCAAGCCCGTCAGCGCCACACCGACGACAGCACTTGCGGCGCCTGTGGCACCACCGCCTCCGCCAAAGGCAGAGCCGCCACCAATTAAGGAAGAGATTCAAGGAAATTTGTATCTCAATCATGAATTTGCGTTCCGGATGTACAAGGCGCCGAGCTGGCAGATTATCGCGGACGCCGGGCTGGGGTTGCCGAACGCGATTGTGGCCATGGGAACGAGCAACGAATCCACGCTGCTGGTGGTCGGACACGAAAAGACGAACAGCGCGCTGGAACCCGCAGCCGGCGAAGTGGCGAAAAAGTTGAGCGAGGTGTACGACAACTACCGGCTGATTTCGCAGCGCAAGACCGTACTTGGAGGATTGCCGGCGCTCGAATACAAGTATCGCGGAATGGCCGACGGGCATGACTGGTCGGGCACGCTGGCAGTGGTGGCGCGCAACGGCGATATGTTCACGGTTTTGGGAATGACGTACGCGGATACGGACCTGATCCAGATTCAGGAAAACGTGATCGCGCGCGCGATTGCGAGCATCGATTTCAACGTCAAGTAGCGCAAAACGCCGGGCGGTCAGCCGACGGTGACTTCGATAGTGTGGTAGCCGGTGGCGCCGTCGGGCCATTCGCCGCTATCGATGGAAGATTGCAGTTTGCCGCGGCCGTCGGTGGCGCGGGCCTTCAGTGTTTGCTTGCCTTTCGGCGCGTTTTTCCAAACAAATTTCCAAAGGGCCCAGACCTGCGAAGGGTTGGGGTTGCTGAAGATTTCAACCTCCTGCCAGTGGCTGCCGCCATCGGTGGAGATTTCAACCTTGGAGATGCCGGAAGTGTCGCCGATGGCGTAGCCGGTGACGACGAACGTGTCGCCGGTGATTCGAGAAAGATTGCGGGGATCGTCGATGATGCCCTGCGTCTTGCGGTCGCCGGTGTTCGACCAGCCCTGGCGTTCCCAGTAGCCGAGATATTCCTTGTCCACGAATTCGATGCGCGTGAGCCACTTGGGCATTTTCATGCCGTAGCGGCCGGGCATCAGCACGCGCAGAGGAAAACCGTGCTGGCGCGGGAGGGGTTCGCCGTTGATGTGGTAGGCAAGAAAGTTTGCGGGATCATCAAGACGAGAGATGGGATGACCGGTGGTGTAGCCCTCAGCGGCGTAAAAGACGGCGTATTTCGCGGCGGGTAGAACTCCGGCGCGTTCGATGATCGGCTTCAGCAAGGTTCCGGTCCATTTGGCGTTGCCGATGAAGCGGCCTCCGACGGAATTGGAGATGCATTCGAGAGTGAGGATGGTTTCGTAAGGAGGAAGCGCGCGAATTTCATCGTAGGTGAAGCGCAGGGGATTTTTCACAAGTCCGTCGATGGTCAGCGACCACTTTTTTTCATCGACGGCGGGTTCGCCATGCGAAGAGGTGAGGTAGAAGTCTTCGGTGGGAGTGATGGCTCGGAGGGCGGCCATCGGTCCGTCATTCAAATAGGTACGAATGTTGGCGTTGCCGACATTTGTGCCGCGCATCAGGTAGCGATAGACGACACCCGGAATCAGCAAGCCGAGGCCGAGGCCCCCGGCAACAGAAATGAAGTGGCGGCGTTCCATGACGGGTTAGATGAGCAACTAGGGAAAAGGTATCACGCGCGGGCGGCGCGTACTACGCTCCGCGGAGGAACAGGCAGATTGCGGCCGCTTAATCGTGCGCTTCCACAGGCTTGCGGCTTTCGCGAATCATGTTGATGAGGGCCTGAACGGCGCGCGGCAGGCTGCGGTCGCGACGGTAGACCAGAGCGAGTTCGCGCCACAGGTCGACACCTTCGACATTCAGAAGCTTCACTTCCCCGGTCTTCACCTGATCGCGGGCGAAACTTTCGCTGATGATGGAGATGCCGACGTCGGCGGCGACGAAGGTCTTGATCATGCCGATGCTGGGAAGTTCCATGGCGACCTGCAAGCGGGAACGATACGGGCGGAAAAGTTTATCGAGCACCTGGCGCGTGTAGCCCATTCTCGGAAAAATCAAGGGAGCAGACGCGATCTCTTCGAGCGTGACGTGGCTGCGTTGCGAAAGCGGATTCTTGGAGCTGACCATGAAGCGCAAGCGATCGCGATTGATGACGTGCATCTTGAGATTGGGAGATTTCAGCGGCAGGGTGACGATGCCGATATCGAGCGAACCTTCTTCAAGACGCTGCAAGATTTTGTGGCTGAAATTGCGATAGATGCTGATGTGGACGAGGGGGTAGCGGCGCTTGAACTCGGAAAGAATGTCGGGGAGCAGGTAGAGGCAGGTGGCCTCGTTCGCGCCGAAGGTGACGGGCCCTTGAACGACGCTGCCGCGGTCGGCGACGATTTGCATGGATTCGTCGCGCAGGCGCAGGAGGCGCTCGGCGTAGTCAAAAAGAACGACGCCCGCGGGTGTCAGCTCAACCGATTTTGCAGACCGATCGAGCAGCTTCGCTTTGTAGGACTGCTCAAGCTGGCGGATCTGCGCGCTGACGGCGGATTGCGAGCGAAATACTTTCTGGCCTGCTTTCGAGAAACTTTTCAGCTTGGCAACCTGGACAAAAGTAGTAAGTTGATCGAAATCCATATCCCCCACTCTCTGAAGATGAATATAGCGGATTCTACATTAGAAAATGATTAATGCGAATACGTTAGGCGTACTGCGAAGCTGATGATGCCGGGACAGACAGCACCGCCGGCGTGGGGACGCTGACCGGGTCGCGCACGCCACCCGAAAACGCGCGCCAGACACCCTCGAGAGATTCCTGAAGATGAATCGGCTGGATGCGAACGAAATTGCGCAACGAACGCCGCGCGAGAAAACGCGAGGCATGCGGGCTGCCAGTGCGCTGGTGGTGAGCTTCAATCAGCGCACGGAGGCAGGATTCCTCGCGCTCTTCGAGTTCGTGCGCCAGGACAAATTCGCGATTGAGAACATTTTCCATTTCGCTACGCAAAACGTAGGCGAGGCCGCCGGTCATGCCAGAACCAAAATTGAGCCCGACGGGACCGAGAATCGCGGCAATTCCGCCGGTCATATATTCGCAGCCATGCTGGCCGACACCTTCAACGACGGCGACGGCACCGCTGTTGCGGACCGCGAATCGCTCGCCAACTTGACCGGCGATAAATAGCTGGCCGGAAGTGGCGCCGTACAAAACCGTGTTGCCCGCGAGCACGTCGCCGCGCTTGGAGGCGTTGTGGCTGGCGCGGATGGTGATGGAACCACCGGACAGGCCCTTGCCCACGTAATCGTTCGCTTCCCCGTAAAGATTCAGGCTGAGGCCTTCGGAAAGAAAGGCGCCGAAACTTTGCCCGGCAGTGCCGTGAAATTCGTGGACAGAAGCAGCGAGGCCCGGTTGCTTGATGCTGAGGCGCATTCGTTCTCCGCTGAGATGGCTGCCGATACTGCGGTGAAAATTGTTAATGAGCGTCGGATTGGTTGCCTGCGAGTGCGCTTGCTGCAGGAGTTCCTCAACTTCCACGCCGCTGGATTCCGGTACGGGAGTCTGCTGCGGCACGACGCGGGCCGGCTTGGAGACGGGAATGACGAGCGGCTTGCCGTTGAAGCGGAGGCGCAAGGTTTCGTCCTGCGTGGCGATGCCGACGGGGCAGGTGTTGAGGTGACACTGGCGGGCCATGACGCAGCCGATGGCGACGCGGGCCGCGGTGCCGAAGCCGAATTCGTCGGCGCCGAGAATGGCACCGATGAGAATGTCGCGCGCGAAGCGGAGGCCGCCGTCCACGCGGAGTGAAACGCGGGAACGCAGGCCGGCGCGCAGCAACGTTTCATGCGTATCGCGGAGACCAATTTCCCATGGCAGGCCGGTGTTTTTGATTGAGGTGAGCGGGGAGGAGCCCGTGCCGCCGTTGTGCCCGCTGATGGTTATGACATTCGCGCCGGCTTTGGCAACGCCCGCGGCGATCACACCGATGCCGGTGCCGGAGACGAGCTTGACGCCGATGCGTGCACTTGGATTGACAGCGCGCAAATCGTGAATGAGCTGCGCGAGGTCTTCGATGCTGTAAATGTCGTGGTGCGGCGGAGGAGAAATCAGCGGAGTGCCGGGCGTGGCGTGGCGAATGCGCGCGATGTATTCGGTGACTTTGCGCGCGGGAAGCTGCCCGCCTTCGCCGGGCTTGGAGCCCTGCGCCATTTTGATTTCGAGCTCTTCGGCGCGGACGAGATATTCGGCGGTGACGCCGAAGCGGCCAGAGGCCACCTGCTTGATCTTGCTCGCAGCGCCCGGCGTGGCGTAGAGATCCGGATCTTCGCCGCCTTCGCCGGTGTTACTCCGGCCGCCGATCTGGTTCATCGCCAGCGTCAAAGTTTTGTGCGCCTCGGGGCTCAACGAGCCGAGAGACATGGCTTGTGTGCTAAAGCGCTTGAGAATGGATTCAAGAGATTCCACGTCATCGAGATGGACCGGCTGCTCTGGCAACATTTCCAGCAAATCGCGAAGGAACGTGGGCCCGGCGGCTTTGCCGAGTTCCTCGACAGCGGAATAGTGCTCGGGCTGCGGCTTCCGGGTGTGCGCGTGGAGGCGGCGGATAAATTCGGGCGAGTTGGCATGCAGCTCCGCGCCTTTGCGGAAACGGTAGAGGCCAAAGTCGGGAAGGCCCTCTGCACCGTTTGAATAAGCCGAGGCGTGCATTTTCAAGTAGTCCTGCAGCACGTTGATCAGGGACTTTGTGCCGGGATAGCGGCCCGCATCTTCAAAGAATTCGTGGCAGATTTGTTCTTCAAGGCCAAGCACTTCAAATAAATGGCTGTTGCGATAGCTGGCGAGCGTGGAGATTCCCATGCGGGCAAGAACTTTGCGCAAGCCGTTGTACATGCCCGAGCGCACCTTCTTGAATGCGCCAGGTTCTTCCGCTTCGGCAAACTCTTCAGCGAGATACGGCACAACGGCGCTCGCGCCCGCGGCTAGCAGCATCGCGACGTGATGGGTCTCGAAGACCTGGGCGCTTTCGACGATGAGTGGAACATCGGCGTATCCCTGTCGCACCGCGCTCTTCCAAAGCTTCGCGGCAGCAATCAGGACCGGCAGCGCAGCACGCTCAGCATTGACACTGCGATCGGAGAGGAGGAGGAGCCCCGGGCGCTTGCCGTTACTCAGAGGGGTAGTTAAGCACTGAGTGAGACAACGGCGCGCTCCCGAGACTCCAGTATTGGCAGGAAAGCTTGTATCAACAACCTGCAGCTCAAGGATCGCTGCACAGAGCGCCGTAAGCTCGGCGGCGCTAAGAATGGGGCCGGGCAAGCAGAGCGACTCGGATCGATGGGAGGATTGGTAACCTGCGCGAAGCGTTGCTTGAAATAATCCCAGAGCGGCCGTGTCAACGTGGAAAGAAACGCGGGCGGGGCGTCGTCGCCCATGCTCCAGTCAGCTTCCTTTCCGGCGAGAAGCGGGTGAAAAAGAATTTTGTACTGGTCGTCGGTCCAGCCGGACGCGCCTGCGAGACGCCTGGGTTCGGCGATCGACTGCCGCGGAGCATCGCCGGCGAGGTGGAGGAGCGAGGGGACGGATGTCGTCTTGCGCTGAACCTGCGTGGTGACGCTCTTCAAGAGTTCGCGCCAACGCAGGAACACTCCCGATTGTGGCGTGGCGAGAATCATTTCGCCGGGGCCGAGGCGGTGGCGTTCCGCGACGCGCGATTCTTCCAGGTCAACCAAGCCCGTTTCGCTACCGGCGATCACCAGGCCGTCGTGGGTGACAAGATAGCGCATCGGGCGCAAACCGTTGCGATCGAGTTTGACGCCGACGGAGAGGCCATCGCTGAAAACCATTGCGGCTGGCCCGTCCCAAGGCTCGCCTTCGCGCGAGAGGACTTCGAGCGTGCGGCGAACATCGGAGGAGAGGAACGGATCTTCGGCGAAGGCTGTTGGCACCAGTTCAAGCATTGAGCTTTCGACGGATTTGCCTTCCAAAAGCTTTAGTTCAAGCGCATTGTCGAAGCTCGCCGAATCGCTGACGTAGTCTTCGAGCATGTGGAACCATTCGCCGACGCCGATTCTCTTGCGCACTTCGCGTTCGCGGGCACGCAGCCAGCGTCGATTGCTGACGATGGTGTTGATTTCACCGTTGTGGGCGACGTAACGGAACGGCTGGGCAAGTTGCCAGGACGGCTCGGTGTTTGTCGAATAGCGTTGGTGAAAGATGGCGAAGTGCGCGACAAACTCCGGGTTGCGCAAGTCCTCGTAGAAGTGCGGGAACTGCCAGGGCGTCAGCAGGCCCTTGTACACAATCGTGCGCGAAGAAAGCGAAGCGATATAACACCGCTCGGGCAGGAGAGATTCGGAGCGCTTGCGCAGCAACGAGAGGTTGCGCTCGAATTTTGCGGACGAATCGGCGACCGGGGTTTTCACGGGAGCGGGTTCGATGAAAAACTGCCAGATTTCAGGCATGGTCTCAAACGCGCGCTGGCCCAGCGCATTCGGATTGACAGGAACTTTGCGCCAGCCCGCGAGACGCAACTTGCTGCGGCCGATAGCTTCTTCGACGGAGCGTTGCGCATCGGCAACGCGAGTGTGCGGCGCGAAGAGCATCCCGACCCCAAAATTTTCGCCAAGAGAGATCTGCAGTTCGGCGGCGCGGGCGCGCAAGAAAGTAACCGGCAGGCTACTGAGGATTCCAGCGCCGTCGCCGCTGGCGCCGTCGGCATCCACACCGCCACGGTGAGAGAGGCGCTCGAGAGCTTGCAGTGCAAATTGCAGGATTTCGTGGGTGGGAGGTCCGGCAAGGCGTGCGACGAAACCTGTACCACAGGCATCGTGGTCCGGGTGCCCCCAGTTCGGCTGGCGCCGCCTGCTACACATAACAGAGTAATAGAGGCTGCCGTCGGCGAAGTACAATGCAGAATTTTGCTGGAATGTATCGGGAATGCAGGGGCGTGGCGGCGAGCAAGTGCCTTAGAACTTCGTAACTTCGCTAAAGTGAAAATTATTGATTTTCATTGGGGGAACCACCATTTCGAAGGATTCTTCGGCAGTGGCGCGGCGGGCGGGCCCCAGAGCCTCGACATTCCTTAGCATTTGCAAAATCGATTGATTGAATCGAAAATTCCGCACGGAATGACTCACTTTGCCCTTCTCGACTAGGAATAAACCGTCGCGAGTCATGCCGGTCATCACTTTTTCATAGGGGTCGAGTTCGCGGATATACCAGAGACGCGTGACCAATAGGCCGCGGTCGGTGCCGGCGACCATTTCTTCGACCGATGTTTTGCCGCCTCCGATTACCAGATTCATCGGCGCTTCGCCATATTCATTTGGCAACGCGAAGCCGTGGCCGGTGGGGCGGGTGCCGGCTTTTTTTGCGGAGCGGCGGGAGTACACGAGATTGCGGGGAACGCCGTTGTCCACGAGAAGCACGCTCTGGCGGGGAATGCCTTCGCCATCGAACGGCGCACCGAGTTGGTCTGGATGATAGACGTCGTCGGTAATGGTGATGTTTTTTCCAAGGAGCGGCTTGCCGAGGCGGCCGGAGAAGCAGGAGCGCTGATCCTGGATGGCGGTGGCGGAGAAATCGTAAAAGAGAAAACCGACGAGATCGAGAACGGCGGCGGGTTCGAGGATGACGGTGTATTTGCCGGGCGCGAGTTCGGAGGGATTCTCGGCCCGGGCGGCTTTTTCGCTGGCGGTTTTCGCGAGGGCTTGCGGATCGAAGGCGCGGAAGTCGGCGGCGTTGGCCTTTGCCCAGCTAGTAGCGGAGCCCTGCTGCATGGTCACGGAAAATTCCGCCTGGGTCTGGCGATAGGCGGCGAAGAGTCCGCGGGAATTGGCGAGGACGGACTGGCTCTGCCCGCTGGAGAAGATTCCGGCCGCGATCTGTCCCTTGCTTTCGGCGAGAGAGCAGGCGTTTTTCACGGCTCGCGCGCGGGAATCGGCGGAGAGCGAAGCGGTGGCGGGTGAGAAGCGGTGAACGACGCGGTATTTTTGTTTGGCGGGCAGAGGCAAGAGGCCGGAATCTTTTGGCTGGCTGGCCGCGAGCGATGCGGCGGATTCTAGGGCCGCACGGAGTGCGTCTTCTTCGATGCGGTTGGTTGTAACGCGGGCGGTGCGGCCGTCCACGACGACGCGGAGAGAAACGGTGAGGCCGTGTTCGGCAACGTGCTGGTGAATGGAATTGTTGGCAAAGCGGGTGA
>WNFQ01005678.1_pt1 | contig 10868 bp, 7 predicted proteins | sample 5400171 | NCBI WGS metagenome assembly WNFQ01 (sample SAMN13153356, study PRJNA577476) | soil metagenome | isolation source: 20 cm soil under Madrone tree | place: USA:California | collected 2016-06-14 | reverse complement strand
GGTGCTGACCGGGAAGGTCGCGCTGGTGGCGCCGGCCGGCACCGTCACACTGCCAGAGACCGTGGCCACCGCGGGGTTGCTGCTGGACAGCGTGACTGGCGCGCCACCATCGGGCGCCGGCCCGCTCAGCATCACGGTGCCTGTGGGCGAGGACGTCCCGCCCGTCACGCTCGGAACGCTCAAGGTCAGCGAGGACAGGATCGGAACGGATCCCGGCGTCACGGTGAGCGTGGCCGTTTGGGTTGCGCCACCGTAGGACCCGGAGAGAGTGACCGCCGTCGAGACGGTCACCGTGCTGGTGCTGATTGCGAACGGCGCGCTGGTGGCTCCCGCCGGCACCGTCACGCTCCCCGGCACCGAGGCCGCCGGGTTGCCGCTCGACAGCGTCACTTGCGCGCCACCGGCGGGCGCTGGCCCGTCCAGCGTCGCCGTGCCGGTGGAGTTCTGCAGACCGCCAGTCACCGTCGTCGGACTCAGCGTCAGCGACGAGAGGCGGACTGGCGGGATCACGGTGAGCGTGGCCGTTTGGGTTGCGCCACCGTAAGACCCGGAGAGGGTGACCGCCGTCGACGCGGTCACCGCGCTCGTGGTGACCGTGAACGTCGCGCTGGTGGCCCCCGCCGGCACCGTCACGCTGCCCGGCACCGTGGCCGTCGCGTTATTGCTCGACAACGTGACTTGCGCGCCACCGTCGGGCGCTGGCCCGCCCAGCGTCGCCGTGCCGGTGGAGCTGCTGCCACCCGTCACCGTCGTCGGGTTCACCGCGAGCGAGGTCAGAAGAACTCTCGGGATGACCGTGAGGGTGGCGGTACGGGTCACGCCACCGTATGACGCGGAGATGGTGGCCGACGTCGACGCGGTCACCACGCTCGTGTTGACCGTGAACGTCGCGCTGGTGGCTCCCGCCGGCACCGTCACGCTGCCCGGCACCGTGGCCGCCGAGTTGTCACTTGACAGCGTGACTTGCGCGCCACCCGCGGGCGCCGGCCCGCTCAGGGTCACGGTCCCAGTGGCGGAATTGCCACCGATGACGACCGGCGGGCTGACGACGAGCGACAGCAGCGTGACCGCCGCGCCGCGCGTGGTACCCAGCAGCACTGAGATGCTGGTCGCATCGTAATTGGTCGTGATCAGATCCTTCACGCCATCGCCATTGACGTCGGCCACGGCCACGGTGAGCGGACCGCTGCCCGCTCCGAAGTTCAGGGGCGGCTGGAAGGTGCCATCGCCGTTGCCCAGGAACACCGAGACCGCCGTCGAGCGATAGTCGGCCACCGCCAGATCGGTCACGCCATCGCCGTTGAAGTCGACCGCCACCACGGAGGCAGGACGACCGCTGTTCGTGCTGAGGCTTGGCCTAGGCTGGAAGGTGCCATCGCCGTTACCCTGCAGAATCGACACGCTCGGGCCGAGGTAGCTCGCCACCGCCAGGTCTTTGATGCCATCGCGATTGAAGTCGTCCACGGCGACGGACCAGGCGCCGTCGTCCACGAGGACGTTCCGTGCATTCTGGAACGTTCCATTGCCGTTGCCCAGCAACACGGACACGGTGGACCTGCAGCCGGCGCCGTTGCACCCATAGTTGGCGACCACGAGATCCTTTATGCCATCGCCATTGAGATCATCGACGGCCACAAACGCCGAACCGGGACCCGCGCTGTAGGTCACCGCCGGCTGGAACGTCCGGTTGCCGCTGTTCAGCAGCACCGAGACGGTGTTTCCATCACCAAACGGGCACGAAGTCCCGGGAACGCAGGTCGAGCCAACAATGTGCGTGCTTCCATAGCCATTGAAGTCACCGACGGCCACGGAGTTGGGACCAATGCCCACCAACAGGGTTTGCGGCGCCGAGAAACTGCCATGGCCGTCGCCCCACAGTATCGAGACGACATTGGATGTGGTGCTGCACGCATAGCCGGCGCACCCACTTCCGTAATTGGCGACCGCGAGATCGAGGTTGCCATCGTTGTCGAAGTCGGCCACGGCCACGGAGACGGGACCGTTGCCGGCGAGGAAGGTGCCTGCCAGCTGGAAGCCTCCACCGCCAGTGCCGAGCAACACCGCGATCGTGTTGGAGCCCGCGTTGGTGACCACCATGTCCTGGATACCATCGCCGTTGAAGTCGCCAAAGCCCACGGATTGAGGATTGGTTCCCGCGGTGTCGTATCTCAGCACCGCCGGGAATGTCCCATCGCCGTTGCCCAGCAGCACTGAGATCGTGTTCGAACCGTAGTTGGCCGCCACGATATCGAGTCGGCCGTCGCCGTTGAAGTCGGCCAGGGCCACGCCCCACGGACGGCTGCTCGCGCTGAACGTCTGCGCCGGCTTGAACGTCCCGTCGGGGTTGCTCAGCAGCACCGAGAAGGTGCTATCGGTCGCGTTGGCGACTACCAGATCCTGAATGCCATCGCCGTTGAGGTCGCCGGCGGCGATGCCATCAGGAGCCTGGCCCACCGTGAGGGCCACCGCGGTCTGGAAGTTTCCATCGCCGTTGCCCTGCAGCACCGAGACCGTGGTGGAATTGAAGTTCGCCACCGCCAGATCCGCCCGGCCGTTGAATTTCCGGACGGCCAGGGACCACGGACGCATCCCCGTCGCGAAGTTCCTCGGCGCCTGGAAGCTGCCGTCGGGGTTGCTCAGGAGCACCGAGACGGTGTTGGAATCCGAGTTGGCGACCGCGAGATCGTCCCGGCCATCGCCGTTGAAATCGTACGCGGTCACGTACACCGGCGCCGCGCCGACGGTGATGGCCACCGCGGCCCCGAAGGTTCCATCGCCAATGCCCTGCAGCACCGAAACGGTCGTGGACCCGTAGTTGGCCACCGCGAGATCCTGCTTGCCATCGCCATTGAAGTCGCCCACGGCGACGGAGGCAGGCCCGCTGCCCGCAGCGAAGGTCCCCTTCGCCGTGAAGGTCCCATCGCCGTTACCGAGAAAGACCGAGACCGTGCCGGCGCTGGAATTCGCGACCACCAGATCCTGCTTGCCATCGCGATTGAAGTCGCCGACGGCCACCGACAGAGGACCCGCGCCCACGGCCAGCGTCACGCTGAGCCGGAACGTCCCATCGGCCTGGCCCAGCAGCACCGAGACGGTGTTGGAATTGTAGTTGGCGACCACGAGATCCGGCCGGTTATCGCCGTTGAAGTTACCCACGGCGACGGACGTCGGATTCTCGCCGACGGCAAAATCTCTTGGGGCCGTGAACAGGGGCGCCTGGGCGAGGACCAGACCGGGACACGCCGACACGAAGACTACCGTTGCAGCGATGAGGACGAGGATTCGCTGTCCGTTCATGGTCGTCCCACCCTTGAGCCGAGCCTGTTCGCCTCGAAGACCTGTCCCACTGCAGCGTTTCCAGTCGTTGCCGGAGCCGACGCGTCCAACGTGCGAGCTATAGGCTGATGACACGCCCCGCCGGCACCGGCAGCCCGTGGGTCGCGCCACGGCTGTCGACGACCAGCTGGGCGACCTCGGCGATCCGCCGGTACTCGAACTGCGGGTGGTCGGTGAGAATCAGCACGCAGTCAGCGGTCGCCAGGAGCTCGTCGGTCGGCTCGATCGCCTTGAGCTTTCGCGCGCCCAGACTGATCTCCGGCACGTAGGGGTCGGCGTACGCGACCTCTGCTCCCCGCTCGAGCAGCTTCGCGAGCACCTCCAGCGCCGGCGACTCTCGCGTATCGCCAACGCCCCGCTTGTAGGCGACGCCGAGCGCGAGGATCGTCGCGCCGTTCAGGCAGCGGTGCCGCTGGTTGAGGGCGTCGGTCACGAGGTCGACCACGTGGTCGGGCATGGCGCGATTGATCTCGTCCGCCAGGTGGATGAAGCGGGCCTCGTATCCGTTCAGGCGCATCTTCCAGGCCAGATAGAAGGGATCGACGGCAATGCAATGGCCGCCGATCCCCGGGCCCGGATAGAAGGGGAGGAAGCCGAACGGCTTGGTCGACGCCGCGTCGATGACCTCGCGAACGCCGACGTCCAGGCGACGGCACATCAGCGCGAACTCGTTCGCGAGGGCGATGTTGACGTTCCGGAAGACGTTTTCGTAGAGCTTGGCCAGCTCCGCGACGGTGGGGCTGGACACCTCGAAGACCTCGGCGACGATCTCGCGGTAGAGGAGCGAGGCCAGCCGGGTGCATGCTGGCGTCACGCCGCCCACGACTTTGGGGATGTCGCGGACCTTGAAGCTGGCGTTCGCCGGATCGATCCGCTCGGGCGAGAAGGCGAGGAAGAAGTCCACACCCACCCGTGCCTGCCGCGCTTCGAACAGGGGCAGCAAGAGCTCCTTGGTGGTTCCTGGGTAGGTCGTGGATTCCAGGATGATCAGCTGGCCGGGCCGGAACCGCGCAGCAACTTGCCCGGCGGCCACCATGACGAAGGAGATGTCCGGGTCCTTCGATTTCCGGAGCGGCGTCGGCACACAGATGATCACGACGTCGCTCTGCCGGAGGACGGAGAAGTCCGTCGTGGGCTCGTACCGCTGGGCACGGAGGACGGCGGCGAGGTCGTCGTCCGGAACGTCGGGACTGTGGGACCGTCCGGCACTGAGCGCCGCCACGCGCTCGGGGTCGTTGTCGAGGCCACTGACGGCGAAGCCGGCGCGGGCGAACTCCACGGCCAACGGAAGACCGACGTATCCCTGGCCGATGACGCTGATGCGTGCCTCGCGACGTCGAATGCGCTCGATCAGTCGCGCCTCGCTCATGCCGCCTCCAACGAGTCGAGCTGCCGCTCGCGCCCCGTCACGTGATCGGCGTCCGCGGCCATGGCGCCCCGTCCGAGCAGGACGATCTTGATCGTGTCGATCACGATGCGAAGGTCGAGCCAGACCGACGCGTGCTTGATGTAATAGAGGTCGTAGCGCATCTTCTCGATCTCTTCCTCGAGGTTGTTCGCGTAGCCGTACTTGACCTGTGCCCACCCCGTGACGCCGGGCCGGACTGCCGAACGGAGCGCGTAAAACGGGATCTTCTCCTCGAACAGCGGCACGTTGGAGGCGGGATGTGGCCGCGGGCCGATGAGGTTCATGTCGCCGCGCAGGATGTTGACGAACTGCGGCAGCTCGTCGAGCCGGAAACGTCGCAGCCATTTCCCGAGTCGCGTGATCCGCTGCTCGTTGTCCCGGACCCACTCCGAGCCGTCGGAGGCCGCGGGCCGCATCGTCCGGAACTTGATGAGGTTGAAGACGCGGGCGCGGGCGCCGTGACGGCGCTGGACGAAGAACACCGGCCCCGGGGAGTCGAGCTTGACGGCGAGCGCGATGAGCGCGAGCGCGGGCGCGAACACCACGATGCCGATGCCCGCCACCACCAGACTGACGGCGCGCCGCACCGCATTGCCGAGGGGCGAGGCGCGCATGCCGCGGTCGAAGATGAGCGCGCTCGGCGACAGCCACTCGAGCGCGAGCCGACCCGTGAGCCGCTCGTAGAAATCGGCGCCGTGCTCGATCGCCATCCCGGCCGCGCGCCAGCGCAGCAGGTCGGCCACCGGGACCCCCCGGCGCGCGATGACCAGACGGTCCGGCTCGATCTCCTTGACGACCTTGGCCAGATGCTCGAACGGGCCAAGCGACGGATAGGGAGCGAGCAGGGTCGAGCCGCTCGCGTCGTCCACGACGCCGACGATCGTGTACGGGAGCGACGGCCGCGCGCGGAGCTCGCCGACGACGAGCTCGGCGAGCCCGCCGCCGCCGACCACGAGCACGCGCTCCACGAAGGGACGGCTCCGGATGATGCGGCGTGCCGCCGTCCGCAGGGGCACGAAGGCCACGAGGACGAACGCTCCGGACAACGGCAGGTCCCTCGCCCCCGCGGGGAAGCACGCGTAGATGGCGGACAGGACGACGGCCGTGCCGAGCACCGCGCGCAGGAGTCGACGCCAGACCTGCGCGGCGGCGCCCGCGACCCGAACGTCATAGAGGCCGTTGTAGTAGAGGGCTATCACCGCGGACACCGATAGCGCCAGGGCCTGCGCCGCCACCGCCGCGGGGGTCGGCCAGGTGCTGAACCCGTGATAGGCCAACCCATACGCGGTGACCCACACCACCAGGAACATCCAGACGGCTTCGAGGAGCGGGAGGTATGCAAGCATGGTTGTCGAGCGATCGTTACTGCGCGTTCGAGGGGCGAGGTCGGCTTCCGATGCGCCTGGCGAGTCCGCTCAACCAGCCGGCGCGGTGACCGTTGCTGGCCTGCTGGTAGCTGCCATAGTAGCCGTACGACGACGTCCGACGGTGCTCGCGGTTCCAGACGATCCCGAGCATCTTGTCCGGGTTCATCACGTCCAGGGCGGCTTCCACGAGCCGCCGGGGCGTCTTGTGGGCGGCGACCACCATGACCACTCCGTCGATCCACTGCTCGATGAGCCGGGCATCGGGCAGCAGCGCCACCGGCGGGGTGTCGACGACGACGTACTGGTAGCGCGCGCGCGCGGCGGCGAGCAGGCCCGCGAAGCGGGGAGACTTGAGCAATTCGTACGGGGCGACCGCCGTCTGGCCCACCGGCAACACCGAGAGATTGAAGCGAGCCGGCTGGCGCACGACGTCGTCGAGCCCGAGTGCCTCATCGAGGATGGCGTCGACGAGCCCGCGGCCGCCGCTCAGCCGCAGCAGCTCATGAACGGTCCCACACCTGAGATCGGCGTCGATCAGGAGCACACGGGATTCCGCCGATTGCGCCAGCGCACCGGCGAGATTGACCGCCGTCAGCGTCTTGCCGTCGCCGGGCGCCGCACTCGTCACGGCGAGCACCTGGAGACCCGACTCGTGGTGCTTCTCCTCGATGCCGTGCCGCAGGACGCGGTACTGCTCCGCCTCCATCGAGTGGGGGGCGACGAGGCTGACGACGTGGGGGTCGGCGCCGATCACGACGCCCCTTTCGTGAGGATACCGACGATGAGCTGCGTGCCGGCGATCAGCGACGAAAGCTTCACCGCGATCAGCGCCAGCGCGGTGACCGAGGCGGCGGTCAACCAGAACCGTCGGGCGGCCCGACGACGATCGGCCGCGGTCACGATGATCGGAATACTGGCCAGGATCGGCACCCGCGTGAGCGCGCGCAGGCTGTCGAGACTGTGGAACGGCGTACCGATCTGCTCGGCGACGATCATGGCCGCTCCCGCGGTGAGGAGCGCCAGCACGAGCCCGATGGCCATCAACCGCGGGCGGTTCGGGGCAATGGGATTGTCGGGGACGACGGCGGGATCGAGGACGCGGAACTGCTCGCGGGGCTGACGCTGTTCCATCGTCTCCGCGAGCACCGCATCCTCGTACCGCTTGATCAGCGCGAAATAGCGCTCCTTCGTCGCGCCGTAGTCGCGCGAGAGCATCTGGAACTCCTGCTCGATGGGGGCCGCCCTCTCCGCCCGCTGCTGGTAGGTGGACATCTGCTTCACGAGCTGATCCGATTCCGCCCGCGCCGCCGCGATCTCGCGGTCGGCGTCTTCGAGGGCCATGCGCAGCCGCCGGACCGCCGGGTCCGTTGGCGCCGCGCGCTCGGCGGTGGCGACGCCGGCGGCCGGCGTCGCAGCCAGCTCCCGCTCGAGCTCGGCAATCTCCGTCCTGACCCGGATCACGTCGGGATATCGCTCGCTGAAGCGGGACCGCAGCTCGCGCAGTTCCTGCCGAAGCTTGAGCAACCGGGCGAGGCCGGCGTCGGGGCCGCCGCTGGGCGCCGCCGCTCCCTCGGCATCCGCGAGCTGCTTGGCGACCGACGTGCGCCGCTCCAGGGCCATCGTGAGGCTATTCCGGGCCAGCTGCAGCTGGCCGTTGAGGCGCTCGATCGTCGCCAGGTTGATGCTGAGCTGCTCCGGCAGCTGGCCGCTGTGCCGGGCCCGGAAGTCGTGCAGCTGCCGTTCCTCCTGGGCCAGCCGCTTCTTCATTTCGTCGACTTCGCGCTCGAGCAACAAGGCGGTCCCGGTCGCCTGCCGCTCGCGCATCTTGGCGTTCTCGTCGACCGACAGCGAGGCGAGCGTGTTCGTGACGTCGGCGATCACCCGAGGATCGCGGCCGCGGTAGCTGATGCTGAAGGCGATGGTGGCCGGACGCCCGCTGGTCTGCTCGACGCTCTTGGGGTCCAGCCGGATGTCGCGCCGCATTTGCTCGACCGCGGCCTCGATCGGTGCGTGCGCCCTCATGTCTGCGTAGAGGCCGAACTGCACGATGAGGGCCTCGAGGCGGGAGCGGCTGAGCATCTCCTGGCTGATGGTGGACAGGCGCGTCTCGATCTCCGCCGTGACCGAGGAGCGGACGAACGCCTCGGACATGCGGTCGCGCTCGACGAGGACGGTCGCCGTCGAGCGATAGACGTCGGGCACGGATGCGGCTACGGCGACGACCATGGCGCCGAGCACGCCGAACACGGCCAGGCCCAGCCACTTGCGCCGCCGGACGACGTCGAGCGTCGCATCGAGCCCCGATCCGGGATCACCTGGCCTGGGCATGAGGCTCTCTCACCGTGGGCTCCTCAAGGCGTGGCGGGGTCGCTCTCACGCGGGGGTCACGAGCGTGCAATCCACTTCGACCGCGACGCTGCGCTGCAGCATGTTCACCGAGAGCACCAACATCCCCTTGGTGAGCCTGGTGCGCACGAGCACACCCTCCACATCCGAGAGGGGACCGCCCGTGATACGGACTCGGGCGCCCTCTCGCAGATACGGATACGGCACCGCCGGCATCCGTGCCTGTACGAGTTTCTGGAGCGCCGTCACTTCGGTCTCCGGAACGGGGGCGGGGCCTTCGGCCGTCGAGCCGAGGAGACTCACGAGACCGCGCGTCTTCCTCACCTCGACATAGGTGTGCCTGTCGAGCATGGCATGCAGGAAGAGATAGCCGGGAAACATCGGAACGCGGATGACGTGGCGGAGCACACCGCGCCGCGACCAGATCTCCCTCTCCGGGAGAAAGGACGCGAGGCCCTTGTTCGCCAGCTGGTCGTGCACGAGCCGCTCGCAGTGGCTGCGCGTCCACAGCACGAACCACCGCGCGGCGCTCAGCGGCTCGGTCCGGCCGACCGGCGCGGGATGTGCGACCTGGTGGAGCGCGTTCGCGGTCAGCAGCAAGGCTTCGCCCCCTTCGCTTTGGCGGCCCGGTGTCCCGAATCGCCACAGACGTGTGCACGGCGATAATGTTCGCCTCGAGACGGGGCGCGCGACTCGATGCGAGGTGCGATCCACTGCACGGTTAACGGCTGACCCGAGTAGACCGCGGAGACGAGACGGAGGCTACCGGCTGGCAGGGGAATTTTTTGAATCTGTTCGCGGGGAGTCGGCGCCCTCGACCGGGGGTGATGCGAGCGTCAATCGGATGGTCGAGCACCCCCGAACGGGGGTACCGACCGGCCGGCTCATGGAACGGCGGTCGTATGTCCCGTCATCGGCTGTTTACGCAGCGCACTATACATATAGAGGAAGCTAGAGGAAGCGCTCTGTCCGCCGCGCTCAACGCGCCGGCTCGCCGCGGCTCCTGACGCCGAGCTTCCGGATGACGGCGGACGTCAGCCACGGCGCATGCCGCTGAAAGAACACGGCTGCCTTGCCGTGGCCGGTGACCACGACCTCGCGGCGCCGCCGCCCGATGGCGCCGACGATCTGGCGCGCCGCGCGCGCCGTCGACATGACCAGGAACTTCGGGATCGGCTCCCGCGTCTCCTCGCGCAGCACGCCCGCGTTGTCGACGCGGCGGATCTCGGAGGCGACGAAGCCGGGGCTCACCAGCGTCACGGAGACGCCCGAGCGTGCCAGCTCGTGGCCGAGCGCCTCGGCAAGCGCACGCACGGCGAACTTGCTCATCGCGTAGGGGGACGAGCCGGGCGTGGCGATGTGGCCGCTGACGCTGCCGATGATGGCGATCCTGCCGCGGGCGCGCCGCACGTCGGCCAGCGTTGCCTTGAGCGTGCGGAGAACGCCGAAGACGTTGGTCTCGAACTGGCGGCGATAGTCGTCGAGGGTCAGCAGCGCGAACGGTCCCACCACGCCGAAGCCGGCGTTGGCCACGACGACGTCGAGGCGGCCGAAGCTCTGGCGGGCCACGGCGGCCGCCCGCTCCGGGTCACCGTCGGCGGTGACGTCGCAGCGCACGGCGATGGCGCGCGCGCCGGCGGCGGTCAGCTCGACCACCAGCCGGTCGAGGCGGTCGGTACGGCGCGCGGCCAGCACCAGCGCTCCGCCGCGCCGCGCGAATTCGTGGGCCAGCGCCTCGCCGATACCCGACGAGGCGCCGGTGATCAGAACGACCTGTCCGCTGAAGTTGGCCACGCGCTGCTCGGGCCGTTGCTGCGCGTCAGGGCGTCGCCAGCGTGATCGCTTCCTCGGCGTACGCGGACGCCGTCTTCGCCTTGCGGATGGCGTCGCCGTGGTCCTTCTTGGTCTTCGCGTTCTCGTGGTGCGTCTTCGCCTCGACGACGAGCTTCTTGGCCTCGTCGATGAGCGGCTTGCTGTCCGCGTTCACCTTGGTTCCCTCGGCCTTCTTGATGAGGTCCTCGGCCTGCTTGATGACGACCGGACAGTTGAACGCCCACGCCGGCGCCGCGACCGCCAGCACCAGCATCGCAATCGAGATCTGCGCTTTCATCGCTCCCTCGAAAAATGGTCGGGGTGAGAGGATTTGAACCTCCGGCCCCCTGCTCCCAAAGCAGGTGCGCTACCGGGCTGCGCCACACCCCGCCCGCGCGCGGCAACGTATCGGCTCCGGAGTATATCATCCGCTCAGCAGCGCCCGGGCCGCGCGCGCGGCCCGCGCGCGATGGCTCACGCCCTCTTTCTCGCGATCCGTGAGCTCGCCGAACGTGCGTCCGAGCGGCGGATAGAGGAAGACGGGATCGTAGCCGAAGCCGCTGACACCGCGCGGCGACGCCGCGATCTCACCCTCGGCG
>WNFQ01003905.1_pt1 | contig 10868 bp, 6 predicted proteins | sample 5400171 | NCBI WGS metagenome assembly WNFQ01 (sample SAMN13153356, study PRJNA577476) | soil metagenome | isolation source: 20 cm soil under Madrone tree | place: USA:California | collected 2016-06-14 | reverse complement strand
GAAACCAGCCGAGGCCGAAGTGGAGCGGCACGTAAGTAAACTGGGAAAACTGCTGCAGAGCTACTCGCCGGATCTGGTGCAATTGCACGGGACATTTGCGAAGAACTCGCGGACGGACGAGAAGTCCTGCACACTGAATCTGTCCTTGCCGACGGGAACGCTGCATGCCACGGGGACGGGGGGAAGCGTGCGGACGAGCTGCAAAAAGGCGTTCGGAGAATTGGTAGCGCAAGTGAAAAAGCATCAAGCAAAGCTGCGCAAAGACTACGAGTGGAAGCGGAAACGGCCGATCGAAAACATCGAAGCCCTTTCCTGAGCAGACGAACAGCGAAGATTGCCGATCAAGACGGAGCTCGCGATACTCTCAAGCGGGGGCGGTGGGGTGTCGTTAGCGGCGGGTTCGAGCATGCTACAATAAGAAATTCATGCCATAGGGGCGTAGCTCAGTGGTAGAGCAGCGGCCTTTTAAGCCGAAGGTCGTGGGTTCGATCCCCACCGCCCCTACCAAACTTCTTTCATATCAATACCTTAAGCGATTGATTTTGTTCCATTCGGAACATTTGTTCCAATTGAACGGTTGGCAATACGCTCCATCGAATTGCGCTGTGACTGCGGAATGACGTGTGCGTAGACTTTGAGCGTCGTTCTCACGTCCGCGTGCCGCATTTGGGCCTGCAAGACGGTAATAGGTTCGCTCTCCGCCAACTCCGTTGCCAGGCCGTGACGGAAAGCGTGTAGACCCGCGTTTTCGTCAGGGATTCCCAGCTTGCGGAGGATTGGCTTCAGTCCTGACCGCACTACGTTGTTCCGTGAATAGGCAAAACCTTCCTTGCGTGGGGCAGGGAAGAGCAATTTGGCCGAGTTCTCTATCCAATGATGCTTGAGATAATTCCGCAGCAAAACTTCCAGACTCGATGGCATCGGAAGCAGGGCCACGGACTTTTTTGTTTTTGGTTGACGTACAACCCTGGTTCGGTCGTCCGCCGACTTGTTCACGCGAAGCGTCTTCCGCTCGAAATCCAAATCAGAGACTGTCAAGGCCATCAGTTCGCCCGCTCTTGCACCCATCAATGAAGCAAGAGCAAACATCGTCTTATAAGGCTCCTTAGCGGCACGGACAATCTGGTTAACCTGCTCACTCGTAAAGTACGGACGCTCTGGTGTCTCGGCCGCCCGCAGCGTCAAATCCGAGAACGAGACCATCTCGGTTCTCATCCCGGACCTCTTCGCGTAGCGCAATACTGCAAAAACTGTCTCCAAGATGTTGACGATGGTCTTCGGAGACAGGTCCTTTTGCAGACTGGTAGCGAATTGCTGCAACGCTCGAACGTCCAGGGAACTGTAACGTATAGAGGACGGAGACCTTATCCTAGTAGCCTGTACTTAGGTCGCCCACCGCCCCCATGCAACCATCCGGATGTCATGCGTCCCGGGCGGGTTTAGATCATCTGCCCTAGAGTCTCAATCACTCGGCTCAGATTCCAGGTTGCCTACGGCAACGATTGGAGCAACACGGCTTGCCTCAAGCGAATGGTTGAACGCTGGAAGGTCATTGTCGATGAGCTTCTGGTAGTCCGCAATTGGTGCCGCCATCTCGGTCTCAAGCGTCTGGAGTAACTCCAATTGCGGATCGGTGGGGGCGAAGTCAGCTCCGCCGGCGACGTCACCGCCGCCGGTGCCGACCTCGGCGTTGAGCCAAATCAGATTGAGATAGACCCGGTAAGCCTCGACGTAGTATTTGTCATCGCTGTTGACGAGCGCTGGTGAAACTAGCTTGTACTCGATGGATTGCAGCTTCAGATCCATTGCTTCCACGGTTTTGAGAAGGTCGGCCTTCCTTTTTTCCTCAGCAACGTCCGGAGCTAGTTCTAGAGCGGGTTCAGGCTCCACGAAATCTTCTTCGTCGTCGGTGACGGGCGGCTTCTCCTTTTCTTTCTTTCTTGGCGGACGAAGCATGGTCCCAATGACTTCAAGCTGCTTCCTCAGCCATTCGATACGGTTCACCGTGTCGGAAACACGGGTAATATCGTCGCGAATTCGGAGCAAGGTTTTTACGGAGGAGTCGATATCTTCGTTCGAACCGGGAGACCGGGGATCGCGCAGGATTGTGATGGGTTGTGTGTAAGATTGGCCTTCGACTTTCAGACGTACTGTGTAAATGCCGGGAGACATGATGGGGCCGACTTCGGCGGGTTTTGTTCCCCAGTGCGTGATAGGGCGGGAGTCTGAGTCGCGGAAACGAGGCTCCTGCCAAATGTGGGAATTATCGGGAGCCACGGTCCGGAGTGCAACCAAGCGAGGCGGCTCATAACGCAAATCCCATTTCGCGCGATTCATTCCAGCGCGGGCCTTTGCTTTGAGTTTGCGGATCACTTTCCCATCCGCGTTCAGGATTTCGAATTCTACCGGATCTTTGGGGGCCGTTTTTAGCGAGAAGGTCAGAAAGACTTGGCCGCCGCGGGTAAACCGGTACGCCGGGCGGGGCTCAAAGAGAATAGTGGCTGCATCGGAATGATTCTTCGCGAGCTGCTCGAGGGGAGTAATGTCGTCAAGAATGTAGAGTCCGCGCCCGTAGGTCGAAATCACCAAATCGTGAAAATCTTTTTGCACGACGGCCCAAGTCACCGGCGCGTGAGGTAACCCGGTATCTAACGCCGTCCAGTGTCCTCCGTCATCCAGCGAGTAGTAGAGTCCGTTTCCTGTACCGGCAAACAGCAAACCCTGGCAGTTCGGATCTTCCGCGATAGTGCGGACGTACGACAGAGGATGCTTCGGTAGATTTCCGCTGACCGGCTTCCAGGACTTTCCAAAGTCAGTCGTCTTGTAGATGAAGGGATCGCGGTTGTCCATGAGATGAAAATCAACGCTGACATACGCCGTCCCGGGGTCAAAGGTTGAGGGGGCGATACTAGTGATTGTGCCCCAGGGAAGCAGCCTGGAAATGCCCTTGGTGACGTTTGTCCAGTTCGCGGCGCCATCTTTCGTGTACCAGACCTGACCATCATTCGTTCCTGCCCAGATCAATCCTTTCTGGATCTTGGAGGGCGCAATTGCGAACACAACTTCACCGTAAAACTGTCCAAGGTTGTCTCCGACGATTCCTCCCGAAGGGACGATGTGGCTGGGATCTTGCGTGGACAGATCCGGACTGGTAACCGTCCAGCTTTGTCCGGCATTAGTCGTTTTGAAGATGACCTGGCAGCCGTAATAGACAATGTTGTGGTCGAAAGGATCGATTGCCAGCGGCGGTGTCCAATGGCACCGGTACTTCAAAACGTTTGGCGGTGAATCAAGAGTGCGGAGCCATGGGCTGACGGACCTCGCATGCTTGTGGCGAGCGTCCCAACGGGTCACGGTGTTGCCGTAGCACGTGGCCCAAACTACGTTGGGATCGGTCAAATCCGGAATCGTAAAGCCGGACTCGCAACCACCCATGCGGTGATCCCAACCTGTTTCTTGCGAGTCGATAGGCACGCTGGGACCTCGCATGTTTCCGTCGTCCTGCATATTGCTGTAGAAGTAGTAGGGAATCTGTTTGTCCACGTCGACGTGGTACATCTGGCCGATCGGGAGAGTAACGCGGTGGAAGCCGCGACCGTGCACGTTGGTGATGTTCATCCCGGCGTCATCGGTGATCACAAAACGATCGGGATTGGCGGGATCGATCCAGATATCGTGAGTGTCTCCGCCCCAGCGGACTTCCTGGAAATTCTGCCCACCATCAAGCGATTGGTGGAAAGAGCTGTTGGCAACATAAACTTCGTTATCGCTTCCCGTCGATACTGCGATTCGAATGTAATAGCCCGCGCGGCCGATCAAAGCTCTCTGGAAATTGATTGCCTTCCAGTGTTCTCCCGCGTCGTCAGACCTCCAGACCGAACCCTGGTCCTTGGTTTGAATTAAAGCGAAGACGCGATTGGAGTTTGTGGGAGCGACGGCCACGTCAATCTTGCCGACCGGCGCATGCGGCAAGCCGTGCTCTTCGATGCGAGTCCATTTCGTTCCGCCGTCACGGGAAACGTACACCCCGCTTCCGGGGCCGCCGCTGAATTCGCCCCAGGCGTGCATTTCCACTTGCCACATTCCCGCAAATAGCGTGCGCGAATTGTGCGCATCTATGGAAAGCCCGGAACAACCCACATTTTCTCCGGCAAAAAGAACGCGTTCCCAATGTTGGCCGCCGTCCGTCGTACGATAGATTCCGCGTTCCTGCTGAGGTCCGGTGACGCGTCCGAGTGCACAGGCAAACACGATGTCCGGATTCGAGGGGTGCACGACGATACGAGAGTTACGCTGCGTTTAGTCTATAACTTCATCATCTACTAGCGTGGCAGTAGTGTCAAATGTCGGTAGGTCCGAAGAATCCGTCTGCCGATAGGCCCGTTGCCGGATTCACTCGATCGACTCATCGGTGCGACAGCCTCGATTCCATCGGAAGTCTCCTATTCAAAATCCTCGAATTGTGCTAAGACGCGTGTCCGGGAAGCCCTGTAGAGATGGGTCCGCTAATTTTAGACCTGGCCTGTTTCTCTGATCCTAGGGCTGCGCAGGGAAAGCGATGCGTTGGGGCTCGAGACTTGCGCGTTCGCTGGCCACGCACAGGTCGTCAATTCGTCTACAGTGGTATTCGCGATTTCCCGAGAAGAGAGGCAACTGCGATGATCAGTCGGAGAGAGTTTCTTGCAACGACAGGGGCGGCCGTGGCGGCCTCCAGCGTGGGGGGAGCATCCGCAGCGGAGGGTGTCGTTTGGAGTAATGCGGCGAGGGTGGGCGAGAAGTCGGCGAGGCTTTTCTTACCGGTGGATGAGTTAAAGCCGGCTACGTTTGACCGGCTGCCCCTCGAATGGCACAAGCAGCGCACGCAAAAGCTGCAAGAGCACCTAGCGGAGGACGGCTACGAGGGGATTCTTTTGACTGATCGCTGGAACATCATTTACTTCACCGGTCTGTGGCACACCACTACGGAGCGCCTAGTGAATGTGTTTCTGCCGTTGAAAGGCGATCCGGTCTGGTTCAATTCGGCGCTCGATCGCGACCTTGTGAAAACGTGGTGGTACAACGACGGAGAAATGTACTTCGACTGGTTCCACGCGGAGGGTGCCTTCCCCAACGAAGGGAAGGTGCAAATGGGGGCTAAGGTAGATCTATTCGAATGGATGCTCAAGGCCCTCAAGAAACGCGGACACGCGGGTAAAAAGCTGGCGGCGGACATCGAGTTTCCGCCTTCGAAGCAAAAGAAAGTTGTGAATGTGCTCGGAAAGGAGATGGCATCCGCGGAAGAAACATGCATGGACATGCGCATGCGGAAAACGCCGGAGGAATTGACGCTGATGCGCCGTGCTTACAACTACTTCAACCAGTTGCACGCGTTTGCTCGCGACATGTTGCTGGAGCACGGCACGGATCTGACTGACTACGACATTGCGAGCGCCGCTACCAAATACGGCACGGACCTGATCATGGCAGACATCAAGCGCGACGGCGCGCCGCACACCGCAGTCGGAATCGAGATTGAGGTGGGCTGCCGCACGGGAAGATCGACAGCGTATCCGCATCCGAACCAGTATCAGCACAACAAGGTAGCGCGAGGACAAGCACTGCAGATCGAAGGTGTGGTGAACATCGCGGGCTGCGGTGGAGAGCTCTACCGCGCCATGTTCATTCACCCGTTTACCGAGCAGATGAAAAAGCTTTGGGCGGTGAGCCGCGATTGCTGCCAGATTCAAAAGGAAGAGTCCATCGCCGGCGTAACCTGCTCGACCGTGGCGTACAAGATTCACAAATACCAGGTGAAGAATGGCGTTGCGCCCTACATTTATCACCGGCCTGCGCACGGTCAAGGCTGGGAAGGGCACCAGCCCCCGTATCTGGCATTGGGGGATTACAGAATGCTCGAGCCGGGAATGTGCTTCTCGGTCGAACCGGGCCTGTACGATCCTGAGCACGGGATTGGCGCGAATTTCTCCGACGGTTTCGTAGTTCAGCCGGAAGGGCCGTCACGACAAATGTCGCGGCTGCCGTGGAGTGAGGAGTGGTGTTTGATCAAGCTCTGACTGATATCGATGTCTCAATGAAATTGGTACAAAAGCCCTGCTCGGTGATGTGCACAGCTGCTCACAGCAGGGACTTCCCCGGATCCCGGGGAAGGAATTGCGGTCACGTCTCCACCTTGCGCCAGGTACCATTTGCAGAATTCAGCAAGCCCCAACACGGATCATGCAAGGAATGACTTCTCCCTGGGGCTGCTTTGGCGCCTTCAATCTGCAGGAACGGTCACTGCAAGCTCAACAACAACGGGAGCGAGAACGATAACAGCAATCAACAATCCGACACCGATTCAACGTCTTAGTTTGGGGAGGCGGCTAACCATGAAGTGCAAACCCAAAAGCAGGCAGACCCGACTGAAGACGAAGCTCGGCCTACCCGATTTGGAGCATGCCAAGGTCGCTGTGATCGTAAGCTTGCGATCGTTCGAATCTCAGCGTAGCTAGGCCACGAGTCTCAGACTCAAATGCATTCTCCACAGTCAGTCACCGGGCGGAATAACTGTCAGAACTCGAAATCCAACGAGAACTGAATTTGGCGGGCACCAGTTCCTTCGATGGCATGTCCAAATCCCGCTATGGGTGTAAGGCCGGAGCCGAACACCGGATTGATTTGCGCAACGTTCGCATGGTTGAACAAGTTGAAGAATTCCGCTACCACGTCGAGACGTGTCGCTCCGCCGAATGGAAAGTATTTTAGAACGCGGAGGTCCATGGTTACGATTTTAGGTGTCTGGATTGAGTTTCTACCGAAATCGAGGGGCCTTGCCGAGAGTGGAAAGGCGTGGCTCCGATTCGAGTCAAGCCCGGTTAATGGATTCACGGGCCGACCACTCTCCGCCGTGAAAATCGGTGCAATTTCGATATGGCTGAAGGTTTCCGTAAGCCAGCCAGTGCTCTCCTTTGGGTTCGTACCCTTATCTTCTTCGTCCCCGATAGGCAACTCCCAGAGCGCGTTGAACACGAATCGTTGCTGTTGGTGTTGGCGCGAGAGTGCGTTCTCGGCGGCGAGATTAAATGGGTTCTGGGGTTGCTCATCGAAGTCCGAGGCATCATCGAATGTTTTCGAGAGGGTATAGCTTGCCGAGAATGCCAGCTCGTTGCTCATACGCCGGTTGAGCGCCAATGAAACGCCGTTGTAGGTCGAACTCGCAGAATTCTGTAGCTGATAAATGTCGTTGAATTGCGGGTTGCTCCGCAAGGGCGGGAATACTTCCCGGCCAACCTGCTGTGGGATTGGATTTGGGATGCCGAGACTAGCGGCGTTCGCGAGCGTCAGGACAACCGGAGGCGACAAATTGACGTTGAGCGTTCTAGGCGACTTGACGCCCTGCACAAACAGATAATCGGCGCGAAGAGTGAGATTCTTCACGAGCAGGTATTCCACACCAGTGCTGGCTTGTTGGCTGTAGGGCGTGGCCATGCGCGGGTCGGCAAGAAAGATGGATGGTGCGATCCCCGAGGTCGGCGCAGCCAGCGGACCGCCTTGCGCAACCGCGAACAGGCTTGCTGCTGCGCCTCCGTCGGCTACCTGCTCGAATGCCTGCGAACCGTTCTTTTCGATAGCTCTCGTCAGGTTGGCGAGAACATAGCGGTCGAAGAAGACCCCGTATCCTGCGCGCAATACCCACTTGGGCGAAGGGCTCCAAGCTAGACCAATTCGCGGGCTAACGTTGTTCGTATCCTGATTGAACGCCGTTGGTAAGTGCTCGAAATCGTATCGCACACCTAAGTCGACCGTCAGTGTCCGTGCGACTGACCAATGATCTTGCACGAATCCACCGAAACTCATCACCGGAAAATCTACGTTCGAATTCCCGAACGACTGCCGAAACTCGTCAGGATTCCCCGCGAGAAAATTCGCGAGCGAACCGAAGTGATATACACCATCGAAGCCGTCCAATACGTCGGCTCGCAAGCTGACGCGATTCACAGTTCCGCCCCCCTTCCAAAGGTGTTTGCCTCGCGTGCGAGTGTACGTGTAGTCGGCTTGATAATGATTTTCGCGACGGTTGCTGTCGCCTGCGTAGGGCCGCCCGAAGATGACCAGTCCTGCGATGTCAATTTCCGGGCCGAATGGTTCGTTCGTGCGCAAGACGGCATGTCGCGTGGCGGCTTGCAAGCGCAAATCACTAACAGCCTCTGACCCCAGAACGGTCGTGACCGATCCTGAAAGAGCGTTATCGCTCTTGAAGCTGCTGCCGCGCGCGCTTACGTCTATTAAGCCGCTCGTGTTGAATGCGTCGCCCGCCTCTTTGTTATTGGTGAAGGTGTAGCGCAGCATCAGGGCGGTGTTTTTCGTGAGTTGGTTGTCGAGCTTGACTGCCGCTTCAGTTTCAGCCCGTGCCGTGGGAGAGAAAGATGTCGTGATCTGTCGCGTGGCCAAGCCGGGAAACGCTCCCGCCGCGAGGAGCGAATTTATGGTTGACGCCACGGTGGGTTCAATATCCGAGCCGATCTGTCCCCGATTGTGCTCTTGTTCGACGGCGGCATAGTAGAACGTCTTGTTCTTCACAATCGGGCCACTTAGGGCAAAGCCAACGCGAAAGCGCCGAAACGATGGCTTCGTGGGCTCCGTCTGGAACGGTTCCCGCGCATTGAGCGCGCCGTCCTGCGCAAATAGGAATGCGTCGCCGTGCATCGCGTTTGTCCCGGAACGCGTGATGACGTTAATAGAACCCCCCGAGGCTCCGCCGGACTCCGCCGAGAGCCCGTTATTGACTACCTGAAATTCCTTCACGATTTCGGGCGAAAGCTCGGCGCGACTCGAACCCGCGTACTCGTCGTTGTTATCGAGACCATCGATAGAGATATTGTTGCTGCGTGATCGCAGACCGCCGAAGGTGAAGCCGCTGCCGGTAAGCGGCGTTGAACCGCTTCCGAGGGAAGCTGTCGGCGAACTCGAAACGCCGGGTGCGAGGAGAACGAAGTCCAGGTAGTTACGGCTCCGTACGGGCAATTCTTCGATCCTCTCCTGGTCTACGGACGATACAACTGACGTTTGCGACGTATCTATCGCTGAAGGTTGTGCGTTGACGGTGACTTCTGCGGACGCAGACGCCGGGGCTAGAACGATCTCCAGATGAATAGTTTGCCCAAGACTCAAGACGAGGCCTGCATGTCGGTACGGCGCGAAGCCGGGATGCTCTAAGCGAACCTCATATGTACCGACAGCTAGCTGATCTGCACGAAAAAAACCCTGATCATCGGTCGTTACAGTGCGGAATAGATTCCTCGAAGTATTTCGCAGTGTAATGTTTGCTCCGGGTATCACGGCGCTGCTGCTGTCGCTCACCGTACCTTCGAGACTCGCTGCAACTTTCGAAGCTTGAGCCCTTGCAGAGAGAGCATGTGGGAACAGCATTGCGATTAAGAGCGCGCCAACCCCACAACGTATATCGAAAGAACGGCTGCTTGAAATAACCACGGGTCACCCATTCCCTGGAATGTTGAATTCCAGAAGCAACGCGAGTTTTGAGAGCTTCGCGGACGGACTGATCCTCAAGGCACGCTTGCGGATCGGTTTCGACGGGTCCTAGATGCGAAGTGCGAGGGCGGGGGGACTTGTGGAGAAAGGAACCACTGCGAAGGGATTGCACGACGGGAGAGTCTTACGCGCGCATAAATCAGAAACAAATCCTCCGGCAGACCTAATAAGGGGGCTCTTGAAGATGCACCGTGTCAACGAATATACGACGCCGATGCACAATGCAAGAACCACCAGAGAGTACTCGGTATCGTTTCCGGTCTGAATAGTGTGATCCCACTGGTCGAACATCTCGACAAGAGGACAGACGAGACTGGTAAACAAAACCAGCGCAACAGTTATCTGTGACGCTCGGGATTGCATGGGGCAATCATACCACTGTGGTCCGCCTTCTCACCTTGGCGATTGTGCCTGGATCACGGGCTACTCGGAAATAATCCACATGCCTGATTAGCGCTAACCGGACATCTCTAACAATGTCGGCCCTGTCAAACACTTTTTGAGCAGACTTCTCCCTTCCCTTAAAAGAGTTTTTTCTTCCGCTTCCTTGGCTGTCTTTCTGATCGGCGCCGACAAGTACGGCTCGTTCGTAATCTAGCGGTCTGTTTCAGTCCGACCCAAACATCTCTTCGATCAAAACTTCGACCATGATTATTTCTTCGAACTCCCTCTCACCAGGGAGCGGGATGCCCTATCAAGTGCCCGACGCTTTAACTGCACGCCATGTCCGGTACCGAGCTGTCCCGCGTACGAACCGAACTCCGGCTCCTTCTTCCCGAGCCTATCAACCAAAGCCTGCTCGTGTCGAGAGGAGCCGACATTGTTATGCAATCAAGTGATCGTTGGCTTCGGCACTTGTCCGGTAACGCGGTACCATAGCCAACTCCTGGTGATGATGCGATTGTCAGCACCTATCGAGCCAACCGGGCCGTTGACAAACGCTTTCTAGTCGTGACAAGTGTGAGTGCTCAGGAGGCAGTATGAGACGTACTTCTCCTCGTCACCATTCTTTTTTGTTGCGGGCCTCCCCTCCCAAGTACACAACCGCTTAGGTCGATCGAGAACGCGCTGATGACTTTGATGAACTTCATTCCGGCTCAGGACTAGAAAACAGCACGCCCATTGATTCGTGCGGATTGCATCTGGATCGCGAGCCGCAGGTTGCAAGTGACGAATTATTAGACGATGAATTTGGTCTCGCAAGCCTAGGGAGCAGGACAAGTGGAGCATACAAACAGCGCACGATTTCCGTGGACCTCCAGTGGACTCGCGCGGAAACCGGACTCGGCAAGCGCCCTTAGGTTGTCGTCCAAGGTCAATGGTGAATCGCCTTCTTC